>Ga0081538_10006300_pt1 | contig 10480 bp, 11 predicted proteins | sample TabmetS5T2R1_FD_71022 | JGI IMG/M metagenome (GOLD analysis project Ga0081538, IMG submission 71022) | Tabebuia heterophylla rhizosphere microbial communities from the University of Puerto Rico - S5T2R1 | ecosystem: Host-associated > Plants > Roots > Rhizosphere ...
GCCGGCTACGAGGCCGACGACGTGATCGGGACGATCGCGGCCGCGGCCGGCCCCGACGAGCGCCTGGCCGTCCTCACCGGCGACCGGGACCTGTTCCAGGTGGTCCGCGACCCGGTGGTCAAGGTGCTGTACCCGCTCAAGGGCACCTCGTCGCTGGCCACCATGGACAACGCCGGCGTGGCCGCCAAGGCCAAGGTCCCGCCCGACCGCTATGTCGACCTGGCCATCCTCCGCGGCGACCCGTCCGACGGCCTGCCCGGCGTGCCCGGGATCGGGGAGAAGACCGCCGCCACCCTGGTCGCCGGCCATCCCGACCTGGACGACCTGCTGGCCGCGGCCGCCGCCGGCCGCCTCACCCCCCGGCTGAACGCCGCCCTGGCCGCCAGCGCCGGCTACATCGAGGCCATGCGCAAGGTGGTGCCGGTGGCCACCGACGTCCGCTACCGGATCAGCGAGCCCCACCCGCCCGACCGCGACCGTCTGGCCGCCCTGGCCACCGCCAACGCCATCGAGGGTCCGGTGGAGCGGATGCTGGCCGCCATGGAGCAGGCAGGACTGGCCGACCCGGCCTGACCCCGGCGCTCCAGCCGCTGGAGGCCGTGCAGGACCTGTTCGAGCAGGGCCACGTAGGGGCTGCCGGCATGGCTGGGAGCCCGGTGGACGGTCGCGCCCGCCGGCTATCCGGCCACGCCATCGTCGGGCCCCGCCCCCGGGGACCGGATGGCGAACGCCCGCGGCACCGGCGCCGGCACCGCCTCCGGCGGCTCCGCCGGGCCGCCCGGTCCGGGTTCCCCTGGCCCTTCGGTCCCGGCCGGGCCACCGTCGGGCTCCCCGGACCCCTCCGGGGGCGGCCCCGCGACCGGCTGGCCGTCGCCCGGCCGGCCCGCCGGCTCCATCTCGGTCTCCGGCCCGCCGAGCAGGGCCGAGGGAGCAGGACCAGCGCCGCCACCCCCCGAACCAGGAGCGGCGCAGCCGCACCTTGACGCCGTGGCGGGCGGCCAGGCGGCCGACCACGTAGAAGCCGAGCCGCTGGGCGCTGGCCAGGTCGATCGAGGCCGGCCGGGCCAACTGCCCGTTGGCCACGGCCAGCTCCTCGTCGGACATGCCGATGCCCTGGTCCTCGATCTCCAGCAGGTAGCCGTGGGCGGCCGGGGCGAGCGCGTCGACGTCCAGCCCGCCGGCGCTGTCGCGGTAGGCGGCTTTCAGGGGGACGACGGGTCGATCGACACGCAGCGGGTGGGGACCGTGTACGCTTCGTGCCTCCGTGGAGCGAAGCTGTCACAGCGCGGTGGATGGTGCAAGGGCGGACAGGCAGGTCGGGACGGCGACGCCGGGCCTTCTGGGCCCTGGCGCTGCCGGCCGTCGGCGCCCTGGCCGCCGGCTGCACGGCCGGTGAGGAGCCACGCAGCGCCGGCGCCCCGACCGTGGCCGAGGGGCTGACCGAGCTCGGCCGGCGGCTGCCCCAGCGGATCCGCACGGCCAGGCAGGTCCAGGTCGGCTCCGACGTCTCCTATGCGCCGGTGGAGTTCTACGACGCCTTCGCCCCCGACGGGCTCGACCGGCCCGTCGGCGAGCCCGAGCCGCAGGTCCGCGGCATCGACCCCGACCTGGCGGCGGAGCTGGGCCGCAAGCCGGGGGTGCGCTTCGCCTTCGTCAACACCGGCTTCGACCAGCTGATCGCCTCGCTCCAGGCCGAGCGGTTCGACGTGATCATCTCGTCGATGACCGCCACCCCCGAGCGGGCCAAGGTCTCCGGCCAGGGCCGCGACTTCCAGGTCGTCGGCGAGCAGATCGACCCGGGACCCTACGGCATCGGCGTGCGCAAGGACGACGCCGAGCTCCAGGCGGTGCTCCAGGCGGCGCTTCGCGCCATCATCGACGACGGCAGCTACGACCCGGTCCTCACCAGGTGGAACGTCACCGACGGCGCCCTCAGGACCGCCAAGCTGACCGGCGCCCCTTGACCGTCCGCGACCGGCTGGCCCGGTTCAACCGGTGGCTGCCCAACCGGATCATCGGCACCGTCGCCGGGCGGCGGCTGTCCCCGGTGGCCTTCGTGGTCCACCAGGGACGCAGGTCCGGCCGGCGCTACCGGACCCCGGTGCTGCCCCTGCCCCTGGAGGACGGCTTCCTCGTCTCGCTGCCGTACGGGCAGGAGCGCGACTGGGTCCGCAACGTCCTGGCCGCCGGCCGCGGCACGATCGTGCGGGGCGGGCGGCGCTTCGAGCTGACCGACCCGCGCCTGCTCGACGCCGCCCAGGCCGCCCCGCTGCTGCCGGCGCCCCTGCGCCCGGCCCTGCGGGTGGCGTCCGGCATGCGGTTCCTGCGGCTGTCCTGGGTGCTGTGACACCGGGGACGGTAGAGTTCGACCGACCCGACCAGAGAGGAGCGGAACATGCTCGCCAACTCCGAGGCGTTCAGCGGCTTCGCAGCGCCCGACCTGGCCAAGGCCAAGCAGTTCTACGGCGAGACCCTCGGCGTGAACGTGTCCGGCCAGCCGGAGGACGGGGCCCTGACCCTCGAGCTCGCCGGGGGACGGAACGTGCTCGTCTACGTCAAGCCGGACCACACCCCGGCGAGCTACACGATCCTCAACTTCCCGGTCGAGGACGTCGAAGGTACCGTCGACGCCCTCGCCGCCCGCGGCGTAGAGTTCGAGAAGTATGAGGGCTTCGAGCAGGACGAGAAGGGCATCTTCCGCGGCGGGGGCCCGCTGATCGCCTGGTTCCGCGACCCGGCCGGCAACATCCTGGCGATCATCGCCCAGGGCTGATCCGGTCGGGAGCCGCGACCGGCCACCCGCCGCCGCCGCCCATGTGCTGCGACCCGCCGGCCCTCGACCGGTTGCCGCCGCCGGTGGCGGCCATGCTCGCCGCCTACCAGGCCCTCCGGGCGGCACGGCCCTACGACTGGGGCGACGAGGTCGACGGCTACGACCGCGCCCAGCCGTACAGCCGCTGGCTCGGCAACCGGCCCCTGGCCGCCGTGTTCGGCATGCGGCTGGACGACTGGCCGGCCACGGTGCGGGCCTGCCTCGCCGACCCGCCGCCGGCCGGCATGGTCGTGGCGACGATGGACGGCCACGGGGAGGTGGGGCTGCGGGCCGGACCGGTCCCCTACGTGCTCGAGGGCGGCGCCGTCGAGGTCGCCGTCCTGCTCGACTCGCGCCGGCAGGAGGCGACCCGGGTCGGGGTCGGCGGCGTCGCGGTGCGGGTCGAGGCGGGCGGGGTCGAGCTGGTCACCCGCCGCGTCGCCGGTGCCGCGACGCTCTCGGTGGGCACGGCCCGGATGCCGGCGGCCGAGCCCGCCGCCCGGGCCCGGCTGCGGCTGCGGGCCAGCGGGCCGAGCCGCTGGTCGGTGGTCGACGACCGCGGCGGGGCCTGGTTCCCCGACGGGCGGCTGCACAGGTGGGATTACCACGACCGGCCGATGTTCCACGGCAACGACCTGGCGCTCGACGTCCCGGCCGTGCCCCTCACCGTCACCTGCGCCCGGGGCACGGAGTTCGCCACCGCCGAGGCGACGCTCACGCCCGAGGCCGGGGCCACGGCCGAGGTCGAGCTGGAGCCGGCGCGGCTGTACGACCCCGCGGCCCGCGGCTGGTACGGCGGCGACCTGCACGTCCACCTGAACTACTCGGGCGACCTGGTCTGCGGGCCCGACGACGCGGCCTGCATGCAGCTGGGGGAGGGGCTCCACCTGATGAACCTGGTCGCCGGCAACCTCGGCCAGACCCGCGTCTACGACCGGGAGGCGTTCGAGGCCACCGCCGGCGACGACCTGCCCTGGTCGACCGGCGAGCGGGTGGCCCGCTTCGGGGTGGAGTACCGCAACGACCTGCTGGGCCATGTCCACGCCCTCGGCCTGAGCGGCCGGCCGGCCCGCTACCACAGCGGCCACGCCGGCTCGGACGAGCCGTTCGACTGGCCGGCCAACGCGGCCGTGTGCCGGGAGCTCCGGGGGCTGGGGGCGGCCGTCGGCTACACCCACCCGGTGTTCTCGCCCCTGGCCGACGGGTCGCCGGCCGAGGCGTTCGGCTTCCCCCGGACGGTGGAGGCCCGGGAGCTGGTCGCCGACGCCGCCCTCGGCCTGGTCGACTCGGTCGACCTCATCGGGCCCAGCGACGTCGAGGGCACCGCCCTGCTCTACCACCACCTGCTGAGCTGCGGCCTGCGGCTGGCCGCGACCGTCGGCACCGACGTCTGGCTGTCGTACTCCAGGGGGCCGCTGCTCTCCAACCCACCGGGGTGGGGGCGGGTGTACGCCGACCTGCGGGGCGCGTCCCTGTCGGTGGCCGCGTTCGCCGACGCCATCCGGGCCGGCCGCACGCTGGCCACCAACGGGCCCTGGGTCGAGCTGCTGGTCGACGGCCGCGGGCCGGGGGACACGGTCGAGGCCGCCGCCGGCGGCACGGTGGCGGCGACGGTCCGCTGTCGGGGGCTGGGGGTCGAGCGCCTGGAACTGGTCGGCCCCGACGGCGTCCTCGCCCGGGCCGACGCCGGCGGGGGAGCGGCGCCGGCGCTCGACACCGGCGTCGAGGTGGACACCTCGGTATGGCTGTGCGCGGTCGCCCGTGGCCCCGGCCATCCGTCGGTGCCGGGGCCGGTGGTGTTCGCCCACACCAGCCCGGTCTGGGTCGAGGTCGCCGGCCGGCCGGTCCGTCGCCCGGCCAGCGCCCGCTGGCTGCTGGACTGGCTGGACCGCTTCGAGGCGCTGCTCGGCGGGCACGGCCGCTTCGCCGACGACGCCCAGCGCGCCGACCTCCTGGCCGTCGTCGACCAGGCCCGCCGCTGGTACCGGGCGATCGCCGACCCACCTGTTCGGCTGACCTGACTCCTCATCCGGGTGGCGCCGTCGGTCGTCGTCTACCTGCTGTTCCTGGTCACCGTGGCCTGGCTGTTCCTCCGGGCCCCGGCTGGGGCCGCAGCCACAGCGACGTCCGGGTCGGCTCCATCGTCTGGTCGACCACCGCCAGCAGCTCGCCGGTGAGGGTGCCGAGGTCGAGTTCGTCCCGGAGCCGGGCGCTGAAGCCGGCGATGGTCTGGGCGGCGTCGTGGCGGCGGCGGTTGAAGCGGCGGTCGACCGCCTCCTGGACCCGCCGTCGGGCCGGCTGGAACAGCGCCGCCACGGCCAGGGTGGCGGCGGCCACGACCAGGCTGGAGCCCCGGGGCAGCAGCCGGCCGAGCCCGAGGACCACCCCGGCGTAGCCGACGCCCAGCAGGACGGTGAGCAGCCCGTAGGCGACCGTGCGGCTGATGATCCGGTCCAGGTCGTAGAGCCGGTAGCGCAGGATCGACGCCCCGGTGGCCAGCGGCAGCAGCGCGATGGCGACCCCGGTGGCCGTCTGGAACAGGCCGCCCCGCGAGGTCTCGAGGGCGACCGCCGCGACCAGCAGCGCCACCATGGCCAGGGCCGCCCCGAAGGCCAGCCAGCGCAGCTGCTGGCGCTCGACCCCGCGGGCGTGGCGGAACCGCCCCACCAGCGACCCGGCGGCGGCCAGCAGGCCCACCAGGACGAGCAGGGCGCTGGCCGGGAAGGCGACCCCCAGGAGGGCCTCGAGGGCCGGGACGGACAGCGGGTTCCCGGGCTCCGGGTACTCCGGCTCCAACGGCCTGGGGTAGGTCACCGCCGCCAGGAGGCCCAGCGCGGTGGCGGCGGCCACGGTCCTGGCCGGCCAGCGCCAGCGGGGCGACGGCAGCGACCCGGTGGGGGTGAGCAGCAGGATGAACCCGGCCAGGGACAGGATCAGGGTGAACATGCCGACACTGGGCCCGGCCAGGTAGCTCGCCGCCGGCAGGGCCCCCGGCCGGGCCACCAGCCCATGGCGCGCGTACACCGTCGCGAAGGCCTGGAAGGTCGTGGCCAGCCCGAGGGCCAGCAGCAGCCAGCCCACCGGATGCCGGGGCCGGCGGCCGCCGAGCACCGCCCCGACCGTGGCCGCGCTGACCGCCGCCACCACCCCGGGGGCGGCCGGCCCGCTCAGCCAGGCCGCCGCCGGCATCCCCGCCTGCCGCAGCAGCCGGTCGACCAGGGCGGTCCCCGCCCACCCGAGCACGACCAGCCCCCACAGCCCCCAGGCGAGCCCGCCCGCCCACCACCGCGGCGTCCGCCTGCCCGTCGAGCTCATGCCCACGCCCCCGACCCCATCCCGTCCCCCGATCCCGGCACCGTCCATCCCGATCCCTCGGCCCGGCCAGCCTCCCACGGCACCGTCCCAGGACCGTTACGGACGGCGTCCTGGACGCAGGAGCTCAGCCGTCGACGTGGTCCTCGGGCGAGCCGACCCGCCGGCTTGTAGTAATGACACTATCTTCAGTAGTAGATATTGGACGCAGGGGTGTGGTCATGACCGTGCTCGACAAGCGAGGCGCCTTCGCTCCGGACGGCGCCGGGGACCCGGTGATCGAGGTTCGTGGGCTGCGGATGCGGTACGGATCGCGCGACGCGCTCAGCGGGGTCGACTTCACCGTGCGCCGTGGCGAGGTGATCACCCTGCTGGGACCGAACGGCGCCGGCAAGAGCACCACCATCGAGATCCTGGAGGGCTTCCGGCTGCGCTCGGCGGGCGAGGTCTGGGTGCTGGGCGTCGACCCGGCCAAGGGTGACGAGCGGTGGCGGGCCCGGATCGGGGTGGTGCTGCAGTCCTGGCGCGACCATGGCCGCTGGAGGGTGCGTGACCTGCTGGCCCACCTCGGCAGCTACTACCGGCCGTACGCCACGCCCGAGCGGGAGCGGCCCCACGACGTCGACGAGCTGATCGAGACGGTGGGCCTGGCCGAGCAGGCCGAGCAGCGGCTCGTCTCGCTGTCGGGGGGCCAGCGCCGCCGCCTGGACGTCGCGATCGGCCTGGTGGGCCGGCCCGAGCTGCTGTTCCTGGACGAGCCGACCGCCGGGTTCGACCCGCAGGCGCGGCGGGACTTCCACGACCTGGTGCACCGCCTTTCCGACCTGGAGGACACCACCATCCTGCTCGCCACCCACGACCTCGCCGAGGCCGAGCAGCTCGCCGACCGCATCCTCATCCTCGCCGCGGGGCTGGTCGTCGCCGACGGCAGCGCCGACCAGCTCGCCCGGCAGGTCGCCGGCCAGGCCGAGGTGCGCTGGAGCCGCCACGGCGAGCGCTTCGTGCATGCCACCCCGGACGCCACCGGCTTCGTCCGCGAGCTGTTCGCCCAGTACGGCGACGAGGTGGCCGACCTGGAGGTGCGCCGGGCCAGCCTGGAGGACACCTACATGGCCATCGCCCACCGGCACGAGCGGGCCGAGCTCGAGGCGGTGAGCGCCCGATGAGGCCCGCCGTCCACACGGCCCGGCTGGGGCTGGCGCGGGGCTGGACCGAGACCCGGCACAGCCTGACCAGCCCGCAGGACCTCGGCTGGAACGTGTTCGTGGTCACCGTGTTCGTGGTCGTCCTGCTGCTCCAGCGCAACGCCAAGGTCGACGGCTCGACCCTCCCCCTGGCGATGCTGACCCTGCCGAGCATCCTCGGCATGTGGGTGGCGGTCGCCGGCTACTCGGGCGCCGCCGGGACGCTCGCCGCCGAGCGCGAGGACGGCACCCTGCTGCGCGCCAAGGCGGTGCCGCAGGGCATGGTCGGCTACCTCGTCGGCCGGATCGTGTCGCTCTCCCTGATCACCTTGTTCATGCTGGTGATCATCTTGGTGGCCGGCCTGCTGCTGCTGCCCGACCTGGCGACCGCCGGCGGCTCGGGCTGGCTGGTCCTGCTCTGGGTCGCCGCGCTGGGGCTGCTGGCCACCCTGCCGTGGGGGGCGGTCATCGGCTCGCTGGTGCGGAGCCCGAACTCGGCCTTCGGCCTGACCATGCTCCCCCTCATCGCCCTGACCGCGATCTCGGGGATCTTCTACCCGATCTCGGCCCTGCCCGGATGGGTCCAGGAGGTCGCGCAGGTCTTCCCCATCTACTGGCTCGGGCTCGGCATCCGCTCGGCCCTGCTGCCCGACGCCGCCGCCGTCCTGGAGATCTCGGGGTCGTGGCGGCACCTGGAGACCGCTCTCGTGCTGGGCTCGTGGGCGGTGGCGGGCCTGCTGATCGCGCCCCCGGTCCTGCGCCGCATGGCCCGCCGCGAGTCGGGCTCGGCCATGGAGGTCCGCCGGCAACAGCACCTGCAACGCACCCCATGAGCGAGACCATCCACAACCGGATCGCGATGCTGCGGGCCGAGCGCGGCATCTCACGCCGGCAGCTCGCGGAGGCTCTCGGGGTCCACTACCAGACGGTCGGCTACCTGGAGCGGGGCGAGTACAGCCCCAGCCTCCACCTGGCCCTGCGCATCGCCGACCACTTCGAGGTGCCGGTGGAGGCGATCTTCTCGCTCACCCCGTTCCCCCGCCTCGGCACCGGGGAGCGCCCTGCCTGAGCCTCGGTCAGGCGCCCGCGCCGTCGTAGCGGCGGCTGATCTCCTCCCAGCTGGGCGCCGGGCCGGGCAGGGGCGTGGCCGGGCGGTGGAGCGAGTCCAGCAGCAGGGCCAGGTAGCGGTGGCGGAGCTGGCGGGTGCGGTCGGGGTCGGCGACCTGGACGGCCTGGAGCTGCTCCAGCAGCAGCGAGATGTCGCCCACGGTGATGTCGGGGTGGAGGGCGCCGGCGGCCTTGGCCCGGTCCAGCAGCCGCTGGGTGGCCGCGTGGGCGTCGCGGCCGGCGCGCTGGAGCTCCTCGGTCGGGGTGAAGGCGCCGGCCAGGCGGACCGTCAGCGAGCCGGCGCCGCTGTCCAGGCTGCGGCGCAGGAAGCCTGCGAAGGCCTCCCAGGGGTCGCCGTCGTCGGCCAGGGCGGCCTCGGTCTCGGCGATGTAGCCGCGCAGGCCGTCCAGGGCCAGCCGCTGGAGCAGCTCCTCCTTGCTCCGGTAGCGGCGGTACAGGGCGGCGATGCCGACCCCGGCCCGGGCGGCGACGGCGGCGATCGGGGCCTCGGGGTCGGCCGTGAACACGGCGCGGGCGGCCTCCAGGATGCGCTGGTCGTTGCGGGCCGCCTGGGCCCGGCGGCCGCTCAGCGGCTGGGTCGTCGGCTCCATGGGCGCCATCCTATCACTGGAACGAAGCGTTCCATTCTGTTATAGTGGAATGGAACAGTCCGTTCTAGTAGGAGGTACCACCGTGGCCGACGCCAGCGACGCCGAGATCCGGCCGTTCCGGATCGCCGTTCCCGACGAGGACCTGGACGACCTGCGCCGGCGGCTGCGGGCCACCCGCTGGCCGGACGAGCTGCCGGGGGTCGGCTGGGACCGCGGCGTGCCCCTCGGCTACCTCAAGGAGCTGGCCGGCTACTGGGCCGACGGCTACGACTGGCGCGCCCAGGAGGCGATGCTGAACCAGCTCCCGCAGTTGGTCACCGTCATCGACGGCCAGCCCATCCACTTCCTGCACGTCCGCTCGCCCGAGCCCGACGCGCTGCCGCTGCTGGTCACCCACGGCTGGCCAAGCTCGCCGGTGGAGTTCCTGAAGATCATCGGCCCGCTCACCGACCCCCGGGGCCACGGCGGCGACCCGGCCGACGCCTTCCACCTGGTGATCCCGTCGCTGCCCGGCTACGGGTTCTCAACCCCGGTCCGGGAGCCGGGCTGGGGCAACCTGTTCCGGGTCGCCCAGGCCTGGGCGGAGCTGATGGCCCGCCTCGACTATGGCCGCTACGCCGTCCAGGGCACCGACGTCGGCGCCGGCGTGGCCGGGATGGTGGCCATGGTCGACCCCGGTCGGGTGGCTGGGGTGCACCTCACCGGGACGACGGCGGCGATGCCGTTCGGCCCGCCGGTCGAGCTGCCAGGATTGTCAGAGGCCGATCGGGCCCGGGCCGAGCGCTTCAACGCCTTCCAGGCCGACGGCCTCGGCTACCTGCACATCCAGGCCACCCGGCCCCAGACGCTGGCCTACGGCCTCACCGACTCGCCGGTCGGGCAGCTGGCCTGGATCGTCGAGAAGTTCAAGGAGTGGACCGACCCGGCCGCCGAGCTGCCCACCGACGCCGTGGATCGCGACCAGCTGCTCACCGGGGTCAGCATCTACTGGTTCACCGGCGCCGGCGCGTCCTCGGCCCACGCCACCTACGAGGGCATGCAGGCCTGGCGCCAGATGGCCGCCCAGCAGGCCGAGCAGCCCGGCGGCCACGGCGAGGCGGGATCGGGAGCCGAGCCGCCGGGACCGCCGACCGGGGTGGCCGTGTTCGCCGCCGACACCACCATCCGCCCCCTGCTCGACCCCGGCAACACCATGCACTGGTCGGAGTTCGACCGCGGCGGCCACTTCCCGGCCATGGAGGTCCCCGACCTGCTGGTCGACGACGTGCGGGCGTTCTTCCGCGGCCTGCGCTGACGCGGGTCGGCCCTGCCCGTCGCCGGTAGACTGCCGGGGTGTCCGACGAGCGCGAGCGCGGTCCGCGGCTTCCGCCGCGCTTCATCGTCCGTCTCGCCTGGTCGACCCACCGCGCGATCTACCGGGTCACCGGTGGCCGCGTGGGCCTGTGGCGGCCGAA
>Ga0081538_10006301_pt1 | contig 10480 bp, 13 predicted proteins | sample TabmetS5T2R1_FD_71022 | JGI IMG/M metagenome (GOLD analysis project Ga0081538, IMG submission 71022) | Tabebuia heterophylla rhizosphere microbial communities from the University of Puerto Rico - S5T2R1 | ecosystem: Host-associated > Plants > Roots > Rhizosphere ...
GGCGATCACCGCGGTGGTCTACGAGGGCAAGTCGATCGAGCAGGCCGCGCAGGCGGCCCGGGTGGCGGCGGGCACCATCAAGAGCCGCCTGCACCGGGCCCGGCTGCGCATCCGCGAGGAGCTGCACCCATGACCGAGCACCCGACCGAGCTGCTGCTGGAGATCGCCGGCGGGGCGGTGCCGCCGGCCGAGGCCCGCGCCCACCTCACCGCCTGCGAGCGCTGCCAGCGGGCGCTGGCGGCACTGGCACCGCTGGACCTCGGCTACGCCTGGCAGGGGGTCGCGGCCGAGCTGGACGCCCCCCGGCCCGGCGTCCTGGAACGGCTGCTGGTCGCCGCCGGCGTGCGCCCGGCGCTGGCCCGGTTCACCGCCACCACGCCGAGCCTGCGTCTGGGCTGGCTGCTCGCCAACGCCCTGGTGCTGCTCCTGGTCGGCCTGCCGCTGGCGCTGCGGCCGGCGTCGTCGTGGCCGTCGGCCGCCCTGCTGGTCGCCCCGCTGCTGGCGGCGGCCGCGGTCGCCTTCGCCTACGGCCCTGGGGCCGACCCGGCGCACGAGATCGTGGCGGCCTCGCCGCTGTCGCCGGTGCAGGCGCTGCTGGTGCGCCTCGCCGCCGTGCTGGTGGCCAACTCGCTGCTGGCCGGCGCGGCCGACCTGCTGCTGGACGGCGCCGGCCCGCCCGCCGGCTGGCTGCTGCCGATGACCGCCGCCGCGCTGCTGGCGGTGGCGGTCGCCTCGCGCTGGACGCCGGCGGTGGGCGCGGCCGCCGGCACGGGCGCCTGGCTGCTGGTGCTCGCCGCCTGGAAGGTGAGCGACCAGCCGGCGGCCTGGCTCACCGCCCCCGGCGCCCAGGCCGCCTACGCCGCGGTGACCGCCGCCCTGCTGGCGCTGCTGGTCAGGCGGATCGCGCGGGACGGCTGGGTGCTGCCCGGCCCCGGGGAGCCGGCCTGAGCCGCCGCTACCCGCCGGGCGCGAGCGCGGCGACCACCATGTCGGCCAGCTCGCCGGCCAGCCGGCCGTCGGGGTCCAGGTCGGGGTCGAAGATGGTGAGCTCCATGCCGGTGGCCATCTCGGAGGCGGTGAGGCCCCGCAGCAGGGCGGCCAGCTCCCCGTAGCCGAGGCCGCCCGGCTCCGGGCTGTCGACCGCCGGCATGACCTCCGGGTCGAGCACGTCGGCGTCCACGTGGACCCAGAACCCCTCCACGCCCCGCCCCGCGAGGGTGGCCACCGCGCGGCGGGCGACCTCCTCCGGGCCGAGGCGGCGCAGCTCGGCCACGTCGTACAGGGTCATCGGCGTGGCCAGCACCTCGGCGGCGATCGCCTCCAGGCCGCGGTGGCCGACGGCGACCACGTCGGCCTCGGCCACCAGCGGCCGGCGGCCCTCCAGGTCGGTGAGCTGGGGGGCGCCGCGGCCGGTGACCACCGCCAGGTCCTCGCCGGCGACGCTGCCCACGGGCCCGACCAGGTGGGCGTTGCCGGGATGGCGGAAGTCCAGCCCGCCGTCGACCGACACCAGCCCGTAGCGGCCCAGCCGGCGCAGCGCCAGCATGCCGCCCAGCAGGATGGAGCAGTCGCCCCCCAGCACCAGCGGGAAGGCGCCGGCACGGACCAGCTCGACCAGCCGGTCGGCCAGGGCGACCGTGTACCCGGGCAGGGTGTCGCCGTTGCGGACGCCGCTGGCCGGGTCGATATCGGGCCGGTAGGACGGCGGCTCGACCCGCCCGGCGTCGGTGGCGCCCAGGCGCTCCAGCAGGCGGTGGCGTCGCAGCGCCTCCGGCAGCCGCCGGGCGCCGGGCACCCTGCCGGGCGCGGGCGGCCGCAGCCCCAGCACCGAGGGGGCGTCCAGGACCGCGATCCGGCTCATCGGTGTGCCAGCGCCGCGACGGCCTCCAGCAGCCGGTCGACGTCGCCGCGGTCGTTGTAGTGGACCAGCCCGGCGCGCACGGCGCTGCCGGCGTCGCGGATGCCGAGCGCCCCGGTCAGCTCCCAGGCGTAGTTGTGCCCGTTCCAGACGTTGACCTTGCGGGCGGCCAGCCGCTCGGCGACCGCCCGCGGCTCCAGGCCCGCGACGGTGAAGTACGCGGTGGCGGTGCGCCTGGCGGCCTTGCCGTAGGTGGTCACGTGCGCCATCGACTCCAGCCCGTCCAGCAGCACCCCGAACAGCGCCAGCTCGTGGGCCTCGGCAGCGCCCATCGAGGCCAGCAGCCGCCGGCGGCGGGTGCCGGTGGCGGCGTCGTCCAGCGACGCGAGGTGCTCGACCGCGGCCACCACCCCGGCCAGGTCCGCGAACGGCGCGGTGCCCTGCTCGAACCGCTCCGGCACGGTGTCGGGCGAGGACGCCAGCTTGTCGGGGCGCAGGGTGGCCAGCAGGGCCGGGTCGGCGACGACCGCGCCGACGTGCGGCCCGGACCACTTGTAGGCGCTGGTGGCGAAGAGGTCGGCGCCGAGCGCGGCGGCGTCCACCGGCCCGTGCGCGGCCGCGTGGACCCCGTCCACGTAGGTGAGCGCGCCGGCCGCGTGCGCCCTGGCGGCGATCGCGGCCACGTCGGGGCGGGTGCCGAGCACGTTGCTGGCGGCGGTGACCGCCACCAGCCGGGTCCGCGGCGACAGCAGCGCGTCGAACTGCTCCACCGGCAGCTCGCCGGTGGCCAGGTCGACCTCGGCCCACCGCACCGTCGCGCCGCGGCGCGCGGCGACCTGGAGCCACGGCCGCACGTTGGCGTCGTGGTCCAGGCGGGAGACGACCACCTCGTCGCCGGCGTCCCAGCCGGCCGACAGCGCCGCGGCCAGCCGGTAGGTCAGCGTGGTCATGTTCGGGCCCAGCACCACGCCGTCCGGGTCGCCGCCGACGAGGTCGGCGACGGCCGCGCGGCACGCCGCCACGATCGCCTCCGACCGCGCGCTGGCCGGGAAGGCGCCGCCGGCGTTGCCGATCCCCTGCCGGTAGGCGCCGGCGATGGCGTGGACGACCGCCTGCGGCACCTGGGTGCCGGCGGCGCCGTCGAGGTAGGCGTGGCCGTCGGCCAGGGCGGGGTACAGCGCCCGCACCCGGTCGACCTGGAAGCTCACCGGCTCACCATGCGTACGCCTCGGGGGCCGGGCCGCCGGGGCCCGGCCAGAGCTGGTCCAGGCGGTCCAGCGCCTTGTCGTCCAGGGCGAGGTCGACGGCCCGCAGCGACCGCTCGAGCTGCTCCATGGTGCGCGGCCCCACGATCGGCGCGGTCACCGCCGGCTGCCGCAGCAGCCACGCCAGCGCCACCTCCGCCGGGTGCTCGCCCAGCTCGTCGCAGAACGCCTCGTACTCCTCGACCCGCTGGTGGTGCCGCTCCAGCCGCCGGCGGACCTGCTCGCTGGCGCTGCGGCCCTCCCTGGTCTTGCGCAGGATGCCGCCGAGCAGCCCGCCGGCCAGCGGGCTCCACGGCAGCACGCCCACGCCGTAGGCCTGGCAGGCGGGCAGCACCTCCAGCTCCACGGTGCGCTCGGCCAGGTTGTACAGCGACTGCTCGCTGACCAGGCCGGTCGAGTGCCGGTCCCTGGCCGCCTCGACGGCCTGGGCGATGTGCCAGCCGGCGAAGTTCGAGGAGCCGACGTACAGCACCTTGCCCTGCTGCACCAGCACGTCCATCGCCTGCCAGATCTCGTCCCAGGGCGTGTCCCGGTCGACGTGGTGCATCTGGTACAGGTCGATGTGGTCGGTCCGCAGCCGCCGCAGCGACCCCTCGCAGGCCCGCCGGATGTTCAGCGCCGACAGCTTGCCCTGGTTGGGCCAGTCGCCCATGGAGCCGTACAGCTTGGTCGCGAGGACGACCTTCTCGCGCCGCCCGCCGCCCTGGTCGAACCAGCGGCCGACGATCTCCTCGGTAACCCCTTTGCCCTGGCTCCCGCCGTAGACGTTGGCGGTGTCGAAGAAGTTGACGCCCTCCTCCAGGGCGCGGTCCATGATCGCGCGCGAGTCCTCCTCGGAGGTCTCCGGCCCGAAGTTCATCGTGCCCAGGCACAGCCGGCTGACCAGCAGCCCGCTGCGGCCGAGGTGGGTGAGCTCCATGGCGTGACCTCCGGGGGGCGGCGTCCAGCGGCCCGCCCAGCATAGGGAGCACCGTCGGGCTTCGCCGCTACGCTGGGCGGGACCACGGCCGGCAGGAGGAGGACGGGATGGAGGAGCGGATCGTCGCCGCCGACCCGGTGGCGGACCCGCAGGGCTACCGGCGGGAGCTGCTGGCGCTGCTGGGGGACGACGACCCCGGCGAGGTGCTGGCGGCCACCATGGACGCGGTCCAGGAGCGGACCAGGGGCCTTGCCGACGAGCTGGTCGGCAGGCGGCCCGAGCCGCGGGAGTGGTCGGTCGCCGAGCTCCTCGCCCACCTCTGGGACTCGGAGCTGGTCTACGGGTTCCGGGCGCGGGCGGTGCTGACCCAGGACCGGCCGGCGCTGGCCGCCTACGACCAGGACACCTGGGCGACCCTCCCGCGCCCGTCGTTCCAGCAGCTCCTGGCCGGCTTCGTGGCGCTGCGCACCGGCAACCTGGCGCTCATCAGGGCGACACCGCCGGCCCGGTGGGAGCGGGTCGGCATCCACCAGGAGCGGGGGGAGACGAGCTTCCGCGTGCTCACCCAGGAGATCGCCGGCCACGCCCGCGCGCACCTGCTGCAGCTCGACCAGACGGTGGCGGCGGTGCGTCGCTGAAGCCGGCCCGGGGCTATGCTTTGCGGTAGCGCCCCGACCTCCGCGAGCCCGGAAGGACCACCGCCCCGTGTTCGACACCCTCTCCGCCCGGCTGCAAGAGGTCTTCACCCGGCTGCGCGGCCACGGGCGGCTGTCCGAGGCCCAGGTCGACGCGGCCCTCCGCGAGGTCCGCCTGGCGCTGCTGGAAGCCGACGTCAACTTCAAGGTCGTCAAGGACTTCATCGCCAGGGTGCGCGAACGCGCCGTCGGCGAGGAGGTCACCCGCAGCCTCACCCCGGCCCAGCAGGTCGTCAAGATCGTCCACGAGGAGCTGATCGTCACCCTCGGCGAGCGCAACGTCCCGCTGGACTTCTCGCCCAGGCCGCCGACGGTGGTGCTGATGGCCGGCCTGCAGGGCTCCGGCAAGACGACCACCGCCGCCAAGCTGGCCCGCTGGCTGGCGCAGAAGGGCCGCAGGCCGCTGCTGGTTGCCTGCGACCTGCAACGCCCCGCGGCGGTCAAGCAGCTCCAGGTCCTCGGCGAGCAGGCCAAGGTGCCGGTGTTCGCGCCGCACCCCGGCGGCCCGGGGGCCGACCCGGTGCCGGTGGCCGCCGCCGCCCGCGGGGAGGCCGAGCGGACCGGCTGCGACGTGGTGGTCGTCGACACCGCCGGCCGCCTGGCGATCGACGCCGAGATGATGGCGCAGGCGGCCGCCATCCGGGAGGCGTCCGACCCCACCGAGGTGCTGCTGGTGGTGGACGCCATGACCGGGCAGGACGCGGTCGCCACCGCGCAGGCGTTCCAGGAGGGCGTGGACGTCACCGGGTTCGTGCTCAGCAAGCTGGACGGCGACGCCCGCGGCGGCGCCGCGCTGTCGATCCGCGCCGTCACCGGCCAGCCGATCAAGTTCGCCACCACCGGCGAGAAGCTGGCCGACTTCGACGCCTTCCATCCCGACCGGCTGGCCGGCCGCATCCTCGGCATGGGCGACGTGCTCACCCTGATCGAGCGGGCCGAGGAGGTCGTCGACCGCGAGCAGGCCGAGGCCATGGAGCGCAAGCTGCGCGAGGCCAGCTTCACCCTGGAGGACTTCCTCGACCAGCTCCAGCAGGTCAAGAAGATGGGGCCGCTCAGCCAGGTCCTGGGGATGCTGCCCGGCATGGGCCGCGAGCTTCAGGGCGTGGAGGTCGACGACCGCGACGTCGCCAGGGTGGAGGCGATCATCCGCTCGATGACCCCTGCCGAGCGCAACAACCCCAAGATCCTCAACGGCTCGCGGCGGGCCCGCATCGCCCGCGGCTCGGGCACCACCACCCAGCAGGTCAACGCCGTCCTCAAGCAGTTCGACGAGGCCCGCCGCATGATGAAGCAGCTCGCCGGCATGACCCCCAAGCGGCTGCGCAAGATGGGCCTGCACCGCTAGGCCGGCCGCGCTCAGCGCCGGACCGCCGCCTCCAGCTCCGCCACGGTCATCGACTCGATGCTCCGCACCGTCTGGTCCGACCGCTCGGTGTCGGCCAGCTCCGCGCCGTCCACCAGGTACAGCGCCTCGGGAGCCAGCAGCTCCCAGCCCGGCGCCTGCCCGCTCCGCGCCAGGAAGAAGACCCCGCGGTCGCCCTCCTCCAGCCGCAGCTCGCCCTCCAGGCGCCACTCCCGCTCGCCGGCGGGGTCGAAGAGGCCCCGCCAGCCGGACCGCCGGTCCACCCGCTCCCAGCCGGTCTGCTCGATGGTGAAGCTGGGCGCCGGCATCCGCCCCGCCCACACCCGCTCGACCGCGACCCGGACGTCCATGATCGTGAAGACGACGTCCCCCTGGTCGAGGGCCCGCCCCCGGCCGGTCCCGGCGACCCGCCCGACCACCACCGCGTCCGCGGCCTCGACCAGCTCGTCGACGCCGCCGTAGTGGGCGGCGTAGTCCCCGTGCTCGGGAGGCGGCTGGCAGGCGGCCGCCGCCACCAGCAGCAGGGCGACCGCTGCCAGCCTCGCCATCGCGTGCATCCCTCACGTCCCTTCCAGGAAGGTAGACGCCGGCGGGGGGCCGCGGGTTCCCCGTTCCTTGCTACACTCCCCGGCGGTCCCGGACCGCTTGAACGAGTCGGGGGACGGCAGACCCAGGCTCCGGCTCGCGGAGCCTCAGCCCCGGGACGGGCGGGCCACCCCCAGACAGGAGCACTCCCACCATGGCCGTGAGGATCCGCCTGATGCGCATGGGCATGAAGAAGGCCCCCCAGTACCGCGTGGTGGTGGCCGACTCGCGCAGCCCGCGCGACGGGCGCTTCATCGAGAACATCGGCATCTACCACCCGCGCGAGGAGCCGTCCCGGGTCGAGATCGACACCGAGAAGGCCGCCTCCTGGCTGGCCAAGGGCGCCCAGCCGACCGAGGCGGTGGCCAAGCTGCTCGCCATCGCCGGCATCGAGGGCATGGCCGAGCGCAAGGCCGCCAGCAAGGCGCTGCGGGCCAAGCAGGTCCAGGCCAAGGCCGAGCCGGCCAAGGCCAAGGCCAAGCCCAAGGCCAAGAAGTAGCGGGCGCGCCGTGCGCGACGTGATCGTCTACCTCGCCAGGGCGCTGGTCGACGACCCCGACCGGGTGACGGTCGAGGAGCTCCGCGGCGCCCGCGGCGTCACCTACGAGGTCCGCGCCGCCCCCGACGACGTCGGCAAGCTCATCGGCCGCGGCGGCCGCACCGTGAAGGCGCTGCGCAAGGTCGTCAAGGCGGTCGCCCCGGAGGGCCGCCGCGTCGAGGTCGAGGTCCTCGCCGAGGGCGAGTGAGGTGCCTGCTCCGGCCCGCCTGGTGGTCGGCCGCGTGCTGCGACCCCACGGCGTCCGCGGGGAGCTGGCCGTGGACGTGCTCTCCGACGCCCCCGACCGCTTCGCGCCCGGGGCGGAGCTCGCCGCCGGCGACCCCGACGGCGACCGCCCCCTGCGGCCGGTCACCGTGACCGCGGCCCGCCTGCACCTGGGGCGGCTGCTGGTCCGCCTCGAGGGGGTCGAGGACCGCGACGCCGCCGACGAGCTCCGCGGCGCGCTGCTGTCGATCCCCATGGAGGCCGCCCGGCCGCTGGCGGCCGACGAGTTCTGGCCGCACCAGCTCGTCGGCCTGGACGTGGTCGACCGCGACGGCCAGCGGCGGGGCCGGGTCGCCGACGTGGTCCCCGGCACCGCCCACGACCTGCTGGCGGTGGCGCTGCCGAGCGGGGAGCGCCGCCTGGTGCCGGCGGTGGCGGCGCTGGTCACCGTCGAGCTGGCGGCCGGTCGCGTGCTGGTCGACGCCGTCCCCGGCCTGCTGGACCCCGCGGATCAGCCGGAGGGGTCCGGGGAACCCCAAGGGGGTGCCCCGGTGAATCGGGAGGGGTGAGGCCGGTGCTGGTCGACATCGTCACGATCTTCCCCGAGTACTTCGCCTCGCCGCTGGCCGCCGGGCTGCTCGGCAAGGCGGGGGAGCGGGGCCTGGTCCAGGTGCGCCTCCACGACCTGCGGACCTGGGCGGCCGACCGCCACCGCAGCGTCGACGACGCCCCCTTCGGCGGCGGCGCCGGCATGGTCATGCTGCCGGGGCCCTGGTTCGAGGCGCTGGACGCGCTCCAGGCCGACGGGCCCGCCCACGTGGTGCTGCTGGCGCCCGACGGGCGCCGCTTCGACCAGGCGACCGCGGCGCGCCTGGCCGGCGAGCCGCGGCTGGTGCTCTGCTGCGGCCGCTACGAGGGCATCGACGAGCGCGTCCGCACCCGCGTCGACGAGGTCCTGTCCATCGGCGACTACGTGCTGGCCGGCGGCGAGGCCGCGGCCCTGGTCGTGCTCGACGCCGTCGCCCGGCTGGTCCCCGGCGTGATGGGCAACGCCGCCTCGGCCGCCGACGAGTCGTTCGCCGCCGGGCTGCTGGAGTACCCCCAGTACACCCGGCCCGCCGTGTACCGCGGGCTGGAGGTCCCGGCCGTGCTGCGCTCCGGCGACCACGGCGCCATCGCCCGCTGGCGCCACGACCAGGCGGTGGAGCGGACCCGCCGGCTGCGCCCCGACCTGCTCGAGCGGTCCGAGCCCGGCGACCAGGAGTAGCCGCGGCCCGGACCGCTCGTGTTACTCTCGGGGGGCGCGGGTCCGCGCTATGCTGACCCTTCGCCTCTTCAGCTTTCAAGGAGCCTCAACCATCATGCAGATCACCGACGCGGTCGAACGCGCGCAGTTGCGCGACGACCTCCCCGACTTCCGCCCCGGCGACACCGTCAAGGTGCACGTCCGCGTGGTCGAGGGCAGCCGGGAGCGGATCCAGGTCTTCCAGGGCTTCGTGCTCCGCAGGCAGGGTGGGGGCCTGCGGGAGACGTTCAGCGTCCGCAAGGTCTCCTTCGGCGTCGGCGTGGAGCGGACCTTCCCGGTCCACTCGCCGAGCATCGCCAAGGTCGAGCTGGTCATGCGCGGCGACGTCCGCCGGGCCAAGCTCTACTACCTTCGCGAGCGGACGGGTCGCGCGGCGAAGATCAAGGAGAAGCGCAGCCCCGCCCGGGCATGAGCCCAGACGGAGTCGGGGAGCGCCCCGCCGACGCCCCCGCCAAGCCGCCGGCCGCCCGACCGCCGGCCGACCCGCCGACCGGCCAGGACGACGAGGACGACGCCAAGCAGCAACCGGGCCCCCTGGCGGTCGTCCGCGAGACGGTGGTGCTGGTCGCCCTCGCCATCCTGCTCGCGGTCGTGTTCAAGACCTTCCTGGTCGCCGCCTTCTACATCCCGTCGGGCTCCATGGAGTCAACTCTCAACGTCTCCGACAGGGTTCTTGTGGAAAAGGTCTCCTACCGCTTCGGCGACGTCCAGAACGGCGACGTGGTCGTCTTCGTCCACGACGACCCCGGCCTGGAGCCGGCCGGGCCGAGCAACCCGATCGCCCGCTTCTTCTCCAGCCTCGGCCAGGCCATCGGCCTGGTGCCGCCGTCCGACCGCGACTTCATCAAGCGGGTGGTCGGCGTGCCCGGCGACGAGGTCAACTGCCGCGACGGGCGCCTGGTGCGCAACGGCAAGCCGGTGGACGAGCCGTACCTGGACCCGGGCGTCACCACCGAGGGGTGCAAGACGACCACCGTGCAGCCAGGCCAGCTCTACGTGATGGGCGACAACCGCAGCAACTCCCAGGACTCCCGCTCCTTCGGCGTCATCGACCGCTCCGACGTGGTGGGGCGGGCGTTCGTGCGCATCTGGCCGCTCACCCACGTCGGCTGGCTGCGCCGCGACCGCTGACGTCCGTCCCGGCGATAGACTTCCACCCGTGTTCGCCACCGCCACCGCGCTGTTCGAGGACCGCCTCCGCGACGCCGGCTTCAGCCGGGTCGCCGGGGTGGACGAGGCCGGCCGCGGCGCGCTCGCCGGACCGCTGGTCGCCGCCGCCGTGATCCTGCCGAGGGACTGCCCGATCGTCGGGCTGGCCGACTCCAAGCTGCTCACCCCGCAGCGCCGCGCCGAGCTGGCCGCCCAGATCCACCAGCACGCCCTGGCGGTCGCGGTGGTCCGGGTGGGCCCGGACACCATCGACCGGGCCGGGCTCCAGCGGGCCAACATCGCCCTGCTCGCCAGGGCGCTGCGGGAGCTCGAGGGCGGCTACGACTACGCGCTCGCCGACGGGTTCCCGCTGCCCCACATGCCCGCCCCCGTGCTCGGCATCCGCAAGGGCGACCAGGTGGCCGCCTGCGTGGCCGCCGCCTCGATCGTGGCCAAGGTGACCAGGGACAGGATCATGGTCGGGGCGGCCCGCCGCTACCGCGGCTACGGGTTCCAGCGGCACAAGGGCTACGGCACCGACGAGCACTGGGCGGCCCTGCGCGCCCTCGGCCCCTCG
>Ga0081538_10006302_pt1 | contig 10480 bp, 7 predicted proteins | sample TabmetS5T2R1_FD_71022 | JGI IMG/M metagenome (GOLD analysis project Ga0081538, IMG submission 71022) | Tabebuia heterophylla rhizosphere microbial communities from the University of Puerto Rico - S5T2R1 | ecosystem: Host-associated > Plants > Roots > Rhizosphere ...
CCGCCAGCTCGACCATGGCGGCATGAGCGAGCGTCCCGTCAGGGCCACAGAGCGGGTGGGGCCCGAGCGGCCCGCTGCGAGGCGGCAAGAGCGGGAAACGATGAGGGCGGTCGACGAGCCACCCGTCGAGGCAGACACTTCCCGCCGCGACTGGGGCCTGCGCTGGTGGCACGAGCTGATCTACGTCGTCCTCGTGTACGCCGCTTACTCGGCGGTGCGCAACCAGTTCGGCTCGGGCGGCGGCAACGTCGACCCGGAGCCGGCGTTCAACCACGCCAAGGCGATCATCCAGCTCCAAAGGAACATCGGCCTCTACTTCGAGGACACCCTCCAGCGCTGGTACCTCGATCTGCCGCTGCACGGGCTGATCCGCTTCTGGAACATCTACTACGGGCTGTTCCACTTCGTCGTGGTCGCCATCGCCCTGGTGTGGATGTTCCGCAAGGCGCCGGAGCGCTACCGCCTGTGGCGTAACACCCTCGCCTTCACCACGCTGCTCGCGCTGGTGGGCTTCGCGTCGTTCTCGCTCATGCCGCCGCGCCTGCTGGACGATCCCGGAACCTACGGCGGCTGCCAGATCTACGCCGCCGGCCAGAACCTGCCCGACACGGACGGCGAACCGCCCTGCGATCGCTACGGCTTCGTCGACACCGTGGCCACCCACGGCGGCTGGGCGTCGTTCGGCAGCGAGGAGATGGCGGCGGTCTCGAACCAGTACGCCGCCATGCCGAGCATGCACATCGGCTGGTCGACCTGGTGCGCCCTGGTGCTGGCGCCGCTGGTGCGCCGCCGCTGGCTCCGCGCCCTGGTGATCGCCTACCCGTTCCTCACCCTCTTCGACATCATGGTGACGGCCAACCATTACTGGATCGACGGCGTGGGCGGGCTCATCTGCCTCGGCGCTGGCTACCTCATCGCCCGCGCCGGCACGAGGTGGTGGGAGTCGCGCCACGGGATCCCCCAGGCGGCGACGGTGCCCGGGCGGGCCAACCCCGCGGCCGGCCAGCCCGGCTAGTCCGGTTCGGGCCCGGAGCTGCGCCCCCAGTGGACGGGGGTGCCGTGGTAGCCGCTGGTCGCCAGCACCTCCTCCGTGCCGCCGGGCCACCAGGTCAGCCGGAGGTCGGCCACCGGCCCCGCCGGCTCCAACCGCAGCCAGGCAAGCGGCGCGTCGTCGCCGGAGTCGTCACCCGCCCGCCGGAGTGCCGCACGCATGCGGTCCCGCGACTCCGCGTCGACGTATTGCCACACGATGGAGTGGTACGCGACGGTGGCGCGCCCGGCCGCCGGAACCGCCAGCCGGGCCTCGAGCCACTCCCCCAGGTCGGCCGCCTCGACGTCGGCGGGGACGCGCGCGGCGATGGCGAGCGCGGCGTCGAGCCGGGCACGGCGCTCGACCATGTCCGGCCACAGGTAGGCGCGCAGGCTGAGCCTGCCGTCCTCGTCCATGGGATCGATGGGCGAGCGGTCGCACCCCTCCCGGGCGGCGACGCGGACCGCCACATCGTCCAGGACGGGCGGCGGATCGTCCCAGACGCCGACGAACCGCACGGCGCTGGCCGGGTCGCCGATCGTCGACTCGCCGGTGTCGTACCAGAAGCGGTCCCAGCGGAGGTTGAGCCCGGCGCTCGCTCCCAGCTCCAGGAGCCGCAGGGGCAGCCCGCTGCGCCGGGCCACCTCGACGAAGCCTCCCACGAGCGCGGCCGCACGCCCGACCTCGTTGGTCTGCACGCCGTCGCCCACGCGTGCCTCGATCTCCGGTCGCAGCTCCGCCACGGTGGCGACGAAGTCGTCGGCCAGGCTCGGTCCTGGCGATCCGCCGGCCGACGGATAGTGGGCCGCCAACCGGGGGGCGCGGCCCTCGAGCACGAGGCGATGGACCGAACCCAGGAACCGCAGGGGCAGCGCGGAACCGAACGGGTCGCGCTCGTGCGGCCGCAGGACCGCGGCGCAGGCACCGTCGGCGCCGACGTCGGCGATGACCGCGTCCAGCACCTCGGCGTAGAGGGCCGAACCGAGATCGGCGCACGCGTTGCGCTGGAACACGAGCGCCTCGACGAGGGGAACGACGCGCGGCCGTGCGGGCATCCACCTCTCCTATCACCACCGGCACCTCACGAGCGGCACGTAGACGGCTGGCGACAGGAGGCGGCCGGGGCCCGCATGGTCGCATCAGGGCGTGGCGAGTAGCGTTGGTCGCTGCTCGGGGCTCGGACGGGCCCACAGTCCACGCCGCAACGGAGCCGCGTCGATGCTGCTCGACTCGATCAACGACCCAACGGATCTCGGCAAGCTGTCGTACGAACAGCTCGAGGCGCTCGCCGGCGAGATCCGCCAGCACATCATCGATGCGGTGTCGGCCGCAGGTTCGGGGCATCTCGGCTCGAACCTCGGCGTCGTCGAGCTCACGCTGGCCGTCCACCGCGTGTTCGCGTCACCGCGCGACATCCTGCTGTGGGACACCGGCCACCAGGCGTACGTCCACAAGATCCTCACCGGCCGCCGCGACGACTTCGCCACGCTGCGCCGCGCCGGGGGCCTGTCCGGCTATCCGTCCCGCGCCGAGTCCGACCACGACTGGGTCGAGAACAGCCATGCGTCCACGATCCTCTGCTACGCGCACGGACTCGCCGAGGCGAACAAGCTGCGGGGGGTCACCGACCGCAACGTCGTCGCTGTCATCGGCGACGGGTCGATGACCGGCGGCATGGCGTTCGAGGGGCTCAACAACCTGGGTCACTCCGACAGCCGCGCCGTCATCATCCTCAACGACAACGGCCGCTCCTATGCGCCCACCGTCTCCCGCCTGAGCGAGAGCCTGGGCCGCATCCGCCTCAACCCCGCCTACGTGCGCAACCGCGCTCGCCTCGACAAACTGCTGCACGACGTGCCGCTCGTGGGCGACAAGCTCGAGCGGGGCGTGGAGGGCGCCCTGGCGGCGGTGCGCGAGATGTTCGAGCCGCCGGCGTTCTTCGAGATGCTCGGCGTGCGCTACACCGGCCCGTTCGACGGCCACGACATCGCCGGGCTGGAACGTGCCCTGCGCAACGCCCGCGAGTTCGACGGGCCGATCGTGGTCCACGTGCTCACCCAGAAGGGTCGCGGCTACGCCCCGGCCGAGAACGACCCGATCAAGCGGCTGCACGACGTGGGCGGGGTCAAGCCCGGCAGCTACACGGCGGCGTTCACCGAGGCGCTCATCAAGGAGGCCGAGCACCGGCCCGAGGTGGTGGCGCTCACGGCGGCCATGCCCGACTCCACCGGGCTGCTGCCCTACAAGGAGCGGTTCCCCGACCGGTTCTTCGACGTCGGAATCGCCGAGCAGCATGCCGTGACGGCGGCGTCGGGCATGGCAATGGGCGGGCTGCGCCCGGTGGTCGCCATCTACTCGACGTTCCTCAACCGGGCGTTCGACCAGGTCAACCTGGATGTGGCGATGCACCGTCAGCCCGTCGTGTTCTGCCTGGACCGGGCCGGAATCACCGGCGACGACGGTGCCAGCCACCACGGCGTGCTCGACCTGGTCCTGCTGTCCAAGGTGCCGGGCATGACGATCTTCGCCCCCTCCTCGTACCGGGAGGTGGGCGTGATGCTGCACGACGCCCTGGAGCTGTGCACCGACGGGCCCGCGGCCATCCGCTTCCCCAAGACGATGCCACCCGACGACACGGCGGCGGCCGGCGACGGCGGCGAGGAGGTCGGCTCCGGCCTGTCCGCTCGCAAGGTCCGCACCGGCCGCGACGCGTGCATCCTCGCGGTGGGCAAGATGCTGGCGCCGGCCCGGGCCGCCGCGGAGGCGTTGGCCTCGTCCCACGGAGTGGACGCCGCGGTGTGGGACGTGCGGTTGATCAGGCCGCTCGACGAGGAGATGCTCGCCGAGGCCGCGACCTACCCCCACGTGGTCACCGTCGAGGACGGCTACCGGGACGGCGGCGCGGGTTCCGCCATCGCCCATCGGTTGGCCGGGCTGGCGGCCGGCCGGGGGGACGGGGACGGACCCCGAGTGACCGTGCTGGGCGTGCCGGTCAGGTTCATCCCGCACGGCAAGCCCGACGACATCCTCGCCTCCTTGGGACTCGATGCCCCGGGGATCGCCGCCACGGTGCGTGCGGTTCTGGCCCAAGAGGCGTAGCCGCCGGAAGACGCGACAAGGCCCGGACCGGATGAACCGGCCCGGGCCTCTCCCCCTGGTCGCCCCCAGCGGTGATCGGGGTTCACCATAGCTGAGCTAGGTGTCGCCTGTCACATGTTGTTATCGAAACCCCGCGCGGCAACGTTACGGCCGGCGCGAAAACTCCGGTCCGGGGCCTGATCGGCTACCTCACGTATAGTAGGGGTTCTCCCCCATCGAGTGGTCGGTGGTGTCGACCACTTCCGTGACCTCGGGGATCGCCTCGCGGATGGCTCGCGTGATGCCCTCCCGCAGCGTCATGGCCGAGACGGCGCATCCCTGGCACCCTCCACCCATGGTCACGTACACGACGCTGCCCTCGACCCGGTCGAGCCCCGCGAAGCCACCGTGCATCGCCAACGCAGGGTTGATCTGGCCGTCGAGCAGCTGCCGGACCTTCTCGTCGATCGTGCCCGTCAGCTCGATGTGAGCTCCGGACAGCGGATCGGGACGATTGGGATTGCGGAGGACGAGCCCGTTCTGCCCGCCCGTCGCCGGCAGGTCGAGGGTGGCGCCCCGCAGCGCGTCGAGGCTGTCGACCGGGATGATCACCGGCAGGGAGCCCTCGTGTTCGACCACATCGCCGGCCTCGAGGTCGGCTTCGGCGACCGGGTCGAAGGTGAGGTCGTAGGTGTACTCGACGCCCTGGACGCCCGTGACCTCGACGCGCAGCCCGAGCGCGTCCGGGTCGTCCTCCTGGGCCCGCAGCTCGAGGATCTTCTCCCGGGCGGTCTCGGTGACGATCATGACCATGCGGTCAGGCTAGCGCCGCGCCGGCGGGGAACAGTCCTGCTGAGCACCGTTCTCGCGGGTCCCCGGGCGTCGACCGACCCACGGAATCAAGGGGTCAGGCCGAGCGACTCGGCCTCCTCGGCGAGCGCGAGCCAGCGCTCCTCGGCCGCCGCCAGCTCGCCGTTGACGACGGCCAGCTCCTCACCCACGCTCGCCAGGGCGACGTGGTCGCCCCTCGCCCCCGCAAGCTCGGCCTCGAGCGCCGCCTGCCGCTCCCGGAGGCGGCGCATCTCCGTCTCGGCCCCGCGCAACAGGTGGCGAAGCGTGCTCGGCGTGCGCCGGGTGCGCCCGTCAGGCGGTCGGCCGTCGCGCCGGGGATGGCCTGCGTCGCGAGCGCGAGGCTCCTCGCCACCGGCCCCCGCGCCGGGGCCCACCGCGGCGCCGCGCCCGGCCACTTCGGCGGCGCGGCCGCGCCGGCGCGCGGCCCGCCAGTGGGCCTCGTACGCCGCGTACCCACCGGGCACCCTGCCGGCGTGTCCCCGGCCGTCGAGCACGATCACGTCCTCGACGGTCCGCTCCAGGAACGCCCGGTCGTGGCTGACGACCACGAGCGTGCCCGGCCACTCGTCGAGCAGGTCCTCCAGCGCCCTCAAGGTGTCGAGGTCGAGGTCGTTCGTCGGCTCGTCCAGGAGCAACACGTTGGGCCCTTGACGCAGCACCAGGGCGAGTTGCAGACGGCGGCGTTCGCCACCGGAGAGCAACCGGACCGGCGCCCATTGCGCGTCGGTGTCGAACCACAGCCGCTCGAGCAGCGCGGCGTCGGGCCAGTCGGGCTGCCGTGTGGGCCCGGCGACGACCTCGCGGACGCGCAGGTCGGGCGGTAGATCGGTGCTGCGCTGGTCGTAGTAGCCCAGGCGAACCGTGGATCCGCGCACGATCCGGCCGGCGCGGGGCCGGCGCCGGCCGGCCAGGAGATCGAGCAGGGTCGACTTGCCGCTGCCGTTGATCCCGACCACGCCCAGCCGCTCGGCGGGCCGCAGCAACAGATCGACCTCCTCGAACAGCAGGTGGTCGCCGTAGCCGTCGCTGACGCCGTGCAGCTCCACCACGGTGTCACCGAGCCGCGGGGTTCCCACGAGGCCGGCCAGCGGTAGGTCGTCGGGCCGGTCGGGCGCAGCCGGCCGGCCCTCGATGACCGCCCGCGCCGCGGCGACGTCGGCCTTGGGCTTGCGGGTGCGGGCCGGCGCGCCGCGTCGCAGCCACGCCAGCTCGGCCCGGGCCAGGTTGCGTCGCTTGCGCTCGGCGGCGGCCTCCCGCTCGGCCCGGTCCGCCCTGGCCTCGAGGTACGAGGCGTAGCCACCGTCGTGCACGTGGGCGCGCCCGCGATCGAGCTCGAGGATGCCGGTGGTCAATCGGTCGAGCACGTGGCGGTCGTGCGTGACGAGGACCAGCCCACCACGGAATCCCGCCAGGCGGTCTTCGAGCCAGGCGATCGCGTCCATGTCGAGGTGGTTGGTGGGCTCGTCGAGGATCAGCAGGTCGCCCTCGCCCGACTCCCCGACCGCCGCCAGTGCCCGGGCGAGGGCGGTGCGCTTGGCCTGGCCGCCGGAGAGGCTGCCTACATCGGCGGCGGCGAGTGCGGCCATCCCCACCCGGTCGAGCAGCGCGTCCGCCTCCCACGTCTCGCCGACGGCCTGCCGGACCGTGCCGCGGGGCAGGGCGGCCGCCTGGTCCAGGGCGACGACCCTGGCACCACGTCCCCGGCGGATGGTGCCCCGCTCGGGCTCGACCGTGCCGGCCAGCACGCCGAGCAGCGTCGACTTCCCTGACCCGTTCACGCCCACGACCGCCAGCCGGTCGCCGCTCGCAACCGTGACTGACAGGCCGGCGAACAGCGGCTTGCCGGGACGGCTCGCGGCCAGGTCCGCGGCGTCGACGAGGATCACGTCGGCGACGGTACCGGGTGCGATGCGGGAACCCCGGTGGCTCCGGGCGCCCGTCGCCTCGGGGCCGGCCTACCTGTTCAGGCCGCGCTCCCGATGGCCGCCGACCGCGCCGCCCGGCGCAGGGCCCGGTCCATGACGGCCGGATGGCCGAGGCGGTGCCGGAGGTCCCGTTCGAGCCCGGCGATCGGATGCAGGTTTTGAGGGGCGCGGGGATCGTTGTGCGGCTGGCTGGCGAAGCGGGGCAGCGTCGCCGTCACGCGGTCGGCCAGATCCACGGCCTCCGCCCGGCTGAGGTCGCCGGATGCCTCGCACCGGACGATCCCCGACCATGGATGCGCCGCGGCACCCGGCAGTCGCAGGTACCAGGAGTACCGGAAGCGGCGATCACCGATCGCGAACAGCGGCGTGCGTTCGCCGACCCCCAGTCCGGTGGCGACGGTCTGCAGGGTGACGGGCAGGTAGGAGACGTAGTGCGTCTTCACGTAGCCGACGGCGCCCGGAACGTGGCGCCGGTCGCCGAGCGGCCCGTCGACGACCAGGAGCCCGGCCCTGCCGTCGGCGGCACCCATGGCCTCGACCGCCACACGACCCTCCAGGTCGCCCCGGGCGCGGCCCAGGGCCTGGGCGACGGGATCGCCGGTGGTGTCGGGCACGGGATAGCGCCGGTAGTCGCCGTGGCGCGTGACGATGGGATCGACGGACACGCCGGGGCAGAGCACGCCCCGCCGGACCTCGGTGACGACCACGCGGGCGCGCTCGTGGCACCGCACGACGCCGGCGGCCCAGCTGGCGCACACCCCCTGGTGCGCCAGCTCACCAGCCGGCTCGCCGGCCCGGCCGAGGTCTTCGTCGCTGGTGATCCAGACCCGCGCGTCGATGCGCTGGACGCCGTCTACGAACAGCACGCATGCCGGCGCCGTCACGCCGGCCCGCAACCGGATCGGCGCCCAGGCGGCCGGATCACGCTCGACCGCCAGGTCGACTTCGGCGTCGCTGTCCGCCAGGGTGCCGCCGTCCATCGACGGCCCGTAGTCGGGTGCCCACGTCTCGACCGCGAACCTCATCACCCCATCATGGACAGAGGGTGTGACAAATGAGGGGATACCTCGGGACACCGCCCGGTGCCATCATGGTGCCGATGTGTCACATCTCCCGCTACCGGTACCGCGACGACGCCTGGTCCCGCGGCCGAACGTGGATCGACGACGCCGACGAGCCGGCCCGGCGCGACCCGGACCTGCGGGTGTCGCAGGCCGAACGCGACGAGGTGGTGGCGGTCCTCGCCGGCCACTTCGCCGACGGGCGGCTCACGGTCGAGGAGTACGAGGAGCGCGTCGGGGCCGCACTCACGGCCCGGACCGGACGCGACCTCGAGCCACTGCTGGAGGACCTGCCGACGGCCGACCCGCCAGGCGCGCCGGCGCGCCCCCGCCGCCGGCGCGAGCCCCGGTCGCTCGGGTCACCCCTGATCCCCGCCCGCCTGCTGGCGGTGGCCGCCGTCGTGGTCCTGGCGATCGCCACGGGACCATGGGCCTTGTGGCTGCTGTGGCCCGCCCTCGTGTTCACCGGAGGCTGCGGCTTCGGCCGCCGCCACGGGCATGTGCGCGCCGACTTCCGCGCTCACGCCCCCGATCAGCCGCCGGTCGTGCAGCGCCTCTAGCTTCGGCCAGCGGTCACCCGTTCGTCGTCACGCGTTCGCCGTCACGCGTCGGCCGGCGTGCCAGGATGGACGGGTAAGCATCGCGGCCATGATCGCGCTGCCCAGCTGGGAGGGGGAATGCCGATGGCCCTGCGCGCGTCCAGCACGTCCGGCCTGACCCGCCGGGGGTTCCTGCGTTCGAGTGGCGCCGCCGCCGGTGCGGCCGTGCTGGCGATGCCGTTGGCCGCCCTGCAGCGTCAGCAGGCGGCCGGCGCCCGGCCGCGGCCCGAGCATGGCTACGGCCCGCTGTTCCCGACCACGGATCGCACCACCGGGCTGCCTCTGCTGAGGCTGCCGCAGGGGTTCCGCTACCAGTCGTTCGGCTGGAGCGGCGACCCGATGGAGGACGGCACGCCGACGCCGGACCGCCATGACGGCATGGCGGTCGTCGAGTCGCGTCGGGGCCGCGGCGGCCATACGGAACTGGTGCTCATCCGCAACCACGAGCGGGGCCCGGCGCTGCCGGGTGATCCGCTGCCCCTGATCGGGTCCGGGCAGGCGCCCGTCTACGACGCGTTCCGCGCCGCGGGGCTCATCGAAGGCCTCGGCGGCGGCACGACCGCCCTGACGTTTGCGGGCGGCAGGTTCACGGGATCGCAGGCGACGCTCGGCGGGACGATCATCAACTGCGCCGGCGGACCGACGCCGTGGGGCTCGTGGCTCACGTGCGAGGAGGTCCGGTTGCGCGGGTCGCAGGCGGGCGCCCGCGACCACGGCTTCGTGTTCGAGGTGCCTTCGCCGCAGCGCGGCGCCGCCAGCGCCGTGCCGATCGAGGACATGGGGTTCATGAACCACGAGGCGGCCGCGGTCGACCCCGGCACGGGGCACGTGTACCTGACCGAGGACAACGGTCCGAGCTCCGGCTTCTACCGCTTCCGGCCGCGCCACGGAGCCCGGCTGCCCGGCGATCTGGAGCGGGGCGGCAGCCTGGAGATGCTGAAAGTCGCTGGCGTGGACCACGCCGACCTGCGGCAGCCCACGCCGGGTCAGCGCTTCGTGATCGAATGGGTCGGGATCGCCGACCCCAACGCCGATCCCGAAGGCTTCCTGCCACCGCTGCCGGGTTTGCCCGCCATCCTGGGCATCGGCCGATCGGGCCCCTTCCTGCAGGGCGAGGCCCAGGGCGGCGCGGTCTTCAGCCGGCTCGAGGGCTGCTGGCACGATCGGGGCGTCGTCTACTTCGTCGACACCGGCGGCGGCCCGGTGGGCAAGGGGGTGGTGTGGGCCCTCGACCTGCGCCGTCGGGGGCCGAGGAATCGCCCCACGCTGACCGCCGTCTTCGTGTCCCAGAGCGAGGAGCTGGCCGACAATCCCGACAACATCACGGTCAGCCCGCGGGGCGGACTGGTGCTGTGCGAGGACGGCAGCGGGCTGGTGGTGGACGGGACGCGCCGGTTCGGCACCCGCCTGCTCGGCGTCGATCGTCGCGGTGGGTCATTCGTCCTGGCAGAGAACAACGTGGTGATCGACCAGCCGATCGCCGGGAAGCCGGCCATCGCGCCCAACGACTACCGGGGCTTCGAGTTCTGTGGGGCGACGTTCTCGCCGTCGGGCGACCAGCTGTTCGTCAACATCCAGACGCCCGGCATCACGTTCGCCATCGAGGGGCCCTGGCATCGGGGCAGCCTCTAGCGGACCCGCCCCACTGGCGAGCCGCCTCCCGTGGCCCCCGTCCCCTAGGCGTCGATCCCGTCGACCCCGTCGACCCGCTCGATGGTGGCGCTGCCACCGACCTTGCGGACCTCGAAGCGGACGGGTAGCCGGTCGGCCAGTTCCCGCACGTGGGTGACCACACCCACCATCCGGCCCCGGGCGCCGAGCTCGTCGAGGGCGGCGGCCACGACGTCCAGCGTGTCGGGGTCGAGGGTGCCGAACCCCTCGTCTAGGAACAGGGCGTCGAGGCGGGCGGGCCCGATGGCGGCGAGGGTCGCCCCC
>Ga0081538_10006303_pt1 | contig 10479 bp, 8 predicted proteins | sample TabmetS5T2R1_FD_71022 | JGI IMG/M metagenome (GOLD analysis project Ga0081538, IMG submission 71022) | Tabebuia heterophylla rhizosphere microbial communities from the University of Puerto Rico - S5T2R1 | ecosystem: Host-associated > Plants > Roots > Rhizosphere ...
AACGTGAGCTTGGCCGGCTTCGGGAGGAGGTTGTTCTCGGCAGCGCAGGCATACTCGGCGAAGGCCCCCTTGCACCAGCCGAACACCTCATCGCCCGGTCGAAGCTGCTTTACCGCTCCGCCGGCCGCCTCTACTCGCCCGGCCATATCAAGTCCCGGTATCGCGCGCCTCGGCCCGCGCAGGCCGAACACCATGCGCATGACGTACGGCACGCCCCGAAGGAGATGCCAGTCGCCGATATTGACGGCCGCTGCGTGCACGCGTATCAGCACTTCATCGTCCTTGCCGACCGGCTTGTCGATGGCGCGGAGTTCCAGGACGGCAGGAGAGCCGTATCTGTCTTGGACGATCGCCTTCATCACGTTCTCGCCTAACAATTGCACGGGACTCTCGGAGCGAAGAGGGCAACGTCCCGCCTTGGCGCGCGCTTCCGCCTCCGTCTGGTTGCGGGCGTGCGAGCCTCGGTCTGACACGCCTGGAATTGGACGAACATCAATCGTTGGGGCTCGCGAGATGCGCTCCGATCTCGCTCCTGCATCATCCTGCAACCCGAAAGTCAGACGCGCCCGGAAATCGGACATGAGAGCGTCGTCGATGGCGATAGCGCGGCGACCGGCGTTCCCGTTGACTCGTCGGCTGGGCTGATCCCGCACGCCTAGCGGGTGGTCACGCCACCGGCGCCTAGTTGTATGTCGGGCGAACGTTCTACGATCGCCGGACTCGACCAGCTCGAAGGGAGGCGGGGGATGGCCGACGACCAGAGGCAAGCTCGACTCTTCGGAGTCCTGTTCATCCTCACGTTCCTCACCTCGATCTCCGCGGTGCTTCTTTTTCAGCCCGTCCTCGATGACCCGGCCGATTACATCGCGGGTGACGGGAAGGACGGCCAGATCTACCTCGGGGCGTTCCTGGAGTTCCTCCTCATTCTCGCGAACGTCGGAACGGCCGTGGTGCTCTACCCGATTGCGAGGCGGCAGAACAAGACGCTCGCCATCGGTTACGTCGCGGCCCGAATCATCGAGTGCGTCTTCCTCGCGGCGGGGATCATCTTCGTGCTGGGGGTCGTGAGCCTGCGTCAGGATTCGCCGAACGCTGCCGACCTCGCCGTGTCGCTCGCGGCGCTCAAGGATTGGACGTTCCTGTTCGGCCCCGGGCTCGTTGTCCCCTTTGGAAACGGGCTGCTCCTGGGCTACCTGATGTATCGCTCCGGCCTCGTCCCGCGCTGGATGCCGTGGCTCGGACTGATCGGGGGACCACTCCTCCTGATTGGGAACATAGGCGCGCTCTTCGACCTGTGGGAGACAACGAGCGCGGTGGGCCTCCTGGTAGCCCCCGAGTTCTTGTGGGAGCTATCGCTTGGGATCTACGCGGCCGTTTGGGGGTTCCGGCAGGATGCACCCATCCTCTCGGCGCGCGAACGTTGACATCACGATCCGAGCCGAGTCCGCGCACGTCGATGGACTCGTCGACTGACACCCTCCCACCGTCGTGGCAGCGGCTCCTAGCTCTGTCCGGCGTCGCGTTTGCGGTGCTCTTGCTGTTCGGCTGGTTCCTGAGCGGTGGCGACGCGCCGGACTACACGGCAGCCGACGAGGACTGGACGGACTGGGCTGAAGACAACCGGTCGAGGAGCGGCATTGGTGCGTTCCTGACCCTGCTCGCGGGCTGTGCGTTCCTGCACTTCGCGGGAACGATTCGAAGCGTGCTCGGAAGTGCGGAGACGACGGTTCGTGGCTCCGCGCAGCTGGCCCAGGTCGCGTTCGCGGGTGCTGTCGTCGGCGCCGCAGGCATCGCGATGGCCATCGTCATGGTCGGCGCTGCCACCAGTGAGGGTGCCGACGCGGATCCGGTCGCGAGTAGAGCGGTGACAACCGCGTCAGCCGGCCCCTACCTGGTCGCCGCGATGGGCTTTGCCGCGCTGCTCGCGGCCGCTGGGCTGTTGACACTGCGAAGCGGCGTGTTCCCCCGTTGGACCGGCATCGTTGCACTAGTCGGCCCGGCCGCTTTCCTCGTGACTTTCTTGACGCTAATCGCCGGCACGGGCGAAGACAGCGTGTTTGGCTACGGCTTTCTGCCTGGCATCCTGGCGCTCGTGATCTGGTCGATCGCTACGAGCATTGCCAGGTACCGTGCAGTGGCGACCACAGCCCGCGACCACGTTGCGCGCGAGGACGACACGTAGACCACCACCGCAAGACGAGATATCGCGTCGTAGAGGAGGGCCTGCCCAACGCGCAAACACGCCCCATCAGCGACGGTTGAGGTGACAGTGTCCGGATCGCGGAATCGAAGGTGTGGGATTCGAATCCCTACGGGCGCGCTCCGGAGAAGGCCTGCAGGGGCAGGCCTTCATCTCGCCGTGATCGGCGCCCGTCGCGGCGGCAGACGGGTCGCGCGGATGATGCCGGGGTACGCTGTCCCGGCCCAGGTCTCGATGGGCTCTACGTTCCCTGCGCCGAGGAGGCGATGTCGTGCCAAATACCGAGCTGCCGAACATCGTTGTGTTCTGGGGCGACGACATCGGAATCACGAACCTGAGCTGCTACGGCGACGGCCTGATGGGATACAGGACGCCCAACATCGATCGCCTCGCGGACGAGGGGATGCGGTTCACCGATTCGTACGGCGAGCAGAGCTGCACGGCCGGCCGGTCGGCGTTCATCACCGGTCAGAGCGTCTACCGCACCGGGCTCAGCAAGGTCGGGCTGCCGGGAGCGGAGACGGGGCTGGACGACGAGGATCCGACGATCGCCGAGCTCCTCAAGCCGCTCGGGTACGCCACCGGCCAGTTCGGCAAGAACCACCTCGGCGACCGCGACGAGTACCTCCCGACGATGCACGGCTTCGACGAGTTCTTCGGCAACCTCTACCACCTGAACGCCGAGGAGGAGCCGGAGCACCCGGACTACCCCGACCCCGAGCACTTCCCCGAGTTTCGCGAGCGTTTCGGGCCCCGCGGTGTCCTCCAGTGCAAGATGACCCGCACCGGCAAGCACACGATCAAGGACACGGGGCCGCTGACGAGGAAGCGGATGGAGACGATCGACGACGAGGTCGTGGACGGCGCGATCGACTTCATCGGGCGAAAGCACCGGGCGAGGACGCCGTTCTTCGCGTGGATCAACACCACGCATATGCACTTCCGGACGCACACGAAGCGCCGGAGCCTGGGGCAGGCGGGACGCTGGCAGTCGCCCTACCACGACACGATGATCGACCACGACAAGCACGTCGGCCGGGTGCTCGACACGCTCGACGAGTTCGGCATCACCGAGAACACGATCGTCATGTACTCGACCGACAACGGCCCCCACATGAACTCCTGGCCGGACGCCGGCATGACGCCGTTCCGGTCCGAGAAGAACACCAACTGGGAGGGCGCCTTCCGGGTGCCGTGCATCATCCGCTGGCCGGGGCGGATCGCGGCGGGCGCCGTCTCGAACGAGATCGTGAGCCACCTCGACTGGCTGCCGACGTTCCTCGCCGCCGCCGGCGAGCCCGACATCAAGCAGAAGCTTCTCGAGGGGCACGAGGCGGGGGATAAGAGGTTCAGGGTGCACCTCGACGGGCACAACGTGTTGCCTTACCTGACCGGCGAGACAGACGAGAGCCCTCGGAAGGGGTTCTTCTACTTCTCGGACGACGGCGACCTGGTGGCGTTGCGGTTCGACAACTGGAAGGTGGTCTTCATGGAGCAGCGCATGCAGGGGACGTGCGCCATCTGGGCCGAGCCGTTCGTGGTGCTCCGGCTCCCCCTGCTCTTCAACCTCCGGACCGATCCGTTCGAGAGGGCCAACATCACCTCGAACACGTACTGGGACTGGTTCATGGACCGAGGCTTCCTGGCGTTGGCCTCGTCGGCGCTCGTCGCCGAGTTCCTGGAGACCTTCGTCGACTTCCCGCCGCGCATGGAGGCAGCCAGCTTCACGATCGACCAGGTGCAGGAGAAGCTCGAGGCGACGATCAGCGCCGGTCGCTGAGCGGACGTCGAGCCGTGGACACACCCGCGTCCCCCGGGATGGTCCGGATTCCGCGCGGCGAGTTCACGATGGGATCGGACGAGCACTACCCGGAGGAGGCGCCCGCGCATCGCGTCGCGGTGGATGGGTTCCGGATGGACGCCACGGCGGTCACGAACGCCGAGTTCGGTGCCTTCGTGGAGGAGACCGGCTACTTGACGGTCGCCGAGCGGCCGCTCGACCCGGCCGACTTCCCGGGTGCGCCGCCGGAGAACCTCGTCCCGGGTTCGCTCGTCTTCAAGCGGACCCCCGGCCCCGTCGATTTGCGGCACATGAGCCAGTGGTGGACGTGGACGCCGGGCGCCTGCTGGAGGCATCCGGAGGGGCCGGATTCGTCGCTCGCCGAGCGTGAGAACCATCCGGCGGTGCATGTCGCCTACGAAGATGCGCAGGCGTACTCGGCCTGGGCAGGGAAAAGGTTGCCTAGCGAGGCCGAATGGGAGCTGGCGGCGCGCGGCGGCCTGGACAGCGCGGCGTACACCTGGGGCGATGCTCCGGAGGAAGAAGGTCAGGCGTTGGCCAACTACTGGCACGGCGATTTCCCGTGGCGGCCGGCGCCCGGTTACGGGACGACGGCTCCCGTGGGCTCATATCCGCACAACGGCTTCGGCCTCTTCGACATGGCCGGAAATGTCTGGGAGTGGACGAGCGACTGGTACGGCGGCAGCATCGAGGAGAGCTACGACCCGGCCCAGCCGCAGTTCCGCGTGCCCCGAAAGGTGATCAAGGGCGGCTCGTTCCTCTGTGCCGACAGCTACTGCCTCCGCTACCGCCCGGCCGCCCGCCGCCCCCAGATGGTCGACACCGGCATGAGCCACATCGGCTTCCGCTGCGTGGTCAGCGAGTAGGGGCCGCACGAACGAGGGAAGCCCCGCCGCCTGGCGGGGCTTCCCATGCCGGAGGGCCGGCGGTTGGTGTCAGCCGGTGGTGGCGGGCTGACGGCTGGCGCCTTGCCTGCGGTGCGTGACCAGCAGCGCGCCGCCAGTTCCGATCAGGATCAGCCCGAGCAGGCCCCCGGCTCCGATCCCTGCGTCTCCCCAGTCGAGGCCGCCCGAAGCCGGCGACGACGAGGGCTCCGCCACCCGGATGACGGTGACGTCCGGGGCGTTCCAGGTGCCTCGGCCCTCGGCGGCGTCGCGCGCGTCCGCGGACCGCAGGTCCTGAGTCTCGCCAAGCTCGTCGCGAGTGTCGGGCGGGTTGGCGGCGGGATTGTGGTCCTGCGGCGCAGCCGCGGCGGGCGTCGCGGCCACAGCACAGAGGGCCAGCGCGAGCGCGACGGTACGGGTGAATCGATGGTTGCTCATCTCGAGCTCCTTCTCTCCTCGAGACCGCCTGGTGCGGTCTTCGCGGCACAGACTGCGGCGGTGCGGTTAACGCCCGCGGTACGAGGCGGTAGACGGCGGTAAATGCCTTCGGCCGGACGGCCTTCTCGCGCCCTCCGGCCCGTGCTACGGTCGGCCCGGGCTCGACAATGGATTTCCGGCTTCAGGCGTTCGCTCCGGGCGCGATGTTCGCCGGCTACCGGGTGGAGTCGCTGATCGGCCGCGGTGGGATGGGCGTCGTCTATCGGGCGACGGACCTGTCGCTGGGGCGCCCGGTGGCGCTGAAGATGATCGCTCCGGAGTTGGCTCAGGATGAGCGGTTTCGGGACCGGTTCCTCAGGGAGCCGCGGCTCGCCGCCTCGCTGGACCACCCGAACGTGGTCCCAATCCACGAGGCGGGCGAGCGGGACGGGCAGCTCTACCTGGCGATGCGCTATGTCGAGGGGGATGACCTGGGGACCACGCTCGCGCGCGAGCGGACGCTTCCGCCCGAGCGAGCGCTGGCGGTGCTTGCTCAGATCGCCGACGCCCTGGACACGGCCCACCGGCGCGGCCTTGTTCACCGCGACGTCAAGCCGGCGAACGTGCTCTTGGACGAGGACGAGCACGCCTACCTGTCCGATTTCGGCGTGACCAAACAGGTCGGCGGCGCCTCTACCGACACCGGGCGCGTCGTAGGGACGCTCGACTACCTGGCGCCCGAGCAGATCCGCGGGGAGGCGGTCGACGGGCGCACCGACTGCTATGCGCTCGCCTGCGTGCTGTACGAGTGCCTCTCTGGCGCGCCGCCCTTCCGGCGCCCGACCGAGGCGGAGATGTTGTGGGCGCACATGCATGAGCAGCCTGCACCGCTGCGCGGCTACGAAGCCCTCGACCCGGTGTTCAAGCGAGGGCTTGCGAAGGAAAGGGAGGAGCGGTACGGGAGTTGCGCGGAGCTGATTGAGGATGCCCGCCGGGCCCTCGGCTTGGGCGCCGCAGCACCCGTCCGTCGAACCCGCGTCCCGTCCTGGCTCCGGCGTCGCGGCCGCACAGTCCTCGCCGCCGGTTTGCTCGTGCTCGCCGGAGGGATCGCCACGGTGATCGTCGCCCTGGCGACCGGTGACGACGGCCGAATGGAGCCGCTCGGGAACGGGGTCGCCGCGATTGACGAAGAGGGTGGCATCGACTCGTTCGTAGAGGCCGCCACGCCCCCGAGCAACATCGCCGTGGGCGAGGACGCGGTCTGGGCCCTGAACACGGAGGACGACTCCGTCTCGCGCATCGATCCCGGGTCCAAGCGGGTCGTGAAGACTTTCGAGTCGGCCGGCCGGCCGAGCGATCTCGCGGTCGGGGCCGGAGCGGTCTGGGTCGGGAACGGCGGCGGTCGCTACCGCAACTTCACGGAAAGCATCTCGCGGGTCGATCCCGACTCCGCGGCGATAACCCGGACCCAGAAGCTTCCCGACACGACGGAGGGCGCTGCGGGGAGTACCAACCCCGGCCTTCCCCGGATCGCGGTCGGCGCCGGCGCGGTATGGGCGATCAACCCCGACGACACCCTGTCCCGGATTGATCCCGACACGGGGCGGCTCGTCGCGACGATCGATTTAGGCACCTCAGCGTCGACCATCGCGGCCGGCGAGGAGGGGGTCTGGTTTCTGTCTTGGGAGGACAGCTCCGTCAGGCGGCTCGACCCGCGCACCGACCGAGTCGCCCAAACGATCCCTCTCAGCAGCTACAACCTGAGCGGAATCGCCGTCGGCGCCGGCTCGGTGTGGGTCACGGCGCCGGACGAGGGCCTGCTTTGGCGGATTGAGTCCGAGCGGCGCCCGAGCGCCCGGACGATCGATGTCGGCGTCGGCGCAACGTATGTGGCGTTCGGCGACCGGGCGGTCTGGACCGGCAACCACCTCGACGGCCTAGTCTCGCGCGTCGCCCCGCGCACGAACACCGTTACGAAAAGAGTGCCGGTCGGCGCGGCCCAGGCGCTCGGAGCCGGCGCCGGATCGGCCTGGGTGAGCGTGGCGGGTGCGCCGCGCGATGGCACGCTGCCGGCGCCGAGCTGCACCGAGGTGGCCTCGGGAGGGAAGAAGCCGGACGTCCTGATTGCCTCCGACCTACCCCTTCAAGGCCCCGAGGGCGCGGGCCCCCGCGGACTGGCCGACGCGATCCGCTTCGTGGTGCGAGACAACGCCTTCATGGCGGGTGAGTACGTGGTCGGCTATCAGTCCTGCGATGACTCAACCGCCCAGGCCGGGCAGTACGAAAAGCGCCGCTGCGCGGCGAATGCGAACGCCTATGCACACGCCGAGCGACTGGTAGCCGTGATCGGTCCGTACAACTCCGGATGTGCCCGCGTGGAGATACCGATACTCAACCGGGCTCCGGAGGGCCCGCTGGCGCTCATCAGCCCTTCGAACACCTACCCCAACCTGACCCGGGGCGGCCGGCTTGCGCTGCCCCCGCCTTTCGGGAGCAAGGACGAGCCCGAGGTGTACTACCCCACCGGTACGCGCAACTTCTTCCGGCTCCCCGCGCGCGATGACCTGCAGGGCGTGGCTCTCGCCGTCCTTGCACCGCGGCTCGGACTGGAGAGCGTCTACCTGCTCCAGGATCCCTTCTTCGGTGGAACCTCGGCGGAGCAATTTCGCCGGGTCGCCTCCCGGCTTGGGGTCACCGTCGCGGGATCGCAGGCGTACGACGCGAGGGCCGAGAGTTACGACGCGCTCGCGGACAAGGTCGCCCGCTCCGGGGCCGAGGGCGTCGTCATCGACGGTTCGGTCTACTTTGGCGGCGACAGGCTGCTGAAGGCCCTGCGGGCCCGCCTGGGCAAGAGCGCCACCATCATGTCGGGCGGCGATGGGTTCGTGGACGTCCCCGACACGCTCCAGTTCGCCGGCGGTGCCGCTGGCGGGCTGTACGTGGCTACGTCGCATCTGCCGCCCGACGCACTCGACCTGACCCCCGCCGGAGAGCGCTTCACACGCGACCTCGGCGCGACTGCACACGATGACTTCGCGCTACAGGCGGGGCAGGCGACTGAGATCGTCCTGCAAGCGATCGCGCGCTCCGACGGAACCCGCGCCTCCGTTCTCCGCGAGCTGCAGGCGATCGAGGTGAAGGACGGCATCCTCGGCGACTTCCGCTTCGATCGCTACGGAGACATCACGCCGACCAAGATCGCGATCTTCAGGGTCACCGGTAGCACGTCGCCGAATGTCCGCCTTCCGAGCTACCTCGAGGGAGCGGTCGTCGACCGTGTGGTGACTGTGCCGCCTAGCCTGGCGGGATGACCAGGTCAGGCCCACCCGGCCGCGGCCGAGGCCTCAGCCTCGCTCCGGTAGACCTTCGACCAGACGACCTTGGAGTCACGGAGCTTGAAGACAAACGCGACCGGGTCGTCCAATACGAGGCTGCCTTGGCGCGCATAGATGCGCCCGACCGCCACCACGTACCTAGCGTCGGCGCGACTATCCCCGATCGTCACGTCGAATTGGTCCCAGGTCTCGTCCAGGTCGTGGAGATAGCGCCTCAGGCCGCCGACCCCGAGGTACGGGCTGCGCCGCACGACCGGGGTCGACAGAGGCTCGATCATCACCCCGCGGTCGACCAGCCCGAGCGTGCGCGCCACGTCGCCCGCGGCGAACGCGTCGAAGAGCTCGTCAACAACGCGTAGGTTGTGCTCGGCCGCCTCAGGGTCGGCCTCGCGGGGCGGAGGCGGTGTTTCCGGCAGACGCTTGGCGAGCCGGATAACCGTCTCGCCCGGGCGCGCCTCGAGCCGCACGTCGTCCATCAGCAGGTTCATGAAGGCAAAGCCGCGACCGCGCTCGACCACCGGGTCCGGTGCCGGCGGGGCCGCGTGCTCAAACTCGCCGCAGTCACGAACGGAGAACACGAAGGCGCCCCTCTCCACCCTCGCCGCCAAGTGGATGTGGCCGTCGTCGCACGGGGCGCCGTGCTCCATTGCGTTCGAGACCGCCTCGTTGGTCGCGACGGTGATCTGGTACCGCACGCCCGCATCGAAGCCCGCCTCAGAGAGCGTGCGGTCGATAAAGCCACGGCCTTCCGACAGGCCGCCGGGACCGGGAGAGATGGCGAGGAGCTGCGGGTGCAGGGTCGGTACTCGATCACAACCCGGGCGACCTTGGTGCCCTGTCGTCGGCCAGGATTGCGAGGATCGTGTCGATCTCACCTCGCTCGAACGCATCGACGAGGCGCTCCACAACGTCACGCAGCTGCGGGTCGGCGAGGGTCCGCAAGGTCGCCTGCCGGCTCTGCTCCGGCAGCCGCTCCTCCACCGCCCGGCGGGCGCGGAGGAGCGCCCCGTTGACCGATGCGACCGTGGTCTCAAGCGGGTGCGCCGCCTCTCTGGCCGAGAAGCCGAGCACGTCGCGGAGGATGAGAGCGGACCGCTGGCGAGGCGTCAGATGCTGCAGTGCCGCGATGAGGGCCAGCTCCAGCGCCTCGCGCCGCTCGTAATGCGCTTCGGGCGCCGCGTCGCCACTGGCGATGCCGTGCGTTTCGTCCGCGTGCAGGTCGGTCCACACGTCGACCGACACGTGCTGTTCGCGCGAGCCGACCGGACTCGCGGCCGGTCTGTAATCGAGCGGCAGCACACGCCGTTGACGTGTGGCGACCGCGTCGAGGCATACGTTGGTCGCGATCCGGTACAGCCAGGCGCGAAGCGAGCTGCGTCCCCGGAACTTGGGTAGCGCCCGCCAGGCCCGGAAGAGGGTGTTCTGGAGCGCATCCTCTGCATCGTGCCGCGATCCGAGCATCCGGTAGCAATGCGCGTGAAGCGCCGGGCGATGCGGCTCGATGAGGCTGCGGAAAGCCTCCTCGTCACCTCGGAAGCACGAGGCCACTGGCCGGGGTCGAAGGGCAAAGCTCACGATCTCGGGAGACTTCCGCTTGGGTTCGCCGTCGGAAAGGCGGCTAACTTGCGTTCTGCGATTCGGTCTCCCGCCGACCCCCCGTTCGCCTCGCCGTACGGAAGCGGCTTTGTGGGTACGGCTAGCCGTACTGCCGCAGCGGAGCCCGCGAGCGACAATTCGTTGCGATGGGCACAAGCGTCCTGGTCGGGGTGGTCGAGGCGGGGATCCCGTGCGGGTAGTCGTCGGCGAGGACTCCGTGCTCGTACGGGAGGGGATCGTGCGCGT
>Ga0081538_10006304_pt1 | contig 10477 bp, 19 predicted proteins | sample TabmetS5T2R1_FD_71022 | JGI IMG/M metagenome (GOLD analysis project Ga0081538, IMG submission 71022) | Tabebuia heterophylla rhizosphere microbial communities from the University of Puerto Rico - S5T2R1 | ecosystem: Host-associated > Plants > Roots > Rhizosphere ...
AGCCGGCATCGCTCAGGGCCTCCGCGGGCTTCTTGACCGCCTTGGCAGGGGCCTTGACGGCGCTCTTGGCGCCGCCCTTCGCGAGCCGCGCCTTGACCGCCTTGCCGGCTCCTTTTGCCGCGAGTGGCGCCAATGCCGCAAGGCCCGCGCCGGCCGCCACACCGCGCATTCCGGAGAGGGCACCGTTCGAGGACTTGCCCTTGTTGCCGTCCGTAAAGCTCTGCGCAGCGTCGCGTACCACCTGGTTCAGGCTGTCGCGCACGATATCTGCAACGTCCTTGGCCATTCAGATTCCTCTTCCCTCGTCTTCGTTAGGGTTCGCGTACCCCAGACCCGGTGGAGGAAACCCGCACCGGGTGGGTGGGCAATACCTCTCATGTGGCTGTCGGTGACGCCGCTTCCGCGGGTGTCTCGCTGGGGGGCGCCGAGAGGTCGGGCGGTCCTTCCTCCGTTTGGCGCCGGCGGCGCACCAGGGCGACAACGGCCGCCGCTGTGGCGCCAAGCCCCCCGAGCGCCGCTATCCAGGCGGCGAGCCGGGAGTTGGTCCGATCCGTCACCTGCTGGGGCACTCGCTTCCACCACGGGGCGGGCGGCAGCTTCTCGGCGCGCCCGAGGAGGGACCGCAACTTGTCGAGGCCGCCGCCAGGGTCCTTCGTGGGCGATGAGGTGCCGAGTTTCATGGCCTGCCCCTGACCTTCCCGATCATTCGGTCAGCCGCCTCCCGGACGGAGCCTGCTGCCTGCTCGACTCGACCCTTGTCCTTGAGTCGTTTGTTGCCGGTTAGGGCTCCGAGTGACTCTTTGAGTCTCCCCTTGCCTCGCTTGGCGCTCCTGCGCATTAGTCCTCCCGCGTAGATATGTGAAATCTCAGCTGTAGCGTGCACGCATCGCGAACATGGCAAGCGCCACAATCCCGAGCGCGAAAATCACGGGGTGGACGATTGTTCCCCCCGCTATCGCGATCACCAGCAGAATCACTCCAAGTAGCAGCCAAAGCATCCCTGCATCTCCTCTCCGTGCGTGGCCGTAATCGGACTCGCTGTTACCCCCGGCTCCTCGGCTATGCAGTGCGCGAGCGGCCGGCCATTCGTGTCGTGTCCGGGGCCGGGCCTTGGCGCCGCGCGCGCTCTTCCTGGCCGCGCCGGTAGGCGTCCTCCAGCATGCGCGAGGCCACGTCGCGTCCACCCAGCCCGAACGCCAAAGCCATTCCCAGCGCGACGGCCCCCAGCAGCGCCGCATATGTGATGGTCACGATGTCGGTCGCGATCTTGAGCTGATTCAGGATCATGAAGACCGCGATTGCCATCACCAGCACCGGCAGGGCTGTGGCCGCGAGCTTGCCGGTTGGAGTGTCCCCCATCAACCGTGCTGCCGTCCGCCCCAGCCAGCCGGCGACGGCACCAGCGACAACAAAGATCAGGATGGCCGCCACGACGTTGGGCAGATACGTGAACACATCCGCCAGGAAGTCGTTCAGCGCATTGATGCCGAGCGAGGTGATCGCGATCGACAGTGCGCCCAGGAGGACGAACCAGAACACAACCCTGCCGATTAGTCTCGAAGGAGAGGCGTCGGGAAGCACCCGTTCGACATAGGTTGCGGTCGATCCCGACGCGAGGGCTCGATCGGTGCCGACCTTCTCGAGCGCCAGCGCCACGACCTTCCCCAGCGCCTTGGCTACCAGGTAGCCAATAAGCAGGATGAGCAGGAACCCGATGAGCCTTGGCAGGAAACCAACCAAGTCATCGATCCCCTGTTGGATGCTCTCTGATATCTCGACGGCGGCGGTTACCACAGCGTTCTCCTCTCCTGGTTGCCTTGAACGGGTGGTGCCTTCACCTAGTCGAGACTCGATAGAGGCCGGCGGGGTTACAGCGATGCCAGGATCCACGTAACCGTCGGACCCTCGATCGGGTCCTAGTCCATAGATGCTGGTGTCTAGCGGTGCCCCGAGTGGGTAAGGACTGCGCCATGGACCCGGACCGCGAGCTCGTGGACCGCGCGCGAGGCGGGGACCTCGCGGCGTTCGAAACACTGGTCGAGCGTCATCGCGACGTCGTCTACCGGGTCGCAGCGCGCACCGTCGGCTTGGCCGAGGCCGAGGATGTAAGCCAGGACGCATTCCTCCGTGCGTTCCACCGCCTGCCCCGCTTTCGCGGGGAGGGACTCTTCCGCGCGTGGCTGCTGCGGATCACGCAAAACGCCGCGCTCACCCAGCGATCCCGCCGGCGGCCCGAGCCGGTCGAGTCGGTGGACCCGTTGGTCGAGACGTCCACCGCGCCTGCCGAGCGTACGCCGGCCGAGCGGCTCGAGGGGCGCGAGCGGCAGGAACGACTGGAGAACAAGGTGCGTCTGCTCACGCCGGCCCATCGCGCGGTGCTGGTGCTTCGCGACATCGAGGGATTGAGCTACGAGGAGATCGCGGAGGTGACCGAGACTCCGCTCGGAAGCGTGAAAGGGCGCCTGCATCGTGCTCGCGGCGAGTTGATCGACATCCTGCGCAGGAACACTTACGACTGGGAGCTTCCGGAGTGACCCCAGAGGATGACCGAGACGTCCAGACACCGGCCGAGGAACGGCTGGTCCGATACCTCGTGGGGCTACGCGAGCATCCGCCGCGGCCCGATGAAAAACTCGTGGTGGCCGTGCTGAGTGCCGCTCGCTGGCAGGCTGTGGTCCGCCCCTATCTTGGAGCGGTCGGCGTTCTAGCCGGCGCGTTCGCGGAGGGCGCTCGCATCATCGCGGGGAGGACTGAGCGTCGATGACGGTAGGTGCGAGCATCCTCCAGCGCGCTGGCGAGACGCTCGGGGACTTCCTTCCCCAGCTCGCAGGCGCGCTCGCTCTCCTTCTTGTCGGCCTGCTGCTCGCCCGTCTGGTCGGCCGCGCGGTTCGCCGAGGGCTGAGGGCTGCCGGCTTGGACGACCTCGCAGAGCGCTGGCGTGTCAGCGACACACTGGAGAGCGCGGGGCTGGACCGATCCCTGGCTGGGATAAGCGGGGCGGCGGTCCGGATCGTGCTGAGCGTGATCGTCGTTTTCGCTGCGCTCACCCTGCTCGGACTCGAGCCGCTCAGCCAGTCGCTCAACGAGGCCGTGCTCTTCCTCCCCGACGTCCTGGTCGCGCTCGCGCTGCTCTTGGCCGGGGTGGTGCTTGCCGGGCTCGTTAGGGAGCGCGTGGACCGGTTCACGTATCAGATGGACTTTCCGGTGCCCCTGGGCCAGCTCGCGCAGGTGGCGACACTGGCGATCTTTGCGATCACCGCGGCGGCGCAGGTAGGCGTGTCGGCGGACATCCTGATCCTTGTCATCGCGATCATCCTCGCTGCCGTCGCGGGCACCTTCGCGATCGCGTTCGGCCTCGGAGGCCGAGAGGTTGCGCGCTCGCTCAATGCGGGACGCTTCGTTCGCGGCGCCTTCGACGTCGGCCAGACGATCCGGATCGGGGAGCTGAGTGGCCGAATACTCGCCATCGATCCCGACGCCACCGTGATCGGAACCGACGAAGGCCGGGTACGCGTGCCCAACCACATGCTGCTCGAATCGGTCGTGACGATCTACGGGCAGCCCGAGGGCGGGGCCGAGGAGGCGAACCGCACGTGAAGGTTTTCACCTGACCGACGCGGGAAGGCGAACGTAATGACGATTGGAACGTCGATATTCCTGATCGCGGTTGGTGCGGTCCTCAAGTTCGCGGTGACTGCGACCGTGGCCGGCATCTCGATTCAGACCGCCGGTTTGATCCTGATGCTCGTCGGCGTGCTGGGCCTGGTGATCGGGCTCTTCATGCTGGCTTCGCAACGCCGTCGCGGCACGCGCGAGGTCGTGTACGAAGACCGCCCGCTCTACCGGTAGAAACCTGACCGACCGCCATGTGGTAGGGGCGGCTTGGGTCGCCCCCTTCCCGAACTACGGTTTCAAGACGACCTTGATCGCTCCGTCTTCCTTCTTCTGGAAGATCTCGTAGCCACGCGGCCCGTCGTCGAGCGGAAGGCGGTGCGTGGCGAGATCTTCGGTTCCGAGCGGATCCGTGTCGTCGCTGACGAGTGGCACTATCTCGTCGACCCAGCGGCGCACGTTCGCCTGCCCCATGCGCAGCTGAAGCTGCTTGTCGAAGACCTGCATCATGGGTAGCGGATCCATCGCGCCGCCGTAGACGCCGCTGATCGAGACAGTCCCGCCTCGCCGCACGGAGTCGATGCAGGCGAATAGGGCGGCGAGGCGGTCGGTGCCTGCGATGTCGATCAGCTTCTGCGCGAGAGCGTCGGGCAGGAAGCCGGTCAGATCCTGGGCCAGCTTTGCGATCGGAGCGCCGTGCGCCTCCATGCCGACAGCGTCGATGGCGGAGTCGGCCCCGCGGCCTTCTGTGCGCTCCCGGATGGCGGCGCCAATGTCGTCGTATGCGTTCAGATCGAGTGCCTCGACGCCGTGGCGCCGAGCCATCTCGAGCCGCTCGGGCACGAGGTCGACGCCGATCACCCGGCCGGCGCCCTGGTGCCTCGCGATCCGGCAGCACATCTGCCCGATCGGCCCGAGGCCGAAGACGGCGAGCGATCCGCCCTCCGGGACATCGGCGTAGGCGACCGCCTGCCAGGCGGTCGGAAGCACGTCCGACAGGAAGACGAAGCGCTCGTCCGCTGGTCCGTCGGGAACCTTGATCGGACCGAAGTGCGCTTGAGGAACGCGCAGGTACTCGGCCTGGCCCCCGGGCACCTGGCCGTAGAGCTTCGTGTACCCGAACAACGCAGCCCCCTTGTCATGCTCGTGGACCTGGGTGGTCTCGCACTGCGAGTAGAGCTGCCGCTCGCACATCCAGCACCTCCCGCAGGAGATGTTGAAAGGCACGACCACGCGGTCGCCGGGTGCGATCTGCTCGACATCGCTACCCACCTCCTCGACGACCCCCATGGGCTCGTGGCCGAGTACGTCGCCCTCGTCGATGAAGGGGCCGAGCACCTCGTAAAGGTGGAGATCGGACCCGCAGATGCATGTCGATGTGATCCGTACGATCGCGTCCGTCGGCTGCTCGATCGAGGGATCGGGTACCGAGTCCACGCGCACGTCTCGCCGTCCGTGCCAGGTGAGCGCTCTCATGAAGAGCGACTACCCGGCCGTGTGTCTGGAACTCCACCGGGTAGGCGCAGTGCATGCGAGTGGTAGTGGTCGGAGCGTCCGGCAACGTCGGGACGAGCGTGCTGGCAGCGTTGGGCGACGAGCCGGCCGTCGATTCCGTGCTCGGTCTGGCCCGTCGGCTCCCGGAGGCCCAATTCCCGAAAACCGACTGGGCATCGGCCGACGTATCGAGCTCCGAGCTGGTCCCACTCTTCCAAGGGGCGGATGTTGTGATTCATCTCGCCTGGCTCATTCAGCCCGGACGCGAGCTCGCCACGCTTAGGGCCACGAACGTAGAGGGGAGCGCGCGGGTCTTCGAGGCGGTCGCTGCGTCGGGGGTCCCCGCGCTCGTCTACGCCTCCTCGGTGGGCGCCTACTCGCCGGGTCCAAAGGATCGGCGTGTCGACGAGACCTGGCGGACGGATGGCATCGAGTCGTCCTTCTATGCTCGCCACAAGTCTGAGGTCGAGAGTCTGCTGGACGGCTTCGAGCGCGAGACGCCGGGGGTGCGCGTCGTGCGCCTGCGCCCCGCGCTCATCTTCAAGCGTGAGGCTGCCTCAGGCATCCGACGGCTGTTCGCCGGCCCGTTCCTCCCAAGCCCCCTCGTTCGCCGCGAGCTCATCCCGGTGGTGCCGCGCACGGAACGATTCTGCTTCCAGGCGGTTCACTCCCGCGACGTCGGGGATGCCTACCGTCTAGCCACGCTCAGTGAAGTTCGAGGGCCGATCAACATCGCCGCCGAGCCGGTCCTGAATTCCGAGGTGCTCGGCCAGCTGCTCGCGGCACGCCCGCTGCCGGTGCATCCCGGGCTGCTTCGAGCGGGGGCCGCCCTAAGCTACCGGCTGCATCTTCAGCCCAGCGAGCCGGGCTGGCTCGACATGGGACTCGCCGTGCCGCTCATGGAAACGGCGCGCGCCGAGACCGAACTCGGCTGGACACCGCGCCACAGAGCTGATGACGCTCTCCGCGAGCTGCTCGGCGGTATCCGCGATCGCGCCGGCATCGACACCCCTCCGCTCGCCCGCGATACCGGTGGCCCGCTACGGGTGCGCGAGCTGCTCAGCGGGGTGGGACGGCGGGGCGGCCTGTAGACGTCGCCGACCCCGTTAGGCCTTCGCGTCGCTCATCTTGCGGGTGTCGCGCGGCTCCACGTACGGCTCCTCCTGCTCGGGGTGGCCGGCCTCGATGGCCCGGCCGCGCTCGAGCTCCGCGTTGAACTCCGCGCCGAGCAGCACCATGATGTTCGAGATCCACAGCCAGACCAGGAATACGATTGGCCCCGCCAGGGCGCCGTAGGTCTTGTTGTAGGAGCCGAAGTTCGCGACGTAGAACGCGAACGCCAGCGAGGCGATCACCCAGCCGATCACGGCGAGCACGCCGCCCGGGGTAACCCAGCGGAACTTCGGATGCTTCACGTTCGGCGCCGCCCAATAGAGCAACCCGAACATGAAGCTGACTATCAGAAGCAGCACGGGCCACTTGGCGATGCTCCAGACCGTGATCGCGGTGTCGCTCAGCCCAAGCACACCGCCGACCTCCTTGGCCAGGCCGCCGGTGAGCGTGACGGCGACCGCGCTGATTGCGAGCAGGATGAGCAGGACCAGCGTCAGCACCACGCGGGTCGGGAGGGTCTTCCAAATGGGCCGTCCCTCCTCGATGTCATAGATCGAGTTAGAGGCCCGCATGAATGCCGCGACGTAGCCGGAAGCGGACCAGAGCGCCGCGGCGAGACCGACAACGAAGAAGACCCCGGCGGCGCCCTGAGAACCCTGCAAGTTCTCGATCGCGCTGGTGAAGATCTCCTGGGCTGGCCCGGGCGCGACCTCTCCGAGGTTGTCGATCAGCGGTTGCGTCGCCGACTCCCCGATCAGCCCCAGGACGGACACCAGCAGGAGCAGCGCCGGGAAGATGGCGAGGATGCCGTAGTAGGTCAGGGCCGCCGCCCAGTCGGTCAGGTTGTCCTCCTGGAACTCCCTGACGCTGCGCTTGAGGACGCCGACCCAGGAATGGCGCTTCAGGTCCGTAGGGCCGTCAGGCGCGCGGTCACGGGCGAAGCGGGGACCCGCGCCGGCGCCCCCTTCGACTTCCCGTCCTTCGGCTTTCGAGGCCATGTCCCCTCCTTCGTCAGTCGCCAGGCCAGACGCCTGTAAGTCGCTCGAAGCCCCTCGCCCCGCCGCGTTGCATCGCGGTCTTGACGAGCGCGAAGACGGCCCCCTGCAATGCAGCTGCCGGGAGCACCTCGCGCCAGCCGTACTCGGACTCGAGCGCCCCGGGGGCCTCCTCCTCGTGCGAGATGCGCTTCCAGATCTGCTTGAAGAGCGCACCCGCGGCGATACCGCTGAGCACGCTGAACAGCAATGAGACGGGTGTGTAGAGCGCCTTTGCCATGACTACCGCCGTCCGATTGCCCAGCCGATGAACAACCCGAGCCCGAGCGCGACGGCGATCGCGGGGAACGGCCGCTCCTCGGCAGTGTGGGCGACCTGGGAGGCGGCGCGCTTCGCGTCCTCGGGCGTCGCGCCCGAGACGCGCTCGCGAGCCCCACTCACTTTCGCCTTGACGTCATCCTGACGTCCGCGCCAGGCAGCCTTGCCATCCTCGACCTTCTCCGAGACCCGTGACTTCACGTCGGCCTTCTGAGACAGGGCATCCGCGGTGTCACCCAGGTCCGCGCGCGTCTCCTCGATCTCGTCTCGCAGCTGATCCTGATGGGTCTGTTCTGCAGGCTCTCGCTCAGTCATCGCTGGGCTCGCTCCTTCACGTGCTCGACGTCGTCTTGAATGCTTTCGATGGCGCGCTCCGGCTTGGGAGGCGTAGCCCGGTCGACCTGCCTCCTGCCGAGCAGGGCAAGTACTCCTGCGGCGGCGAGCAGCACGGCACCTACGACCAGCGCGGAGATCCATGGCTCGATCGCCGTGGCCAGCAGCATGATCGCGGCGGCGATCACGGCCCCGACTCCGTAGAGCGCAACCAGGCCGGCGCCGCCGAACATTCCGGCGCCGATGCCCGCCCGCTTGCCCTTTTCCTGCAACTCGACCTGCGCCAGCCGCATCTCCTGGCGCACCAAGGTCGCCGTCTGCTGGGAGAGCCGCTGGACGAGATCGCCCACGGACCTATCTGAAAGCTCCTCAGTACTCACTCCGTCACCGTCCTTCGGACTTCGTCTCGAGTCCGACTACCCCGGCGCCTGGGCGGTAACCCTGCTGGGAAGTCGCATTCATTTGAGGTACGAGGCGGACGCCGGGACCTTTTTTTCGGTCAGAGGGCGGTTGCATGCCGCCTGCACGGGCACAAGCCGAACCTAGAGGCTGAGCGCCTCGGAGAGACTGCACCGAGAACCCGGCGGAGGAGAGTGGCGATGGATTCGCGGGAAGCCAACCGTGACGAGCGCCGACGTGGGCTGGACCGTGAGATTGAGCGGTACCGGGAGGCCGCTACGTCCACACTCGAGCAGCTCGAATGGGTCGTCGGATATCTCTACACGATCCGCAAGCCGGAGCTCGCCAGATCGCTCGAGCGCAACCGAAGGCAGATCAGCGAGGGCATGCGCTAGCGGCAGCCGCCATCGCACGTGGTCGCTCGCGCTGGCGGCACGATGTGTGAGCGGACACCTTGCGGGTAGCCGGGCGCTATCAACCGAGGGAGGTAGACGATGGCCAACGCGCTGCAGGAGCGCTACGCCGAGTTGCTGCTCGAGCGCATTCGCGCCGACCGGTACCCGAGCGTCACGCACATGAACTTGCTCGAGGAGATCGCGCCGCCGCGCGTCCTCGTGGAGTACACCCTGCACCTGTTCGAGCGCATCGAGGCCGCCACCTACCCCAGCGTCCCGTTGATGCGACGCGTACAGGCACTCGTCTCGCGCGCCGGGTGAAGTTCCGCTCCCAGCCGCTGGTGGAGCGACCCGAGCCGCAAACCAGACCGCCCGGTTCTCGGGCTGACTAGCTTCGCGAGGAAGCGCGTGCTCTCGCGCCTTCGCCGGTGTTGCGTCGCGACCGTGGCGCGCGTTGGTCGGCGGGAATTTCAGTCCGCACCAGTGCCTTCACCAGTCGCTTGAGCTCGCCGTCGAGGAACCTGGCCATGCGCTCCTCGTCGCGCCTGATTCCTCTGGCGAGCTGAGCCGTCTCGCGATCGCCCACTGCCTCGGCAAACACTTCCACGCGCGTGTAGAGGGCGATCTCCACGTGCTCCTCGCGGAGCTCCTCCTGCGCATTTCGTAGGTGCGTCTCGGCCTGTTCGGTCGCGGCCGCCCTGGCCGCACCTACCTGGCCCTTGACGGCTGCCACTGCCTTGCCGGCCACCTCTCCGACGGCGTCGGGCACGGCGGGGACGTTCGGACCGGTGGTCGCGGAGCCGTTCAAGGCCTTGATCCGCCGTGCAACTCGGCGCTTGTGCTCCCGCGTTTCCTTCAGGTGCTTCTGCAAACGCTGCTTGTACGACTTCTTCTCCGTGAGCGTGATATGCGCCTTTAGATCGGCCTCGAGCTCCGCCTCCTTGGCGTGGGCCTCGTTCAACCATTGGACGAGCTTCTTGTCGCGTTCATTCATGTCAGCCATTGAGTAGTCCTCCGCCGGGTACGGGTGCGGACTGCTACCCACGACGCCCGTGTCGCAACCAGGCGGGAGGCGGCCGGGTAGGTCAGCGTGCCGGTCTCCCCGAGCTCCCGTCGCAGCTCCTCGATTCGCCGCCGGTCGGGTGCGCGGGTGTACACGATGCTGCTCGGGCGCACCAGCACGGCACCCTCGTCGGCGTCGAAATCGTCGTCCCCGGATGGTTCGCCGCGAAGAACGACAAGTTTCGCGCCGGCAAGCTCGGCGACCGTGCCCTCCCAGGGTTCGGACCGCTGGCGTTCCGGATCAAGCAGACACCGCGGCTCGTCGTTCTCGGGTTGGAGGCGGAACCAGATACTCATTGGCGGTCGTCCGCCGCTACCCGATCGGCCGTCGCACGGCGGATTCCAACGGCGTCGGAGACCGTCCTTAGCTGGGCTCGCCGCAGTGGCGACGGCTCTAGCTTGACTTCTTGCCGCCTTTCCGTCCCGCCGCCTGCTTCTGGGCGCGGTTCCCGCCGCTCCCACGGCCGCTGCTGCGGCTGCTCTGGCTGCTGCTGCCGCCGCTGCCGGAGCGCTTCCCGCCCCTGCTGGACGAACCGGGGGAGTTCGAAATGGCGGCTGCGCGCGACTTGCTCATGCCCTTCTTGCGCAGGCCCTCGTACTGCTTGTCGTTCTTGACGCTCGAGCCATGGTCCTTGGCCATGTTTCCTCCTAGTCGGCAGCTTCTCGGGGGATCCCTCCGCCACTACCCGAATTCCGGCCTCGGACTCGCGGCGCGTGTGCGGCAGCGCATGCGTACGGCGGCTCTCGCCGGGTACG
>Ga0081538_10006305_pt1 | contig 10475 bp, 9 predicted proteins | sample TabmetS5T2R1_FD_71022 | JGI IMG/M metagenome (GOLD analysis project Ga0081538, IMG submission 71022) | Tabebuia heterophylla rhizosphere microbial communities from the University of Puerto Rico - S5T2R1 | ecosystem: Host-associated > Plants > Roots > Rhizosphere ...
CCTATGAGCGTGTGGAGGGTGTGTGAGGGAACCGGAAGGTTCCCTCACTGTCTCAAAGAAGGGGGCCCGTGGGGGAAACATGGTTTCCCCCACGGGAGCGAGCCGGAGGCGAGCGACGCTCAGGTCAGTCGCCCTCGACGACCGTGCGCAGGTGTGGCGGCGCCTTCAGCCAGTAGCTCTCGCGCAGCCACTCGAGCGCCGCCTCCAGGGATTCGTCGTCGGCGATCTCCGCCGTCACCCAGCCGTAGCGGCCGACGTAGCGCGCTCTGCTTACGTACGGGAGGAGATGGGCGATCTCGCGCTCCTCCGGCGTCAGCTTGACGGTCAGCCGGACGCACTCCTCGGCGACCGACATCGAAGCGAACATCCGGTTCTCCCCGACTTTGAAGACCGGGTGGCCCCAGGGCTCGTCCTCGTAGGTCTCCGGCAGCGAGAGCGCCAGCTCGCGTAGGCGCTCGGCCAGGTCGTCGAGGTCGGGCACGCGGCCAGCCTAGCCCTTCGCGAGGAAGCCCGCGCCCCGGTGAGGGGCACGGGCTTCGGTGAGGTGGAGTGCCGTCTAGCGGCTTGCGGGCACCGGCGCGGCCTTCGGAGCGGCTTCGGTCTCGTGCGAGACCTGCGGCAGCCACTCGAGCCAGCTCGGCAGGTACCAGTTCCAGTCGCCCAGCAGCTTCATGGCCGACGGGAGCAGGACGCCGCGGACGATGGTCGCGTCGATGAGGAGCGCGGCCGCGAGCCCGACGCCGAGCTGCTTCATGTCGATGGTGGAGAGGGTCGCGAAGATCGAGAACACCGCGACCATCACGACCGCCGCCGCCGTCACGACGCCGGCGGTCGACTTGATCCCATGCGTTACCGCCGCCTCGGTGTCGAGACCGCGGTCGTACGCCTCCCGGATCCGGCTGAGGATGAACACGTGGTAGTCCATCGAGAGCCCGAAGAGGATCACGAAGAGGAACAGCGGGAGCCAGGACACGATCGCGCCGGTCGAGTCGAAGCCGAGCAGCGACTCGCCCCAGCCCTGCTGGAAGACGAGCACCAGCAGTCCGTACGCGGCCGCAACGGAGAGGAGGTTGAGCAGCACGGCTTTCGCCGCGATCACCACCGAGCGGAAGGAGACCAGGAGCAGGACGAAGGCGAGCAGGAGGACGAACGCGAACACGTACGGCACGCGGTCCTTCGTGAGCTCGTTGAAGTCCTTCGACGCTGCGGTCTCGCCGGTGACGGCCACCTCGACGCCGTCGACGGCCCCGATGGTCGACGGGATCACGTCCTCGCGGAGCGTGGCGAGCGCGGCCCGCGAGGCGTCGTCGTCGCCGTCTCCGGCCAGCGGGATGGAGACGAGGGCGACCTGATCGTTCGGGCTCGCCTCGACTTCCACGGGGTTGCGCATCTGGCCCGTGGCGAGGGCCTGCTCGCGGAGATCGGCGATCCCCGCCTGGACGGCAGGCGAGGCGACGTCGTCGGCCTCGATCGCGACCACGGCCGGAAGCGGGCCGCCGGGGAAGGCGGTCTGGATCCGGTCGTACGTCTGCATGATCGCGAGGTCTCTCGGGAGGCTGGAGAGGCCCGGGAGCTCCGTTTGGATGTTCACCGCCGGGGCGGCCAGGGCCAAGAGGAACCCTGCCGAGGCCACGGCCGAGACGAGAGGCCGGCGCAGGACGCGGTTCAGGATCGCGCCCCAGAGACGGGAGTCGCCGTCGTCGCGCCGAAGCCGGCGGAGCACCGGGATCCTGCCCTTCTCCACGCGGTCGCCGAGCCACGAAAGCAGTGCGGGCAAGACCGTCAAAGAGCCCGTCACCGCGATCGCGACGACCAGGATCGTCCCGATGGCGATCGCAGTCCAGATCGGGCTGCCGCCGAGGAACATGCCGGCGAGGGCGATGATGACCGTGAGGCCCGAGATGAGGACGGCCCGCCCGGACGTGGCCGCGGCCACCTCGAGCGCCGCCCGTGGATCGCGCCCCGCACGTCGTTCCTCGCGCTCGCGCTTGAGGTAGAACAGCGAGTAGTCGACGCCCACGGCGAGGCCGATCAGCAGGATCACAGACGAGGCTGCCTCGTCCATCGGGAACGCCTGGCTCGGGATCGCGGCGAGCCCGAGCGCCGCCGCGACGGCGGTCAGGCCGAGGACGAGCGGGATCGCGGCCGCCACGAGCGCCCCGAACACGAGCAGAAGGATGCCGAGGGTCAACGGGATGGCGAACAGCTCGGCGCGCTGGAAGTCTTCCGCGACGGTCTCGTCGAGCGCCTTCGCCGCGCTCGCGTCGCCGAACGCCTCCACGGTAAAGCCCGGGTTGGCCTCCTCGGCGGCTGCCAGCGACTCGAGGATCGGGTCGACGCGGTCGACGGCGGAGTCGTTCTCGTCTGCAAGCTCGAACTGGACGAGCGCCGAGCGCCCATCCTCGGACACGAGCGTCGCGTCCTCGAGCGGCGAGCGAACGTCGGAGACGCCGGGGAAGCTCGAGACCCGGTCGGCGACGTCGGCGACCACGGCCTCGAACTCAGGACTCGTGGCGGTGGTGGATTGGTTCTGGATGATCACGGTCTCGCTTGCCGTCTCGGCGAAGCTGCCGCGATCGATGATTTGTGCGGCGCGGCCGGACTCGCCGGGCGCGGTGTCCTCGTCGTCGAGCTGCTTCGTGCCGATGACGCTGCCGAGCATCACGGCGACGACGACGAACGCGAGCCACCCGAAGATGGCGGTTTTCCGGTGCGCCGCGCTCCAGCGGCCCATGCGGGCCGCGAGGTTCTGGGACTTGGCGAGAGGGGTCATGGTGTCTCCTTGGGCTTCTCAGGTTGAGTTGCCCCAGGCTCTCATCCCAGGCGCCGAGCGGGAATGAGGCCACCTCGCGTCTTCGGGTGGTGCTAGCGCGAGCCGCCCCTAGGCGGCTAGCGCGAGGTCGTCGACTGCGGCGACGACCGGCTCCTCGCGCTCCAGGCTCGGCTCGGGCTCGGTGCCGAGCGAGGCGTTCAGGAAGGGAAGCGAGAGGAGGATCGGCGTGCCGATCGCGACCCACATGGCTCCGTACCCGTTCGTCGCGGGGAAGACCGGGGCGAGCACGTCGATGGCGACGCCGACCACGATCGGCCCGAGCACTGCCCCGAGCGCGCGGGAGAAGCCGAAGAGGCCCGAGAGCGCGCCCTCGGCTCCGACGGGTGTCATGCCGGCGAGGATCCCGTAGGGAAGGGTCATCACGACCGCGCCGGCGAGCGCGATGAAGGGGAGGCCGATCAGGAACGAATCGAGTGACGAGAGCCCGGCGCCGACGAGCAGCCCGACGCCGTAGACCCAGAGCGACACGCGCATGAGGCGGTGGATGCCGACCGCGTCCGCGAGGCGGCCCGCGCCGAACGAAGCGATCACGTAGGCGCCCGCGACCACGCCGATGACCGCCGAAGCGGTGCCCACCGACTCATCGAGGCCCTTGACGACGAACAGCACGATGAACGTCTTGAGCCCCATAAAGGAGAGCTCCCAGAGCGCGTTCGCAGCCACGAAGGCACGCACGTCGGGGCGCTCCCGGACGAGCCGGAGAACGCCTGGGCCCGGCAGCTTCGGCCGGGTCGGCACCGGCACCGTGCGATCCCGGCCGCGGACCTCGCGCACGAGCACGACCGTGGCGAGCACGGCCGCGCCGGCTGCGAGCACGAACGGAAGGGGCGTCCAGACAGGGAGCAGAAGCCCGCCGGCCACGAGGGCGACCCCGAGCCCGACGCCCCGCATGACGCCTTGCCAGCCTTGCGCGCGGCCCTGGTGGGAGGCGGGCACCAGCTCGGCGAAGAGCGCCTGGTACGGCGGGTAGTAGACGTGGTAGCCGATGAAGAACAGCGAGACGAGCGCGACGGTCTCCGCGTAGCCGTGAGCGAAGGGGAGGATCACGAGGGGCGCCACGAGCAGCGGCACGCCGATCAGCGCATACGGGAGTCGCCGCCCGAGGCGGCTCCGAGTTCGGTCGGAGAGCGAGCCGATGAGGATCGGCAAGAAGAGCGCGAACGCACCCTCGGCGCCGACCGCGATCCCGATCGCGCCCGCCGACGAGGTCGCCTCCCCGAGCAGGAGGGGCGCGTAGGTCGTCAGGACGCTGATCCCGAGCGCGAGGGCGAACGTCGGCAACGCCAGCGCCCCCAGCGAGAGGCCGATGCGCGGCGCCGGCTGCACGGGTTACCCCGAGACGGCCCAGCGCATGCCGCGAACGGTCCAGCCGCCCAGTGCCAGGAGCAGGATTCCGAAGATGACCGCGCCGATGAACAGTGTCCGCTTCATGTCGCCACTCTCCCTCCTTGGCCACAGGACGGGAATGGGGCCAGCTTCCTTCCATCGGTGCGGGTATCCACACCAGCCGGATAGGGGAAGTCCGTCGGCTACTGCCGAAGGTACGTCAGCACCGCGAGCACGCGCCGGTGGTCCTCGGGCGCATGCGGGAGCCTGAGCTTCCCGAAGATGCTCGTCACGTGCTTCTCCACCGCGCGCTCGGTGACCACGAGCTGCTCGGCGATGCCCTGGTTCGAGCGGCCCTGCGCCATGTGCTCGAGCACCTCGCGCTCGCGCGGCGTCAGCTGGTCGATCGGGTCGTCGCGGCGACGCCTGCCGACGAGCTGGGAGACGATTGCCGGGTCGAGCGCGGAGCCCCCCTCGCCCACCCGCCGCACGGCGGCGGCGAACTCGCTCACGTCGGAGACGCGGTCCTTGAGCAGGTAGCCGACGCCTTCGGCGCTCTCCGCCAAGAGCTCCATCGCGTAGCTCGGCTCCACGTACTGGGAGAGGACGAGCACGCCGACTTCGGGGTACGTCTCGCGGATCTCCTGCGCGGCCTTCAGGCCCTCGTCGGTGTGCGTCGGCGGCATGCGGATGTCGACGATGACGACGTTCGGCGAATAGCTCCGCACCTTGAGCATCAGATCCTCGGCGGTACCCGTCTGGGCGACGATCTCGAAACCCTGCTCCTCGAGGATCCGGGCGACGCCCTCGCGAAGCAAAACCGAGTCCTCGGCGAGGACTACCCGCACGGGATCTCCACCCGGATGCGCGTTCCCCTCCCCGGTGGGCTCTCGACCTCGAGGCGCCCGTCCAGAGCCTCGACCCGGTCGACGAGGCCACGGAGGCCGGAGCCCTTCGCCGGGTCCGCTCCACCGACGCCGTCGTCGGCGATCTCGACCACCGCGTGTCCGTTCACCGACGCGATGCTAACCGCGACCGAGGATGCCTCGGCGTACTTGGCCACGTTCGCGAGCGCCTCGGAGACGACGTAGTACGCGGCGGCCTCGACCGGCTCCGGCAGCCTGGCGTCCACGAGCTCGAGCACGACCGGCAGCGGTGTGCGGGAGACGAGCACCTCGAGCGCCGCTCCCAGGCCACGGTCGGAGAGCACGGCAGGATGGATCCCGCGCGCGAGCTCGCGGAGCTCCTCGAGGGCGTGCCCGAGCTCCTCCGAGGCCTGGCCCAGAAGCCGCTCCGCCTGCCCGGGGTCGTTCTCGACCCGCGCCTGCGCAAGGCGGAGCATGAGGGAGAGCGAGACGAGACGCTGCTGAGCGCCGTCGTGGAGGTTGCGTTCGAGTCGGCGGCGCTCGATGTCGCTTGCCTCGACGAGGCGCGCGCGAGAGCGCCTGAGCTCGTCCTCCTGGCGCTTGCGCTCGGTGATGTCCATCCCCGAGATCAGAAGCCTGCGCTGCCCCTTGTCGTCCCGAAGCGGGGTCGTCGACCACGTCACCTGCCGGCGGTCTCCGGCCGCGGTGATCCACGTGCTCTCGTACTCGCCGCGCCCGCCCTCGGCGACGACGCGCTCGAACGCGCGACTCACGGCCTCCCGCTCTTCGGGCGCGATGAAGACGTCCCAGAAGGCATTCCCGCGGACGCGGTCGTCGTCGCTTCGACCCGAGAGCGCCTCGAGCGACGTGTTGAAGCGGATGATGTTCCCCTCGGGCGTCGTTAGGCACATGAGGCTCGGCGCCGTGTCGACCACGGTGCGGATGAAGTCGCGCTCGTGCTCGAGGTCGCGGTGGCGCTCCTGCAGCTCGGCGTGCAGGCGCGCGAGCTCGGCCTGCGCTCGGTTCCGCTCCGTGAAATCGCGTGCGATCAACACCGCCTCGTCGCCGGCCTTGACGATGCGCGCCTCGAAGTCCCGGGGCTCGCCGTCGAGCTCGAGCGTGTACTCTCCCGTGACGACCTCGCCGGTGTCGATCGCCCACCGAATGCCGCCCACGAGCTTGTCCGCGACGTCGAACGGCAGGATCTCGTGCGCTCTTGCCCCGATCAGCTGCTCGGGCGGCACGGCGAGGTCTTCCGGCTTGCCTTTGTACTCCAGGTACTCCCCGTCCCGGCTCATGCGGAAGATGAGATCCGGGAAGGCGTCGAGCAGGGCCTGGATGCGCGCCTGCGCCTTGCGAAGGGCGACGAGCCGGCGCTCGTTCTCGAGCGCCAGCGCAGCGGCGGCCGCGACGGCCTCGACGAACAGGGGATCGTCTTCGAGCGAGCGGTGATGGATCAGCGCCGCAACAGGACGCCCCTCCCGCTCGACCATCGTCGCCAGCTCTTCCCCGCTCCCGTCCGGTAGCTCGACCGGGCTCCCGTCCAGGTCGGCGAAGGACTGGGTCTCGGGGATCCAGTAGGCCAGGCGCAGGGCCGGGTCGCCGAGGGCCCGTGCGAGCGCCTCCCGCAGCTCGCCGGGCGCGTGGGTCTTGCCCAGCTCGAGCACGAGCTGGCTGACTCCCCCGCGCGCGAGCCGGCCGCCCAGGAGCCCGACGACGAAGGCGAGCGGGACGGAGGCGAACGTGAAGGTGACGATCCAGGCGAGGACGCGCCCGCCGCTCTCGGAGAACGAACCGACGACGAGCCCGATCCCCAGGAGCACGAGCGTCGCTCCGGCGGTGAGGTAGACGGGAAGGAGGAGCCGCCGGAGGAGCGCAGGCGCCGCCATCCACCGGCGCCGGAAGACATACAAGGCCGCCAGGAGCGCAGGGATTCCCGCCGCGATGAGGACGGCGTCGATGGCGGTCGCGGCGGCGGGCGAGTCGACGATCAGGAAGGCGTTCGGCGGGCAGTCGGCGCAGTCGCGGGAGACGTCGGTGAAAAACGAGGCGAGAAGCGAGCCGCCGGTGACCGCGAGGTACGCGACGGCGACGATGCCGTAGACGATCCTCGTCTCCAGGTACCCGCGCGGGAAGGCCATCAGCGCATGGATGAACACGGCGATGAAGATGCCTCCGAAGACGAAGCCCAGCGTGAAGGGCAGCGAGGAGTTCGACGCGCTGAGCGCCCCGATGAAGACCGTCAGGCCGACGGCGACGAGCAGCGGTCCGAAGCGGTTCTCCGGCCTTCTCGCCCAGGCCAGGAGACCGCCGAGGATGAAGGACCACGCGCTTAGCAGCAGCGCGACGAGGACGAAGACCGGGTCGTCCTCGTGGTCGCTCGCCAGGACGAGCGCAGCCGCGCCTCCGCTCAGAAGGAGCCCGAGGGCGATCACCCCCGCCGCTGTCAGAGGTCGCATGGGACTTATCGAAGCACAGCGCGAAGCGCAGCGCCGCTCAGCTCGCCCTTGGGAACGAAGGCGACGGCGCCGCAGCTGGCGACGATCGAGCCGAAGTCGGACTCGTCGTGGCTCGAGGTCAGGACGATCTTGGGCCCGACCCCGTTGCGAGGACAGAGCTCCGTGGCGATGGTGAACCCGTCCTTGTCGGGGAGCTGGACGTCGAGGAGCACGAGGTCGGGCTCCAGGCGCCTGACCGCCTCGACGGCCGAGCGGCCGTCCGCAGCCTCGCCGACCACCTCGAAGCCGTCGGCGAGCAGCAGTGTCTTGACCGTCGCACGGAAGCTCGGGTGATCGTCGACGATCAGGATCCTCTCGGCCATGTTGCACCAAATGGTGGCGAAGCGGTGAATACCCGGGAATACGGCTAGCCACACCATCGCGGGGTGGCTAGCCGTGCGGGATTCCGCTTGGTTAGGCGGAAAATACCCCGCTGGAACCCGCTGGAACCCACTGGAACCTGGCGCTCACTGGCGCATTTCTGGCGCACAGCCGGCGGTCGAGACTCCCGCCTTGCCGGTGTTGGGTAAACATCGCGCCAGGAAGCCCCAAGAGCGCCGGCCGCTCCGGGCAAGCCGGGAGCCTGCCCTACCCCTCCCGTGCGCTCAGGGGCAGGAGCGGGGCGCAGAGCGGCGAGCCGGACGGGAGGAGAGTTACCAGCCAGTCCTAAGCCGGGGAGTCGTGCGCTGCGGCGAAGCGCGCGCGCATCCGCCTCTGGTCCCAACGCGAGATCCACGCCCACGCGTAGAGGAAGGGGATCAGAGCGATCGTGAGTACTGGGCCGACGAGGAACGCCTCGGCGTTCTCTCTGGTCAAGAATCCGTCGAGATCGCGAAGGGCCGAGATCACGAAGTAGGAGAAGTAGAAGACCCCGATCGTGATGAGAACGCGGTCTACGAACTTGCGGACGCGAGGATCGGTCGAAGGGGCGCGTCGGACCCAGACCTCCGCCACGGTGAAGACGAGCACGACGAAGACCAGCACAAGCTCGTAGCCGAAAGGAAGCAAATATAGGTTCACGATGAAGTCGGTCAGGATCGTGACCGCCAAAACTGGCTTGAACACTCCCCGGAGAAATCGAGGGTCGCTCGGTGACCGGGTGACCGCATACCCGGCGAGTACGATCGCCGTCCCGAAGAACCAGTAGATCGTCGGCTTGATCGAACTCGTGTGCCACAGCCCGAACTCCATCCCAGCAACGACGATGAGCGCGCAATAGAGCGCCGTCGAGCCGAACAGAAGCAGGAGCTTCGGCTGAAGAAAGGCACGCAGCACCCCGAGGAAGTCAGCGCCGATCTCGCGAGGGTTCCAGGCAACGAACGCGAGGATCGCCACCACCCAGAAGAGGATCGCGTCCTCGCGGCTGTTGAGGAAGTCGATAAGCGCGATCGGCATGCCATGTCCAGCGTAGATAGGCGTCCGGCGGTACAGCCGAGGCTCCTGCCGCGACCGGCGCGCCTCGTACTCGGCCTGCCACTCCTTGTCGAGCCCGCCAACGTCGGGCCAAAAAAAGCGCGAGCTGCCTCTCGTCAGCACAGGTGCGATTCTCGGTGTGTCACCGACTAGGGGGTCACCGTGAAGCGGATCGTGATCGGACTCGTCTGCGCGGCCACGTTGTTCTCACTCGCTCCGGCTGCGACGGGAGCAATCAGAGTCGACAGGAGCTACTTCGACTCGCCGGGAGCCGATACCGGCAGCAACAACAGCCTGAACAACGAGTGATCAGGCTGAAGAACACCGGCAACTCAGCTCGCTCGCTCACGAACTGGACGGTTCGGGGACAGCTCGGGGCACGTCGATCGCTTCGGGACGTACCGGCTCCGAGCTGACAGGACTGTGACGATCCACACGGGCAACGGCTCCAACACCTCGAGGCATCGCTACTGGCGACAGGACAACTACGTCTGGAACAACGACGGCGACCGGGCGAGGCTCAAGAAGCCGAACGGGACGACCGTCGACAGCTGTTCCTACTCGGGCGCTGGAAGCTCCGTAACCTGCTAGGCGTGGCCTGGGGCTTCCGCAAGAACAAGACGTTCGGGCCGTTACGTCTCAACCTCAGCCGGCGCTCAGTCGGCATTAGTGGCGGCGTCCGTGGGGCAAGGGTGGGCATCAACACCCGAGGTCGGAAATCACGGTCGCTCGGCTGGAAGGGGCTTCTTCTGGCATAGGTAGGGCCTCGGCGAGCAGCCTTTCCCCGACCCGGAACCCCTGCCGAACTCCTAGAGGCGCGGGAGCGGGGCGCTCAGGAGCGGTGGGCCGAGGGCAAGGCGCCGAGCCCGAACCCCCGAACCATGCCCGGCCGCTTCTCCAGGAGCGCCCACGGCCCTAGCCGGGGATTTCTTGAGTCATCGGTTGCAGCCGGCCTCCGATTCGTCACGGACGGATCCCGCTGCTGCACCGTCGCAGCGAGTACATGATCGACATCACTTCTCAGATCGGGGAAGCCCGTCACCGACTCGACTTCCCGCTCCTCGGTCCGCCTGAGGACTCCGCGCGATCCCGCGGCTCGAGAAGCATATTGAGGGACGAACGAGATCGGCATGCGCCCATTTGCCGAGGCGCGAACCGCTTTCGTTCGTGCGGCCGGAGCGCAAGCTTTCGAGAAGAAGTGCCTGGTTGCAGGGCTTTGTCCCTTCAGAGCAATGGGCCACGATTGGGCCGCGGAGCCGCTCCTTCGCGCCTGGGCGGACAACAGCAAGTGCCTATTTCCAGGCGCTTCGAGAGACGGGAGCGACCGGCGTTTCATCCGATTCGGGCTAGCCGCCCGCGATGCGACGCGGTACGGTTCTTGGGTCTCCGAAGACGAAGGAGGGAACGCATGCCTTTCGGAAGGGCCAGGCGGGTGGCTCGCCGCACGTCGCGGCGCACCGCCCGCCGCCAGATGGCGATGTACGGCGACCAGGGCGGCGGCGAAGAGTACTCCGAGGAGCCGGCGGGGCCGGCGGGGCC
>Ga0081538_10006306_pt1 | contig 10473 bp, 10 predicted proteins | sample TabmetS5T2R1_FD_71022 | JGI IMG/M metagenome (GOLD analysis project Ga0081538, IMG submission 71022) | Tabebuia heterophylla rhizosphere microbial communities from the University of Puerto Rico - S5T2R1 | ecosystem: Host-associated > Plants > Roots > Rhizosphere ...
AGCATGCCCATGCCGAACACGGTTCGGTTGCCGTTCGCCTGAGCATAGACCTCGTCGTGATGATTGGGGTTGAGGTCGAGCGAGGCGCCCGCATAGCGGACGAAATCCGTGCGTGTGAGCGGACCGCAGATGAGCGGCGCGGGCGCGTCGCCGATCTGGATGGATTCGAAGGATGGAGCTGCTGTCATGGGTTCCTCGTACAGTTTCGCCAACAGCATTGTGACCTGTCGTCTCGTCATGGCCGGGCTCGTCCATGGTCAAGCCCGCGCATGACGAGGCAAGAATGTGTGCAGCCTCAGTCCTTGATCCGTTGGCTGGTCTCGACCAAGGTGCGGCGGGCAACCTGCACCTTCTCGCCGCGCTGGTTGTGAAAGACGGTTTCGATTACGGCGATATGCAGCTTGCCGGCGCGGCGGCTGTCCTTTTCCGTCACGCTGACAATGCGCTCGCTCGCCGTGAGCGCGTCGCCGGCAACGATCGGCGCGAAGTACTCGAACTCCTGCTCGCCGTGCACGATGTAGCTCCAGTCCTTGACCTTCAGCGCTTCGACCGAGGTGCGCGGCTCGTAGAGGAAGGTCCGCAAGAATGTGGGCGGAGCCGCGATGCCGCCGGCGGTTGTCTTGGCCGCCTGGTCGGGATCGCGATAGATCGGATCGTCATCGCCGACGGCGTCGGCGAATTCCTTGATCTTGCCCCGTTCCACCCGGAATTCATACGGCGGAAATGATTTGCCTGCGACGTTGAGGTCCATCGCGCTCTCCTCACTCCGTTGTTGCCCGCAGATCCAGCACCCGCTTCGCCTTGATCGAGCGCTCGTCGTAGAGCTCTCCCGGCAGCACGAACTCGACGTCCGGCCGCAGCGTCACGGCGGCGCGCAGGCGCCGCGTCACCTCTTCCCGCAGAGGTGCGGATTTCTCGATTGCGGCGCGGTCCGCATCGTCGCGCTCGATACGCACCACCAGCCGATCCATCGCGTCATCCGCGCGCGTGAACACGACCTGGAACTGGCCGATCCCTTCCACGGTGGACAATGTCTCGACGACGAGATCGGTATTGACCAACATGCCGCGGCACTTGACCAGACGGCCGGTCCGCCGCGGCGTGGTGACGACGCGCTCGCCTTCCTTCCCGCACACCGGACAGGGGGCGCGCGACAGCGCGACCAGATCGCCGACCAGATAGCGCAACAGGACGGTGCCGCGGCGGTGGAGATGGGTGAGCGCGAGCATGCCGGTCTCGCCGTCCGGCAACCGCCGTCCCGTCTGGGCGTCGACCACTTCGAGATAGTAGAGATCGGGCGCGAGGTTTTGCGACCGGGCGGCTTCGGCGCATTGCACCAGCCCGCCCTGCATTTCGGTGAACGCATAGCGCGCCCGTATCTCGACCGCGGCGGCACCGAGGCGCGCGAGCCCTCCGCGAATCTCGGTGCGAAGGGCGGCGTTGACCGGCTCTCCGGACGTAATGACGAGCCGCACCTCGGAAAAATCCGCGCCGTGCCGGTGCGCTTCGGCGAGAAAACGGCGGATGAAGCTCGGCACGCCCCACAGCACGGTCGGCCGCAGGGCCGTGATCTTGTCGATCGCCTCGACAAGCGAATTGCGCACCTTGAACTCGGACGTCGCCGATCCGGTGAGCCCGTGCACCACCGGCAGGCCGGCGATCATGGTGGAGCGGACCACGCTCAAGAACGCGCCGGTCGGGAAATCCGCAATCGGATAGAGATTGGCGACGCGGTCGGTTGGCCTCAGCCCCTCCGCTTCATTGCAGCGGCGCGCTTGGTCCCACACCGCGTAGGCGTCGTGGGTGGTGTTGTAGAACGGTGACGGCCGCCCCGCGGTGGTGCCGGTGGTGTAGGCGATGTCCCAGATCACCCGCTCCTGGTTAGAAAAATCCGCCGGCAGATCATCGGCGCGCAGGCGAAAGGCTTCCGGATCGGCAATGTAGTCGTCCTTAGCCGTCAGCGGGAGGAGTTCGAGATCATCGAGCGAGCGAATGTCGCCGACCTTGATGTTCAAGCCCCGAAAGCGCTCGCGATAGAACGGATGGGCCGACCCAACTGCGCGAAGGGTGCGCGCGAGCCGCGCTTCGCGAATGGACTTGAGGTCTGACACGAAGGGTTCCGAACGCAATGACGGGCGCAGTATCGGCCATTCACTGCCGCGAATGCAACGCAAGTCCCAACAATTGCGCGGCGCGAGTCCCCAGCACCACGTTGCGGAGCTCCTGCGGAGCGGCCAGCGCCTCGACGCGCGCCACGCAATCGAGGTTGCCCATGTCGAAGGGATAATCGCTGCCAAGCAGGACGCGCTCGGCCCCGACGCTGTCGATGAGGAACTTGAGCGCGCGCGGCGAGTGCACGATCGTATCGTAGTGCAGGCGGGCCAAGGAGCCCTGCGGCGATTCTTGCAACCGCGCCTTCGCCTCGGACCGGACCTTCCACGCATGCATGAATCGTCCGGCCTGATAGGGCACGAAGCCGCCGCCGTGGCACAGGCAGAAGGTGATGTCGGGGAAGCGCTCGAGCACGCCGCCGAACACCAGCGCCGCGCCCGCGATCGTCGTTTCGAACGGCAGGCCGACGAAATTGCGCATGTAGTAGGCCTTGAGCCGGTCGCCGGGCAGGATCTCGCCGTGCGGATGGATCAGGAAGAACGCGGCGCGCTCGTTGGCGACGGCCCAGACCGGCTCGAGCGCCGGATCGTCGAGATTGCTTCCGTTCACGTTCGATCCGATCTGCGCGCCGCGCAATCCAAGCGATGTCATGGCGCGGGTGAGTTCGTCGGCGGCGCGCCGCGGGTCCTGCAGCGGCAGGGTCGCCAGCCCCATGAAGCGATCGCGATGACGATCGACGATCGCGGCGATCTCGTCGTTCTGCACGACCGCGCAGGCCGCCGCGAGCGCCGGCTCCTCATGATAGAAGAAGGTGTGAACGGTGGCGGCGAGGAGCTGCATGGCCACACCGTGCCGGTCCATGTCGCACAGTCTGAGATCGAGATCGGAGGCCTCGCGCGGCATCGGGTTCTGCACGACTTTGCCATTGATTTCCATGATGGTGGATCCGTTGGCGTCGATCAGCTTCGGCGCCACGCGGGGCGATTCGCCAGCCAGCCGCCGGATCGTCGCCTCGGGCAGGATGTGGGCGTGTACGTCGATGGTGATGCTTGGGCTCATGTCGGGCGGGATCGCTTTCACCAAGCATGGCTGTATGACATATTCACGCGCTCCACACATCACGCCGCTTGTTAAGCTTTACGCATCGGTGCTTCGACCTTGGTGCTTTGACCTTCAGGAAATCAAGCAAATGCCGAAGCCGCTCGCTGGAATCCGGGTGATCGAGCTTGCAAACTTCATTGCCGGTCCGCTCGCCGGGACGCTGCTCGCCGACATGGGCGCGGACGTCGTCAAGATCGAGCCGCCGCAGGGCGACATGGGCCGCGCCATGCCGCCGCTCCACGACGGCGAGAGCGTCAGCTTCGTCGCGCTCAACCGCAACAAGCGCAGCCTCGTGCTCGACCTCAAGCGCGACGAAGCGCGTGAGATCGTGCTGCGGCTCGCGGCCGCATCCGACGTGTTCCTGGAAGCCTACCGGCCGGGCGCGCTGGAGAAGCTGGGCCTGGGCGCCGTTGACGTGCGCGCCGTCAATCCGCGCATCGTCTATACGTCGGTGTCCGGCTTCGGCCAGACCGGGCCTTATCGGCGGCGCGCCGGCATCAATCTCATCATCGAGGCGTTCTCCGGCGCGCTGTCGGTCACCGGCGAGCCCGGCAGGATGCCGACCCGGCCGGGCGTGCAGACGGCCGATGTGTTCGGCGCCCTGTTTGCAACCTACGCCACCCTGTCCGGGCTGGTGGGCGCCGGCCGCCATGGCGAAGGCCGCGTCGCCGACGTCTCGCTGGTGGAGGCGTCGATCGCCGCCGCCGCCTGGGAGGCGGCGGAATATCTCGCCACCGGAAACATCCCGCAGCCGCTCGGCAACAAGCATCGTCTCAACGCGCCCTATCAGCTGTTCGAAACCAAGGACCAACGCTACCTCGCGATCGGCACGCCCAACGACCAACTGTTCGCCAAGCTGATGCAGGTGCTCGGCCTCGAGGCGCATATCGGCGATCCGCGCTTTGCCTCCTATTCCAAGCGCAAGGCCAACGAGGATGCATTGCTGCCGATCGTCGAACCGGCGGTGCGCGCTCGCGACGCGCACGAGCTGGAGCAGGCCTTGCTCGCGGCCGGCGTGCCCTGCGCGCGCGTGAACAATTTCAAGGAAGTGTTCGATGATCCGCAGATCATCGCGCGCCACGTGGTGCGGGACGTCGAGCACCCGCGCCTCGGCCCGATGCGCACCGTGCGCAACCCGATCCTGCTCGATCACGATGGACCCGATCTCGCGCGGCATTCGCCGACGCTCGGCGAGCATTCCGCGGAGGTGCTGCGCGAGCTCGGCTATGCGCCGGCGGCGATCGACGCTCTCGTCGCCTCCGGCGTGACGCGGCTTGCTGCATCACATGAACATGTTCGGTCCGCGGGCGGTGCCGCTTGCACCATCTCCCCTTGAAAGGGGGGTCGGGCCCCGCCGCGGGCCCGCCCTTGGCTAGGGCGTGGCGTCTCAACGCACCTGAAAGACGAGCTTGCCCCTGAAATGGCGCGACTCGCTTAACCGATGCGCGTCGGCAGCCTCGGACAGGCGATAGAGCTTGATCTCAGGGGGACGTATGGCTCCTGCCTGAAAGAGCTGGGCGATACGCTCAAGATGCCGCCGGGCGCGTCCGACCGGAGGCCTGAGCGACGTCACATCGTTGCGATCGGGCTTTGGTGCTTGCGCGCCGGAAGCGATGAAGGCTGCGCGCCCACCCGGCTTGAGTACCGCGAAGCACTTCTGCGCCACATCACCGCCGACGGTATCGAAGACGGCGTCGCAACCGGCCACAACCCGAGTGAAATCCGTGGCATTGTAGTCGATGATCTCGTCGGCTCCCAGACCGCGCACATAATCGTGGTTCGCCGCACTTGTGGTCGTGATCACACGTGCGCCGATATGCTTCGCAAGTTGAGTGGCGAAGCTGGCCACTCCGCCTGCCCCGCCGCTGATCATGATTGTCTCGCCGGGCTGCAGTTTCAACGTGTCCTCGATAGCACTCATGGCTGTGAGCCCGGTAAGCGCCAGGGCGGCGGCATTGATGTGCGAGAGCCCGTCAGGTTTCTTGGCAACAATCGCAGCTTTGACGGCGATTTTCTCGGCGTAGGCACCCTCTTGGCCGGCCGCACAAACGCCAAACACGGCGTCGCCAACCTTGAAATCTTCCGCGCCTTCGCCGACGGCGCTGATCACGCCGGAAAAATCCCGCCCCAGGGCAAATGGAAACTTTGGTTGCTTATACTGGCCGACACGCACCTTCCAATCAGCACCGTTCACGCTCGCGGCAAACACATCGATAACGACCTCGCCCGGCCCAACGGCAGGGTCCGGCAAGTCGCCGTACTGCAGGACTTCCGGCCCGCCATATTGTTCGATGAACGCAGCTTTCATTGGGTTCTCGTCTCTCTGGATACAGTTACGACTTCGCCTGACCGTAAGGCGCACTCCCGTCCTCATACAGGTCGATCGCCGTACCCGGGCTGAAGTCGTCGCGCAGGCCCACGGTGATGAGCTGGCCGTCAGAGGTGCGGACGCTGGCGATGCGCCGCGGCGTCCAATCGGACTGGCCGATCATATGCCGGATGGTCGAGACTTCCTCGACCACCGCCTCGTACACGCGGTCCTGTTCCCATTCATGGCTATGGCAGCGCGGGCACAGCAGCCGCTCGGGAAAGAAGGCCACGCCGCACGCCCTGCAGCGCCAGATGGTCAGGCCGCGTTTCATTTCCCGCGCTCCAGCACGGCGGCCGCCGCGGTGCCGCCGTAGCGGTACATAGTCATGCCGTAGCCGGTCGTCACCGCAAGCCGCGCGTCCTTTACTTGGCGCTCGCCAGCACGATGCTGCAATTGCAGCACCGCCTCCGAGATGCCGTTGAGGCCGCCCGCCGGCCCGCCCGGCTGGCCGGCCGACAGCATCCCGCCCCAGGTGTTGAGCGGGAACCGGCGCTCGCCGATGTCGCGCCGTGCGAATCGTGCTAGGTCGTTGCCGGCGATCATGCCGAGGTCGTTGAGCTGCGCCAGCACCATGGTGGGATAATCGTCGTAGATGCTCGCTACGTCGACGTCGTCGGGCCGCACGCCGGCCGTTGGCCACAGCTCGGCCGCAAACGTGCTGATGCCGGTCTGCAAACCGTCGCCCTCCTGGTTGTCGTAATTGAAGCTCGCGCGGATCGCCCGCACGGCGACTGGCGCACGGCCGCGCGGAGCGCGGTCGGGATGCGCGACGATGATCGCCTGGGCGCCGGCGACGACCGGCACGCAGTCGTAGCGCGACAGCGGATCGGCCACCAAAGGAGCATTGAGATATTCGTCCATCGTCATGGGCGCGCGGTAGACCGCGTGCGGATTCTTGGCCGCCCAGGCGCGCTGCGCGATGGCGATATGGCCATAGTCGGACTTTTCCAGCCCGTATTTCTTCATCTGTCGGCTGGTGACCAGAGCATAGACGCCGTTCGGACCGCCGTGCCCGAGCGGCGCGAGATGATCGCGCGTCGCAAGGTTGAAGTTTGCCGCAACCTTGCCATAGCCGGCGAGGCCGGTGGCGTCGCCGCCGAGGACGAGAATCACCGAGGCCGCCCCGGTCTCCACCCCGCGCAGCGCATGGCCGAGCATGTTCATGGCCGAGGAGCCGCCGTTGGTGTCCTGCAGGAGCCAGCGCAGCGACAGGCCAAGGCGCCAGGCGAGATCGACCGCGGTGTCGGGCACGAGCGAGAACGAGGCAACCGCCATTCCGTCGACGTCGCGCGCGTCGATCCCCGCGTCGCCGAGCGCCGCAACGACAGCATCGCGCATGAACACATGCACCGACTGATCCGGCTGCGGATGGCGCGTGTAGGCCGATTGACCGACCCCGACGATGGCAGCGTTCTTGAACATCTCTCCCCTGTCGTTATGGCGGCTCGGATCGAGTCATCGGTCATGGCTGCACCCAGGTCAACGGCTCGTCGCGGATCGCCCCCGACCTTGCCGGTCGGGGCGGGCAGGCCTAAGACGCCCTCCGCCACATCTCGCAGCGTCAACATGTCCGGTCGTCCGCTCTGGTTGTTGCTTGGTTTCGCGGCGACCGCCTGCGCGATTGCTGGAGCGGTGCTGCCGCTGGTCCCGACGACGCCGTTTCTGCTGGTAGCGGCCTATGCGTTTGCCCGCAGCTCGCCGCGGCTGCATGCCTGGCTGCTCGGCCATCCGCGCTTCGGTCCGCTGATCACGGACTGGCAACGCCACGGCGCCATCTCGCGCGGCGCCAAGGCCGGCTCACTCACGGTGATTGGCCTCACGCCCCTGATCACGCTGGCGATGCAGGCATCGACCTGGATTCTGATTGTGCAGTTGATCGTTCTGGTGCCGGTCACGCTGTTCATCGTGACGCGCCCCGACCGGCCGCGGCCGCGGGCGCCGCATGGCTGATCTGCTTCGGCGAACGCGTTGAGGGCGCGGGATACCGGTGCTAGCCTGCTCCCGGCCGCATCTCTTCTCGCGGCCATTTCCTCGAGTAGAACATGGTTCGCGCCGCAATCGTCGGGCTGGGTCGCTGGGGCCGATCGCTGGTCGCTTCCGTCCAGGGAAAGAGCGAATTGATCCGCTTCGTCGCGGCCCATACGCGCACGCGTGAGACGGCGGAAGCCTTCTGCCGTGAGCACGACGTAACGCTCGTGGAAAGTCTCCATGCGCTCCTGTCCGATCGATCGATCGACGCAGTGGTGCTCGCCACGCCACACAGCCAGCACGAGGCGCAGGTGCGCGCGGCGGCTGCCGCCGGCAAGCACGTGTTCGTGGAGAAACCGATCACGCTCAACCGCAAGACCGCGGACGCGGTGGTGGCGGCGGCACGCAAGGCGGGAATCGTGCTCGCCGTCGGCTTCACCCGCCGGTTTCATCCGTCCATCGGCGAGGTGCGGGCCTGTCTCAAGGACGGGCGGCTGGGGACGCTCGTCGCCATGGTGGGACAGCACACGACCAGCACCGGCGCGTTCATCCCGACGGACAACTGGCGCGCCGACCCGGACGAATCGCCGGCCGGCGCGATGACGGCAGTGGGCGTGCACCTGCTCGACCACATGATCGAGTTCGCTGGCCGCGTGCGCGACGTGCAGTGCGCCACCAGGCGCCACGGCGCCGGCCCGGCGGACGACACGACCACGGTCCTGCTGCGCTTCGCGAACGGCGTCACCGGCACGATCTTCTGTTCGGTCGCGACCGCCACGAACTTCAATTTCACCATCCACGGCACGAAAGGCCTCGTCGAGATATCGCGGCCGAACCTGCAACGGTTTCGTTTCGTGCCGGCATCGGACCGTGCGCCCACTGGCCCGGTCGTTGCGCCGCCGGACGAGGTGATGGAGTACCCGGGTTTCGACATGCTGCATGCGGAGCTCACCGAATTCGCCCGCTGCGTGCGCGACAAGGCGACCTATCCGGTTGCGCTCGACGACGTCCTGCACGGCATGTCGGTGTTCGACGCGGTGGTGCGATCGGCGCAAACCGGCAAGATCGAGGCCGTTCGCGACGGCAAGCGCGGCAAGGGAAGTTAGGGAGCCACAATGGACAAGCTGATCATCACGGTCGCCGGCGACTCGCGCACCTCCTATCCGCACAATCATCTGTGCCCGCCGCAGGAGGACATCAAAGGCGTGGCGCAGCAGTACGTCGACGCCGTGAACACCGGCGCCGCGATCGCCCACATCCATGGCCGGCGCACGCTGGAGGAATCGATCCAGGCCGACGGCAAGCAGGTGTCCCGCATTCACCACGAGGACTGGAAGCGCCTGCAGGACGCGATCATGAGCAAGGTCGACCCGATCATGCAGTTCGGCGTCGCCAGCGCCCGCATCGAGGAAAAGATCAAGCTGATGAAGCTTGGCCCCGATATGATGGCGGTGGCGTTCAATGCGCATGACGAATATTTCCAGCCCGAGCCGTCGCTGCCGCCCAAGCGTATGATGGCGCTGCACCCGGTCGAGGAGCTCATCGCCTATGCCAAGGCGGCCGAGGAGCACAACGTCAAGCTGGAGATCGAGTGCTTCCAGACCGGCGCGTTCTGGCACCTCGAATTCGTGCGCCGCCACGGCTACCTGAAACAGAACACCTACACGACGCTGTTCATCGGCTGGCCGGGCGGCACCTGGACGCCGCCGACCGAGCGCGCGCTGCAGTTCATGGTCGACAGCCTGCCGGACAACTGCATCTGGAACGTGAGCGTGATGAATCCGCAGAAGCAGTGGTCGATCCTGGCGCTGGCGGTCGCGCTCGGCGGCCATGTCCGGGTCGGCTACGAGGACAATCCCTATATCGCGCCGGGCGAGTTCGCGAAGAACAACGCGGTGCTGGTCGAGCGCATGGTCGGCATCGCCCAGCGGCTCGGCCGCGACATCGCCACGCCGGCCGAGGCGCGGCAGATCCTGGGGATTCCGCGGCCGCAATGATGGAGCGGCGCAGGCTCGGGACGTCGGCGCTCGAGGTCTCCGCCGTCGGGCTCGGCGGCAACAATTTCGGCGGCCGCCTCGATCTCGCGGCCACGCGACGGGTCGTGCACGCGGCGCTCGATGCCGGCATCACCCTGATCGATACCGCGGATCTCTACAACGAAGGCGCCTCGGAGGAATGCCTCGGCCAGGTGCTGGGCGCGCGGCGCAAGGAGGTGGTGCTGGCAACAAAGTTCGGTCTGAGCCTGGATGCGGTCGGCCGGCGCACGGGCGCCTCGCGGCATGCGATCGTCGCGGCGCTCGAAGCGAGCCTGAAGCGGCTCGCCACCGACTGGATCGATCTCTATCAGCTGCACCGACCGGATCCGGCGACGCCGGTCGAGGAAACCTTGCGCGCGCTGGACGATCTCGTACGGGCCGGCAAGGTGCGGTTCATCGGCTGCTCCAACCTGTCTGCGCGCGAGCTCACCGCAGCGCAGGACACCGCGCGGCGCCACGGACTGGCGGCGTTCATCTGCTGCCAGGACCAGTACAGCCTGCTCGCGCGCGACATCGAGCGTGACCTGATCCCGGCGATGGAAACGCAAGGCTTGAGCCTCCTGCCCTATTTCCCGCTGGCAAGCGGCCTGTTGACCGGAAAGTACCGGCGCGACGCGATGCCTGAAAGCGCACGCCTGACCTATAGCGCCCGGCATGCGGACCGGTTCATCAGCGAGCGGAACTGGCGCATGGTCGAGGCGCTCGACGCGTTCTGCGCGCGGCGCGGCCGGAAGCTGATCGAGCTCGCGTTCGGCTGGCTCCTCGCCAGGCCCATCGTGGCAAGCGTCATTGCCGGGGCGAGCACGCCCGAGCAGGTCGACGACAACGTCCGCGCCGCCGGCTGGACGCTCTCGGTGGAGGAGCTGGCCGAGGTCGACCGGATCA
>Ga0081538_10006307_pt1 | contig 10473 bp, 8 predicted proteins | sample TabmetS5T2R1_FD_71022 | JGI IMG/M metagenome (GOLD analysis project Ga0081538, IMG submission 71022) | Tabebuia heterophylla rhizosphere microbial communities from the University of Puerto Rico - S5T2R1 | ecosystem: Host-associated > Plants > Roots > Rhizosphere ...
CGCTCAGCAATAGAAAAATAGCAGGCGCTGCATTGGACGTTTTCGAGACCGAACCCCCAACCAATAATAGGCTTTTGAAACTACCAAATGTGATATGCACTCCACACATAGGTGCTCAGACTAATGAGGCGCAAGAATTGGCTTCTATAGTAATTGCAGAAAAAATCATTCAAACCCTAAGGGAGATCTAAATCTAACTGACAAAAATGATTCCTAGTATATGCATCATTAGGAATCCATACCACCAGGTCTCAAATCCTGCATGATAATTATATCATCTCGACTCTCTGGTTAATTTTTTCTTACTCTTAAAGGTCTATATATTGCTAATAAACAAGACAAATTTATTATGCGAAGTTATATTTCTGCAACTTGGACCAAGATGTGGAGATCTAATAATGATGAATTGAAATCAAAGTCCATATCTTGGAGAAGAGAACCTGTTCTAAACAGGATTGCAAGGCCAAGCAGACTTGATCGGGCTAGGCGATTGGGGTACAAGTCTAAACAGGGGATCCTTATTGTTCGAGCTAGAGTAGGTAGAGGCGGCATGAGAAAGCAGAGACCTGTATCCGGCAGAAGACCTAAGCATATTGGCGTAGTGCATATCAAGCAAGGAGTAAGCATGAGAAAAGTTGCTGAAAATAGAGTTAACGAGAAATATCCCAACCTAGAAGTTTTGGGGTCTTATTACTTACACAAGGATGGAAAATATTTGTGGTATGAAGTTATATTAGCAGATCCGGCTCATCCGCGTATTTATAAGGATAAGGAATTGCGTGCTAAACTGAAGGCCTTCGCTAAATATTGATTGACTAAAAAGATCAGCATTGAACCCAGCGCTCACCATAGGGGGTCTACGGTGTAAGCACTGGTTGAATAGCTTATACCTATCAAGTTTGCCTAGACTCAAGTGACTGTATATTATCCTAAAGACCTTTTCTTAGGGGGCTGTTAATTTCTTGGCCGTTTCCTTGATATCAGAAATTTCCTGGAGGCTAGAGCGTTTATCTAATGTAAAATAATACATTCGATTAGCAGATGCAGCAGGTATTATTAATATTATTACTTTTTCGTTGACAGTTAGAGTAAATTCCATTTTCCCAATAGAGGACTCAAAGTTCCTTCTCAACCGGGTCGTTGTTGCTTCGATAAAAAATTCGTTTCTTGCCTCTTCTACATTAAATAATGGTATAGTCCCCTTTCTAAGTTGTCCCGCTAGAGTCCTACCAAACTCGTTGATTATACTAACAAAACGGATTTTTGGTGATAACTTCAGCAGCATCTTGCATTTTTCTTTGTATCTTTGAGTCTCAATCTCCGGAGCGCTTCGCCTGTTCATATATGAGATAAAGTGTAACGAGAGCAGAATATAATCCAATAATTCGAAATCGAACTCGTCCTACGTTCGTAGCGACCCGTACCCAAAAAATGGATGCCTCAGACCTGCTTGATTTCTATCGAAGTCATCATTATGGGTCATTGAACTTATACGTATCAGTCGGCTCTTCCTGTTACCTCATTAGCATCCCGTAATAAAAAGGGACATTACTCTTATAATAAGATAAGAGCAATCAAAATCGATTTAGCTGGTTCTTATCAGATAATAATTTGCTACGAGATTCACTGCGAGCAAATGCCTTGTCGGGAGAACCTACTGATAGCGTTCCTGGCTTGCTTGAATTAGCAGCTCTAGCAAAAATGAGAAAATTCGTTCTGTAATACCTAGTAGATTCAAGTTAGGGCACTAATGGAGCACTCGGGAATCTAACGACCTAAAACATAATAGAACGAGATATACCAACTCATGGGTCAATCGGCAAGATTATCTCCCCACCAATACCCATTCTTGTTACGGATAAAACTATAAGCTCGAAAAAATAATTATATTGGATCCCGTATGTGAGGTATATACATTTGGTTTATATCAAGAAGTTAGAAATTTATGGCTTTAAATCATTTGGGTTCAAAAATGTGGTCCTGAACCTAGAGAGAGGTCTGATTGCTATAACCGGTCCAAACGGTTCAGGAAAAAGTAACATTCTTGATGCAATAATGTTTGCGATAGGGGAAAATAGTCCAAAATTGTTACGTGTTGATAAGTTTCAGTCCTTGTTTCATGATAATCAGAACAGTACAAATAGGATAATGCGTGTGAGCTTGACATTTGATAATCAAGACAGGGGCATCCCAGTTGACAAAGATTCTGTGGTATTGACCAGAGAAATAGAAGGACAGACTGGGGAGAGCCAGTATTATCTCAATAATAAGAAGGTAACCAAGAACATAATAACTGAACTTTTAGAAATCGTCGTTGCTACACCCAATAAACTGAATATTGTACAGCAGGGAATGATAACCCGTATTTCTGAACTAAATTCTGAAGAGCGAAGAAAGATTATAGAAGATATTATAGGGTTGTCATATTTTGATGAGAAGAAAGACGAAGCACTAAAGCAACTCGATGCGTCAGATCGGAGACTTGAAGTTGCCCTCGCCAGAATCGGGGAGATTAGAAAACGTATTGACGAGTTAGAGATTGAAAGAAATGAACAACTAAGATTTTCTCAGCTTGAGCGGGAAATTAAAAGATTTAATGCGATCAAACTAGCCGATGAGATATCTAGAACAAGAACTAGTCTACAAACTCAACAGGTCCTACTTCAATCAAAGACTGAGACTTGCACTGGTCTATCTGGCCAAACTACTGACCTTCGTTTAGCAATTGAAAATCTTGAGGCAGATAAAATAAAATTTTTGCAGGAAGTAGATTCAGCAAATAGGGCCAAATCACAAATCGGCAGTAGGATTTCTCATATCATTTACGATTACGAAAGAAAGAAAGCAGTTGCTACTGAATCAGAGCACCGTTGTAATCATATTAAAGAAAAAATCCTGCCTGGGTTAAATGGAGAACTAAATAGTCTTTCCCAAAGATTGACGGAACTACAAATACACTTTAACAGTAAACAAGAACCGATAGGTGAATTATCAGAAAAACAATTGGCCCTGAAAAGTGAATTAGACGCTACCAACAGTAAGATCGATTCATTGAGCAAATACAGTATACAAGCCTCCAGTACTATAACAAACTTAAGGCAGCGTTATGGAAAACTAGAGAGTCTTAAAAATGATATACATCTTAAAGCAATTGCTCTAGAAGAAAAAGTGCGGTCTAAAACTCAACAAGCCATCCATAATGACAACAGAATCGCAACAATGAAAAATGATATAATTCTCAATCGAAAACATCTCCAAGATGTTGAATTAGCATTGGGTGAAAAGAAAAAAGAATTAGCAACCACAGAAACTCTAATCCGACAACTCAAGATAAAAAATCTTGAGGTCGAGTCGGAGACCAGTGATTTAAGTTTACTGTTAGATAGGGCAAGCGGCATGGTCACTGAATACGATTCTCAGACTTTAGCTGCGAGGGAGGTTATGAACGAGGACTTTGCTATTGCAGAAATGACGAAGGCCGGATCAAGCTTGGCTATTAGGGGGTTGATATATGATTTAATCTCGTGGGAGAAAAGATATGAAAAACCAGTCTTAGCGGCCGGTGCAGACCTAATGAAAGCTTTTGTAGTGGATGATGTTGGATCAATGCTTTCGATTTTGGAATATTCAAAGAAAAAGAAATTGCCAAGACTCAAAATTGTTTCTATTGACATTATGAACCACCTAGGAAAACTGAGAGGCCCTGACATTCTAAAGAATAGTGAAAATAATACAAATATTATTGGTACTCTTGATAATTTTGTTTACTCAGAAATAACTGGGTTGCCGAACTTTTTATTTGGACGTACGTATTTGGTGAAAACTGCCCGGTCTGCATATCTTTTGGCAGAGCACGGACATAGGGCAGTATCAGTTGATGGAGAATTGTTTGAACCTAATGGCTCAATTATCTCTGCGGACTTTGGCTCGAGAGTAACTAGCTTTAGTGAAGTCCTATTACTTGGAGATTCTGTAAATGCTCTGAAAAATTCAACTACTTTAGTAAGAAAATTTATTGAAGAAAAAAAATTGGTTCAAGAAGATGTGAAGATGCGTTCCACTAAATCAGAAAGCCTCAGGAGCAAGCTAGAGGTAGAGATAAACAAGCTAGAAATTCAAAGATCTATTCTATCTGATAGTCTGAATTCAGAGGAAACTAGGCTTCGAGAAATGATAAACGAGAATGAATGCATTAAGTCAGAATTTAATCATGACAGTAAAGAATTGAAGGTGCACCAAGAACGCCTGTCAACCCTCTCCTCCACATTAACAAATATTATAGAAAAGATCGATAATTCGAACTACAAAAATTTGGAAAACGAGCTAGCTCAAGCGAATTGGACAAGAAATAGCATTTTGAAATTCATGGATGATATTGAGTATGACTTGCGACAACAAAGGGATTCATTAAGATCGCTAGAAAAAGAGATTGAAATCTGTACTAATCATATTAACAGTTTGAAAACAGAGATGGAAGATAATTTACAGCGTGAATTGAAGGAAAGAGGTAAAGAAGCAGGTGAACTCTTTCAAGAGATTGCTTTACAGGAAAATGAGATAAAAAAATTAAGAGATCAAGAGCAGCAAATAATAGATTCATCAGGTACTTCTTTCACGGTTCTACAAGAATATGAAAAGAAGATACGGACATTAACAGAAAATGAAAGGAAGATATCTAGGGAATATCACAGTCTTGAGAAAGATATTGCAGTTTTGAAAAAAGAGGTAATTAATCTTAACTCAGAAGAAACACATTTGCTTAGTAACCTCGACCAGATTGGTTACCACTATAAAGAAACTAGTCTGGCTGAAACATATGATGTAGAGGAAACTATTCAACAATTAAACAGTGAATATGAAACTCTAAGGCCTAGAATAAATTTACGCGCTGATGAAAGTTATGTTCAAGTTATTGACGGTTACAGAGGTGTCTCAGCACGAAAAAATCATTTAGAAGAGGAACGTAATTCAATCGTGCTTTTTGTGGAGGAAATCGATAAAGAAAAGAAAGATGTCTTCATGGAAGCGTTCAAGAAGGTCGACACAAATCTTCGAAAAACATTCTCAGAGGTGACCGGCGATGGAGGCCAGGCCTGGTTAGATATAGAAAATTCTGATAATGTATTTTCTAGTGGAATATTGTTGATGGTTCAATTCCCTGGGAAGCCTGCGCGTGAATCAACAGCCTTGTCAGGAGGCGAAAAAACTATGGCTGGCACAATATTTTTATTGGCACTACAGTCACTTAAGCCGTCACCCTTCTATCTGTTAGACGAAGTCGATGCTCATTTAGACTCACAAAACACAGAAAGATTATCTAAGGTTCTGCTGGCCAGGTCATTAGATAGTAACCAAATAATCATGGTTACTCTGAAGGATTCTACGGTCTCCCAGGCAGGATTGATCTATGGGGTTTATCCGAAAGAGGGCGTGTCACATATCATAAAGTACAAGCACGACAACCAACAAGCACTTGCTGAAACCGTTAATAGTAACCTCTAGTCATTCCTTTTCCCCTGCTGATCCTGGTATTGCTCATGCTTTTGGTAAGTGGGAGAATAGAGAAAGCAAGATACTTTATGGGATTTTTCCGGTTCGTAGAATTCTGGGTCTTTATGACAGACATCCATAGAATATGGGCATCTGAAATATAATTTACAACCTGTCTCTGCGGTCGTCTTACCCCTTTTTAAATGGATTTGTTTTTCCTTCTGTAAATTTCCCGGATCAGGTTGAGTAATTGCGTCAATAAGGGCCTGGGTATATGGATGTCTCGGTTTTAACAAAACATCATCTACTGAGCCCACCTCAACTATCTTGCCAGCGTACATTACGCCTACGGTATCTCCAATATATCTAGATGTGGAAAGGTCGTGTGTGATATACAAATACGAAATATGAAGATGATCTTTTAATGACTTCATAAGATGCAATATTTCTCCTCTTACAGATACATCAAGCATTGAAACAGGTTCATCCGCAATTATTAGTGTCGGTCTAAGAACTAAAGCCCGAGCAAGCGCCACTCTCTGGCGCTGACCGCCAGATAGCATGTGGGGAAACAGGTTTGCAATATAGTCTACCGGATTAAGCTGAACATCCCGTAATGATCTAAGTACGCTTTCTTCACGTGCCTCCTTTGAAGTTTCGTGTTTCTCGTGAATATTTAGTGGTTCCATAATGATATCCATTACTTTCATTCTCGGATTGAGCGCAGAGTAGGGATCTTGGTAAATCATTTGTATAGCTTCATGAAACCTTTTCATCATTTTTTTGTCGTTCCGGTCAGAGACATCCTCACCATTGAATATGATCGAACCAAAATCGGGTTTCAGAGCCTTTAAAATTATTCTGGCTATAGTACTCTTGCCCGAACCAGATTCACCAGCAAGGACAAGGGCCTTGCCTCTTTCAATCTGAAGGCTAACTCCATCAACGGCCTTTATGTAAGACGAATGCTGAAACCGCAAAAATTGCTCAAAACTTCGTTTGAGGGGGAAGTACTTCTTTATGTTGACAAGTTCCAGAATATTATTAGAATTGTTCTCATCCAAAAATTATTGTTGATTTTACTTATCATAGCAATATAATCCTTGTAGAAGAGTAGCTTTAACTAAAGTATTTTGTTCCGTATAACGAGCTGTACAATACTGCATTGATGCAACAAATACTCAGGAGATTCTTCTACAATCAATAGTTTTGTTGTATGCAATCATGGATAAGTGTATTGAGTCTAACGGTGTGATATACCTGGAAACTGTTCATTAATACTAAAAACACAAGAGATACAATATAACAGTTAGTATAATAAAGGGTTAAAAAAGGGGAGAAAATGCAAGCCAATCTAAGGCTACTACAGCGACACCTTCGAGTATCTATTTTCATAGCGATAGCAATAGCACTGATGGAGTTTGTCGGAGGGATTCTGAGTAATAGTTTATCATTAGTCAGTGATGCAGTTCATGTGTTTGGCGATATACTTGCAATTTTCTTGAGCTTGTTTGCAGTGTCGCTTGCTACAAGACATCATATAGGTTCAATGACTTATGGATATCACAGAGCAGAAGTCTTGGCTTCAATGGCCAATGGTATTCTACTATGTGCTATATCTGCCTGGATAGTGGTAGATGCATATCAGAAGTTATACAACCCTAAGCCCATTGATGCTGTATTAGTAATCGCACTGGCCTCTATCGGCTTAGCGGGCAATTTGGTAATAATGAAGGTTTTAAGACGAGATCAGGAAAGAAGTCTAAATGTCAAAAGTGCCTTCTCCCATGTATTATATGACACGGTATCTTCTATTGCAGTAATATGTGTGGGAACATTTACATTAATTACTGGGATTCCTGGGCTTGACCCATTAGTCGCCTTGTTAATAGCCGTATTTATTGCCAGAAGCGGGTTTAAAATCACCAAGGACAGTGCTCACATATTACTTGAAGGGGCCCCTCCCCAATTAAATATGGAAGAGATAAGGGATGCGATATTGAAAATAGAAAAGGTGTTAGAAGTACATGACCTACACGTGTGGACTATCACCAGTGGCATGAATGCTTTAAGCGGGCATATAGTTTTGCCCGATCAGATCCTTAGTGAAGCCGATAAAGTGGTACAAACTATAAACAAAACCTTGTTAGAAAAATTTGGAATATCTCATTCTACTCTTCAAGTTGAACCAGAAAAAAAAGTTTCATTTAGACTCGGCTCGAATGATCCTGAAGATAGGAGGACAACAAAAGAATGAAAACTAAAATCACCCAATATTCGTAAGGTGGAAACATTGAAAATCCATGCCTGTTACAGACAATCACAATTAGATGGGAGGACTTGATTATCTCATCCAGTGCGTTAGTAATTTGCATTAAGATACTCCTATTACTTCGTCCTCATTGGATACTCGCTGACTAATTATCTTCGACAAACCTTTCATATAATTTCTGGCAAAGGTCGTAGTAGGTTGGGAAGAATACCATATACAGCCTAGAACCTTGCAGTCATGGCAAGTCTTGGCAATATCCCATTGTGGCAGGCTCCATATTTCCTCTACGCTATGGTCTAGTAGACTATAGGTATTCTCTTTATTGTTGAATTTCCAACAGGGGACCATAACGGTACCGTTACCATTAACAAATATGCTTTTCCATACCCCGCATTCATCGAACATACCTTGTCCGAATTCTATTATTTGTTCAAAGTATTGTGGGGGGATCATTATCTGCGGCGAGGAATGCTTTTTTTGGTAATCCAGTATGCTCTCACATACTTCTACCATCTTTTGTCGATCTGGAAGAAGAGAATAACTAACATCTGATCTGTCTTCGACAAATGTTAAAGAAACCGCCTTGGATCCGAAATCGAGAGCTTTATCAAAATATGACTGATCAACAAATTCTTCTGTATTGAATTTTGTAATAACACTATTGAAATAGTGTGGAACTTCGTATTCTGTCAAGAGATTTAGGTTCTGCATTACCCTCCGAAAAGTTTGCGAGGAAACTCCACGAACTTTGCAATAGGATTCTTCAAATAATGAATCTATACTGCAGGTAACAAACTGAATGAACTTCTTTAATTCATGGAGATCTATTGTATGAAGCAACGAACAATTAGAAATCAGAGTAACAGGTATCCGCAGTTGATACAAATACTCAACGAGTTCCATAAAATCATGACGGCTGGTAGGCTCTCCCCCTTCAACTATAGCCCAAATACAGTACTGTGAGACCTTGTCAAAAATTAGTTTCCATTGATCGGATGAAAGGTCATTTTTCTTGGCCAAGTTAATTTGACTGTTTTTATCTGGATCTCCAAATGGACACATAGGACAATAAAAATTGCAATAGTGCGTTAAGCTAAATACCCCAACTAGAGGAAGCCTACGTCCCGCTAGTCTGTTGGCCGACCATTTTCCAAGCATTTTTAGTGTACGGATCTTGTCTACAACCAATAGCATAGTCCACCCATTCCCAGAATATTAAGTATTTATCCATTGAATGAGCGGAAGAAAGGTGATTATACTACCATAATGGCAGACTTTTCCCTCAACTCACATACTCAGGTAGGACAAGACATATTGTTATTACAACATCAGTGTGCACGTATGCACACAAACCGGATCAGTTACATTAAATTTTCTATGCAGCAAAATACCTTACTTCAACTCCAGATAGTTCCATCTAGTTTCGCGAATTTTAGAAATGCTGACCTTCTGTCTACATCTGGCACCTTTGCATTTGTCAGATTTGCTTCGACGAAATTAGTTCTCGCGATTTTAGAGTTAGTGAGGATAGAGTTCCGAAGATTTGCCCACATTAGATTTGTTCTCGTTAGATCCGCATTTACAAGATTGCAATCTCTCATGTCACAGTACATCAAAAGTGCATAGCTCAAGTTCGCGCCTTCTAGGTCTGCCCATACAAGATCTGCTTGAACTAAATTTGTTTTGGTTAGATTGCAATTTGATAAATTCGACCTAGTAAAATTTACCCCATTGAGATAAGCACCGGATAAGTCCTTTCCCGAAAAGCTCTCTCCACTAAAATCAGGCCTTATTGTCAAGTTTTCCATTCTCCATCGATTGTAATCTTGGATTTTCATTTCTTGCAAAAGCGCTTTTCCTTCGGCATTGGTTAGCATATCGTTACCACCAACCTCCATATACTTCAAATTTCCTAGGGTCTCCATCTATTTACAACTTGCCTCTACTATTACAGCTACCGATGAACGTGAACCTCGAATGTATAAGTAGAACCGATATCAAACATTTCTACAAACCAAATAACACACGACTTCATCCCTCCACGACACTTAACTGATCTATATACAACCATACATAGAAGAATTTGCAGCCCGAACTAGCAAACAATTTAGTCAATCCCAGCGATAGGTAGAGCTTTCTTGGGTGGCAATTTAAATTCATTCTGTTCTTGCTCTTGCTGTGTTACCTTTTCAAATTCTATGGTTACTTCAATAGGGGCATTAAACTTCATACTTATCTCTTTTGAGAGTATACCTATTGATTCGGGGTCTGAAAATTCTTGAGATCCTTGGAGGAATACTCTAGACTTTCTTCGGATTGGGCTTCCTCCGTACTTGCTGATCAAGAAATCCTTGAGTGAATTGATGGATTCCTCGGAGATTTCGTTGTAATAAAAACAGATTCCGTGAATGGGCTCCTTGTCAAATGGTGTTCCGTACCGGTACCAGAAAACACCAAAATGTTGATAATCTCCCTGCATACACTTGATGTCCCAATGATTAGCCTTTTCAGGAGGATATGTTGCCCCTAGAACATCTTCGGCTGCTAGCCTCCAATATCTCAGCCGCATAGCTATTTGGAAGTCTAGGTTTTATCCCTGTATAAGAATGTGTTGTTGTCCTTCGTTATTTATGAAAAAAATAGAAGAAGTAGAATCCTGGTCATATGTTGTGAATCGAAATCAAACTAAGAACAATCCGCTTCCAACAATA
>Ga0081538_10006308_pt1 | contig 10472 bp, 11 predicted proteins | sample TabmetS5T2R1_FD_71022 | JGI IMG/M metagenome (GOLD analysis project Ga0081538, IMG submission 71022) | Tabebuia heterophylla rhizosphere microbial communities from the University of Puerto Rico - S5T2R1 | ecosystem: Host-associated > Plants > Roots > Rhizosphere ...
GAATGTCGAAATAGCCAAGAGCCGGCCCGCAGGCGGTCCTTCCCCTTTCGCTATTCGCTACTCGCTGTTCGCTACGGTATAGAATTGCGCTACCATCGCGCCGCAGATGCATGCTTGTTTGGAGCAGCAGCCGGAGGCCACCATGCTGCGTACCGTCCTTCTCGTCGCAGTCCTCCTGGGCGCGCCGGCGGTTTACGCCGAGACGGCGACGCCCGACAGCGAGCATGGTCGCTTCACGTTCCACCACGTTCAGGACGATCTGTTGCGGCTGGACGCCCGGACCGGTCAGATCTCGACCTGCAGCAAACGCTCCGGCGATTGGACCTGCCAGGCGGTCCCGGATGAGCGGGCGGCGCTCGAGAGCGAGATCGCGCGGCTCCAGGGCGAGAACGCCTCGCTCAAGCAGCAGATGATCGCGCGCGGCGTGCCGCTGCCGGAGGGCATGCGGCCCGATTCTCCGGGAGCCCGACCGCAGATCGATCTGAAACTGCCGAATGAAGCCGATATCGACCGGCTCATGACGTTCATCGAGCGGATCTGGCGTCGTCTGATCGGTATGATGCAGAACATGCAAAAAGAGGCCGACAAAAAGGGCTGAGCGGGCCGCGCTTCTGGCAAGATCAGGCAATCATGCAGGCTCGCTTGTCCGCCGCAAACGCCGTTGCGCCCGATCTCATTGCGACCGCGAGCCTGACGATCGAGACGCAGGGGGAGGGCTTTTGCGAGATCACCGCCGACGTGGCGCGTTTCCTGACCGACGTCGAGGCGCGGGACGGCGCGCTGTTTCTTTATGTGCGCCACACGTCCGCATCGCTGGTCATCCAGGAGAATGCCGATCCGGACGTGCGCACCGACCTCACCACGGCGCTGCGGCGCCTTGCGCCCGCAAATGCCGGCTGGGTGCATGATACCGAGGGGGCCGACGACATGCCGGCGCACGTGAAGAGCATGCTCACGGGCGTGTCGCTGCACGTGCCGGTGATCGCCGGCAAGCCCGGACTTGGAACTTGGCAGGGGATTTATTTGGCCGAGCACCGGACGCAGCCGCACCGCCGCGAGGTGATCCTGCAGTTCATTGGCAGCCGTCGGCCGCGCTGACGCGGCTCAAGGTCGAATGGCGCGGGCAAACCAGAACAATGTCACAGCGAAGACGATCATCGCGGCCTGCATCGGCATGTAGAAGCCGAGCGGCAGATCGAGCACCGGCACGGTGATCTTGTTGAGCGTCTTGATGAACGTGTGGGTCAGGAAGAAGAACCCGAGCCACGCGCCGAACATCACCAGCAGGAGGTTCTTGAACCTCGGCCAATGGGTCGATTGATAAATGGCCAACATCGTTCCAGCCCTCGTCTCAGACGGCCAGTCGACCGTCTGCCCGATGTCTTAACTCGCGGGGGCCTCGCCCGTATGTGACCGGGATCACAGCCCGAGAAGGCTTTCCGCAGCCCCAAGGCAGCTCCGCCTGCCTTGTCGCGACAAGCTTGCGCCCGAATGGTTAACGAAAATTAGCCAGCTAGGGACGTTGCCCTTGTGCAGCACCTCCCGCGGACGCGTCCATTCGGCCTGCTTTGGTCGGCCGCGTCTGGCCGCGACGTTCTGATCCAGCGGGGGCCGTATGGCCGATTATTGCACCGCAGCGGGACGGGCGGCGGTCCGCGAACCGTGCTTGCATGACGGTCGGGGCGGCGGAACAATGGCGGCCGGTGAGGAGATGATCGGTGGATCCGTCGGCGTCGTATCGTCTGGTCATTGCGGATGATCATCCGCTCTTTCGGGGCGCATTGCGCGAGGCCGTGTCGGGCCTTTTTGCCGGTACCGACATCGCGGAGGCCGGCTCGTTCAACGACGTCGTGAAGCTGCTCGATCGCAGCGGCGAGGTGGACCTCGTCCTCCTCGACCTCGCCATGCCGGGGGTGCGTGGATTTTCCGGGCTGATGTACTTGCGCGCCCAATATCCGAGCGTGCCGGTTGTGGTCGTCTCGGCCAACGACGATCCGGTCGTCATTCGCCGCTGCATGGAGTTCGGCGCCTCCGGGTTCATTCCCAAGACGCTCGGCGCGGAGCCGATGCGGGGCGCCATCGCGGCGGTCCTCAAGGGCGGCATCTGGACTCCGCCCGACGTCAACCTCGAGAGCGGCACCGACGCGACAACGGCCGAGCTGGTCCAGCGGCTGGCGACGCTGACGCCGCAGCAGGTGCGCGTGCTGATGATGCTGTCGGAGGGGCTGCTCAACAAGCAGATCGCCTACGAGCTCAGCGTGTCGGAAGCCACCGTCAAGGCCCACGTATCGGCGATCCTGCAGAAGCTCGGCGTCGAAAGCCGCACCCAGGCGGTGATCGCCGCCGCCAAGATCGAAGCCGGACAGTGGCCGCAGCCCGCTCCGACCTAGCGCAGCGCTATTCGCTATTCACGAAAACTCCTATTCCGCCGCCACCCGATGCACCCGCCACTGCGCCAGCAGGGCGCGCAGCGCCGCCGGCTTCACCGGCTTGTTGAGCACCTGGATGTTGCGGGCGCGGGCCTCCTCGCGCACGAGCGGGCTGCGATCTGCGGTGATCAGGATCGCCGGCAAGTCGGCACCGAACCGCCATCTGAGCTGAACGATCGCCTCGATGCCGTTGCCCTCGTCCAGGTGATAGTCGACCAGCAGGCCGTGCGGGACAGTTTTTGCTTCGCCGATGATGGCCACGGCCGCCTTGGGCTCCGCCGCCTTCAGGACGCTGCAGCCCCAGCCGCCGAGCAGCGTGTCCATGCCGTCGAGAATCTGCGGATCGTTGTCGATGCACAGCACGACCATGTTTGCCAGCTGCCCGGCGTCGACCCGCTGCGGCTCGCGCGCGCGCGCATCGCCTGGCAGCGCGGGGGCGATCGGCACATCGATGGAAAAGTGGGACCCGCGGCCGGGAACGGACTTGAGATCGACCTTGTGGTCGAGCACGCGGGCGATTCGTTCCACGATCGAGAGGCCGAGACCGAGGCCGCGCGCGATCTTGGCCCCCTGGTCGAGCCGATGAAACTCCTTGAAGATGGCCTTCTTCTTCGACTGCGGAATCCCGACGCCGGTATCGTAGACGTCGATGCGCAGCCGCTTGTCGTCGCGCCGACAGCCGACCAGCACGCGGCCCTTCTGCGTGTATTTGATCGCGTTGGAGATCAGGTTCTGGAGCAGCCGGCGCAGCAGTCGCCGATCCGACCGCACCGCCAGCGAGCAGGGGACGAACACCAGCTTGAGCCCCTTGGCCCGCGCCAGCGGGGCAAACTCGACCTCGAGCTGCCGCAGCATGTCGTCGATGCGAAAACTGGCGATCTCCGGCTTCAGCGCTCCGGTGTCGAGGCGCGATATGTCGAGGAGCGCGCTCAGGATCTCCTCGACCGCCTCCAGCGAGGCATCGAGATTCTCCACCAGCCGGCCGTCCTCGCTGCCGGCTTGCCGCTCAACCAGGCTGGTGACGTAGAGACGCGCCGCGTTAAGCGGCTGCAGGATGTCGTGGCTGGCGGCGGCGACGAAGCGCGTCTTGGAAATGTTGGCTTCGTCGGCTTCCGCCTTGGCGCGCGCCAGCGCCGCGTTCAGCCGGGTCAGTTCCTCGGTTCGTTCCCGCACCCGGCCTTCGAGCGTCTCGTTGGCGCGTTCCAATGCTTCCGCCGCCTCGACGCTCGGCGTGATGTCGGTGAACGTCATGACGAGGCCGCCGCCCGGCATACGGTTCGCGCGCACCTCCACCACGAGGCCGCGGGCGGCGAAGCGCTCGAGGAACGGGGCGGCGCCCGACACGTAGCCCGCGGTCCGCTCGCGCACGAGGGCGTCGACCTCACCGGGACCGAGCGCACCGCGTCCGGCATTGAAGCGCAGGATCTCGTCGAGCCCGATCCCGACGCGGACGAATTCCGGCGGCAGGTCGAGAATCTCCCCGAACTGCCGGTTCCAGCAGATCAGCTGCAGATCCTTGTCGAACACCGCAATGCCCTGGCGGACATGGTCCAGGGCCATCTGCAGAATCTCGCGGTTGTACTGGATTGCGGTGTTGGCATCGTCGAGCAGCTTCAGCGCGGCTTGCGTCGAAACCGTCCGTTTGCGCAGGAGCAGCGACAGAACGAGCCGTGACGACGCCGCGCCGATGGCGGACGCGAGCACATGCTCGGCATAACGCAGCAGATGGAAATCGGCCTCGTGCTTGGGATCGAGGCTGATCCGGCGGGTGGCGGCAAAGCTTTCGAACGAGGCGCGGGTGCGCGCTTCGCCAAGATAGCGCGCCACCGTGGCGGTCAACTCCTCCACCGTCACCGAGGAACGCCACAGCCGGAAGGTCGGCGTGATCGGATCGAGGTCGGAAGGAACGAACAGATTGGCCTGCAGGCGCTCGATCGACGCCGGCGCGCGGGCGAGCGAGAACGCCACATAGGCGAGCACGTTCAGCGTGAGGCTCCACACGACGCCGTGAACGAGAGGCGGCAGGTCGAGCCCTATCAGGGCCTGCGGCCGCAACAGCGCCAGATCCCATGGGCCCTGGGTGAGGATGTGGTGGCCGACGATACCGATGTCGGCGAAGTTCGGCAGCAGCAGCGTATAGCCCCACACCAGGAGGCCGACGGTCATCCCGGCGATCGCGCCGCGGGCGGTGCCGCGGCGCCAGAACAGGCCGCCGAAGAACGCCGGCGCGAGCTGAGCGACCGCCGCAAAGGACAACAAGCCGATCGAGGCGAGCTGCGCCTCGCCGGTCGAGCGGTAGTACATGTAGGCGAGGAAAAAGATGACGAAGATCGCCACTCGGCGCACCGCCAGGAGCAGTGCGCCCATGTCGCCGCGACCGGTGGCGAACCGTTCGCGCCGCTTGAGCACGAGCGGCGCGACGATGTCGTTCGATACCATGATGGCAAGCGCGACCGACTCGACGATGACCATTGCGGTTGCGGCGGAAAGACCGCCGACGAAGGCCGCGATGGTCAGGAGATCGAAGCCGGCGGTCAGCGGCAAGGCAAGGACGAACATGTCGCTGTCGACTTTGCCCGGCGGAAAGGTCAGGAGACCGGCGATCGCGATCGGCACTACGAACAGGTTGATCAGGACCAGGTAGAGCGGAAACAGCCAGGCGGCGCGCCTGATCTCCGCCTCGCTGTTGTTTTCCACCACCGTGACGTGGAATTGCCGCGGCAGCAGCACGATGGCGAACAGCGACAGCAGGGTCATGGCGAGCAAGGTGCCGAGGTGCGGCTCGCGGGTGATGACGGCCGCGATCTTCGCCTGCTCCATAGCGCGGGAGAACAGGTCCAAGGGGCCGTCGAACATGATGAACGTGACGAAGATGCCGACCGCCAGAAAGGCGATGAGCTTCACGATCGATTCGGTGGCGATCGCCAGCATCAGACCGTCCTGATGCTCGGTCGCATCGATGTGTCGCGTTCCGAACAGCACGGCGAACGTCGCCATGGCGAAGGCGACGAACAGCGCGATGTCTCCCAAAACGGGCTGCGCGCCCCCGGGGCTGTCGGAGATATGGGCGAGGATGGTGCCGAGCGAGGCCGACACCGCTTTGAGCTGGAGCGCGATATATGGAATGGTGCCGATGATGGCGATGATTGCGACGCTGGCCGCGACCGCTTGGCTCTTGCCGTAGCGGGCGGCGATGAAATCGGCGATGGATGTGATGTTCTGCGCCTTGGCGAGCCGCACGATGCGCACGATCAGCGGCCAGCACAGGCCGATCATCAGGATCGGCCCGACATAGATCGTCAGGAAGTCGAAGCCGGTGCGCGAGGCGAAGCCTACCGAGCCGAAAAAGGTCCAAGAGGTGCAATAGATGGCGAGCGACAACGGATAGATCAGCAGCTGCCAGCGGTTCGCGCGCTCGCGCAGGCGTATCCGGTCGCCATAGCTCGCCACTACGAACAACAGCCCGATGTAGCCGAGCGCAACGACGATAACGACCCAGCCTTGCAGCATCACTGCCCCTGCGCCACCTTCTAGCTCCGGCTCGCGCCGGCCCGGCTACAGCAAGCTTACGCGATTTTTTCGCGCCGCGCTCGGCGATGATGAGGCGGCGGAGGAGGCACCGATGCTTGAAGAATTCAAGAAATTCGCCCTGAAGGGCAACGTGGTCGACCTTGCCATCGGCGTCATCATCGGCGCCGCGTTCAGCCGGATCGTCGATTCGCTGGTCGGCGACCTGTTCATGCCGGTGATCGGCGCGATCACCGGCGGGCTCGACTTTTCCAACTACTTCATTCGGCTGTCGTCGGCGGTCAGCGCCGACTCGCTGCCCGAGGCCAAGAAGCAGGGCGCGGTTCTGGCGTGGGGCAACTTCATCACCGTCAGTATCAATTTCCTGATCATCGCCTGGGCCTTGTTCCTGTTCGTCAGGGTGATCAACCGCGTCAGGAACCAGGAGGAACAAAAGCCAAGTGCTCCCCCACGCCAGGAGAAGCTGCTCGAAGAAATTCGCGATATTCTGGCAAAGAAGCCGGCAAGCAATTGAGAGAATGCAGCCGCGGATTTGGCAGCATTGCTCTGATTCTGCTTATGAGGGAAGCGGAACTAGACGGGACAACGCATGGGCGACTGCCGATCGGCTGCATTGGGCCGTTCTAATCCCTCCCATGATACCGCGCGGCAATGGACTTGCTTTTGACTGATCCCAAGTCATTTGCTTAGAGAACAGGCGATTCGCCGTGCACGTTGTATGGGGATGGCAATCTAATCGTAAGGCATGATGGCAAGCGGGCGCCCTGCCGGTCGACCGCATTATTTTGATCGATGACCACGCGAACATTCGTCTCCAATCGAGCCTGCGAGTGGCTGTGCTGGTCTGCGGCGGCGGAGATCTTCGCCGGCCGTCGGCCGACGCCTGCGGCGGTCTGAGCCGCCAGAATGGAGGATGCGAAGATGTTTCAGGGGTCCAGCAACGAGATCATCGTCGTCGACGATGATCCGCAAGTGCGGGATGCATTGTCGGTCGTATTCAGCCTCGCAGGCTATCAGGTGACCAGCTTCGGCGACGGCCAGTCCCTGTTGAACGCCACCCGCTCCCGTGCGCCGGCATGCATCATTCTCGACGTGCACATCCCCGGCCGGTCGGGTCTCGACATCCTCAAGGAGCTCAACGCCCAGGACTGCCCAGCGCCGATCTTCATCATTTCCGGTCAGGGCGACATTCCCATGGCGGTGGACGCGATCAAGAATGGTGCGCTCGATTTCATCGAGAAGCCGTTCAACGCCGAGACGGTCGTCTCCCGCGTGCGCGAGGCAATCGAAGCCAGGGAACGTCGCAAGGCGGCGGGCAGCAGTTCAGGCGCTCTGGCGCTGCCGTTTCCAGGTCGCGACACCTTGACGCCGCGCGAACGCGAGGTGCTGGCGCAGATCGCGGGCGGTGCATCGAACAAGGAAGCCGGACGTCACCTCGGGATCAGTCCGCGCACGATCGAAGTCCATCGTGCGCGCATCATGGAGAAGCTCGGCGCCAAGAACGCCGCCGACCTCGTGCGCATCGTCATGAGCGAGACGCGCCATTAGGCTGACGGCGTCACTCCGCCGCCAGCGCGCGCCGCAACGGCAGGCCAAGGCGCTCCCAGACGTCGACCAGGGCTTCCGCCAGCCCATCGATCAAGCCATCGTCGTGGTAGGGCGAGGGCGTGATGCGCAGGCGCTCGCTTCCGCGCGGCACCGTCGGGTAGTTGATGGGCTGGATGTAAATGCCGTGTTCGGCGAGCAGGAGATCGCTCGCCGCCTTGCACTTTTCCGGATCGCCCACCAGCACCGGCACGATATGCGTGTCGCTCGGCATGACCGGCAGCCCCGATGCGACCAGCACGGACTTGGTGCGCGCAGCCCGATCCTGGTGCCGCTCGCGCTCCCAGTCGGAGGTCTTGAGGTGGGCGATTGCCGCCGCGGCGGCGGCGCAGACGGCGGGCGGCAGCGCCGTGGTGAAGATGAATCCCGGCGCATAGGAGCGCAACGCGTCGATCAGCGCGGCGCTTCCCGCGACATAGCCGCCGAGGCAACCGAACGCCTTGGCCAGCGTGCCCTCGATCACGTCGACGCGATCCATGGCGCCTTCGCGCTCGCAAACGCCGGCGCCGCGCGCCCCATACATGCCGACGGCGTGGACTTCGTCGCAATAGGTCATGGCGCCGTAGCGCCCGGCGAGCTCGCAAATGCCGGTGATCGGCGCGACGTCCCCGTCCATCGAGTAGAGGCTTTCGAATGTGATCAGCTTGGGTCGATCCCCCGCCTCCTGCAGCAGCTGCTCGAGATGGTCGAGATCGTTGTGACGCCAGATCCGTTTCTCGGCGCCCGACCGGCGGACGCCCTCGATCATGGAATTGTGGTTGAGTGCATCGGAAATGATCAGGCAGCTGGGAAGCAGCCGGGCGATGGTGGCGATACCCGCCTCGTTCGACACATAGCCGGACGTGAAGACGAGCGCTGCCTCCTTGCGGTGAAGGTCGGCGAGCTCGCGCTCGAGCTCGACCAGCGGGTGATTGGTGCCGGAAATGTTGCGGGTGCCGCCGGCCCCGGTACCCATGCGGGTCGCCGTCTCCACCATGGCGCCGATCACCTTCGGGTGCTGGCCCATCCCGAGGTAATCATTGGAGCACCAGATCACGACCTCGCGCCGCCCGTGGGGCGAGTGCCAGATCGCGTGCGGGAAGCGGCCGGCGATCCGCTCGAGGTCGGCGAAGATACGGTAGCGCCGCTCATCACGGAGGCGGGACAGCGCGTGCGTGAAATACTCCTGGTAGTTCATTGGCTCGTCACTCTCCCCTTGGTTAGCTTAGAACAAGAATTAGAAACGTTCCACCCAGATTATCGACATCAGATTCCTCGGAATTGCGCGATCCCACGCATTGACGCGAATCAACTCAATTCCAAATACGGAGAAACCTCGCTGCGGGTTCGCGATCTCGGCGGCGATGAATAACAAATTCGTGCAATAAAGGGATTTGCCCGGCGCACCCCCGGCCCCCCGCCGCCCGGCCGCCAATCCTTCGACAACGCGCCCGATCAATCTGGCGGCGGTGGCCGGCCCACAAGATCGTCGGGACGATCGCGGCCCTGCGCGATCAGACCAGCCTTGGCAGCACGAGGAACGCCACGATAACGAGCGCGAGGCTCAGGGCCAGAACGACCAGGACCGGCCGATCGAGGAAGCCCTGCCGCGCTTCGGTTGGGTTAAGCTCGGGGTTATCAAGCTGCCCTCTGCGCATAATGGACCTCTTCGCATGTGCGTCTGTGAGGCCAACGCCAAAGGCCCGCGAGTGGTTCCAGAACGTGCCGCTGGAAGCCAGCTAACAAACTGAATAATCTCAAGAAACTGTGGGCGACCTCGGCATCCGGGCAGGCGGTCGCGAGGAGAAATCCGATGACGGAGCGTCTCGACGGCATCCAGGCCTGTGTCTTCGATGCCTACGGCACATTGTTCGATTTCGCGTCCGCCGCGAAAGGCTGTAACGACGTTCTCGGCGACGCCGGCGAGCCCCTGACCATCCTTTGGCGCGACAAGCAGTTGCAATACACCTGGCTGCGGGCGGCACAACGACGGCATGTGGATTTCTGGACAGTCACCGGCGACGCGCTCGATTTCGCCCTGGAGCGGCTGCGGATCGACGCGCCCGGGCTGCGCGAGCGGCTGATGGCGCTCTACCTGACGCTTGCCGCATTCCCCGAGGTGCCCGAAGTGCTCTCCCGCTTGAAGCGGAGCGGCTTGCGCACCGCCATCCTGTCCAATGGATCGCCCCACATGCTCGCGTCAGCCGTCAGCGGTGCCAAGCTCGCCGGCGTCATCGACGCGGTCCTCTCGGTGGAGGAGGTCGGAGTCTACAAGCCGCATCCTCGGGTCTATCAACTGGCCGTCGACCGGCTCGGCGTGCCGGCCGCGAGCATCGCGTTCCAGTCCTCGAACGCCTGGGATGCCTATGCGGCGTCCGCATTCGGCATGCGGGTGGTGTGGTGCAATCGATACGGGCAACGGACCGAGCGGTTGCCCGGCGCTCCCGACCGTACCGTAAAATCGCTGGCCGAATTGCCCGCCTTGGTCGGCGCGTCGTAGACGGCAATGTCGGAGCTGTAGGAATGAGTGCGCATTCGACTTGGAAAGTCGCCTGCCTGTGCGCGATATCCGACGGCGTGCCCCGCCGCTCGCTCTATGTCGCGCTCATCGTCGGAACGGTGCTCAACCTGATCAATCAAGGCGACGCGCTGCTCGGAATGGCCTCCGTCAACTGGTGGAAGCTGGTCTTGACCTACTGCGTGCCCTACGTGGTGTGCACTTACGGTGCCGTCTCGTATCAGATGAACAAGGTGGACCCGGCGCTTGAGCGGAGAGCATGAGCGAGGAAGTTGAGCGCCCGCCGTCGGCGACGAGCAGTGCCATGGCCCGCCTGCAGGACAAGATCGTGCTCGTCGCCGGCGCCGCCGGCGCCATCGGCCGCGCCGTGGCAGCGGCGGTGAAGCGCGGGGGCGGCGTCGCGATCGCGGCCG
>Ga0081538_10006309_pt1 | contig 10472 bp, 7 predicted proteins | sample TabmetS5T2R1_FD_71022 | JGI IMG/M metagenome (GOLD analysis project Ga0081538, IMG submission 71022) | Tabebuia heterophylla rhizosphere microbial communities from the University of Puerto Rico - S5T2R1 | ecosystem: Host-associated > Plants > Roots > Rhizosphere ...
AGCAGCGCCGCGCCGGCCACCCCGGCGCCGGCCGCCCCCGACCCCATGCCAGCGGCCTTGTCGAGCACCACCAGCAGCAACGCGACGGCGAGCCCCGTCGCGACCGACCTCGCGGTCACCTCCAGCCCGCCGAGCAGCGTCCAGCTCCTCTGGCCGGCCGGCGGCGCGAACGCCGACAGCTGGCGCAACCCGACGGCCAGGTCGGCGAGCCACGCCAGCACCGCGACCGGCGGCACCCACCGCAGCCGCCGCAGCGCCCCACCGCCCCGCATGCCGAGGAACGCCACCAGGAAGCAGGCCAGCGCGGCCACCCCGAGCAGGCGCGGCCACGAGCCCCGTAGGAACAGCCCCACCGCTCGCGGCGCCGATTCCGTCCCCGAGGGCAGCGGGGTCCATTCGGCCAGGAAGTCCAGCGCGGGCCGCAGCATCGACAGTGCCAGCCCGGCGAGCATCGGCACGCGCACGCGCCTGGGGCGGTCCAGGGCCGCCACGCCGAACCAGGTGAAGAGCAGGGCGAACGCCGCCACGCGCAGGACTCGTCCGGTGGGGGCGGCCCAGGACGGCACGATCAGTTCCGGCGAGACGAGAGGCAGGGCCCAGGCGGCGAGCGCGGCGACGCCGGCCGCGACGAGCAGCCAGCGGTCGGCGGGTGTGAGGGCGGTGCCCGCGACCCGGTCGCCGTCCTCGCCGGGTGCCGGCGCGGCGAGCCAGCCGGCGTCGCGCTTCCCCCCGGCGCCTCGCACCCAGGAAGGCCACCGCCATGGTGGCAGCCACTCCTGCCCCAGCACGAGCTGGTAGCCGTCGTCCAGCTCCACCAGCCACTCGCGCCGGCACACGACCCCGTAGTGCCGAACCCGCTCGACCAGCGGCCGGCGCAGCTCCCGCTCGAACCACACGACCGCGCGGGTGATGCCGTCCGGCCCCAGGGGGAACTCCGCAAACAGCTCGGTCGTCGGCGGCCCCCCGCCAGGGTCGGTCCGCGCGGACCACCAGCAGCCCACGCTCGAGGACCAGTCCGAGACCTGGAGCACCAGGCAGCACCCTGGTAGGCGGGCATGAGGGACCACCACCGCGGAAGACGCCGCGTCGACGCGGCCGCTGCGCGAGGCGACCGCCGGTGGCCGCAGCCGGTCCAGCACCCCGGCGACGCCGTCGACGAGCAGCCGCAGCGGACCCTTCCCATGGTCGGCCGGCGGCTCACCGAACCAGCCTGTACGCATCGCCCGCGGAGTGTCGCAGGCCGCCAGGCACACGACAACCGGAGCTCACGGCCGCCGCTACACGTTGAACCGCACGTGCAGCACGTCGCCCTCGCGGACGACGTAGGACTTCCCCTCGGCGCGCAGCAGCCCCTTGCCCTTGGCGGCGTCCCAGCCGCCGGCGGCGACCAGCTCGTCGTAGCCGATCACCTCGGCCCGGATGAAGCCGCGCTGGAGGTCGGTGTGGATGCGACCGCCCTCGGCGCGCAGCAGCCCCTTGCCCTTGGCGGCGTCCCAGCCGCCGGCGGCGACCAGCTCGTCGTAGCCGATCACCTCGGCCCGGATGAAGCCGCGCTGGAGGTCGGTGTGGATGCGACCGGCCGCCTCCGGGGCGGTCGCCCCCCGGCGGACCTCCCAGGCCCTGCTCTCGTCCTCGCCGGTGGTCAGGAACGTCACCAGGTCCAGCAGCCGCCAGGCGGCGCCCACCACCTGGTCCAGCCCGCCCCGCCGCACGCCGTACCCGGCCAGCAGGGCGGCCGCCTCCTCGGGGGGCAGCTCGGCCGCCTCGGCCTCCAGCGCGGCGGCGAGGGCGACCGTCGGCACGCCGAGCGCCGCCTCGGCGGCCGCCGCCCGTTCCGCCGCCTCGCCCGCCGCCGCCTCGCCGAGGTTCAGCACCGCCAGCGTCGGCTTGAGGGTGAGGGGGGCGAAGTTGCGCAGCACCCTGAGCTCCTCCGGCTCCCACGAGGCCGCCCGCAGCGGCGTGCCCGTGTCCAGCAGGTCGCGGGCTCGCTTCAGGGTGGCCGCCTCCAGCGCGGCCCCCTCCACGCCGGCGGTGGCCTTCTTGGCGGCCTTCTCGGCCCCGCCGCCGATCGACTCGAGGTCGGCGACGGTCAGCTCGAGGGTCAGCTCCGCGGCGGTCTCGGCGACCTCCTCCCCGCCGAAGGCCGGCAGGACCATGGCGAGGGCGTCGGCCTCGCGCAGCGCGCCCAGCGCCTGCGCGGCCAGCCCGCCGCCGCCGGCGCCGGCCGACAGCCCGGCCACGTCCACGAAGCGGGCCTGCACGAACACCCGCTTGCGGGAGCCCTCCAGCTCGGCCAGGACGTCCACGCGCGGGTCGGGCACGGGCACGGCCGCCACGCTCGCCCTGCCGGCGGCCCCGCCGGCGGGGGCGCCGACCCGGGTGAGGGCGTTGAACAGGGTGGTCTTGCCGCTCAGCGGCGGGCCGACGATGCCGATGTCCTTCATGCCCCAAGCCTATTCATCTCCGCCACGGCCTGCCGATACAAGTGGCATGCAGACGGCGATGACGCGCGCCAACGGCCCCGGGCGGGTCCTGCTGGTCGACGACCACCCGGCGGTCCGGCGGGTGCTGCGCTCGCTGCTGGAGGAGGTCGGCGGCTGGGAGGTGGTCGGCGAGGCGGACTCCGGCGAGGCCGCGCTGCCGCTGGTCGAGCAGCTCACCCCCGACGTGGTGCTGATGGACTGCCGCATGCCCGGCCAGGGCGGGGTGGCCGCCACCAGGGAGATCGTCCGCCGCTGGCCGGAGGTGGCGGTGGTCGCCCACACCGCCTACGCCGACGAGACCTACGTGCGCGAGATGGTGGCCGCCGGCGCCCGCGGCTACGTGCTCAAGGGCGACGTGCCGGCCGCGGTCCTGGAGGCGCTGTCGGCGGCCAGGCAGGGCCAGGCGCGGCTGTCGGCGGCGGTGACCGGGCCGGTCATGGAGGACCTGCGGGGGCTGTACGAGGCGGCGCTGCACCGCTCCCGCGAGCTGGAGGCCCAGAACGCGGACCTGAGCGCCTCGGTGGCGCGGCTGGAGGAGGTCGACCGGCTCAAGGACGAGTTCCTGGCCATGGTCAGCCACGAGCTGCGCACGCCGATCACGGTGATCCTGGGCATGGCGCAGACGCTGGTCGGCCGCCCCGACATGGCGGCCACCTCCGACGGCCAGGAGATCCTCGGGCGGGTCGTCAGCCAGGGCAAGCGCCTGCGCGACATGGTCGAGCAGCTCCTCCAGGCCAGCGCGTTCGTGGCCAACCGCAGCCCGGTGCTGCGGGCGGAGGAGGTGGCGGTCGCCGAGGTGGTCGCCGAGGTGGTCGCCGACTGGCGGATCGCCGACCCGGACCGCCGGGTCGAGCTGCGCTTGCCGGAGGCGCCCCGGACGATCCGGGGCGACGCCGAGGCGCTGCGGATGGTGGTGACCAACCTGGTGGACAACGCCGGCAAGCACGGCCCGCCGGGCACGCCGGTCGAGGTCGAGGTCGAGCAGCCCGCCGGCCGCACGCGGATCGCGGTGGCCGACCGCGGGCCCGGGGTGCCGGCGTCCGAGCGCGACCGCATCTTCGCCCCGTTCACCCAGCTCGACGCCTCCACGACCAGGAAGGTCGGCGGCGTCGGCCTGGGTCTGTTCCTGGTCGACCAGCTCGTCAGCGGCATGGCGGGCAAGGTCTGGGTGGAGGACGGCCCGGGCGGCGGCGCCCGCTTCGTGGCCGAGCTGCCGGACCCGGGGCCGTGAGCGCCGTGCGCATGGTCGCCGACCTGCGGCAGACGCTGCGGGTCGTGCTGCCGCACGGCAGCCTCCTGGCCGAGGACATCTGGGAGCGCCGCCACCGGGGGATCGTGGCGCTGCTGTGGGTCCACGCCGTCGGGACCGCCGTGTTCGGGGTGGTCCGCGGGGTGGCGCTGTGGCACAGCGTCGCGGAGGGCGCGATCCTGGCGGTCTGCGCGCTCGCCGCCGCGCAGAAGAGCGGTGGCCGGCGGCTGCGCGCCTGCGCGGCGGTGTTCGGGCTCATCACCGCCTCGGCGCTGCTGGTGCACCTGTCCGGCGGCACCATCGAGATGCACTTCCACTTCTTCGTCATGGTGGGGCTCATCACCCTGTACCAGGACTGGGTGCCGTTCGGGGTGGCGCTCGGCTACGTGGTCCTCCACCACGGCGTGCTCGGCTACCTGGTGCCGGCCACGGTGTTCAACCATCCGGCGGGCCAGCGCGCCCCGGTGGTGTGGGCGTTCATCCACGGCGCCTTCGTGCTGGCGGCGTGCGCGGCCAACCTGGCGACCTGGCGCCTCAGCGAGCTCCAGGCCAACGAGATCAGCCGCCTGGTCAGCCGGCTCGAGGGGCTGGCGCGGACCGACCCGCTGACCGGCATCCCCAACCGCCGGGTCTGGGACGAGGAGGTGCCCAACGAGCTGGAGCGGGCGCGGCGCTCCGGCAGCCCGCTGTGCGTGGCAATGCTGGACCTGGACCACTTCAAGCTGTTCAACGACCACCACGGGCACCAGGCCGGCGACCGGGCGCTCAAGGAGGTGGCCAGCGCCTGGCAGGGCGCGGTCCGCACCACCGACCTGCTCGCCCGCTACGGCGGGGAGGAGTTCGGGCTGCTGCTGCCCGCCTGCTCGATCGAGGACGCCATCGACGTCGTCAAGCGCGTGCAGCAGGCCACGCCCGCCGAGGTGACCGTCTCGATCGGCCTGGCGAGCTGGGACTTCCGCGAGAGCGCCGCGGACCTGGTGCGGCGCGCCGACGAGGCGCTCTACCACGCCAAGGCGGGCGGGCGCGACCGCTACGTCACCGCGTCGGTGCCGGCCTGAGGTAGGGTTGCCCCGCCCGGGAACCTTCCGCCGGGCGATGGCGTCGAAACCGGTATGAGGCAGACAACCGTGCTCCGCTCGCTCACCGGCCTGCTGCTGGCCGTGGCGCTGCTGGCCGCCTGCGCCGACACCGGCGGCGGCGACGGCGAGGCCGCCGGCGCCACCAGCCCCACCACCGCCCCCGGGACCGTGCCGACGGTGCCGACCACGTCCCCGACCACGAGGCCCCCGACCACGACGCCCCAGACCCCCACCACCGCGCCCGGGTCGCCGGGCAAGAGCGAGATCACCGCCACCGGCACCCTCCGCGACGGGGTCGAGCCCGGCTGCGTGGTGCTCCAGACCGAGCAGGGCACCAAGTACCTGCTGGTCGGCACCGACCGGAGCAAGCTGACCGCGGGCGGCCGGTTCCAGGTCACCGGGCGGCTGTCCCCGGACCTGCTGAGCATCTGCCAGGAGGGCCAGCCGCTCCTGGTCAGGTCCATCAAGCCGGTCCCGTAGCGCGGGCGGGCCGGGCACGGGATCGGTAGCCCTGCGTAGTCCCCTGGCGAGGCGGGGTCGGCAACATCCCCCGTAGCCGCGCACGCCGCCGCCGTGGCCTACTGCCGGGAGGGGGCGGACGGCGCCCTCCAGCGGTGATCCCGGGGGGCAGGCCAGGAATGGAGAGCGCCAGCAGCGTGCTCGGCGGTGTCTCGGTACGGCGCGCCGCCGACCTCGACGTCGGCCGGGCGCGCGAGCGCCGCCGCCAGCGGCGGCTGGCGCGGCTGGCGATGGTGCTGGCGGTCGTCTGCGGGCTGGCCTGGTGGCGGGGGCTGACCGGCGGCTCGCTGAACCCGCTGGGCGGCGTCAGCCTCGGCCCGGACGCCATGTTCTGGCTGCCGATGGTGCTGGTGGTCGTGGTGATCTGCGCGGTCATGCTGCTGCCCATGCTCGGCCAGGGACGCTCGCCGCACCTGCTGTACCGGCCGGAGCAGATCGACGTCGGCCTCGACGACGTCAAGGGACTCGGCCAGGTCCGGGACGAGGTCGTCAAGACGCTGAACCTCTTCCTCGGCTACGCGACCTTCAAGGACCGCCTCGGCGGCAACCCGCGCCGCGGCATCCTGTTCGAGGGCAAGCCGGGCACCGGCAAGACCCACATGGCCAAGGCGATGGCCCGCCACGCCGGCGTGCCGTTCCTGTTCGTGTCCGCCACCAGCTTCCAGTCGATGTGGTACGGCATGACCGCGCGCAAGATCCGCACCTACTTCAAGGCGCTGCGCAAGGTCGCCCGGCAGGAGGGCGGGGCGATCGGCTTCATCGAGGAGATCGACGCCATCGGCGGCCGCCGGGGCGGCGTGGACGGCGGCGGCGACGGCCCGGTCAGCGCCGGCACCGGCGGGGTCGTCAACGAGCTGCTGGTCCAGCTCCAGAGCTTCGACACCCCGCCGCTGGGCGAGCGCCTCGCCGGCCGGCTGGTCGACTGGCTCAACGGCTGGCTGCCCGCCGAGCGGCAGCTCCGCAAGCCCCCGCTGCGTTACAACAATCTGCTGGTCATCGCCGCCACCAACCGGGCGGAGGCGCTGGACCCGGCGCTGCTGCGGCCCGGCCGCTTCGACCGCCGGCTGTACTTCGACCTGCCCAACGCGGCCGCCCGGCGCGAGCTGGTCGACTACTTCCTGGCCCGCAAGGCCCACCACCCGGAGCTGGACGACGACGCCAGGCGCGCCGAGCTGGCGCACCTCACCTTCGGCTACACCCCGGTGATGATCGAGCACCTGCTCGACGAGGCGCTGATCTGGGCGCTGCGGGCCGGCAGGGACGGGATGCGCTGGGCCGACGTCAACCAGGCCAAGCTGTCCGAGGAGATCGGGCTCAAGCAGCCGGTCGCCTACACGCCGCTGGAGAAGGAGATGGTCGCCACCCACGAGGCCGGCCACGCCGTGGCCGCCTACCTCTCCGGGGTCGGCCGCAAGCTCGAGGTGCTGTCGATCGTCAAGCGCAAGGAGGCGCTGGGGCTGCTGGCCCACAACGACACCGAGGAGCGCTGGACCCGCACCCGCACCGAGCTGCTGGCCTTCCTGCGGATCGCCTGCGCCGGCATGGCCGCCGAGGAGCTGTGGTTCGGCGAGTCGACCACCGGGCCGGGCGGCGACCTGGTCGGCGCCACCGAGATCGCCGCGCAGATGGTCGGGACGCTCGGCATGAGCGACTCGCTGATCTCCTACGCCGCCATGGAGGAGGGGCTCAACGACCGCAACGTGGTCGCCAGGGTGCTGTCCGACCCCGACGGCAGGGAGCGGACCGAGCGGCTGCTCAGGGACGCCAAGGCGGCGGCCAAGGAGCAGCTCGACCGCAACCGGGTGCTGGTGGAGGCGCTCAGGGACGCGCTGCTGGAGCGCGACGAGCTGATCGGCGACGAGATCCTGGAGGTGCTGCGCCGGGCCGAGGGCGCCGCGGCCGCCCCGGCGCCGCCGCGGCCCGCGGCCAGCCTCCTCGCCGCCAGGTCCACCGCCCGGTAGCTGTGGACGGGCCGGTTGCCCTCGGCCCGGCGCGGGGTTAGAACCGGCTCCCCCGTTGCCGCGACCTTCCAGGAGCCGCCGATGCCCCTGCCGCCCACCGCCGGGGAGCCGGCCGCGCTCGCCGCCGGCGCCCGGCAGCTCGCCGGCGCCGCCGAGGCGCTGCGCGGCGTCCGCGGCCAGCTCGCCGGGGCGGCGTCCTTCGTGGTGGTCGCCGGCGCCTGGCGGGGACCGGCCAGCGAGGCGTTCCTGGCCGGCGACCAGGCCACGCGGCTCGGCCTCCAGCGCGCCGCCGGCGCCCTCGACGACACCGCCGGGACCGTCGCCGAGCTGGCCGCGCGGCTCGACCACGCGCAGGCGACCTGGGACGAGGCACGGCGGATGGCGGCGTCGGCCGGGCTGGAGCTGGACCGCGACGGCGCCGTCGCCCCGGCCGCCGGCGCGCTGAGCGCCTCCCCCGCCGCCGCCGGCCTGGCGGCGCGCCTGGCCGCCGCGGCCGTCCAGGAGGCGACCGCCGCGCGCGCCGCCGCCGCGGCCCGCCTGGACCAGGTGGCCGCGCCCACCGCGCACCGCGGCCACGGCGGGGCGCGTGGCGGCGGGCACGGAGCGGGGCGCGGGCCGCTGGTGGTGGCGCTGGAGGCCGGCCGCGAGGTGGTCACCGGCACCTACCACCTGCTCGCCGGGGCGGACGCGCGGCTGCGCGCGGTGGGCCGGCTGGCCACCTCCAGCGACGACCCGTCGGTGCGGATGGCCGCCGCCCGCGTCCTGGCCACCGCCGGGCGGCCGCTGCTCGACAGCCGGCTGGCCTACGTCCTGCCGCCGGTCGGTGCCGTCCTGGACACCGCCGTCGGGGTCGCCGAGGGCGACCCGCTGCCCAGGGCGATCGTGCGGGCGGTCGGCGGCACGGTCGGCGCCGAGCTGGGCGGCCGGGCCGGCATGGCCGCGTGCGGCGGGCCGGCCGCCGCCACCCAGGGCGTCGGCCTGGTCGCCTGCCCGGTCGTCACCGTCGTCGCCGGCGCCGCCGGCGCGGAGCTGGGCCGGCGCGCCGCCGTGCGGCTCTACGACGAGGTCGTGGGCCCGCCAGCGCCAGAGCCCGCACCCGAGCGGGTCAGGCCGGCGTCGCGCTGACCGCCTCGGGCGCCACCGCGACCCGCTCCGGACGGGTGTAGACGTTCATGGACCGCCCGCGGAGGAAGCCGACCAGGGTGATGCCGACCTCCTCGGCCAGCGCCACCGCCAGGCTCGACGGGGCGCTGACGGCGGCGACCAGCGGCACGCCCGCCACCGCCGCCTTCTGCACCACCTCGAACGAGGAGCGGCCGGACACGAACAGCACCTTGCCGGCCAGCGGCAGCCGCCGCTCGGCCGCCGCCCAGCCGATCACCTTGTCGACCGCGTTGTGCCTGCCGACGTCCTCGCGCACGCACAGCACCGTCCCGTCGGGGTCGCAGACCGCGGCGGCGTGCAGCCCGCCGGTCTGCTCGAACACCCGCTGCGCCTCGCGGACCCGGCCGGGGACCTCGGCGAGCACCTGGCTGGGCAGCACCAGCGGGTCGCCGGCGACCGAGTGGCAGGCCACCCTGACGGCCTCCACCGACGCCTTGCCGCACACGCCGCACGAGGAGGACGTCACCGCCAGGCGGTCCAGCGACGGGTCGGGCGGCGGCACCCCGGGGCGCAGGTCGACGGTGAGCACGTTGTACTCCTGGGGCTGGCCCTCTGGCGCGCAGTAGCGCACCGCCGCGACGTCCTCGGGCGAGGCCACCAGCCGCTCGCTGACGCAGTAGCCGATGGCCAGCTCGAAGTCGTTGCCCGGGGTGCGCATGGTCACCCCCACCGGGCGGTCGGCGACCCGCAGCTCCAGCGGCTCCTCCACGGCGAGCCGGTCCCGCGCCCGCCGGGCCTGGCCGTCGCGGACCTTCACGACCCGGCGCTCGGCAACGCCCCGACCCGCCATCGCCGCCTCCCGTGTCCGGCAGCACCGTCCTCGCCAGCAAGGGTACGTGCCTTTGCCGCCGGCGGCACCGGCGGCTCCCCGGGCGCTAGCCGTCCTCCGGCGGGCGGCGCTGCTCCAGCTCGTCGGCCGCGGCGATCGCGCGGGCCACCAGCGTCGGCGGCATGTGCCCGTAGGACAGCACCCGGTCGTGGAAGCGGCGCAGCCGGAACGCGTCGCCCAGCCGGGCCTGCGAGGCGGCCCGCAGCCGCTCCAGCTCCAGCGCGCCGACCAGGTAGCTGAACGGCTGGGTGGGGGTCATGGTGTAGCGCGCCACCTCCGAGCGGGCGGTCGGCTCGCTCACCCGGGCCGCCGACACCATTCTGGCCACCGCCGCGTCGACGGTCAGCTCGCCGCCCTGGAGCTCCATGTCCAGCACGATCCGCAGCGCCCGCAGCAGCCGCATGGAGAGCTGGGCGAGCCGCGCCCGCTCGTCGTAGTAGCCGACGTCGTGCATGAGCTGCTCGGTGTACAGGCCCCAGCCCTCGATCATCACCGTCGAGCGGATCGCCCGCCTGGTCACCGACTCCAGGCGGTTCACGCTGGTGTTCTGGAGGTGGTGGCCGGGGTAGCCCTCGTGGGCGGAGACCGCCGGGATGAACGCGAAGGCGTGGTCGCCGAGGCCGGCCTCGTCGGCGGGCGGGGTCACCCAGAAGTAGCCCTGCTGCCAGGGATCGAAGGGCCCGGCCGGCAGGTAGGCGGCGTAGCCCAGCACCGGGCGCAGGAACTCCGGCGTCGCCTCGACCCGGGCGGTCGCGTCCGGGTTGGTCGCCAGGTCCTCCTCGAACACGAACGCCTCCAGCCGCTCCAGCTCGCGCTGGTAGGCGGGCAGCAGGCCGTCCAGGTCCGGGTGGTCGGCCTTCAGCTCGTCGAGCTTGGCCGACCAGTCGTCGGCGCCGAGCTTGCCGGCGTGCTCGGCCAGGGCGGCGGTGATCTCGGCGATCTGCGCCTCGCCGATCTCGCGGAAGCCGGCCGGCGAGGTGTCGAAGCAGTGGACCTCGCGGAGCTTGCGGGCCTGCGCCGCCTCGCCGATCGCGAACGGGGCGTCCTGCGGGAAGCGCTCGGCGTGCTCGCCCTGCAGCCAGCCCGCGAAGTCGCGCAGCGCCGCGCCTGCCGTGGCGGCGGCCGCCGCCACCCGGTCGGCCACCGGCGTGCCGGCGGCGAGCGGGCCGAGCGTCCCCCCCCGGAACT
>Ga0081538_10006310_pt1 | contig 10471 bp, 11 predicted proteins | sample TabmetS5T2R1_FD_71022 | JGI IMG/M metagenome (GOLD analysis project Ga0081538, IMG submission 71022) | Tabebuia heterophylla rhizosphere microbial communities from the University of Puerto Rico - S5T2R1 | ecosystem: Host-associated > Plants > Roots > Rhizosphere ...
CATCGTGCCGCTGCCGTCGCAGATCGCCATGAGCTTCGAGCGCATCGTCGTCGAGGAGGACGTTCCGGCGCGCTTCTGGCTCACCCTGCGCGAGGCGTTCTGGGCCACCATCCTGCTCGTCGTCTTCGGCGTCGGCATCGGCGCGCTGCTGCATCGCGTCCACACCTTGCGGCTCGCCACCGAGACCTGGGTCGCCGCCATGGCGTCGGCGCCTACGGTGCTGATGTATCCCCTGTTCCTCGTGATCTTCGGGCGCAGCGCCAACACCATCATCATGATGGGTTTCGTGGCGGGCCTGGCGCCGGTGATCCTCAAGACGGTGGAAGGCCTCGCCGGCACCCGGCGCGTGCTGATCGACGTGGGCCGGAGCTTCAAGCTCAACCCCTGGCAGCTCTATTGGAAAATCCTGTTCCCGGCGGCGTTGCCGTCGATCTTCGTCGGCATCAAACTGGGGATGATCTTCGCCCTCATCAACATCGTTGGCGTCGAGTTCCTCATCAATTTCGGCGGGCTCGGGCAGCTCATCAATGAGCTCGCCGAGCGCTACGATCTGGCCGGGACCTATGCGGCGATCTGCTTCGTGATCCTCGTCAGCGTCCTGTTCTTCATGTTCACCGAACGGGTCGAGCGATGGCTGAGACCGGTCAACTGACGCACGCGCCGATCAGCGTGCCCGGCCTGAGCCGGGTGACGCTGTTGCGAATTGCGATCGTCGCAACGATCCTCGTCATCTGGGAGGCCACGGCCGCTTCGGGCCTGCTGTTTCGCGACGTCGTTCCCTCGCTCGTCGTGATCATTCGGGCGCTGGCGGGCGTGCTGGTCGAGAACGATTTCTACTGGCATCTCGGCGTCACCGCCGGCGAGGTCGGCACCGGGCTCATGATCGGCGGCCTCGCCGGGCTGACGGTCGGGATCGCGCTTGGCGCCAATCGTTTCCTGTCCCAGGCATTCGAGCATTTCCTCTATTATCTGGGGCCGACGCCGAAGATCATCTTCTTCCCGGTGATGATCATGTGGTTCGGCGTGGGACCAGGCTCGAAGGTCGCCATGGGCACGATCTCGTGCTTCTTCCCGATCGCGCTCAGTGTGGCGGCCGGCATGCGGCAGATCGACCCCGTGCTGATCCGCGTGGGAAGAAGCTTCCGCGCCAAGACCTGGCAGATGGTGTCCAAGATCTATCTGCCGGCGATGCGCGCGCCGATCGTCAACGGGGTGCGGCTCGGTCTTGGCGTCGCCATCATCGGCACGCTGCTGGCGGAAACCAAGCTGTCGAACCGGGGCGTGGGCTTCCTCATCATCAACAGCTACTCGACCTTCAACATGCCGCGCATGTATTCGTTGCTGATCGTCGTGTTCGTCCTGGCGATCGGGGCGAACACGATTGTCAGCCGGCTCGGCAATCTCGAAGCGATCAAGGGGCGATGAACCTGCGGAGGACAAGGACATGAAACGTCTGGGTCTATTGGGATGCGTCGTCGCCGCCGCAACCTATCTGGCGCCGGCCGGCGCCCTGGCGGACGACCAGCTGAAGCTCACCATCGGCCAACGCGGCAATTGGGACACGGCCATCGCCCACCTCGGCACCAAGGCCGGCATCTTCAAGAAGCACAAGCTCGAGCTGGAGATGATCTACACGTCGGGCAGCGGCGAGACGCTGCAGCCGGTGGTCTCGGGCAGCGTGGATCTGGGCCTCGCGGTCGGCACGCTCGGCGCCATGGCGGCCTATGCCAAGGGGGCGCCGGTGCGCATCGTCGGCGCCCAGGCGACCGGCGCCGCCGACTACTGGTATGCAAAGACGACCTCGCCGATCAAGACGCTGCAGGACACGGCCGGCAAGACGCTCGCCTATTCCACCAACGGCTCTTCGACGCACTCGATCGTCCGCGCCTTCGTCAACGAGTACAAGCTCACCGCCAAGCCGACGCCGACCGGCAATCCGTCGACCACCTTGACGGCGGTGATGACCGACCAGGTGGACGTGGGCTGGGCAGCTCCGCCGTTCGGGCTCAAGGAGATCGAGGAAGGCAAGATCCGCGTCGTCGCCAAGGCGACCGACGCCGCGCTGGTGCGCGGACAGACCATCCGCGTGATCGTCGCCAACGCGCAGGCGCTGGACAAGAAGAAGGACGCGATCCACCGCTTCCTGCAGGGCTACCGCGAGACGATCGAACACATGTACGGCAGCGATCCTCAGGTCATCAAGGACTATGCGGAGTTCGTCAATATTCCGGAGCCGCTCGCCAGGAAGGTCCGCGACGAGTTCTTCCCCAAGGCGCTGCTCTCGCCCGATCAGATCAACGGCTTGGATTCGCTGATGGAGGAGGCGGTGACGCTGAAGTTCATTCCGGCGTCGCTGACCAAGGCGCAACAGGCCGAACTCATCCAGATCCAGGCGCCGGCGACGCGGTGAGGCAAGATTGCACGTCCGGTCGTCATGGCCGGGCGCGCATCCCCTGTGGCGAACGCTCGTCGGCAATGATCAGAGGGAGAGACCGCCAAACGGGAGGTTGCACATGAATCCCGCAGTGCCGCTCAAGGCCGTCAAGACGCAAAGCCTGATCCTGCCCGAGCCCCGTGGCGCCTATTACGGCGGGGCGTGGCAGGAGCCGAAATCGGGACGGCATATCGACAGCATCAATCCGGGCACTGGAGAGTCCCTCGGACTCGTGGCCGACTGCGGCTCAGACGACATCGATGCCGCGGTAACAGCGGCCAAGAAGGCATTCGAGGACTGGCGCAACGTGCCCCCGCTGGAGCGGGCCCGGATGCTCAAGCGCATCGCCGCGATCCTGCGCGAGCACGCCGAGGAGCTGGCGATGCTCGACGCCGCCGATTGCGGCAATCCGTTCACCGAGATGGTGCGCGACGCCACCGTCGGCGCGGCGCAGATCGAGTTCTATGCGGGGCTCGTCACCGAGATGAAAGGCTCCTCGATCCCGATGGGGCCCGACGTGGTCAATTTCTCGGTGCGCGAACCCCGCGGCGTCGTCGGGCGCATCATCCCGTTCAACCATCCGTTCATGTTCTGCGCCGGCAAGTCGGCGGCCCCGCTCGCCACCGGTAACACGGTGGTGATGAAGCCGCCGGAGCAGGCGCCCCTCTCCTCGCTCAGGCTCGCCGAGCTGATCGAGGGCGTGCTGCCGCCCGGCGTGTTCAATGTCGTGCCGGGTGGCCGCGAGGCCGGCGCGGCGCTGGCCTCGCATCCCGCGGTCGCGATGATCGCGCTCATCGGCAGCGTGCCGACCGGGCGTGCCGTGATGAAGGCGGCCTCCGACACGCTGAAACCCGTGATGCTGGAGCTCGGCGGCAAGAATGCGCTGATCGCCTATCCGGACGCCGACCCGGACGAGGTTGCCGGCGGCGTGATCGGCGGCATGAACTTCACCTGGTGCGGCCAGTCATGCGGCTCCACCAGCCGCGCCTTCCTGCACGAGAAAATCTATGACGCCGTGCTCGAACGGGTGAAGCAGAAGATCACCCACTACAAGCCGGGCATCCCGACCGACCCCTCGACCACGATGGGGGCCATCATCTCCAAGGCGCAGTTCGACCGGGTGATGAGCTATATCGCGTCGGCCAGGCAGGAAGGCGCAACGCTCATCGCCGGCGGCGGCCCGCCGCGCGACCCGACGCTCGCCCAGGGCTTCTATATCGAGCCAACCGTGTTCGCCGTCACCGAGAGGAACCGCATCGCGCGGGAGGAAATCTTCGGGCCGGTGCTGTCGGTGTTCAAATGGTCGGACGAAAAGACGATGCTCGACCAGGTGAACGCGGTGGAATACGGGCTGACCGCCTCGATCTGGACCAATGACCTGTCGGTCGCCCATCGCACTGCGGCCGCCGTGCAGGCGGGGTTCGTGTGGATCAACGAGGTGAGCAAGCATTTCCTCGGCGCACCGTTCGGGGGCTACAAGCAATCGGGCATCGGCCGCGAGGAATGTTTCGAGGAGATGCTGAGCTACACCCAGGAGAAGAATATCCACGTGAAGCTCAGGCCGAAGAAGATGTGAGCGGACACACAAGCGTGCCGCCAAAGACGGATCGTCGACCTGGCATCGGACATGGCAGAATCGGCGAGATTGCCCAAAGCGGAACCGTTTAGCGCTGTGCTCGATCGATTGCCTGCGCCGTCATATGCTCGCATCGAGGAAGGCTCGCACCATGGCGATCGTTGCGGTCGGGTTTTCCTCCATGACCCAATGGCCGGCGTGTGGAATTACGCCTTCGCGCATGTTGGTGGCTGCGAACTGCATGATCTTTGCCATGGTCGTGCCAAATGATTTCTCGCCGCCGATAGCCAGCACAGGCATGGAAAGCTTGGCGACAGAACGAACCGCGCGGTCAGGACCGAGCATCAGTCGCGCTCAGCGGCGGCAACAATCCAGTTCACAACCGGCCCGGAAAGGAGCAAATTTGCCGCGTGGGTGCCGGCCCAATCGCCGCTCCGACGGAGGAACCGCGGGGGAGAAGGGGCTGCCTTGGGGAACGCCCCACCCGGCAGGGAGAGGATCATGAGCAAGCGTCGTCACGGCGGGTCTCCGCCGGTTGAATCCATTGCCGGCAACGGATTGCTTGATCGCCGCGCACTGCTTGGGCGCGGCGTTGTTCTTGCGGGCGCCATGTCGACCGGCGTCGGCACGTCGCTGACCGGCGCCGCCGCCGAGCCGCTCAAGGACGATCCGTGGAGCCTGGAGATGGGCTCGGTCGTGCCGGCGTATCAGGTGCCGTCGCGATTCGAGAAGGACGTGATCCGCACGCGCAGCAATCCGAACAATGAGTTCCGCAACTCGCACGCACGCACCCCGCACCATCTGCTGCAAGGCACGGTCACGCCCAACGGTCTGTTCTTCACGATCTCGCATTCTGGCCTGCCGGATATCGATCCGGCCCAGCACAAGCTCGTCATCCACGGGCTGGTGAAGCAGCCGCTGGTCTACACCGTGGAGTCGCTGTCGCGCTATCCGATGGTGACGCGCATGCATTTCATCGAGTGCAGCGGCAACTCGGCGCCGATGTTCTCCAACGAACCGGTCCAGGCCACCGCCCAGGCGCTGCACGGACTGGTGTCGAACGCCGAATGGACCGGCGTGCTGCTGTCGACGCTCCTGGCGGAGACGGGCATCGACCCGAAGGCGAAATGGCTGCTTGCCGAAGGCGCCGATTCGCTTGCGCTCCATCGCAGCGTGCCGGTGAAGAAGGCGTTGGACGACGCGATGATCGCGCTCTATCAGAACGGCGAGCGCATCCAGCCCGGCAACGGCTATCCGATGCGCCTTTTGCTTCCCGGCTATCAGGGGAACATGAACGTCAAGCACGTGCGCCGGATCAAGCTCATCGACCAGCCGGCCATGAGCTTCTATGAATCAAAGACCTACTCGCAGATTCTGCCGGGCAACAAGATGTGGCTGTTCCACTTCCTCCAGGAGGTCAAATCCTTCATCACCCATCCGTCGTTCGGCCATGCGCTGAAGGGACCGGGCTTCTATGAGATTTCCGGCATCGCCTATTCGGGCAACGGACGCATCTCCAAGGTCATGGTCTCGGCCGACGGCGGCAAGAGCTGGGGGCAGGCGGCGCTCCAGGACCCGGTCCTGCCAAAGGCGTTCACGCGCTTCCGCATGCCGTGGCGCTGGGACGGTGAGCCGGTGGTGCTGCAAAGCCGCGCCTGGGACGAAGGCGGCAACGTGCAGCCGCTGCGCGCCGAGTTCGTGGCCGCGCGGGGACAGACCGATCAGCCGGTCACGAATCCGCTGGCGTTCCCCAACCAGCACTACAACAGCATTACCAGCTGGGGCGTCGACCCCAAGGGGGAGATCAAGCATGTCTACGCGTGAATCCCTCTTGGCCATCGCGTTCGGGCTCGCTTTCGGCGCCGGGGCCGCTGGCGCCGAAACGCCGGGCCTCGGCAAGCCGATCACCGAGGCCGAGATCGCGGCCTGGAACATCGATGTCCTGCCCGACGGCACCGGCCTGCCGCCAGGCAGCGGCACGGCGGCGCAAGGCGCCATAGTGTACGCCGAGAAATGCTCGTCCTGCCACGGCGATAAGGGCGTGAACCCGGCACGGGGCTACCTGCCGATGGTCGGTCCGTCCAAATTCGATCGCATCAATACGATGAAGACCGTCCCGTATTATAAGTATGCGACGACGCTGTTCGATGTGACGCGCCGGTCGATGCCGTATCCGATGCCGCGCACGCTCACGAATGACGAGGTCTACGCGGTTACGGCCTACATCCTGGCGCTCAACAAGATCATCGGCGAGAACGAGGTGATGAACGCCGAGACGCTGCCCAAGGTGAAGATGCCGAACGCGGACAACTTCATCATCCGGTTTCCGGACCGGATTTGAGTCGCGTCGGGCCGCGCGCCGACGAAGCGCGCACTCCCTGGCCGCGGGCGCTGCCGCTGTTACGGCCCATCTTTTGTGCCGTGACGTCCATAATCGCTCACGCTTACCTCACAATTTGAACGTCTCGTAGGTCGACGGGTGGAACAGCTCCTCGATCTTGAGCCTGCGCGGCGAAAGTCCCTGCGCATGATGGTGGCGCAGAAAGGTCTCGAGCGTCGTGCGGTTGGGCTCCATGCCGTAGGACCAGTAGTCGTGACCCATCAGCTCGCGCGCAGCCTTGAGCTGCTCCTCCACGAACGGAAGGGTCACCTTGGTGGCCGAGGTGTCGCTGAGCCGCGCCAGCGCCACGGCCTTCGCCTGGTCGAAGGCTTTCAGCACGGCGGCGGGAAGCCACGGGTGGCGCTCGGCAAGCTCGCGCCGCACGCCGGTCATGTGCATAATGGGAAAAATTCCGGTGCGACCGAAATAGTCCTTCGCGGCCGCCGTCGGGTCGGGAAACAGCCAGCCGATGTGCGGATGCGGCTTCGCCAGCGTCGGCGGCCGCGGCGCGATGAAGCCGTCGATCTCGCCGTCCGCCAGCAGCTGCGAGATCGTGGTGCCCTCAGGCGCGTTGTCGAGGCGCACGCCGTCGGGAAGCTTGATGGCGATCTTCTCCGGCCGGCCCGGCTCCTCGATCCCGCCGCGGATCCAATGGATATCCGCGGGCTTCACGCCGTGATCGTCTTCCAGGATGGCGCGCGCCCACACATTGGCGGTCAGTTGATATTCCGGCAGGCCGACCTTTCGGCCCTTGAGATCCTCCGGCCGCCTGATGCGGTCGGTGCGCACGTAGATCGAGGTATGGCGGAACGCGCGTGACACGAAGGCCGGGACGCCGACATAGGGGCAATCGCCCTGCGCGAGCTTGACCGTGGAGCTCGACAGCGACAATTCGCACACGTCGAACTCGGCATTGCGAAAGGCGCGAAAGAAGATCTCCTCGGGCGACAGCGTCATATACACCGGATCGACGCCGTCGATCGAAACCGCGCCGTCGACCAGGGGCCGCGTGCGGTCGTAGTCGCCGACGGCGACGGACAGATTGAGCTTGGCCATCAGGATATCCCGTGAACTCGCAAGCGAAACGGCGGCCGGTCGGCCGCCGTCACACCCATGGACCAGTCTACGCCGCCGTAGCCGACGGCGCTAGAGCGCAAGCACTCCCGAACGTCGTAGACGTCACGCCGCGCCTTGCGGACGGTGGCGGCGCACAGCGTCCGGGTTGGTGGAATCGGCGCCCATGTACACGCCGCGCTCCCATTTGCGCTTGAGCGGATCGGCCACATGCAGCGCCATGCGGCCGATGCGTTCGATCTCGATCTCAACCGTCTCGCCGTCCTGCAGCGCGCCCAGGCCTTCGTGGTTGGTGCCGCAGGCGATCAGGTCGCCCGAATTCATGGTCATGACGGTGGTGGCGAACTCGACGAGCTCGGGAACCGGATGCTCCATGTCGTCGGTGTTGTAGTTGTGGCGCAGCTGCCCGTCGTTCCAGAAGCGGACCAGGAGGCCGTTGGGATTCTCGATTTCGTCCGCCGTCGCGATGCAGGGACCGATCGGCGCGAACGTGTCGAAGGACTTGCCGAGCCAGCTGGTCAGCGGATTCGACGGCCAGGTCCGGCGGCCCTCTCCCCGCGCCGAGACGTCGATCATGCAGGTGTAGCCGAAGACGTGTTTGCGCCAATCCTTCTGCTTCACCATCTTGGCAGGTCCCTTGATCACGAAGGCGAGCTCCGCCTCGTGCATGAACATCCACGGCACCGTGAACTCCGGCAGCATGATCGTGTCGCCGGGGCCGATCACCGCGTCCGGATTCTTCATGAACATGTTGAGCGGCCGCGGCTCGCGCTGGGCATGCTCCCAGTAGTTGGCGATGCAGGCGAGGATCTTTCCCGGCCGAGGCAGGGGTGGACGCAATCGGACCGCCGTTTGCGGCATGGCTTCGCCGCGCGCCGCCAGCCGTTCGAGCGCCGGGCGCAGCCGATCGAAATCGTCGATAATGCCTTGCATGGTGAGCTGCGGCGTGTGGCCCGGCTGCACCGCATCGGCGATGCCGACGATGCCGCGGTCAGTCATCAGGCCGGGCAGGATCTCCGCCTTGCCGGCAATCTCAAACAGCACCAGCTTCACGGATTCCCCCTCCTCGCGCGCAACGAACCGCCAGGCTTGCGGTTTGTTGCGCCCGGCGCAAGGGTGAGGCTCCTGTTGGCGGCGCGGCGCTGGCCCCGCCCAGCTCGGGGCCACTGTGCGCCTTCAGGAGGTCATCCATCCGATCCCGACCGGGAATGCCGATGTCGGCAGATCCTCAGGACCGCTTGCGAGCAAACTCCGTTAGGCGCATCACCCGAACACATCGGCCGTGATGGCGGCGTACCAGTCGAGCGATTCCTTATAGTTCTGCTTGCGGATGTCGGCCGCCTCGCCCTTCTGGCTGACGAACGTGGACACCGCCTTGAGCTTGCCGTCACCCGGCTCGTAGGAGCCGCCCACCTTCACGTCGTCGTCGGGCGCGATCAGGCTCCAGCAGATGTTGGAATAGCGCGCCGGGAACGTGCGGCTGCCGGTGAGCTCGCCGCGGATCGTCATTGCCGCCACCTTGGCCTGGCTGTTGGCCGAGAACGCCGACTTCGGCATGTCGCCCGGGATGCAGGCGTCGCCGACGACGAAGATGTTGGCATCCATCTTCGATTTCATGCTTTCGGGATGGATGGGGCAGAAGCCGGAGGCATCCGCCAGCCCGGCGTCGCGTGCGATTCGTCCCGCCATCTGCGCCGGAATGACGTTGGCCAGCGCCGCCTTGTAGCTGGCGAGATCGGTCTTCACCTCGCCGGTCTTGGGATCCACGCTCTTGATCCCGCCGTGCACCTTCGGGTCCTGCCATTCGACCATGCCCGGATAGTGCTTTTCCCACCCCTCCATGAACAGGGCCTGCTTGGAGAAGGTCTCCTTCGGATCCAGCGCGATGATCTTCGACCGGTTGTGGCCCTTCGACTTGAGCACGTGGGCGAACATGGAGATGCGCTCGTACGGCCCGGGCGGGCAGCGATACGGGTTGGGCGGACAGATCATCACGATGGTGTCGCCGTCCTTCAGCGCATTGAGCTTCTTGACCAGGAGCTGCGTCTGCGACCCCGGCTTCCAGGCATGCGGCATCGCCTCGGCGGCGGCTTCCGAGTAGCCCGGCACCGAATCCCATTTGAGATCGATGCCCGGTGCCACGACGAGCCGGTCATAGGGCACGCGCCGGCCGCCCGCGAGTACGACCTCCTTCTTGTCCCGATCGATCGAGGCGGCTGCCTCGTGCACCATCTTGATGCCCTCCCGGCCCACCTTGTCGTATGTATGGGTGATGGACTTGAAGTCGCGGAAACCGCCGACATGGAGGTTGGAGAAGAAGCAGGTGGTGAAATTTCTCTGCGGCTCGATCAACGTCACCTCGACGGCGCCGGCGGAATCCTTGTTGACGTAGCGCGCAACGGTGCCGCCGCCCGGTCCGCCGCCGATCACCACCAGCTTCGGCTTGGCCTGGCCGAAAGCGCGTGGCGCGAACAGCGGCACCGTCGAAACGGCGACAAGCGAGGTGCCGGCAACCGCGACGAAGCGCCGGCGCGTGAGATCAGTCATGGTCTTCCCTCCTCAAGGTGATCTGGCCTGAGCGAAGTAGGCAGCGAGCGCAGCGATGTCTTCGTCATTGAGCCTGTCGGCGATCTGCTGCATCACCGGATTGGGCAGCTGCTTGTCGCGATACGCTCTGAGCAATGTCGTGAGCCTCGGCTCCGCCATGCCGAAAATGTTCGGGATCGGGCCGGTCGCCGTGGCGGTCCGGTGGCAGGTCACGCATTCGGACGCGAGGTAACGGCCGAGCTCAAGGTCAGGCGCCGAGATGCCCAGGCTTGTGCCGATGCAGATCATGACCCCGCTCACCGCCAGGCCGACTAGCCGAGCGCCGACGTCGGCATGACACATGCGAGACTTGTCAGCACGACGTTGGGCAGAAGCACCACCAGCGCGGCCTTCCATCGATTGCTCATGATGCTCTTTCCCTCCAGGCTATGCCGAAAAACGGCATGTCGCTAGCAGCTTG
>Ga0081538_10006311_pt1 | contig 10470 bp, 7 predicted proteins | sample TabmetS5T2R1_FD_71022 | JGI IMG/M metagenome (GOLD analysis project Ga0081538, IMG submission 71022) | Tabebuia heterophylla rhizosphere microbial communities from the University of Puerto Rico - S5T2R1 | ecosystem: Host-associated > Plants > Roots > Rhizosphere ...
GCGCGGCACCGCCGGCGCCAAGCACCACGGCGCGCCCGACCGCGTCGGTCCAGTCCGGGATGCTGGCGTCGAGATGGGCGAGGAAGCCGTAGACATCGGTATTTCCGCCGACCAGCCGATCGTCCTCATACCAGACCGTGTTGACTGCGCCGATCGCCTGTGCGGCCTCGTCGCGCCGGGCAACCGCGCGGAATGCCGCTTCCTTGTGCGGGACCGTGATATTGCCGCCGACATAACCGTTCGCGCGCAGGCGGGCGAGGAAGCCAGGGAAATCCGCCGCCGCCACGTCGGCGAAATCATAGGCGCCTGCGATCCCGAGGGTCTCGAGCCAATAACGATGCAGCATAGGTGAGCGGGAATGCGCGACCGGATGCCCGATGACGCAGGCCTTCGGTGTCGTTACGGTCATGCAACGAGCCTTTCGCGGCGGAAGAAGGCAAGCAATGGCAGGATCGGCATGCCCAGAATAGTGAAGTGATCGCCGTCGATCCGTTCGAACAAATGAATCCCGATTCTCTCCAACTGGTATCCGCCGACACTGGCCGTCACCGCCGGGCCGGCTTCATCGAGATAGCGGTCGAGGAACGCCTCGGAGAAGCGCCGCATCGTGAGCCGCGCCACCTCGACGCCGCCATACAACACAGTCTCATCGCGCACCACGGCTACTGCCGAATGAAGCTCATGGCTTTGCCCGCGCAACGCCAAGAGCTGCCGGCGTGCGGCAGCGCGATCGGCTGGCTTGGAAAATCGTCGCCGGCCGAGCGCCAGCGTTTGATCCGCGCCGATGACGATGCGGCCGGGCATGCGGGCTGAGACCGCAGCGGCCTTGCTGCGCGCCAGCAGCGCCGCAACCGCGGCCGGGCTCGACGAACCGGCGCCAGCTTCGATCGCCCGTTCGTCCACGTCCGCCGGGCTGACCTCGACCGGGATACCGGCAGCCTCCAGCACGGCGCGGCGGATCGCGCTGCGCGACGCCAGCACGAGCGGGGCTCGCATCAGCCACATGTCACGATGACCACAGATCAGGAGGCGGCTTGCCGACGCCGCTCCCACATCAGGGCAATGACGGCAGCAGCCGTTTCCTCGATGGAGCGCCGCGTCACGTCGATCAGCGGCCAGTTGTGCTTGGCGCAGAGCCGACGCGAGAGCGCCACCTCCTCGGCCACGGCCTGGCGGTCGACATAGGCATCGCCATCGCGGTGCGCGACCTTCATGCCGAGCAGCCGGTTCTGGCGGACTTGCACGATCCGCTCCGGGCTGGCGTAGAGGCCGACCACGAGCGGCTTGGTCAGGCGTTCGAGCTGCGCCGGCGTCGTCAGACCCGGCACAATCGGCACATTGGCGGTCTTGACTCCGCGGTTAGCCAGATAGATGGAGGTCGGGCTCTTCGACGTGCGCGACACGCCGACCAGGACGACATCGGCCTGCTCCAGGTCGTCCAGGTGCTGGCCGTCATCGTGAAGCATCGTGTAGTTGAGTGCATCGATGCGCTTGAAATACTCGGCATTGAGCATGTGCTGGGCGCCGACCCGCGGGGTCGTTTCGGTCCCAAGATAGGCCTGGAACAGGCGCAGCACGGGACCGAGTATCGACCGGCAGGGAAGGCTGAGCTCGCGGCATTTCCCTTCCAGCTTCTCGATGAGTTCGGAATCCAGCAGGGTATAGAGCACAATCCCAGGTGAGGCTTCGACCTCAGCCAACACGCGATCAAGCTGCTTCATAGTCCGGACCAGCGGGTAGACGTGCTCGATCGGAGAGATCGTTGCATATTGGGCGGCCGCCGCTCGCGCGACGGTGATCAGCGTCTCGCCGGTGGAGTCGGAAACGAGATGAAGATGGAAGAATCCCGTCTTGCGCTGAACCATGCCGGTCGACCCATGGGCTGTGAATTTTTGGGGAGGAGGGCACGTCTTGCCGGCCAGTGCAAGGGTCAGAGGAGTCGGCGCCAATCCCTGGTCCACATCCGCGGCAGTTCGGCAGCAGACTCCCGGTCAAAATGCAGAGGCTGTGGACAGCAGCAGGGACATGCTGCGGCATGCGTTATCAGCCGCAATGCCCATGGTTCGATCAGCTCGCTCCCACCACCATCTCGCTTGTGATCATCACAGGGGACAGCAGGTGGATTGGCAATACGGATCGAGTCATGAGTCCAATCAACAGTCTAACAGTCTCAACAGTAAGATTCTTAAGATTGAGATTTCAAGGTGAGCGGTGTGCACGAAGGCCGCGTGACAAAGCCTCTGCTGGAGGTACTGGCGGGCAAGCGGCAAGCGATACCGCCAGTTTGGCTCATGCGCCAGGCAGGGCGTTATTTGCCCGAGTACCGCAGGGTTCGCGAGCAGGCCGGCAGCTTCCTGGAACTCTGCTTTACCCCGCGGCTGGCGGCTGAAGTCACGCTGCAGCCGGTGCGGCGCTTTGCATTCGATGCCGCAATCCTGTTCTCCGACATCCTGGTGGTGCCGTATGCACTGGGTCAGGCGGTGAGCTTCGAAACGGGTGAAGGACCGAAGCTCGATCCCATCATCGATGCACAGGGCATTGCGCACTTGCGCGACAGGATCGATGACAATGTGATCTCGCCGGTCTACGAGACGATCGCCCGCGTCAGGAACGTGTTGCCGGCTGGTGTGACGCTGTTGGGATTTTGCGGTGCGCCGTGGACCGTTGCGACCTATATGATTGCCGGGCGTGGGAGTGAGGATCAGCGGGCCGCCCGCCTGTTTGCCTATCGCGATCCGGTTGGCTTTGCACAGTTGATGGAGATCCTGATCACCGCGTCGGCGGACTATCTGGTCCGCCAGTTTGCGGCCGGCGTCGAGGCGGTGCAGATCTTCGACACCTGGGCGGGAATCCTGCCGTCGGAGGAATTCCTGCGCTGGTGTGCGGAGCCGGTCGAACGCATCGTGGTGGAAGTGCGACGTGCGGTGCCGCAAGCAAAGATCATTGGTTTTCCACGTGGGGCGGCAAGCTCGCTCGTCCGGTATGTCGATCAGGTGTCGGTCAATGCCGTCGGCCTCGACTGGACCATCGATCGATCATTCGCGCGGGAGCAGATTCAGAGCCGGCGGCCGGTGCAGGGCAACCTGGACCCACTCGCGCTTGTCGCTGGAGGTTCCGCGCTCGACCGCGCCGTCGATGCCGTGCTCGCGGCCTTTGCGCACCAGCCATTTATCTTCAACCTTGGCCACGGCATCCTGCCCGCGACGCCGATCGCCCACGTCGATCAGATGCTAGCGAGAGTGCGGGGAGGCGCCGCGTCGTGACACCGGAAGGCCGGTTCAGGGCGATCCGGGCGATCGTCTCCCTTGCCATCACGACGATCCTGTTCGCCGCGCTGATGCTGTGGTGGCCCACGCGGCTCTATCGGTGGATGCTCGCCCTGCACGTGATGGCGGTGATCGCGTGGATGGCCGGCATGTTCTATCTGCCGCGGCTGTTCGTATACCATTGCGGGGCGGAGCCGGGCTCGAAACAGTCGGAGACCTTCAAGGTGATGGAGCGTCGGCTGCTCACCCAGATCATCAACCCGGCGATGATCGTCGCATGGGCCGCCGGTATCTGGCTGATTGTGGCAGCGGGCCTCATTCATGCCGGCTGGCTGCAGGCCAAGCTGGTCTTGGTGCTGCTGCTCTCGGGCTTTCACGGCATGCTGGCGGCCTATGTACGGGATTTCGCCGCCGATCGGAATCGCCATTCCGAGGGCTATTACCGGGTCATTAACGAGGTGCCGACTGTTCTCATGATCGCGATCGTGGTCCTTGCCATCGTAAAGCCATTCTGACCGTACATCGTTGCCCCGTGTGAGGCGGCGAAGCGGCCGGCCCAAGGCTCTTGCGTGTGGACCGGTCTTCTCATATCTTGCAGCCATCTCCCCGAACGTAGGCAGATGAGTCCGAGTCGAGTCCGCTAGGACCGGCCGGGGCATCGGGTCCGAGGCCTCCGCTTCGTCACACCCCAAGACCTGCGTTTCCTCCTCTTCGCGCGTCGATTGTTTTTATCGCGACGCCAGTATCTCCCACAGGAATCCCCCAATGCGGGAAATGAAACTCCAGGACCTCAAGTCCAAATCCCCGACCGAGTTGCTCGCCTTCGCCGAGGAACACCAGGTCGAGAACGCCAGCACCATGCGCAAGCAGGAGCTGATGTTCGCCATTCTCAAGCAGCTCGCCACGAAGGAAGTCGACATCATCGGCGAAGGAGTGGTCGAAGTCCTGTCCGACGGCTTCGGCTTTCTGCGCTCGCCTGAAGCCAACTATCTGCCGGGCCCCGACGACATCTACGTCTCGCCGTCGCAGATCCGCCGTTTCGGCCTGCGCACCGGCGACACGATCGACGGCCACATCCGCAGCCCCAAGGAGGGCGAGCGCTACTTCGCCCTGTTGAAGGTCAACACCATCAACTTCGAGGAGCCGGAGAAGGCGCGGCACAAGATCAACTTCGACAACCTCACTCCGCTCTATCCGGACGAGCGGCTGCGCATGGAATACGAGGATCCGACCAAAAAGGATCTGTCGGCCCGCGTCATCGATATCGTCTCGCCCATCGGCAAGGGCCAGCGCGCGCTCATCGTCTCGCCGCCGCGCACCGGCAAGACCGTGCTGTTGCAGAACATCGCCCATTCGATCACGGCCAATCACCCCGAGTGCTATCTCATCGTGCTGTTGATCGACGAGCGGCCGGAAGAGGTCACCGACATGCAGCGCTCGGTAAAGGGCGAGGTGATCTCGTCGACCTTCGACGAGCCGGCCTCGCGCCACGTTCAGGTCGCCGAGATGGTGATCGAGAAGGCCAAACGCTTGGTCGAGCACAGCCGCGACGTGGTGATCCTGCTCGACTCGATCACCCGGCTCGGGCGCGCCTACAACACCGTGGTGCCATCCTCGGGCAAGGTGCTCACCGGCGGCGTCGACGCCAACGCCCTGCAGCGCCCCAAGCGCTTCTTCGGCGCCGCCCGCAACATCGAGGAAGGCGGCTCGCTCACCATCATCGCCACCGCGCTGATCGACACCGGCAGCCGCATGGACGAGGTGATCTTCGAAGAGTTCAAGGGCACCGGCAATTCGGAAATCATCCTCGATCGCAAGGTGGCCGACAAGCGCACCTTCCCGGCGATCGACATCACGCGCTCGGGCACGCGCAAGGAAGAGCTGCTCACCGATCCGCAGCAGCTCAAGAAAATGTACATACTGCGCCGCATCCTCAACCCGATGGGCACGATGGATGCCATCGACTTCCTGCTCGACAAGCTGCGCAACACGAAGAACAACGGCGAATTCTTCGAATCGATGAACGCGTGACGCCGCCGCGGCGCTGCGCTCTCCGGTCCAACCCAGGATCAACCGCGCATGGCGGCCACGGCCGGCGCCAATGCGTCGGGCTCGATCACGGGCAGCGAGCATCGCTCTGCCACGCACACGAAGGCGGCGTTCGGTGCGGCGGCGATCTTGTCGAACGCCGGATGCGTGGCCGGCAAGACCTCCTGCATGGGGGCGCGCAGGACGGCACGCTCGACAACCGGCAGCCTCAGGGCTGCCGCGACCAGCCGCTCGCTCGCATCACCCGTGCCGGTGACGATGATCTCGGCGGCGCGCAGTCGGAAATCGAGGGCGTTGAGCAGGGCCATGTGGCCGAACAGCATGTCGGCCGCGATCGGGAGCACGCCGTCGAACAGGCGGTCGGCGGCGGCGCGCCAACTGTCATCGCCGGCGAGCACGGCGAGGCGGGCGAGGTTCTGCGCCGCCACGGCGTTGGTATTGGGCGTGGCATCGTCCATGGTGGAATGGGGGCGGACGATCAGGCCCTCGGCATCGTCGGCGGTCAGGAAATAGCCGCCCGTTTCCGGATTGGCATAGTGGCGGTCGAGGGCGCGCTGCCAGGCAATGGCGCGGTCGAGAAAGAGCGGATCGCCGGTGGCCTCGTTGAGCGCCAGCGCGGCCTTGATCATGTTGGCGAAGTCCGACGCCAGGCCGGGAAACAGCAGCCGTCCGTCTCGCCAGGAATGGCCCAGCCGGTCGCCGCGCACCATGGCCTCGGCGACGAAACGAAAGGCGCGCTCCGCCATGGCGATCCATTGCGGCTCGCTAAAGACCGTTCCGGTGTAGGCGAGGGCGGCGATCATCAGGCCGTTCCAGTCGGCCAGGACCTTGTCGTCGAGGCCCGGGCGGACGCGCTTGCTGCGCTCCTGGTGCAGCACGGAGCGCAGCATGGCGATTTTGCCGTCGTCCTCTTTGCTGCGCGGTAAGCTATTGAGGCGATTGAGGATATTATGGCCCTCGAAATTTCCCTCGGGGCTGACGTCGTAATGTGCAGCAAAGAATGCAGCATCCTCCGGCCCGAGCACGCGGTCGATCTCGGCGCGTGACCAGACGTAAAACTTACCCTCCTCTCCCTCGGAATCGGCATCGAGCGAGGCCGAGAAGGCCCCTTCCGGTCGCGTCATCTCGCGCGCGAGCCAGCCCACGGTCTCGGCCGCACGCTCGCGGTAGAGCGCCTTGCCGGTGCGGACGAAGGCAAGCGCAATGAGTTCGAGCAGCTGGGCATTGTCGTAGAGCATCTTCTCGAAATGCGGCACCAGCCAGCGCTCATCGACGGAGTAGCGGGCAAAGCCGCCGCCGAGATGGTCGTAGATGCCGCCCTCGCAGATGCGATCGACAGTGATTTCGACCAGCGCGAAGTAGCGGGCCTCGCCGGTGCGCAGGCCGGCCCGCCACAACAGCTCGAACAGCGGCGCATTGGGGAACTTGGGCGCGCCCTGCATGCCGCCGTGCACCGGGTCGATCGCGCTCGCCGCGCGGCGGGCAACGTTGTCGAGTTCGGCCCGGCCAAGGACGACCCGATTGGTCGGCCGCGCCCGCACCTCCAGACGCTGCATCAGGGCGCTGCGATTCTGCGCGATCTTGTCCGGCTCCTCGCGGAACAGGCGGGCCACCTCGCGCAAGACATCGACGAAGGCCGGGCGGCCGTAGCGGGAGGTCTTGGGAAAGTAGGTGCCGCCCCAGACCGGCTCTCCGGTGGGGGTGAGGAACATGGTGAGCGGCCAGCCGCCCTGCTCGCCCAGCATGTGCAGGGCCGACATGTAGATCTGGTCGATGTCGGGCCGCTCCTCGCGGTCGACCTTGATGTTGACGAACAGGTCGTTCATCACCGCGGCGACGCCGTCATCCTCGAAGCTCTCGTGCGCCATGACGTGGCACCAGTGGCAGGCCGCGTAACCGACCGAGAGCAGGATGGGCTTGCCGGTGCGCCGCGCCTCGGCCAGCGCTTCGGGTCCCCACGGCCACCAGTCGACCGGGTTGTGCCGGTGTTGCAGCAGATAGGGGCTCGTCTCGCGCGCGAGCCGATTTTCTGCGCGGTTTTCCGCGGTCGTGGCAGTAGATGCGATCGCCATGGCGGACTCCGACGGTTTCTTGACGATAACGTCTGACGAGGCAAGAAAGCGAGTGCGGCGCCCCGCTTGCTCGCGTCGCTGTGGCGCGACGTGCCTGCGGCCGATTGGCGCCGCGTCGGGCGTCCTGTCAGCGGGACGGCGCGAGCCGCAGCATGGTGGCTCCTTGGTATTGGTCGAGACGGTTGACCGATTGCCGGCGCTGGCCGAGCGCGCATAGCCCAAAGAAATGAATATGCATTCAGAATGACGGGAACAGACACGATATTTGCCTTGTCGTCCGGGCGGCCGCCCGCGGCCATTGCGGTGGTCAGAGTCTCGGGCCCCCGAGCTCGATTTGCACTCGAAACGATGATCGGCAGGACGCCCGAGCCACGCCGCGCAATCGTCGCGCGGGTGCGGGATACGGAGCACGGCAATGTGATCGATTCCGGCCTGGCCCTGTGGTTTCCGCGCCCGAACAGCGAGACCGGTGAAGACGTCGCCGAACTGCAATTGCATGGGGGCCGGGCGGTGATCGGCGCCGTGCTGGCTGCGCTCGGACGTCTCGATGGCTTCCGCCCGGCGGAACCGGGCGAATTCACGCGCCGCGCCTTCGAAAACGGGCGGCTCGATTTGACCGAGGTGGAGGGCCTGGCCGACCTCATCTATGCGGAGACCGAAGGGCAGCGACGGCAGGCGTACGGCCAGTTCGCTGGACGGTTAGGGAAGCGGGCCGAGGCGTGGCGGGGACAGTTGATCGAGGCGTTAGCCCTGGTGGAAGCCCGGATCGACTTTTCCGATGAAGCTGACGTGCCGGAGGACCTGGTGGGTCCAGCGCTCGCCATTGCGCGCGCGCTGCGCGACGAGATTGCAGCGGCACTGGTCGACGATCGGCGCGGCGAGCGACTCCGCGACGGTCTCACGGTCGCCATTGCGGGTCCGCCCAACGCCGGCAAGTCGAGCCTCATGAACCGGATCGCCCGTCGCGAGGCAGCAATCGTCACGCCGTTCGCCGGCACCACGCGCGACGTCATCGAGGTGCATCTCGATCTCGAGGGCTACCCGGTCACGGTCCTCGACACGGCCGGCATCCGCGAAACCGACGATCCGATCGAGCAGGAGGGCGTGCGCCGCGCCCAGGCACGCGCGGACGCCGCCGACCTCGTGCTGTGGGTGATCGACGCGCAGGCGGGAAGGAGTGCCGTCCCACCCGTGGGCCAGGCCGCCCCCATGTGGATGATTCGGAACAAGATCGATCTTCTTGATTCGGCTTTGCGACGAACACCGCATGGATCTGATGAGAGGTCATATGATACCTACGCCGTCTCGGCCCTGACCGGGGCCGGCGTGGATGCCCTTATGGCAGGCCTCACGGCCTTTGTACGGGATTGGCTCGGGCGCGGCGAAGATGTGCTGATCACCCGCGAGCGCCACCGCGGCGCGCTGCGTCAAACCATCGAGGCGCTTGAGCGCGCCCTGGCCGAAAGCGCCGCCGCGCGCGAGGATATCCTTGCCGAGGAGCTACGGCTGGCTGCCCGCGCCCTTGGCCGCCTCACCGGCCGGGTCGATGTGGAGGAGGTACTGGACGTGATCTTTCGGGATTTCTGCGTCGGCAAGTAGGCCCGCGCTGAGCCGCAGCGGCGGGCGCTAACCTCTCGTGGAGGTTTCACGTGAAACAGGAGGTGGGTCCGATTCGGACCTGAGGCACCCGAACTCCTGAAGCGCCGCGTGCTTCTGTGGCGATTGCGCTAGTGGTTTTGACGCGATTCGCCTCGTTCGATAAGAACGTCCGGAACCGTTCAAGGAAACGACCATGGACCGTCGGTTCGACGTCATCGTCATCGGCGGCGGTCATGCCGGCTGCGAGGCGGCCGCGGCGGCCGCCCGCATGGATGCCAAAACTGCCTTGGTGACCCACCGCTTCGCCACGATAGGCGCCATGTCCTGCAACCCGGCCATCGGAGGGCTCGGCAAAGGCCACCTGGTCCGAGAGATCGACGCGCTCGACGGCCTCATGGGGCGGGTGGCGGACCGCGGCGGCATCCAGTTCCGCGTGCTCAACCGTCGCAAGGGTCCGGCGGTGCGAGGCCCGCGCGCCCAGGCGGACCGCAAGCTCTATGCCGGCTGGATGCAGCAGGCGATCCGTGACACAGCCAATCTAATGGTGGTGGAAGGGGAGGCGGATGATCTGCTGCTCGCCGCAACGGTGCCAGCCAGGGACCATGATGTCCGGCCGGCGCAAGGACCGCTCGGGCTGGTCATGGGGGTCCGGCTCGTCGACGGCCGCGAACTCAAGGCCTCGGCCGTCATCCTGACAACCGGGACCTTCCTGCGCGGGCTGATTCACGTCGGCGAGCGCCAGACCCCGGCCGGCCGGATCGGCGAGGCGCCGGCCATCGGCCTCGCGCGGACGCTGGACCGGCTGGGCTTCCGGCTGGGCCGCCTCAAGACCGGCACGCCGCCGCGGCTTGATGGAACGAGCATCGATTGGGATCGCCTGGAGATGCAGCCCGGCGACGAGCCCCCGGAGCCGTTTTCGACCCTGACGGACAAGATCGACAATCCGCAGGTCCAGTGCGGGATCACCCGGACGACGGACGCAACGCATCGGATCATCCGCGCGAACGTGCACCGCTCGCCCATGTATTCCGGCCAGATCGAGAGCCGCGGCCCGCGCTACTGCCCTTCGATCGAAGACAAGATCGTCAAGTTCGGCGAGCGGGACGGCCACCAGATCTTCCTCGAGCCGGAGGGGCTCGACGATGCAACGGTCTATCCCAACGGGATTTCCACCTCTCTGCCCGAGGAGGTTCAGCTCGCCCTGGTGGGGACCATTCCCGGACTGGAGCGGGCGCGGGTGATCCGCCCGGGATACGCGATCGAATACGACCACGTCGATGCGCGCGAACTCAAGCCCACGCTGGAGGCAAAGCGTGTGGCAGGCCTCTTTCTCGCCGGCCAGATCAATGGCACGACCGGCTATGAGGAGGCCGCCGCCCAGGGCGTGGTCGCCGGCATCAACGCGGCCGTAGCCGCCGGAGGCGGCGATGAGGTCATCTTCGACCGTGCCGAGGCATATCTGGGCGTCATGATCGACGACCTCG
>Ga0081538_10006312_pt1 | contig 10470 bp, 12 predicted proteins | sample TabmetS5T2R1_FD_71022 | JGI IMG/M metagenome (GOLD analysis project Ga0081538, IMG submission 71022) | Tabebuia heterophylla rhizosphere microbial communities from the University of Puerto Rico - S5T2R1 | ecosystem: Host-associated > Plants > Roots > Rhizosphere ...
CGAGTATCGTCGAGCCCGTCGGCACGCCCGCGGCGGGCGAGCACCAGCGTGATCAGCGTGGCCACACCCAGATTGAGGACGAGCGCCACCAGCCCGGTGTAGCCGGTCACTCCGAGCACCGGCAGCTTCCAGACCGGAGCGAAATCCTGGGAGGCGGCGATCCAGGTGCCGCTGACCATTCCGACGAGCCATCCGGTCAGCAGGCCCCAGCACCAAAGCCGCATCCCTAAACCGCTTCCCGGCGAAAGCGGGATCAAACAGAGAGGGCGCCCGGCGGGCGCCCTCTCAAAGTCACACGGCCGGACTAGCGGCTAGCTCGTACTGACCTGCTCGCTCTCGCTCTCGCTGGAACTCGCGCTCGCGGGAGGCTCCGGGGTGGTGCTCGCGGTGTACTCGAACTCTTCCTCGGCGCCGAAGAGCGTGTCGAGCACCTTCTTGCGCAGTCCCTCGCTGAGGGCGAGCGCAAGGCCGGCCCCGATGACCGCGACGAGAAGCAGCCGGCCGATGCCGCGCTTCTTCTTCTTCTGTCCGCGCAGCTGGTCGGCGGCCTCCTTTAGCGAGCTTGCCGTCTCCTTGAGCTCGCGCTGCACCTTCTTGTCCTCGGTCACGGCCTTGACCGGCCCACCCTTGCCGTTCGACATGCGGGTATAGGCCTTGCGCGCCGAGTCGAACGCGCTAGTGAGGTTCTCGCGCAGCTCCGGGTCCTCCATGACCCTCCTCACATAGGGGTTGTCGCGGACGGCCTTGCCCGCCGCGAACGCTCCCGCTCCGGCTTGGGCGGCCTTCTTCTTTGCTGCCATTGCTCTCCTCAATCCGCTATCGCTGCCGACACTCTACCCGGGTACGGGCGCCGGTTCGAGCGCGGCCTCCAGCACCTCGTCGACGCTGTCGACCAGCACGAACTCGATCCGCTTGCGCAGGTGAGCGGGGATGTCGTCGATGTCCGGCTCGTTGCGCCGCGGAATGATCAGCCGGTTGATCCCGGCCCGCTGGGCGGCGAGGGCCTTCTCCTTCAGCCCGCCGATCGGGAGCACCTGCCCGGTGAGCGTGATCTCGCCGGTCATGGCCGTGTCCGCCCGAACCGGGCGGCCGGTGAGGCGCGACGCCAGCGCCGTCGCCATCGTGATGCCCGCGCTCGGGCCGTCCTTGGGGATCGCGCCGGCCGGCACGTGCACGTGCAAGTCGTGCGTGCGGAACCAGTCGTCGGGGATGCTGTCGAGCGACGGCGCCGCGTTCCGGATGTAGGACAGCGCGGCCTCGGCCGACTCCCTCATCACGTCGCCCAGCTGCCCCGTGATCCGGAGCTTGCCGTCGCCCGGGTAGGCCGTGGCCTCGACGAACAGCACGTCGCCCCCGAACGGGGTCCAGGCGAGGCCCGTCGCAACCCCCGGCTCGCCCGTGCGCCGCTGCACCTCCGCCTGGATGCGGCGCTTGCCGAGCAGCTCGGTGACCGTCTTCGGGCGAATCGTGCGCTTCGAGCGGCGCGTGCCCTCGGCAAACTCGAGCGCGACCTTCCGGCACACGGACCCAATCTCCCGCTCCAGACTGCGCACGCCCGCCTCGCGCGTGTACCCGTCGATGATCAGGTCCAGCGCCTCGTCCGTGAACTCGATCTTGGAGCGCCCCACTCCGTTGCGCTCCATCTGGCGCGGCACCAGGTAGCGCTTCGCGATCTCGCGCTTCTCCTCGTGCGTGTAGCCGGCCAGCTCGATGACCTCCATCCGGTCGCGCAGCGCGGGCGGCACGGTGTCGAGCTGGTTCGCCGTGCAGATGAAGAAGACGTTCGACAGGTCGAACGGCAGGTCGAGGTAGTGGTCGCGGAAGCTCGAGTTCTGCTCGGGGTCGAGCACCTCGAGCATCGCGCTCGCCGGGTCGCCGCGGAAGTCCGCGCCCATCTTGTCGATCTCGTCGATCATCAGGACCGGGTTGTTCGAGCCTGCGTCGCGAAGCGCCCGGATGATCGTCCCGGGCAGGGCGCCGATGTAGGTGCGGCGGTGCCCGCGGATCTCCGACTCGTCGCGCACGCCGCCCACCGAGATGCGCTCGAACGAACGGCCCATCGCTTCGGCCACCGATCGGCCCAGTGACGTCTTGCCGACGCCGGGCGGACCGACGAAGCACAGGATCGAGCTGCGCGCGTCCGGCTTCAGCTTGCGCACGGCGAGGAACTCGAGGATGCGGTCCTTCACGTTCTCGATGTCGTAGTGGTCGCGGTCGAGCGTCTCGCGCGCGTGCTTCAGGTCGAGGTTGTCCTCGGTCGACTTCGACCACGGAAGGGCGGCGATCCACTCGAGGTAGGAGCGGATCACGCCGTGCTCGGCGGCCTGGGGCGGCAGCCGCTCGAAGCGGCCGAGCTCCCGCTCCGCCTGCTTCCAGACGTGCTCAGGCAGGTTGGCCTGCTCCAGCTCCTGGCGCAGCTCCTGTGTCTCTGCCTGGGTCTCGTCGACCTCCCCCAGCTCGTCCTGGATCGCCTTCAGCTGCTGCCGCAGGAAGTACTCGCGCTGGCCCCTCTCCATCTCGGACTGGACCTGCGTCTGGATCCGTGTCCCGATCTCGACGAGCTCGAGCTCGCGGGCCAGGATCTCGGACAGGAGGCGGAGACGCCGCGTGACGTTCACCTCCTCGAGCAGCCGCTGCTTGTCCTCCGTCTTGATGCGCAGCGCGCTCGCGATCATGCTCGCCAGCTCCGACGGGTCGTCGAGGTTGGCAACCGCGATCTGAAGCTCCTCGGGCAGGTATGGGGCCTCCTCGATGATCCGCGAGAAGCTGGCCTGGACGTTGCGGTGGAGCGCCTCGAGCTCCGGCGACGGCTCGAGCTCGTCCGGAGCCTCCTCGATGCGGGCGATGAAGTAAGGGTCGGTGGAGACGAAGTCGACGATCCGCACTCGCTGGGCACCGTGGACGAGGATGCGCAGGGTGCCGTCGGGAACTTTGATCATGCGGGCTACCACGCCCGCCACGCCCACCCGGTAGATGTCGTCAGGCGCCGGGTTCTCGGTGTTCGGGTCCTTCGACGCGGCCATGGCCAGCATCCGGTTTCCCCCGAGCACGTCGTTCACCAGCCTGACCGATCGCTCCTGGCCGATCGCGAGCGGAGTGAGCGTCTCCGGGAACGGGACGCTGTCGCGCAGGGGCAGGATCGGCAGTGTGTCCGGGAGACTCGTGCGCACGGCGGCCTCGGTGGGCTCGCCGTTCGCCGATGGGATGTGGATGCTCATTCTTCGATCGGCACGCGCCGCACCGAGTCCTCGGGCCGCGCAAGCGGAATCTCCACCTCGAGAACCCCGTCCTCGTAGGACGCGCGGGCGGCGTCAGGAACGACCTCGGCGCCCAGCTCGACCAGGCGGCGGAACGGCCCGTGCTCGATCTCGATCTGCTGGTAGAGCCGCCCGGCCGCCTCCGCCGGACGGCGCTCTCCCGAGATCAGGAGCTGGCGGCCGCGGATCTCGAGGGAGACGTCCTGGATGTCGACGCCCGCAAGATCCGCCTTCACCACTGCCCGCGGCGGGCTGTCCGTGTAATAGACGTCGACGGAGGGCGAGAAGCCCCGGCCCCGGAGCCCCGTCTGGCGCTCGAAGACGTCGCCGAACAGCTCGTCGATCTCGCGCCGCATCCGCTCGAAGTTCGCGAAGAGGTCGCGCTGTGACGCCACAGGCCGAGGATATCGGCCCGTTCGAGAAGACCTAACGTCGCGGCTGGTTGGCGCGCATTGCTGGAATACGGACGCCGGATCGCACGTCTGAATGGGTGAGGAGCAGTTGCGATGGCCCGTATTGATGACCCTGAACACTCGGAGCTGACAGCTCTCGCCGACGGCACCCTCTCCGGCCGCCGCCGGCGGCGGCTGGAGGAGCGGCTGGCGCGGGAGCCCGAGCTGCACGAGGAGCTCGAGCGCCAGCGCATGGCGGTCGCGGCCCTGCGCGCGACCGACCTTCCCGCGCCCGCGGCTCTGCGTGAGCGCATCGAATCTGAGCGGGAGCGCACCCGTGGGCCCGCACGGCGCAGGCGCCTGGCGCTCGGCGGCGCACTCGCGGGCGCCGCGGCCGCCGGCGTTCTGGCCTTCGTCTTGGTCCTTCCGGGCGGAGCCGGAGCGCCGACGGTCGTTGAGGCCTCGGAGCTCGCCGAACGCCCGGCGACCGGACCGCCCCCGCCTCCGGGCCGCCCCGATCGGCTCGCCGTCGGCGCGTTCGGGCTGCCCTTTCCCGACTGGGCGGAGAAGTTCGGCTGGCACGCTGCCGGCGTGCGTCGCGACGAGATCGACGGGCGCGACGCCGTAACCGTCTTCTACGAGAAGGAAGGGCGGCGGATCGGCTACACGGTCGTCTCGGGCGAACAGATCGACCCGCCGGACGGCGCCGCCTCCGCCGCGCGCGAGGGCACGCGGCTGCGGTATCTGGACGATCGCGGCCGCCTCATCGTCACCTGGGAGCGCGACGGCCTCACCTGCATCCTCTCGGGCCGGGGGGTGGAGCCCGGCGTGCTGCTGGATCTGGCCGGCTGGCGGGCCGAGGGCAAGGTGCCGTTCTAGCCCTCGCAAACCCAGGCCCAGACCGGCAAACGACGGTTTAGGGATTCCCCCCATACCGCGGGGGCTGTGCGTGCCAGATGCTCCTTTGCGTGAGCGCACTAGCAGTTATCGAAGACACCCCCGCTCCCAGGCGAGAGCTCGACCCCGCGCGCCTGGGAGACCACGTGGACCGCCTCTACCGTGCCGCCGTAGGGCTCTGCGGCTCGCATGCCGACGCCGAAGACCTGGTCCAGGAGACGTTTGTGGCCGTCCTCCGCAGGCCGCGTCTCCTTCGTTCCGATGACGACATCGGCTACCTCCTCCGGGTGCTCCGGAACACCTTTTACTCGCGCTACCGCGCGGAGAGTCGCCGCCCCAGGGCCACCGACCTGGGCGAGCACGAGGAACTGGCCGAGCCGCGTCCCGGCGCTGCCCCCGACGCGGTGGCCGCCTCGCGCGAGGTGCTGGCGGCGGTCGCGGCGCTGCCCGAGCCCTACCGCGAGGCGGTGGCGGCGGTCGACCTGGCGGGACTGAGCTACCGGGAGGCGGCGCGCGCCCTCGACACGCGCGAGGGAACCATCATGAGCCGCCTGCATCGGGGCCGCGCGCACGTGGCCAAGATGCTCGGCTACACCTCGTAGACGTCTCCCTCGCGGGCCACGTCCACCGGCCGGCCGAAGGTCTTCGCCGCCTCCTCGCGCGCCCATTCCGCGTCGAGCTCGTCCGAGATGTGCACCAGCAGCAGCCGCTTCGCGCCGGCGGCGCGGGCCTGCTCGCCCGCCTCGGCGGGCGTCAGATGACCGCGAATGCCGGTGCGCTCGGGCCTCGGAAGCGTCGCCTCCACGAGCATCAGCTCGGCCTGGCTCCCAAACTGCGTGAGGGCGTCGGTCGGGCTGCAGTCGGCGCCGTAGACGATCCGCCCGGAGCCGTTCCGGGAGCTGATGCACATCGCGTACGTCTCGGTGAAGTGCGGAACCGGCTGGAACTTCACCCGCACCGGCCCGATCTCGAGCCTGCTCCCGTCGTTGTACTCCTCGAGGTGGAAGGCGTTCTCGATCAGGTCCTCGTTACCCCATGCACCGACGACGCGCCTGAACGTCGCCCGCGCCCCGGGCGGCGCGTGGAGGTAGGGGCGAGCGGGGTTGTCGGTGCCGGGCCAGCGGTCGACCGGCACCGGCTGCTGGCGCGGCGCGTAAGTCAGCGCGTACGAGTAGGGAACGAGATCAAGGAAGTGATCGGCGTGCAGATGCGAGATCACCACCGCATCCACGTCGACGTAGTCGATCCGCTGGCGCAGCTTGGCGAACACGCCGTTGCCGCAGTCGACCAGAACCGCTGTGCCGTCCTCCTCGACGAGGTAGCCGGAACAGGCGCCGCCGGCGTCCTGCCAGGACGGCGACTTGCCGAGGATTGTGAGCCGCATGTAAATGCAGACTATCCAGGGAGAACAACGCCGAACCTAGGCGTGCGGCTGCGGGAACGCGTACGCCGACGTGGTGCGCGCGGTCCGGAAGACGAATGCGAGCTGGCGCTCGGGCGCCAGCCCGCGCTCGGCCGGGCGGAAGGTGGTGCAGGGCTTCCCGAGGTCGAGCGCGCAGAGTCCCCGCTGCTTGAAGTAGCAGTCCTCGCAGCGAACGGGCTTCGTCTTCGGCACGGCCACGATCCTGCACGACACGCGGCCCACCTTCCAGACCCGTTGTCGCAAATCGCTTGTTTTTCCTTTGACCGCACTTTGCAGGGTCATCGCGGGCGCGTCCGCTCGTAGCGGTTTTTCGAGGGGGGCGAGCTTTCGCTCCGGCGATTGCCCACTGCAATCCGAAAGGATGTGCCGATGGAACTCGTCACGGGAGCCAGCGGCTACGTGGGGGGCCGCCTGCTGCGGAGGCTCGCCGGCGAGGGCCGACGCGTGCGGGCACTAGTGCGCGTGCCCGGGCGCGTCGAGCGGCTGCCGGAGGTCGAGATCCTGCAGGGGGACGTGCTCAGCGGGCGGGGCCTGGCCGCGGCGCTGGACGGCTGCCGCACGGCCTACTACCTCGTCCACTCGATGGAGCCCGCCACGGACGATCACTTCGCCGGGCGCGACCGCCGCGCCGCCGAGGGCTTCGCCCGCGCGGCGGCCGCGGCGGGCGTCGAGAGGATCGTCTATCTCGGCGGCATGGCTCCGTCGGGGACCCCGTCCCCCCACCTGAGCTCGCGCCTGGAGGTCGAGCGAATCCTGCTCGAGGCGGTGCCGGCCTCGACGGCCTTGCGGGCCTCGATCGTCGTGGGCGCGGGCTCACCTTCGTTTCGCGTGCTGGTACGGCTGGTCGAACGGCTGCGCGTGCTGCCGCTGCCGCGCTGGCGCTCCAACCGCACGCAGCCGATCGACGAGCGCGATGTGATCGAGTTCCTCGCCCGCACCGCGGAGACCCCCGGCGCGGCCGGGCGCTCTCTCGACGTCTGCGGGCCGGACCTGATGACGTACGGCGAGATGATCGAGCGGATCGCCGAGGCAATGGGGGTCGGGCGGGTGCCGCTCACGCTTTCCGCGTCGCTGACGCCGCCTGCGAGCGCGGTCGTGGCGGCGGTGAGCGGCCAGCCGCTCGAGCTCGTGCGCCCATTGATGGAGAGCCTCGAGTCGGACGTCCTGCCACGCGACGCCGAAGAGGCCCCGCGCCTGTACGGCATTCGACCACGCCCGTTCGGGCGGGCCGTGGAGCACGCGCTCGCCGAATGGGAGTCTCTCGAGCCGCTCGGTGCGCGATGAGGGTCGAGCGCAGCGTGCAGCTCGACGCGCCCCCGGAGCGCGTCTACGAGCTGGTGATGGATCCGTCGCGCTTGGGCGAGTGGGTCACGATCCACCATCACCTGGAAGGGCCGGCACCGCACCGGCTCGAGCGCGGCTCGAAGCTCACCCAGTGGCTCCGGATCGCCGGGAGCAGGTTCAAGGTGCGCTGGACCGTCGTTGAGAACGAGCCACAGACGCGCGTGGTATGGGAGGGCCGGGGACCGGTGGCCACCCATGCCCGGGTTGAGTACCGATTCACACCAAATGGGGACGGCACTCGCTTCTTCTACGTGAACGAGTACGACCTCCCGGGGGGCCCGCTCGGCCGATTGGCAGGCCGCACGGTCGCTCGTGTTACTGCCAAGGAATTGGATGCCACCTTGCAGCGACTGAAGTCACTAGTAGAGTAACTGTTAATGCCCGATTTCCTGGATGAAAAACGCAAAGAAATTGATGCGCGGCTCCGCGAGCTCCGCCCGCTGGTCGACGAGTACCAGCGGCTCGAGAAGGCAGCCGCCGCGCTCGCCGGCGTGCGGGGCGCATCGGCACCCGGCCGGCGGCGCCGGTCGAGTGGTCGCCGCGGCCGCCCACGCGGAAGCGGCACTCGATCGAAGCAGGCGCTGGAGCTCGTCCGCACACGGCCCGGGATCACCATCGGTGAGATGGCCGACTCGATGAACATCAAGGCGAACTACCTGTACCGGGTGATGCCGGCGCTCGAGGCCGACGGGCAGGTGAAGAAGCGCGACCGCGGCTGGTATCCGGCTTGACGCCGCCCCGCAAGCCAAGCTTGCGCTGCGGCGCTAAACCAGGCCCAGCTCCTTCACCGCATCCCGCTCCTCCTTTAGCTCGTTTACGGTCAGCTTGAGCTTCGACCGCGAGAAGTCATTCAGCTCGAGTCCCTGGACGATCTCCCACTCTCCGCCGGAGCAGCGGCACGGGAAGGACGAGATGAGCCCTTCCTCCACGCCGTAGGAGCCGTCGGTGGGCACGGCCATCGAGACCCAGTCCCCCTCCGGCGTTCCCAGCACCCAGTCGTGCACGTGATCGATCGCTGCGTTGGCGGCGGAGGCGGCGCTCGAGGCGCCGCGTGCCTCGATGATGGCCGCGCCACGCTTTCCCACCGTCGGCAGAAAGTCGTTCTCGAGCCAATCCTGGTCGTTGACCACTTCGGCCGCGATTTGACCCTTCACCCTGGCGTTGAAGAGGTCGGGGTACATGGTGGGGGAGTGATTTCCCCACACGCCCATGTTGGTGATGTCGGACACCTCACAGTCCGCCTTCTTCGCAAGCTGCGCGAGCGCCCGATTGTGGTCGAGCCGCGTCATCGCCGTGAAGCGCTCCCCGGGCACGCCTGAAGCGTTCGACATAGCGATCAGCGCGTTTGTGTTGGCGGGATTGCCCACCGTCAGCACGCGGACCGAGTCGTCGGCGTGCTCCGCGAGCGCCTCGCCCTGCGGCTTGAAGATGGCGCCGTTCGCCTCGAGCAGGTCGGAGCGCTCCATGCCCTTCGTGCGCGGGCGCGCGCCCACCAGCAGCACCACCTCCGCGCCGTCGAACGCCTGGGTGGGATCGTCGTAGATATCGAGTCCACGCAGGAGCGGGAAGGCGCAGTCGTCGAGCTCCATGGCCGTCCCCTCGGCGGCCTTGACGGCCGCGGGGACCTCCAGCAGCTTCAGGTGCACCGGCGTCTCGGGTCCCAGCATCTGCCCACTCGCGACGCGGAACAGCAGCGCGTAGCCGATCTGTCCCGCCGCCCCCGTAACGGTTACAACGGTCATTGCATCTCCTCTATCACCGCGTCAGCGAACTCACTGGTACCCACTGCCGACGGATCGTCACGCGTGGGCTTCAGGTCGTAGGTGACCTTGTCCCCCTTGCGAATCACCTCGGCGATCCCGTGCTGCATGCGGTCGGCCGCCTCCATCTCGCCCAACTGACGAAGCATCAGCACGGCCGACAGCAGTAGGGCCGTCGGATTGACCTTGTTCTGCCCCTTGTACTTCGGTGCCGAGCCGTGGGTGGCCTCGAAGATGGCGCCGGTCGTCCCGATGTTGGCGCCCGGCGCGAGCCCAAGTCCGCCGACCATGCCGGCGCCGAGGTCCGACACGATGTCGCCGTAAAGGTTCGGCATCACGATCACGTCGTATTCCTCGGGGCGTGAGACGAGCTGGTTGCAGAGGTTGTCGATAATCCGGTCCTCGAACTCGATGTCCGGATGGCGCTCGGCCACCTGCCGCGCGACCTCGAGAAAGACGCCGTCGGAGAACTTCATGATGTTGGCCTTGTGAGCGGCGGTGACCTTCCGCCGTCCGTTCTCCTTCGCGTAGTCGAATGCCGCCTCGACAATGCGCTCCGAGCCGAACACGGAGATCGGCTTGATCGAGATTCCGGATTGCTCCCGGGTCGGCGAGTGGAGCTCGTTGGCAAGGAAGCAGCGCAGCCGCTCGACCTCCTCGGACCCCCGTTCGAACTCGATCCCGGCGTAGAGGTCCTCCGTGTTCTCGCGCACGATTACGATGTCGGTCTCGGGGAAGCGCGTCCGCACTCCCTGGTAGGCCTTGCAGGGCCGGATGCACGCGTAGAGGTCGAACTCCTTTCGCAGGGCCACGTTGATCGAGCGATGACCGGAGCCCACCGGCGTGGTGGTTGGCCCCTTGATGGCCACGCCGCGTTCCCGGATCGAGTCGAGCGTGCGGTCAGGTAGCGGGTTGCCCTCCTGCTCGTAGACGTCGACCCCGGCGTCCTGGAAATCCCAGTCGAACTCGACACCCGTGGCCTCGAGCACGCGCCTGGTGGCCTCCGCGAGCTCGGGCCCGGTGCCGTCGCCGGGGATGAAGGTGACACGGTGGGTCAAAACTGTCCTTTCCGCCGCAGCGCAGGTGCCGCAGCTCGAGCTTGGCTCGGGGGGCGGCATTTTGGCTTGCGGGGCGGCGTTGGAGTAAGTCCGTTCGCGTTAGACGCGGAGCGGAAGGCTATTCAGGCGGCCGCTTGCGCCGGCTGCCCGCCGGGCTGCACGACGAAGTCGCGCCTGCGCACCAGCGCGAACGCGAGGATTGCGCCGACGAACGCGACCACGGCCGCCACGATCAGGATCTCGTTCAGGCCGTCTATGAACGCGCGCTGAGCTGCCGTAACGAGCGCGTCGCGTGCGGCAGGCGGCGCCGCGCGGGCAGCGCTCTCCACCGCGCCCGAG
>Ga0081538_10006313_pt1 | contig 10469 bp, 8 predicted proteins | sample TabmetS5T2R1_FD_71022 | JGI IMG/M metagenome (GOLD analysis project Ga0081538, IMG submission 71022) | Tabebuia heterophylla rhizosphere microbial communities from the University of Puerto Rico - S5T2R1 | ecosystem: Host-associated > Plants > Roots > Rhizosphere ...
GCGTATCGACCGCGAACAGGGGCGACTTGATGTGCTGGTCAACGACGTGTGGGGCGGCGATCCGCTCGCCGAGTGGAACAAGCCCGTGTGGGAGCATTCTCTGGAGAAAGGATTGCGGCTGCTGCGCCTAGCAGTCGATACGCACATCATCACGAGCCACTTCGCGATACCACTGCTGATCAGCAAGCCGGGCGGGTTGGTCGTGGAGATTACCGACGGCACGGCCGAGTACAATGCCAACTACCGAGGGACGGTCGGGCTCTACTACGATCTCGCCAAGGTCTCTGTCATTCGCCTGGCCCTGGTACAGGCCGATGAGCTTAGTCTGCATGGCGCCACTGCGCTGTCTCTGACACCGGGGTGGCTGCGTTCGGAGATGATGCTCGAGCACTATGGCGTCAGCGAAGCGAACTGGCGCGAGGCAACAACGCAGGCGCCGCATTTCGCCATCTCCGAGACCCCGCGGTTCGTCGGTCGGGCGCTCGCGGCGCTCGCACAAGATCCCGACGTGTCACGCTGGAACGGGAAGTCGCTCTCCAGCGGGCAATTGGCCAAAGTCTACGGGTTCACCGATCTCGATGGCAGCCAACCCGATTGCTGGAGGTACATCACCGAAGTTCAGGATGCAGGCAAACCCGCCGACGTAACCGGCTATCGCTAAGATCAATGGCAGACCAATCGGCCCCTTCACACTGAACCCAGGTCTTGGCAAAGGCGGGTTTCGCCGGACGGCCGCGGCGGTGGCCGACGCGGGGACCTGGTTCGAGCGCGAGGTGTCCAGGCAACTGAGCTGGCGCTTTGGCGAAGCGCGCTGCATCAGCCAGCCGACCTTGTCCGTGCTCGGCGGCTGGCTTGTGGAGCCTCTTCGGTCGGGCTGCCGACTACCGTTAACGAACTTCCGAAAACACCCTTCTTCCCCGCATTCCGGTGCATAGTCTCCTACCTACCGTGTGCCTCCATCGTCGTGTTCCCACGACAAAAGGACCGCTAAGGTACTATCGTTGGAGTCGGGCAGCTTGCCAAGGAGGTCTTTCGGATGGCTAAGTACGTGTTGGTCGGGGGCGCCTGGCTTGGGGGCTGGTGCTGGAAACCCATAGCCCGCCATCTTAGAGACCAAGGCCACGACGCCTACCCCGTCACCCTCAGCGGTCTAGGCGAACGGGTGCACCTCGCAAGCCCCGAAGTGAACCTAGAAACTCACATCACCGACGTCGTCAACCTCATCGAGTTCGAGGACCTAAGCGACGTAGTTCTCGTCGGGCACAGCTACGCGGGAATCGTTGTCACGGGTGCAGCCGACCGGATCCCCGAGCGTATCGCCCAGCTCGTCTACTTGGACAGCGGACCGGTTGCCGATGGCCTCGCCTACCTCGACACGCAGTCGCCCGAAGTCAGGCAGCACACCGAGCGAGAAGTGAGAACACATGGCTATGGGTGGCGTCTGCCCATGCCCTCTTGGGATGAGCTGGAAAACGTCCACGGCGCCAGCCTTGAAGGGCTGGGTGAAGAGCGACGCGAGCTGATGCGCTCTCGCGCGGTAGCGCAGCCGTTCGGCACCTACACCCAGCCGCTACGGCTAGGAAACGCCGGCCGGGAAGTATTACCGAAGCTGTTGATCACCAACAGCTTTCCACTGGCTCAGGTAAAGGAGCTGATCGCTAGCCAACATCCTTGGTTCCGTGAGCTCGCTGGCCCGGAGTGGCGGTTCCTGGAACTGCCCACGGGTCACTGGCCCATGTTCTCCAGGCCCCATGATCTCGCTGAGCTGCTCATCGATATCCCTCCAACGGAGGCGCGCGATATCGAGTAGGCTGGCGCCCACCTGCCAAGAACTCCTCCTACTAGGGACCAGGGCGACGAAGCACTTGCGTCACCGGAGGCCGCGAAAGAACTACCGCGCGTCTCGCTGGTGCGTGATTCCTTGCAGAAGTCCTCCGGCGGTTGCAGAATCGTGCTCGTCCACACGGCCGAAGAGATGAGGCGAACCTTGGCAAGACGATCTCTCGAGCACGAAGCAGACCAGTACACCGATCCCTGGTGGCGCGAGGCGGTGATCTACCAGATCTATCCGCGCTCTTTTTTGGACGCCAGCGGCGACGGCGCGGGAGACCTCGTCGGCATCACTGAGAAGCTAGACTACCTCACTTGGCTCGGGGTGGACGCGATCTGGCTCTCCCCGATCTACCCTTCCCCGATGGCCGACTTCGGCTATGACGTATCGGACTATACCGACATCCACCCGCTCTTCGGCACCCTCTCGGACTTCGATCGGCTGCTCTCCCAGGCGCACCGCCTGGGTCTCAAGGTAATTCTGGACTTCGTGCCCAACCACACCTCAGACGAGCACCCTTGGTTCGTCGCGTCGCGCTCTTCACGCGAGAGCCCCAAACGCGACTGGTACATCTGGCGCGACTCCACCCCTGGCGGCTCTCCGCCCAACAATTGGGAGAGCTACTTCGGCGGTTCGGCCTGGGAGTGGGACGGACTCACGGGGCAATACTACCTGCGCCTGTTCACCAGAAAACAACCAGACCTCAACTGGCGCAACCCTGAGGTGAGGAAAGCGATGTACGACACCATGCGCTTCTGGTTCGGGAGGGGTGTGGACGGGTTCCGGATAGACGTGCTGTGGTTGCTCATCAAGGACGAGCGGTTTCGGGATAACCCCGAGAACCCCGATTGGAAGGAGGGAGACTGGCTCTTGAATCGGCAGAGCAGAATCTACTCCGGGGACCGTCCCGAAGTGCACGAGGTCGTGCGAGAGATGCGGGTGGTGGCAGACGAGTACGAGGATAAGGTGCTCATAGGGGAGATCTACCTGCCGCTCGAGCGTTTGCTCCTGTACTACGGTGATGACCTCAAAGGTGTACACCTGCCGTTCAACTTTCAGCTCGTGACGATGGAGGGATGGGACGCCCAAACGGTTCGCAAACTCGTCGACGACTACGAGGCGGCGCTCCCCGAGGGGGCCTGGCCCAACTGGGTGCTGGGTAACCACGACGTCCCGAGGATCGCGACGAGGGTGGGGGCTGAGGGCGCGCGACTGGCAGCGATGCTGCTCCTCACTCTGCGTGGCACCCCGACCCTCTACTATGGCGACGAGATCGGCATGGAGGATGTACCCGTACCGCCCGAGCTGGCCCGCGACCCGCAGGGCAGGCTCTTCCCTGGTTACGGTCGCGATCCAGTACGTACCCCGATGCGGTGGGACACCTCACCCAACGCGGGCTTCTGCCGGAAGGGCGTGGCGCCCTGGCTCCCTGTCGGCGGGGGTGTGGAGAGGGCAAACGTTGAGACCCAGAGGGACGACCCGGGCTCCATGCTCTCGTTGACCAGGCGTCTGATCTCCTTGAGGCAGACCACTCAGGCTTTGCGCTCCGGCTCCTACGAGCCCGCTGTCGGGGTGCCCGAGGCTTGCTTGGCCTTCTCGCGCCGCCTCAACGAGCAGGAGATCTTCGTCGCGCTCAACTTCAGCGCCGAGCACGCGGAGGTGCCTTTGCCGGGTGCCGCCGATGACCGTCCCTGGCGTGTGCTGCTCTCCACGTGCGGAGAGGACCGGGAGGGGCGGGAGCTCCGCCGAGCGGCACGCCTGAGCGGGCACGAGGGATTGTTCCTGATCTCGGATCACTCATGACCCACCGGCTAATTCTCTGGTCTTCGCGCTAGTTGAGGACCGTGAGAATTACGGACGAGGGGTGCTCGGGGTCGTGGAACACCTCCTGGTCGGGCGGAACGAGACTGGTCGCGATCACCAGCGGCTGCCCGCTTTCGGTGTTGTCTCCCGGCGCGTCGTGCTCGAGCTACTGCTGGTAGTAGGGAACCTCTCGGCCGGCGTCCCCGCTTGGTGCCTTACTGGGCCGCATCATCGGACATCGCCTCGGCCAGCTTCCCGCTCCTCCAACTGCGGAAGATCGAGAAGGCACAGTAGGCCAGCACCATGGCGGTGACTTCCAGCGGCAAATGGAAGAGATAGTCGATGAGCAGGAGTCCCCGAAAGTCGACGCCGTTTGCGGCGTGCATGTTTAGGTGCGGCCACCAGGAGACCATCAGGTAGCCGATTGCGAGGTACATCGCCCAAGCCCTCACCTTCGAGTCCGGGAGACCCTACGGGTCACCGGCAACCCGAAGACCAGGAACGAGATCCCGAGTCCCAAGAGCACGGCGTCGGTTACGCTGAGGAAGATGAGGAAGGGGATCTGGGCCGACGTGGGCTCCACCCCAATGGCGGCGGGCGGGGGAACAGCGCGAGCGACGAGCACATCTCTTCCGGCTGCGACGCGGTCCACGCGAGCCATCCGCTCAGCACCTCCCTGGTTGCCGCGCCGGGGAAGAACAGGCCGCCGCCGTAGAGCCGGTTCACCGGCATCAGGTCGGTCTCGACGGCAGTGACTATCCCGAAGTTGCCTTTGCCGCCGCGCACCGCCCAGAACAGCTCGGGGTGCCTGTTGGCCGTGACGAGGCGCGGCCGGCCGTCGGCGGTGACCAGCTCCAGAGCGCGCACGTGGTCGGCGGCGAAGCCGTAGCGGCGGCCCAGCACAGGCAGTCCACCGCCGGTCAGGTAGCCGACCGCGCTGACGTCAGACGTGGACCCGACCAGGGGCGCCAGGCCATAAGGCCCTGCCTCCTCGATCACCTTCGGGTGGTGTTCCACGACGAGGTTCCACCCGGCACGCTCGGCGTCGTAGCCCTCCTCGTCGGGCAGCAGTACCTGCCCCGCACGCGTGACTTCAGCTCCAACGATTGCACGTCTAACTCCTATCTTGGTCGGCTCGGGTCGACCGTGTCGACACGGCGGGTTCATGCTGCGGGGCGATGTACGCCAGCGGTGTGTTGCCCTTGATGAGGTCGGCGGTGCGTTCGGCGATCGCGATGGTGGGAGCGTTGGTGTTGCCGCGCGGCACGGCCGGCATCACGGAGGCGTCGACCACTCGTAACCTTTCGGTGCCGCGCACGCGAAGCTCGGGGTCGCAGACTGCCTCCTGGGTGCCGCCCATCGCGCAGGTGCTCGTCGGGTGGAACAGCGTTGTCACCGTACGACGTACCCATGCGCGGAGTTGCTCCTCGTCGCTCGCCTGCTCACCGGGCGCGTACTCCCCAGCAGTGTGTGCAGCCAGCGGCTCCTGCGCGGCGATCTCCCGCTGCTGCCGTACACCCGCTACCAGAACGTCAAGATCAGCCTCGAAGGAAAGGTAGGCGGGATCGACCGCCAGCTTCGCGCGCGGATCTGAGGAGCGGAGGGTGACCCGACCGCGGCTCTTGACATCGATGGTGCAGACGAGAAGAGAGACACCTCGTCGATCCGGATGGGCCTGCAGTTCGTCAGGACCCGGCGCAGCCGCAACGCCGTAGCCCAGGTCGGGCGCCCTCAGGCCCTCGCGGGAGCGGCCGAAACCTCCGGCCTCCGGCCCGTTTGAGGTCATCGGCCCTTGCCGCATTTCCTGCCACAGCGCCATGTTTTCCGGGGTTGCCTCTTCGAAGAGATTGGGGGTCTGCGGCGTATGCCACTGCGGGGCGCAGATCGGATGGTCCTGCAGTCCTTCGCCCACCTGGGGGGCGTCCACGATCACTTCGATGCCATGCTCGCGCAACTGTTCGGCGGGTCCGATACCCGAGAGCATGAGCAGCTGCGGGCTATTGAGCGTGCCGCCTGACAGCACGACCTCACCCCGGGCATAGACGTCGCGCTCGATGCCGTCCCGAACATAGCGCACACCGGTGGCGCGCCCGTTCTCGACGAGCACCCTGGTGACCAGGGCGCCGGTCTCCACGGTGAGGTTGTCCCGTTCCAGAGCGGGTCGCAGGTAGCCGTCGGCCGTCGACCAACGTTCACCCTGTCGCTGGGTAAGTTGGAAGAAGCCCACGCCGTCCTGCTCAGCACCGTTGAAGTCGTCGTTAGCCGGCAGACCGTACGCCTTGGCGGACTCCACCCACGCCTGGGTCAGTACGTGCCGGTAACGCCCATCCTCTACTCGCAACAGGCCGCCGGTTCCGTGGAATACCGACTCGCCGCGCTCCTGGTCCTCAGCTTTCCGGAAATACGGTAGCAGGTCCTCATAACCCCAGCCGGCGCAGCCGTAGGCATCTCGCCAGGTGTCGTAATCTACCCTGTTGCCACGGATATAGACCATGCCGTTGATCGACGAGCTACCGCCCAGGATGCGGCCGCTCGGCCAATGGATACAGCGATTGTGTGCGTACCGCTGAGGGATCGTCGAGTCATCCCAGGCAAGTGGCCCCTTCCACAAGGTGGGTGCAACGGCCGGGATGCGGATCTCGGGCGCGTCGTCCGGTGGGCCGGCCTCCAGCAGCAATACCCGGGTACCGGCGTCCTCACTCAGCCGGGCCGCGAGCACACTGCCCGCGCTGCCGGCGCCAACGATAATGTAGTCGTACATCGCTACCTCCTGACGAATATTGATGAAGTAGATGGCTCGCTCTCGGGTAGGCCGCGTTCGCAGAGCAGGCCGTTCAGGTCGTAGACAAAGCACTCTCAGGCAAGCAGCCCTAACGGCTCATCGATGAAGACGCACTTAGGTGCAACGTCGCCAGCGTCGACTCCATCTCGTATAGGCCCACGGCGGCCAGATGCGCGTGCGGACGCGCTTTGTTGGTCTACCGCGTCATGTTCCGATCTTCTCGCGGAGCAAACGCCATGACTTCAGCCTCCACGATCCGGCCTGCTGTTTGCGGGTTGCTCGCAACGCATTCGCCAGCCGATACATTTGTGCTTCGCACAGCCTCTCCTCATAGCGCTGCTTCAAGACTTGAAGATCCATCATTCCATGCATCTTCGGTGATCATCCTTTGTGTTTAGCCCGATGGGCTGTGTTTCCGACTCTCAGGTAACGGAGTGCGGAACTTCGTTACCTCAGCGTCGATCCACTGGACACCGTGATAGCGGGCCCTGCTGATCCGGTGGTTGCCATCGTAAGCGAAGTACTTCTCGCCGATACTGGACAGCTCGACCTGCCGCAGCTAAGTGGCGTATACCCGCTACGCTTACGCCTCCGGGAGGGCGCCGGGCGGACCGAGGATCTCGTCGCCGACCTTGGCGGCAACGCTGTTGGCGCGCTCCAGATCTGCCGGCGTAAGCTCTGGCGGCGCAGCGCCCGTGTCCGGGGTGCCTGCCTCCTGGATGAGGCGCGCGAACCCGCTCGGCGAGGCGATGACCAGTCCGTTAGTAATGCCTTCGCCGGTGGCGGCGACGACGTGCGCCGTGCCGGCGGGGATTCGGAAGGTCTCACCGTCATGGAGGACCACCTTGCGCTTACCGACCCACACCGTGAGCTCCCCGTCCACCACGTAGAGCCGCTCGTCGTACCTGGTGTGGCGGTGCGGTGGGGTCTGGTCACCGGCGGCCTTGCGGCCTTCGATGAGGTCGTAGCGACCCCCGGTTTCCGTATGGTCCGCGAGGACCGTCAAGCGATTACCGAGCAACCAGAACGTTCGTGTCGCCTTCCGGCCGTCGCTCCCTTCCGTTTTCTCGTGGTTCTCTCGTGTCGTCGTCATACGTATATCCTTCCTCGTGTCGGCGACGCGCCGCGTCAGGCGGCGTCTCTATGCTCGGGCGAGCGTTCACGTCTGCGCCTGGCCTCTCCCCAGAGCAGGAGTCCGGCCTCCTCGGGGAGCCATTCGAGGCGATCTACGTGGCCGCAAGCGTCGTTGCTGCACCGCAACGCCCACCGGCCGCTCTCGTCCAGGATCGGCTCCCGGTCTTCGAACTCACCGATCCGGCCGCAGTAACAAGCTTCCTTTATTCCTCTCACCTCCTCGTGTTTTGGTTCCGGTGGTTCCTTGTTTGCCGCACCGATGATGGACGATGGCAGCGGTGGCTACCTCCGCGAATCCGACGGTTTTTCCCTAAGCGAATTCGTGGATGCATCCTGCACATAGCAGGCGGCAGACCTGCTCATGAAGTCTGTGGGCGGTTTGACAAGAGTTCACCGAGGTTGGGGCGCGAAGGGGCTTATCCCGGCGGTTGGTGTGGATCAGTCTATCTTCACGAGGCCGTGGCGCACGGCCAAAACGAGCGCCTGCAACCGCGAAGCCGCCCCCAGCTTGGCGAGGATGCTCGTCACGTGGGTGCGAACCGTGGCGGTGCCGACGTGGAAGCGCTCCGCGATCTCCCTGTCGCTCAGGCCGTCGGACAGAGCCTGGAGTACCTCCAGCTCCCTGTCGGTGAGCTTCTCGAATGACAGCCACACCTCTCGGTCCTTCCGGCGTTCTTGGTCGACGAGCCGGAGCGCCTCGAAGACGTCCTCGAGCGAGAGCAGTTGCTCGCCCGAGTGGAGCCGGCGCACGGCTTCGATGACCTTCTCGACGGAGGCAGACTTGTGCAGGACGCCCGAGGCGCCAGCCTCCACCGCCCGGGCGAGCCGCTCCTGATCGGAGAAGTACGTCAGGACTAGCGCAGCGGCGCGCGGGTAGGCGCCGCGCAGTACCGGGATCAGCTCCTCACCCGAGCCATCGGGTAGCCCAAGGTCCACCACCGCCACGTCCATCGAGGCGTCCGCCGCTCCGATTGCCCGGCGCGCCTCGGCCACGGAGCCGGCCTGCGCGACCACCGTCAGGTCCGGTTCCTGCTCCAGCATGAAAGCCAGCGGCTCCCGGGTGGAGGCGTGATCATCAACGAGCAGTACGCGGATCACCGCTCCTACCCTTCAGGGCTCTCCCGGACACCCTCTAGCTCGAACGCGAAGACCGAGCCGGCTCCCGGCCCAGTGCGCACCGTGAGGTCCGAGCCGTGGGCTCGCACGATGCGCCTGCTGACATAAAGCCCCAGGCCGGCGCCGGAGACCCGCCCCTCTTTCCCGTTTCTGCCTCGCTCGAACTTTTCGAAGATGCGCTCCAGATCGTCGGGGTTTATGCCCGGCCCACGGTCGGCCACCTCTACGCGGACGCGCCCGTTGCCGGCAGACGCGACGCGCAGCGAGATCTGCGTTCCGTACGGCGAGTACTTCGCCGCGTTGCACAGGAGGTTGCGCAATACCAGCCGGATGCGGTCCCGGTCGGCCAGCACCCTTTCGTGAGCGTCGACCCCTTCGAGAGGGGTTTCGAGTCGTTCGCCATCGTAGTGGGTCTCGGCGACCGCCGCGGCGTCTTCTATCAGGGCGCCGATCTCGACCGGTCGAGGCTCCACCCGGAAGTCGTCGCGCTCGACGGCGGCCGTTGCCTGCACGTCGGCGACGAGGGCGTCCATGGCGTCCGTCTCTTTGAGGATGGTGGCGAGGGTACGGTTCTGAAGGTTGGGGTCGAGCCCGTCCCTGGAGAGCATCTCGGTGAGCCTGCGGATGGCCGAGAGCGGGTAGCCGAGCTCGTGGGCGACCATGGCGGTGAAGTCGGCCTTGAGAGAGGCGACCTCCTCCAGGTGCCGGGCGCGTTCTTTCTCGGCGGCCAGGAGCGCCGCGCGCTCGGAGGCGATCCGCCTGAGCTCCAGGGTGCCACCGACAACCACGACCGCCGCCATCGCGAGGCGCAAGACGTCCGCGGTGTTCATGAGGACCGAGTTGCCGTAGGCCGAAGGCCAAAGGGAGTCGTGCAGTTCGGAGCCGGCCAGCAGGACTATCGCGAGCGAGAGCCAGCCCCCGATCTCCCCGCGCCGGTTCCTCAAGAGCGCCCCGACCGCGGCCAAGACTGCGAGCCCTAGAGGCGGAACCGCGAGCGCCCAGTGCCAGCCGGTCATCCAGGACATGGGCGCAATCCGTAGTCGAGCCGCCTCCTCCAGGCTCTCGACAAGCACAAGCGGCGGCACCAAGCCTTGCCCCTTCAACAACCAGTACCCGGCGACACAGACGCAGCCGAGCAGAAACATGCCGGCCGCAATCCGCAACGAGAAGCGCGGCGCTTCCCTTGGCACGAGGCCGATGACGAAGAAGGTGGCAGCCAGCGTCCGGACAAAGATCATCTGATAAAGGGAGTCGTTAACGTCGGTTGCACTCTTGAGGATCGGCTCCAGGTACCCGAAGATTAGTTGCCCCAGCCCCAGCACCACGAACCCGCAGGCCACCCAGCGCAGACGCCCGCCGACCCCGTCAGCGACGATCAGCACCAGCACGAGCGCGGCGAAGAGCCTGGCAAGCGATATGGCCGCCTCCGCGCCCCCGCGAAACCCCACGGGGACGACCGCCGCAAAGCCCACCCAGCCGTTGGCGAGGTTCACGAGAGCCCATGCGGCGATCCCCACTGCCAACGCCACCGCCGCGACTAGGACCTTCTTGTGTGCCATCGGCGAGGAGGACCAGTTGTAAGAGGCTTCCTCCACAGCCCCTCGTGCTGACCCTCCGCCCTCGCGCGGCACGAAGAGCGCGTCGGGGACGTCCTTGACAGCTTCAGAACCACGGCGTGTCTTTGCCATAACTTTCCCATGATTCCACAATGCTGCAGAACGTCAAGCCTGACCGCACGATCGGAGAGTAAGGGTAAGTAATGGACGAGTGGGGATAGCAGACGTACGCGTTGCGCTTCCGGTG
>Ga0081538_10006314_pt1 | contig 10468 bp, 11 predicted proteins | sample TabmetS5T2R1_FD_71022 | JGI IMG/M metagenome (GOLD analysis project Ga0081538, IMG submission 71022) | Tabebuia heterophylla rhizosphere microbial communities from the University of Puerto Rico - S5T2R1 | ecosystem: Host-associated > Plants > Roots > Rhizosphere ...
ATCTCGTGTGCGATCCGCACCAGCGTGCGCCGCACGTCCTCGCGGTCGAGGACCGTCTTCTCCTGCACTCCGAACCGCCCCTTCTGGCCTCTCAGGACCTGGTTAAAGGAACCTGCGGCGAGAGTACCAGCGGTCGCCGACGACCATGTTTCGCACGCCTCCGAGCGGGCAGCTAATCTCGCAACAGATGAACGCCGAGCGAGCAAAGGCATACGGCCGCCTCATGGCGGTCGCTTCGACGGAGGGCCCCGAGGCCCTCGAGCCCGAGGAGCGCACCCTTCTGCGCGAGGCCGCCGACGCCCTGTTCTTCTGCGAGGACATCTCGCTCGACGAGGAGGCACGCGAGGCGCTCGCTCAGATCGGCGACCTCACCGGCACGCTCGTAGGCTCAGAGCGCTGGGACGGACAGCGCGCCGAGCGTGTCCTGCAAGACCTCGAGGCCTGCGGCCCCGCGCAGCTCGTGCGCCTGGGCGACTAGGCACTCGGCTCTGCCACCGGCTCCGGCGGGCTCTCCGACGCCCGCACCAGGACCGGCCCGCCGCGTTCGGGGAAGGGAACCTCGATGCGGTCGAAATCGCGCGGCACCACCACGTTGTCGAAGGCGCCGCGCGCCTCCTCGCGCACCTGGCCGCCCGAATAGCGGGGCGAGATGTGCGTGAGCGCGAGCATCTCGACGCCGGCGGCCGCGGCCAGTGCGGCCGCGCCCGCGGCCGTTGAGTGGCGCGTCTCGCGGGCCCGCTCGGCGTCCTCCTCCATGAAAGTGGCCTCGTGGACGAGCAGGTCTGCCTCCCAGGCGACGAGCCGGGTCATGTCGGAGGGCGCCGTATCACCCGTCAGCACGACCTTGCGCCCGCGACGCTCCTCGCCCATCACCTGATCGGGCCGCACCCCGCCCACCGCCTCTCCGCGCTGGAGGCGCCCGAAGTCTGGGCCGGGCGTCACCCCGAGCTCGCGCGCGCGGTCCGGGTCGAACACCCCGGGGCGTGGATCCTCGACGAAGGCGTATCCGAGGCCGGTGAGCCCGTGGTCCACCTCGAAGGCGCAGATTCGGTAGCCGTCGCGCCCGAGCTCGTCGTTGGGCTCGAGCTCGACGAGCGCGAGCGGGAACGTCAGCCGCCCCACGACCGGCCGGAGCAGCTCGAACAGGCGGCGCAGGCCGCGTGGGCCGTAGACGGTCAGCTCGCGCTCTCGCTGGCGCAGCGCGAACGTCTTCATCATGCCGGGCAGCCCCAGCACGTGGTCCGCGTGGAAGTGCGTGATCAGGAGCTCCTCGAGCTCGATCAGCCCAACCGAGCGCATCAGCTGGCGCTGGGTCCCCTCGCCGCAGTCCACGAGCAGGCGGTCGCCGCCGCGCCGCACGAGCGTGGCCGGCAGGCCGCGGCGCGGGCTCGGTGACGAGCCGGCCGTGCCGAGAAAGAGCACGTCGAGGTCCATGAGCAGTCCTATGTTGGCGGGTCAGAGCTCGATGAGCTCGAACCGGACCTCGCCGTCCTCCACGCGCGCCATGCCCATCGTGTGCCGCGGCGCGCGCCGCCGCTCGGTCGGACTACCGGGATTGAAGATCTGGAAGCCGTTCTCGCCGCGCTCGTGCAGCGGCATGTGCGAGTGCCCGAAGACGAGCGCCTGAGCGCGGCCGCCGAAGCGGGCTCGCATGCGCGCGAGCCGGCCCCGGCGCGGGCCCGCGTCGTGCAGCATCGCGATGCGGGCGCTGTCTGCCTCGACAACTCGCTCGGTCGGCAGCAGGCCGCGCAGCTCGGCGCTGTCGACGTTGCCGTGCACACCGATGACCGGTGGCCCGATCGTCTCGAGCGCATGCAGCACGGCCACGGTCGAGAAGTCGCCCGCGTGCAGGAGCAGATCCGCCGCCGCGATGCGGCGCACACACTCGTTCGGCAACGCGCGCGTGCCGCGCGGCAGGTGGGTGTCGGAGATGACCGCGATCAGCATCGGCCCAAGCGGATCATGGCGCGGCATGCCCGCCGGGTTCCCGTAGGGTGGCCTCGCATGCGTGCGCTTACGGTGGTGCCGCTCCAGCCCGACTCGGCCGCAGTCGTCGACATCGAGGAGCCCACGCCCGGCCCCGGCGAGCTCCTGGTCGACGGACTCGCGCTGGGCGTGTGCGGCACCGATCGCGAGATCGCCGCTGGGGACTACGGCTGGGCGCCTCCGGGCCGCGAGCGGCTAGTGCTCGGCCATGAGTCGCTCGGGCGCGTGCGCGAGGCGCCCGCGAACAGCGGGTTCGAGGCCGGTGATCTCGTCGTCGGCGTCGTCCGCCGGCCCGACCCGGTGCCGTGCGGCGCCTGCGCGCGCGGCGAGTTCGACATGTGCCGCAACGGCGAGTACACGGAGCGCGGCATCAAGCAGATCGACGGCTTCGCCTCGGAGCGCTGGACGGTCGAGGCCGACTACGCGATGAAGCTCGATCCGGGGCTCGACCAGGTCGGCGTCCTGATGGAGCCGACCACGATCGTCGCCAAGGCCTGGGACCACATCGACCGGATCGGCTCGCGCGCGTACTTCGCGCCGGAGCGGGCGCTCGTCACGGGCGCGGGCACGATCGGCCTGCTCGCGGCCTTGCTCGGCGTCCAGCGCGGTCTCGATGTGCACGTCCTCGACCGGGTCGAGGACGGCATCAAGCCGGAGCTGGTGGATGCGCTCGGCGCCACCTACCACACGACCGATGCCGAGACGATCGAGAAGCTCGCCCCGCCAGACATCGTCGTCGAGGCAACGGGGGTGCCGAAGCTGGTCTTCGACGTCATGCAGCACAACGCCAGCGCCGCCGTCGTCTGCCTGACAGGCGTCTCCCCTACCGGCCGCGACATCAGCATCGACGCGGGCCAGCTGGGCCGCGACATCGTGCTCGAGAACGACGTGATCTTTGGCTCCGTCAACGCCAACCTGGGTCACTACGAGCTCGCTGCTCGGGCGCTCGCAAGCGCGGAGCGCGGCTGGCTCGAGCGGATGATCACGCGGCGCATTCCGATGGAGCACTTCCAGGAGGGTCTGGACTCCCGTCCAGACGACGTCAAGGTCGTCCTCGAGTTGTAGCCTTGCCCTCCCGGCGCCCGTAGCTCAGTGGATAGAGCGCTCGCCTCCGGAGCGAGAGGTCGCAGGTTCAAATCCTGCCGGGCGCGTCCCCACGAACTGCACTTTGTTTGCAACAGCCCTACGACGGAAGGTTGGCCCCGACGTACCCCGTCGAGGCCAACCAAGCTTCACGGTCTCCTGTTCGGCTGCGGAGGAAGCGGTGTCTTGTTCGGGTTGCAGAAGGTGCCGGGGTTCGCCTCATGCGGATCCGCGAGACCCAGCTTGTTTTCCTGCCCGAAGGACTGCGACCGACCGCCGGGGCCGTTGGGGCCGGAGCCGTCCAATGGAGCGTCAGGGTCGTCGTTGAGTCCGGAGAAAGAGCACCACGACTTACCCTGATTCTGGTTGGACTTCTTGCCGCTTCCGGTTACCTCACCGGCCAGCGCCGGCCCAGCGCTGAGGATCGCGACCGCGGCGCCACACGCGCCGACTGCGAGTAGGGATTTGACCTTCCCCATGTTTCCCTCCTTTGACGGGGAGAAGATGTCCACCGTAAACCGATCCGGATCGCGCGGACAAGGGGGAAATTCGGCCCGTCCCGTTAGTCGGCCCCCAGCCTGGTCTTTCGCCAACTCGATCTTCGGCGCGACTCCCGGCTGTTCGGCGTGGCCTGTTTGGACCACTCAACCCCGGGCACCGTTTCCGCTCAAGGGAGGCACCTACGAGGAGGAGTGGTTCGAATGAGAAGGAGTCTTGCGCTGCTAGCTGCTGTGCTGGCGGTCTCGGCAGTAGCAGCACCGGCGTCGGCAGGGGCGGCGGATCCGGCGAAGCGGGTCGGGAAGTTCACGATGGCCACGAAGATCACAAGCGTCCGCGCCGCGGGCAGTGGGCTCGTGGCGAAGGGCGTGGTCGTCGGCAGGCTGAACGCTGGCGGAACGCAAATTCGCGACACTGCGCCGGCGAGGTTCCGGGTCAGCCAGGTACGGCAGAACGGACGCTGCAACATCCTTGCTCTCCGGCTGGCGCCAGTGCACCTGGCGCTGCTCGGCGTCCGCGTCGATACTTCACACATCTCCCTCGACGTGACGGCGCGCCAGCGCGGCGGAGTGCTAGGCCGGCTGTTCTGCGCGCTGGCGAACGCCGAGGTCCGCTTCCCGCGGGCGGCGATCGCCCGAGTAAACCGGCAGCTCGACAACGCGCCGATCGCGACGCGTTCCAGCGCCCCGATGCGGGTAGCGACGCATCAGGGCACTTGCCAAATCCTCAACCTGGTCCTTGGTCCGCTGCATCTCGACCTGCTCGGACTCGTAGTCGATCTCTACGGGCAGACCACGAGTGACCCGGTGCGAGTGAGGATCACCGGCGAACCGGGGCACGGACTGCTCGGCGACCTGCTCTGCTCCCTTGCGGGCGGCGGAAACGTCACTTCGCTTGCACAGCTCCAATCGCTGCTGCGGTCGCTTGGGGTGAACCTCAACGACGCGCAGATCCAGAGCCTGCTGACGCGGCTCGGGATCGGCGACCTGGCCGGCGGGCTGTCACAGCTCGATCTCCAGCGGATACTCGCGGCGCTCGGGCTGGGGAGCACGCCCCCAGCGTGATCCGCTAGCTCTCCCTGACTGCGACGGGACGCGCCGACCACCTCCGGAGGCCGGCGCGTCCTGACGCATCGCCATCCGCGGGCTCAGCTAGCGCTGCTCGCTGCGGTACTCGCCGGCCCGCGGACTATGCCCGGGCCCTCGCTGCACGCTGCGAGTGCCGCCTCAAGCTCAGCGAGCCAGCGACGCTCGCGTCGAGCTGTTCGCGGAACAGCCGTCGAGCCCCTTCATCTCCCGCCGGGCGCGTCCGAGGAAAGTCCCGCTAGGACGGGCTTTTTCGTTCTCGCAGCGCGCAAGCCCCCCCTTTTGGGGGGCTCTCCCGGACATGGGTCGTGAATGACGGCAGAACCGGACCCTTGCCGACGTTGATACAGAAAGGTCCGGCGCGCCGATCCGCGGCGCTCCAGGGAACGGAGTCGGTATGTCACGGAAAATCTCGCTGTCATCGCGGCTGGCTGCCGCGCTGGTCGCGGTCGCGACCGTGCTGGTGGTTGCGGCGCCCTCCGAAGCGCAAGTGACGGGAGGCAAGCTGTTCGCGACCGGCGGCACCGTGGACGTCGTCGTACAGCAGGGTGGCATCACCGGGTACACCAGCCGGCTCTTCCTGCTGCGCCCAGACGGAACCCGCGACAACATCGCCCTCAACACGGACGTGGGCAAGCATGTGACGCTTGGGCCATTCGCCGCGGGCCGCGAGCTCGTGTTCGGGATCACCCTGCTCAACGGCGGCCCAACTTTCTTCATGGGCCCAGGGAGCCGGAACCCGGATGGCGTCGCACACGCCGTCGTCACGGAGACCGGCGTGCGCACGTTCCTGGTCGGCTTCGAGGACATGTTCGACGGCGGCGATCGAGATTACGACGACAACATCTTCCAGTTCACCGGCAACCTGGAGCCGAACAGGCCTCCTCCCGCCGACGGCCAAACGCCTACAAGTCCCACGGAGACTCCAAACACGGAGTCCAACGTGATGCCGCTGAAGATCCATGAGGCCCAGCGCCGATTGCCGAAAGTGCTGCGCAAGCAGTACGGCAGGCGGTTCACAAGGCGCATCGGACCTCTCACGCGGTCCTGCTCCCGACTAGCAACCGGGAAGGTGCGCTGCCGGGTTCGCTGGAACACCAGGCGCCATCGCTATTCGGGCAGCGCAACGTTGTGGAAGGAACTGGATCATCGGAACTCGATCCTCTTCACCACGGCGATCCGTCGAACGCCTCGAGCTTCGGCCTGAGGGACGGCGAACGTCACGCGCTCGATCTCGCTGCCGCGCTGACTGCGGCCACGACGAGAGCGATGCGGATGCGGCCAAGCCCACGGGGCCGCGAGCCACCCCCCGGACTGGAACATCGGCGCAGATCCTCGCATGGGATCAGGACGCGGGCAAGAGCGCGCGGGCCGAGCGAGACCCACCCATACCGTGGTCGATGGCTACCCGTGCCGTCGGAGCTGTGTTAGCGTCGGCCACGCGACACCCGCGGACGGGTCGTCCGGTTTGGGCTCACCGTCGCTGCGGGCCTCGGACTCGATAGGAGGCTGGGATGGTGGCTGTTGCTCGTCCGCGTATCGGGCAGGTACTGGTGGCGGCGCTTGCGCTCGCGCTGATGGCGCCGGTGATGTCCACCGCACAGTCCGGGATTCCAGACGCCAATGCCCGCGAACGGACGCTGGCCGGACTCTTGCGCCTCGATCCCGGCGCCCGGCTGGGAGCCAACACGCAGGTGGGCGCGCTCGATGGGACCCGGTTGCTCGGCGTGCCGCGGCGGACGAACTTCATGCTGGGCCTGGGCGTGCAGCAGCGAATAGTGGGCGGCGGCGGCCACGACCAACTCGGCGCGCGCGGTGCCGCGAGCGTCGTGCTGGGCCGCGGAGGGCCTGACCTCGTCCACGGCGGAGCCACATCCGATCGGCTCGGCGGCGGGCCCGGCCACGACCTGATCCATGGCCACGACGGTGCCGACATGATCCTCGGAGGCGGCGGGCGCGACCTGATCCACGGCGGGCCCGGGCTTGATCGCATCAGGACCGGCCCCGGCCGCGACCGTGTGGTCGACGATCGCGGCGCCACCACAGTCCGGGCCGGGAGCGGCGGGGACCGGGTCGACGTGGCGGATGGCCGCGGCGACGATCGCGTGCTCTGCACGGCGGGCTCGCTCGCCCGCGTCGCGGCGGATGCCGAGGACCAGGTCGGCGACGGCTGCCGCGTAGCGACGGAGCGCGTGGTCGCGCGGCGGCCCGGGTCGGGACCGCCTGCCCGCGCTGCCCAACGCGTCGCGGGGGACGGCAGCAACGGCAGCCCGTTCGTCATGGATTGCGGCAGGACCGGTCTTGTCGATTGCGACATCGGCCCCTTCCCGCGCCGCACCCTGAACGGCTTCTGGGCGAACGAGTTCGTCCCCGCGTACAAGTGCCCGACGTCTCACCCATACCTGTTCAGGCAGGACTACGCGCCCTGGGGCACCTCATTGCCGCAGGGTGTCGAGGTCAGGGGACTGAGGTCCGGGAAGGTCGGCGTCTCCATCACCGGGATCAGCACCGTAAAGGTGGAGGGCCGCGACGGACGCTATCCCACCGGCTCCTTGACCGGCCCCGGGCAGTCGAGCGCGACCAGCTGGACGTTCGATGAGGCCATCTATCAGGTCATCGTTCACTGCACTTCCGATCCCGACCACAGCTACAACCTGCGCGGGCAGATCTTGTAGCAGCTCAGCCGAGGCGGGCGAGATACCAATCCCAGGCGCGCCTTAGCCCCTCGTCGAGGCCGACGCTCGGCTCCCAGCCGAGCTCCGTCCGGAGCGCCGTCGAGTCGAGAAACTGACGGTCGATCTCGGCGTGCGGGACCCCGGCCCCGCGAATGTCGGGCTCGAGCTCGCGACCCGACACCGCGATCAGCCTCCGCACCAGCTCGAGCACCGACACGCCCCTCCCCCAGCCGGCGTTCCAGGCGCGTCCGCGGAACTCGGGACGGTCCAGTGACGCCGCAACCAGCAAGTAGGCCTCGACGGCGTCGTCTAAGTACAGATAGTCACGCTCGGGAGTGCCGTCGGAGCGGATCAGCGGTCGCTCACCGCGGGCGAGGGCGCGGGCCGTGTCGGGCACGAGCCGAGACCAGTTGACGTCGCCTGGACCGTAGACGTTGGCGAAACGCGTGACGGCCACCGGCAGCGCATAGGTCGCGGCGTAGGAGCGCGCGATCAGATCGACGCACGCCTTCGAGACGTCGTACGGGTAGATCGCCTGTAGCGCGAAGTCCTCGCGGTAGGGCAGCTCGTCGTGCGCGCCGTAGGCCTTGTCGCTCGAGGCGACAACGATCCGCTCGACCGCCCCCTCGCCGAGCGAGCGGCAGGCCTCGAGCAGCGCGTAGGTGCCGCGGACGTTCGCGTCGAAGGTCGCCAGCGGCGAGCGCACCGCGGTGCCCACGATCGTCTGCGCACCGAGGTGGTGGACGGTCCGAACCTCGTACTCGTTGAGCACGCGCACGAGCGCCTCGTAGTCGCTGAGGTCGGCCAGCGCGACGATGCAACGCGCCTCTAGGCCCTCTGTCACGAAGCGCGCGCCCGGATCGGCGTCGCGTCGCAGCGCCACGACCGTCTCCCCGCTGTCGAGCAGCCGCTCAGCGACCGCAGAGCCGATGAAGCCCTGCGCCCCTGTGACGAGTGTGCTCAGGCTCCGCCGGCGACCGCTGGGAGGATCGTCACCTCGTCGCCGTCCTCGACACCCGTCTCGAGGCCGTCCAGGAAGCGGATGTCCTCGCCGCCCACGTAGACGTTGACGAAGCGGCGCAGGTCGCCGTCCTCCGCGATCCGCTCACGCAGGCCGTCGTAGCGCTCGTAGAGCCCGTCGAGCACCTCGCCGACCGTCGTGGCGCCCTCGACCGAGGTCTCCGAGTCGCCGCTCGTGACGCTCCGCAGCTGGGTTGGGATCTTGACCGTGACCGACATCGGGGATCGGGCAGATTACACCGCCGCGACGGCGGTTCCGCCAAGAACTTCTTCGAACGCCTCAACCGAGGCGTCGATCTCGTGCTTCTCGAAGGTGCCGCGGACCGCGTCGAGAGTCTTCAGGCCGTCGCCGGTGATCACCGCCACCACGCGCTCGTCCGGAGCGATGTCCCCGCGCTCGGCGATCTTGCGGAGCGTGGCGGTGGTGACCCCGCCGGCCGTCTCGGTGAAGATGCCGGTCGTCTGGGCGAGCAGCCGGATGCCGTCGCGGATCTCGTCGTCGGTCACGGAGTCGATGGAGCCGCCCGAGCGCCGAGCCAAGTCGAGCGCGTAAGGGCCATCGGCGGGGTTCCCGATCGCAAGCGACTTGGCGATCGTGTCCGGCTTGACGGGCCGGCAGAAGTCCTCGCCGTCCTCGAAGGCCTGCGCGACGGGTGAGCAGCCGGCCGCCTGGGCGCCGTTGAAGGTCGGCAGCTCGCCCTCGATCAGCCCCACCTCGCGCCACTCCTCGAAGCCGCGCGCGATCTTCGTGAACTGCGAACCGGACGCGATCGGCGCCACCACCCGGTCCGGCAGCTCGAAGCCAAGCTGCTCGGCGATCTCGAACGCGATCGTCTTCGAACCCTCCGCGTAGTAGGGGCGCACGTTGACGTTCACGAACGCCCACTCGCGCTCGGCCGACAGCTCGGTGCAGAGCCGGTTGACGTCGTCGTAGGTGCCGCGCACGGCGACCAGGTGGGTGCCGTAGACCCCGGTGGCGAGCACCTTCTGCTCCTCGAGGTCGGCCGGGATGAACACGTAGGAGTCGAGCCCCGCCGCGGCGGAGTGCGCGGCGACGGCGTTCGCCAGGTTGCCCGTGGACGGGCAGGCAACGACCTCGTAGCCGAGCTCCTGCGCCTTTGCCACGGCGATCGCCACCACCCGGTCCTTGAACGAGTGGGTCGGGTTGGCGGTGTCGTTCTTGATGTAGAGCTCGCCGATTCCGAGGGCCTCGGCGAGCCGCGGCGCACGCTGGAGCGGCGTCAGGCCTACCGGGAGCCCGGGCGCGGGCGGGCCCTCGAACGGCAGGAAGTCCGAGTAGCGCCAGATCGTCTGCGGGCCGGCCTGGATCCGCCGCTTGACCGACGCGGCGTCGAGCCCGGAGAGGTCGTAGCTGACCTCGAGCGGGCCGAAGCAGCGCTCGCACACGTAGCGAGCGTCGAGCGGGTAGGTCTCATGACATTCCTTGCATTGGAGCGCTTGAACGGGCATTGCTGTCCTTTCCTGTGAAAAGCCTCCGCCGCTGCTGTGACGACGGAGGCTTCGTAAGCGCTCCTGTCACATCTGCCGGATACAAGATCCGATGGACTTGGCACCTTTCCTCCGGTCCTCACGGACCGGCGGCGGTTGCCGGGGCTTCACAGGGCCATGTCCCTCCACCCCTCTCGATGCAACGGCTATGTCTGGCGCCGGAGGATACCAGTGCCCCGAAGTAGAATGAAACGCGTGAACGTGCTGGACGACCCGCTCAGACCCGATGCCGAGCCTCCCGAAGCCCCGTCTCAGGCGTTCCGCACGCGCGCGGGCTGATTCCGCGCTCTCCACCGCTCCGACCGAGCCCAGCGTCGAGATCGTCGAGGCCCACGGCCTGCGCTGGCTGAACATCGAGCGTCCACGGCCGATCGACCGGGCCTGGCTCGAGGAGCACTTCGACTTCCATCCGCTCGACTACGAGGACGTGCTCTCGCGCAACCAGCGGCCGAAGATCGACGAGTACGACGACTACCTGTTCATCGTCCTGTACTTCCCGGTCTTCGACAAGACGGTCGGCCGCCTGAACGCCGCCGAGCTCGACATCTTCATCGGCCCCGACTACCTGATCACGCTGCCGAACACGCCCGTCCCGCCGGTCGAGTACCTGTT
>Ga0081538_10006315_pt1 | contig 10466 bp, 7 predicted proteins | sample TabmetS5T2R1_FD_71022 | JGI IMG/M metagenome (GOLD analysis project Ga0081538, IMG submission 71022) | Tabebuia heterophylla rhizosphere microbial communities from the University of Puerto Rico - S5T2R1 | ecosystem: Host-associated > Plants > Roots > Rhizosphere ...
GATATGGGTGACGCGGTGGCGCTCGATCAGGGAAAAAATATCCTCGGATCGCGTCGAGTTAGACAACACGACCCTGCCGCCGTGCAAAAAATAACCCTGCAAGCCAGGACAGGCAAGCGGCAGGTTGTGCGCCAAGGGAAGGACGTTCAACAGAATCTTGTCCGGCCCAACCCCGGTTACGGCCGCTGCCATCCTGGAATTATAGACGTAGTCGTTGTGCGTCCGGGGAATGAGCTTGGGAATCCCGGTTGTACCTCCCGAAAGCTGAAACACCGCAGGGTCTTCGGGGTCGATTTTTACACCATCCAACTCTCGCGCAGTACGTCTGCTAGTTCGCTCGACAAGTTCAGTCAACGACAAAAAGTCGCTCTGGGGTTCCCCTAAAATAATGCCCAGACGCAGGGTCTTGCTCGTGTTGCGGGTTCTTCGGACAACATCTCTGTAATCAAAGTCTTTGGTTCTGTCGGGCGTGGCGCAAGCCACAGCGCCGGAAAGCTCGACGAACTGGCTTATTTCTCGGTAACGGTGCGTAGGCAGCGCCATGATTGGGATGCAGCCGATCTTTTGCAGAGCGAAGTAGAGGTAAGCGAACTCGACGACATTGGGCAGTTGCATAACGACGCGATCGAGCGGCTTGAGTCCCTTATCGAGAAGGTTGAGCGCCAGACGCTCCGCGCGTTCGTTCAATTGTCCGTAGGTAACAGATTGCGCGCCCTCAATGATTGCGACTCGATCAGCGTATTTGGCAAACACGTCGTCAAAAACATCCCGCAGCGACCGATCTTCCCAGTATCCTTTAGCGCGATACCTGGCGGCGAACTCGGGAGGAAACCGTACAACGCCCTCAAGCATCCCGGCTCCACTCCCCTTGAGGATAGAAAATGGAGAATGGAGGATCGCCATTCTCTATCCTCCATCCTCTATTTTCGACCGTCTTCATTTTATGTGGTGCTGGAAAACCCGCCATCGACGACAATAATCTCGCCGGTGACGAAGCGGTTATGTAAAATCAGGCCCAGCATGCTGTCGGCCACGTCGTCCTCGGTGCAGCAGCGCTTGAGCGGCGTGTATTTGGCGCGGCGCGCCATTAATCCCTCATAGTTTTCCGCCAGTGTCCGTTTCATCCATTCCCCCTCGATCCACCCCGGCGCTACCGCGTTGACGCGAATTTGCGGTCCCAGCGCGTTGGCGAGAGTTTTGGTCAGGTTTGCCACTGCAGCTTTGCTGGCGGCATAAGGCAGCGGCTGCGCCGACGGCCGCAGGCCCGCGATACTGCAAGTATTCACGATGCAGCCATTTGCCGATTTTTTCAGCAGCGGGACAGCGGCGCGCGTCACCAGGAACAAACCGAGCACGTTTACGTTGAAGACCCGATTCCAGTCTTCGATTTTCATGCCTTCCAAATTCTTGGGCTCGACGTCTACGGTGGTGCCGGCGTTATTGATCAGGACATCGAGGCGGCCGAACTCTTTTTCCGTTGCCGCAATCATAGCGCGCACACAACTGTCGTCGCTCACATCGCAGCGATAAAGCAAGGTCCGCACCCCCGTTGCTTTGACATCGCGCGCTGTCGTCTTGGCCGCCTCCTCGCTGCGGCTGAAATTGATGACGACGTCGTAACCGTTTCTCGCCAGCGCCATCGCCGCGCTTCGTCCGATTCCGGTAGAGGCACCCGTAACCAGGGCTGTAGGTTTATCGCTACTCATCATTGAACCCCTCTCGGCGTTCTAGTTTGCTGATAAAAACCTCGGTTATTCCGGGTTTTCTTTGCAGAAGTATTCACCACAAAGGCGCAGAGGTCGCAGAGATCGGAGAATTTTTTTATCAAGAACTCCTTACTCCGCGCCCTCCGCGCCTCCGCGGTGCAATCTCCGAGTCCTGCTTCACGGGAAAGCCTGAAAACCAAAACTTCAAGTATTCAGCTTCAGGAGCCTCTCGACATTCTTACCTAGAATCTTTTCTTTTTCATCTCCGGAGATGTCCATCTGCTCGATACTGGGAACGGCCGCTTCCAGATCGCCGATTGGAAGCGGGAAATCACTGCCCATGACGATTCTGTCGGCGCCGAAAAAGTCGTAGGCCATCATGAGAGTCGGCTTATAGAAACAGACCGCGTCGGTATGAAGATCCTTGAGATATTCGGAGGTGGGCTTCTTGGTTTTGACGCCGCACATCGGATCGTAATAGCCGCGGTCGATTCTGCCGGCGAGAAACGGAATGCCGGCGCCCAGATGGGCAATAACAAATTTAAGCTCCGGAAACCTCTCGAGGATGCCGGAATAAGCGAGCCGCGTCGCCGACAGCATGATGTCAAACTCAAATCCAAGAATGATTGCAAGCCGCCACTCTCTCATGACCTGAGCGCCGACGGGAGTCGTGGGATGAATAAATATGGGAACACCTAGCGCTTGCGCTCTCTCATAGACCGGCACGAGAAAGTCCGAGTCCGAGGTCTGCCCTGCCACGTTGGTCAGCATGCATACGCCTTTGAGACCGAGATCGAAGATAGCTCTGTCCAGCTCCTTTAAAGCCATCTTCGTATCGATGAGCGGCAGCATAGCGAGAGCCTGAAAATTCTGCGGGTACTTTTTGACTACTTGGGAAAGACCGTCATTGATGATGCGGGCCATCTCGGCGCTTTCGTCGGGTGTGAATCGGTCGATTCCCGGGTGCGGCGTCGTCAGGACCTGCATGTCGATTCTGTTTTGCTTGATCTTGTCCCGGCGAACTTCGATATCGAAGAAATCTTCGGTGACTGGCCCGGCCTTAGCCCCCATGCTCAAAATAATTTTCTCTCCCTTTTCGTTCTTTTCAATCCGGACGTCGCCTTTGGAGGCTTCCAGTTTGTTCAAGTATGCTTCGGGATAAAAATGGCAATGAAAATCAATGTTCATGTCTTGCTCTCCTAAAACCTCATACCTCATAACCTTCAGCGGTCCAGCGTGTCAAGACGAGCATCACACAGGCTGACATAGTGAAAATAGACATTGCGTGTGGCTTCATGTATGGGGGGTTTAAATGTAAGTAGGTTGAATTTTCCGCAGCTTGCTGCCTAGAATTTGCTTCTTGCCGAGGTCCGTCATTCCCGCATGTTTTTAGCGGGAATCCAGAGAGATGTTCGGACTGGACCCCCGACCCTTCGACAGACGGCTCAGGGTCGTGGTGAGCAAGGTCGAACCACGATAAAAGCATTCGGGGGTGACGACCTTGGGATAAACTCAATTTTTTATACCGCACAGTTTGCTGCGGGGCAGTTCATTCTAAGTCGGAGAAGCACAAGGAGACACTGAGACCCATGTTCACAACCAGGTGGTCCACTTCGGAACGAAAGTATGACGTCATAACAGAGCGCGACGTCAAGGTTCGCATGCCCGACGGCACCTTGCTTGATGGCAATATTTACCGTCCCGCTTCAACCGAGCGTTTTCCGGTCATTCTTGGCGCCCACGCTTATAACAAAGACCTCCAATCGCCGCCGATGCGCCCCGTCGGCTTCACTCCCATGCGCGGCTATATGGAAAGTGGCGATTCCACCTTCTTTGCGCGCCGCGGCTACGTCCATGCGGTTTTCAATGTACGCGGCAGCGGGAAGTCCGAGGGTTTCTATCAGCTGATGGGACCGCTTGAGGTCCAAGATATCTGCAACCTCATCGAGTGGCTTGCCGCACAGCCCTGGAGCACCGGTGATATCGGCATGTTCGGCGTCTCTTACTTCGCCCGGCTTGCCAAGGCCGTCGCCGCAATGGAGCCAAAGCAACTAAAAGCGATTTTTTCTCCATTCGCCGGCACCGACGATTATCGCCACCGCTGCTATCACGGCGGTATTCTTGCGCATGGCTTTATCACTCACTGGCGCAACAGCCTGCACCGTCCCAACTATCGAAGCTTGTACAAGGAAGCCCACGGGGAAGCAGCGTATAAGGACGCTATCGCCCAAGCTTTGCGTGACGAGGAGATCGTGGCGGTGCCGCCGCTGCGCGAAGCACTGCAGAATCCGGCAGCGGGAACTAATGCGTTGATCGTCGATTTCCTGTTGCATCCCTTCGACGGACCATTCTGGCGCGAGCACAGCGCGCAAGACGCCAAAGCGACGATTCCAGCTTATCTTGGTGCCTGCTGGGGCAACTACGGTCTGCACCTGCCCGGTGCCTTTGCGGCATGGAGAGATTGGCAGGGTCCCAAGAAGATGGTGATCGGTCCGGGAGTTTATCTCGATCGCCCCGTGTACCAATATCAAGACGAGTCCCTGCGCTGGTTCGACCACTGGCTCAAGGGTATCAAGAACGGCGTCATGGATGAGCCGCCTATCCGATGCTTTATTCCTCCAACCGGCGAATGGAAATCCCTGAATGACTGGCCGCCGTCAGAGGCGCGCTGGAGCACCTTCTATCTCCATAAAGACGGCATACTCAGCGAGCACGAACTGTGGCCAAGTGAGGGTACCGATGCGTTCGACGAATCGAATTTCGAACACGGTTCATTGACCTACACCACGCCCCTGCTGGTGGAGAACACCGAAGTCCTGGGACCCAGCGTTCTAACGTTATATCTTTCGAGCACGGATACGGACGCCTTGCTATTCGTAACTTTGTTAGCCATCGATCGCGAGGGTAGGGAGCACGAGTTGACACGCGGCTGGTTGCGCGCTTCGCAACGCCGCTTGCGCGAAGACAGCAAGGCGTGGGAGCCTATTCAGGCTCACGAAGATCGCGAGCCGCTGGAGCGGGGAAAAATTTACAAGTTACGCATTCCGATCGTGGCGACTGCGCGCTTGTTCCAAGCCGGCGAACGCATCGCCGTTCGCATCAAAGGCGCCGATGACGAGCCTCCTATAAATTCCCTTCAAGCTCTTGCCCGTAACCACTTGCGGCGCCCTCGCCCAGCTCGGATTACCATTCATCACGACGAGTCGCACCCATCGCACCTGGACCTGCCGATTACGCGCGGCAATATCATCGGCACTTTCTTTTCCGGAGGAGACATCAGTTCCTTTGCCCTCTCGCGTTGAGGCTAAGATCGTTTGCTCTTCGCATCACTTGACCCGCGTCATGAACCTGCCCTATTGTGAGGCCGTTTTTCTCGTTTTCCGACTACCAACCAAAGGAGTCATCATGTCAAAAACAATTTTGCAAAGCGTGATCTTTCTTTTTTTCGCGATTTCTGCTGCACTGGCCTCAGCGCAAGACAGGCCGTCCTACGGGCCGGATATCACGCTCGCCAATGCAAAGAAGATCGCCGCGGCAGGGCTCGCTGAGGCCCAGAAAAACAATTGGAACGTCGCGATTGCGATCGTAGACAACCATGGAGCGCTGGTGTACTACGAGCGCATGGACGACACTCAGAGCGCGAGCCCGGTGATTGCAATTGAAAAGGCGCGCAGCGCCGCCATGTTTCGCCGCCCTACGCGCGCGATGGAAGACACGGTCAACAAGGGCCGCGCAGCGTTCTTAGGCATGCCCCTCGCCACGCCGATTACTGGCGGTCTCCCCATCGTAATCGGCGGCAAGATAGCTGGCGCCGTCGGCGTGAGCGGCGTCACTTCGGACCAAGATGATCAGATCGCCAAGGCCGGTCTAGAAGGGTTGAAATGAGCCTCCCACCGGAAAAGGAAGCGCATCGCTAGAGGCTTAACGGCGTGGGCAGCAGGCAGTCGAGAAAGAATTCAAGCTCTTAGTGCTTACGGATCAAAGGACATTTCCTATCACCGAGAGGGAGGTGCCATGATCTCATTGACTATTAACGGTAAAGTCCACAACGTGGACGTTGTGCCCGACACGCCCCTGCTGTGGGTATTGCGGGATACGCTCGGCCTCACTGGCACGAAGTATGGCTGCGGCATCGCGCTCTGCGGTGCCTGCACGGTGCATGTGAACGGCGAACCCATCCGTTCCTGCACCGCGCAGATCTCGCAGGTTGCGGGTAAGAGAGTTACCACCATCGAAGGGTTGTCGCGCGATAACAGCCACCCGCTGCAGAAGGCGTGGATCGCCGAGGAGGTGCCGCAGTGCGGCTACTGCCAGTCGGGACAGATCATGTCGGCGGCAGCGCTGCTCGCCAAGAACAAAAACCCCTCGGATGCCGACATCGACAAGGCGATGTCGCGCAATATCTGCCGCTGCGGTACCTACAACCGGATCCGTAAGGCGATCCACACCGCCTCAACGATGATGAGAAAGGGGGCGTGACATGAAGAGTACTGTTGACCAAGGACGGAGAACCTTCCTCAAGGCCAGCGCCGCAACCGGCGGCGGCCTGATCATCACTTTTCATATCCCAGCCGTCGCACGCCTTGCCGAAGCCACCGTGGGAGCGACGAAGCTCAATTCCTTTCTCAAGATCGGCACAGATGGTAAGGTCACTTTCTCCTGCGGCCAAGTCGAGATGGGCCAAGGAGCGCACAACGCGCTTGCCATGATGATCGCCGAAGAGCTTGAAGTGGACTTTGACAATGTCCGCATCGAACAGGGCGGTATCGACCCCGCATTCGGTAATCCGCGCTACAGCGGCTTCAAGGCGGTAGGCGGATTCCAAGCCACCGGCGGGAGCTCCAGCGTGCGCAATGTTGGGATTCCGGTGCGCCGCGCCGGCGCCGCCGCGCGCACGATGCTGACTACCGCAGCTGCGGCGAAAATGAATGTCAGCCAGACCGAGTGCGTCGCGGAGAGGGGTTGGGTAACTCACGTCCCTACCGGGAAAAGAGTTTCGTACGGCGCGGTCGCATCGGCGGCGGCCAGGATCGCGCCGCCAGCTGAACCTGTGCTCAAGCAGCCCACGCAGTTCAGGATCCTCGGCAAGGCGACCAAGCGCTACGACACCCCGCTCAAGGTCAACGGAAAAGCGATCTACGGCATCGATGTTAAGCGTCCGGGCCTTCTCACTGCTGTGGTGGCGCGCTCCCCGGTGCTCGGCGGCAAGCTAAAGAGCTTCAACTCCGACGGGGCAATGAAAATCAAAGGAGTGAAGAAAGTCGTCCAGGTCAGCACGGGTGTGGCGGTGGTCGCCGACAGCTTCTGGGCGGCAAAGAAAGGCCGCGACTCGCTAGACGTTAAGTGGGACGAGGGGCCGATGGCACAGGTAGGTTCATCGGACATTTATAAGTCATGGGCAGAGCTAGCCAAAGGCTCCACCGCTGCCGAGCGGCTCAAAGTCGGCGATGTCGATGCGGCGCTCGCCAGCGGCGCTAAGCGTGTCGAGTCGGTCTACGAGGTACCGTTCCTCGCTCACACGTGCATGGAGCCGATGAACGCGACCGCGCACTTCAAGGGCGACTCGGTCGAGATCTGGGCGCCCACCCAGGCGCAATCATGGAACCAGCATTGGGTTTCTCAGCTCACCGGTCTCAAGCCCGAGTCGATCACGATCCACACAACCTATATCGGCGGAGGCTTCGGCCGAAGGCTTGAGAGTGACTACGCTGTCGAGGCGGTCGAGGTCTCGCGTGCGGCTGGCAACGTGCCGGTCAAGGTGATCTGGACGCGCGAGGATGATATCCAGCATTCGCAGTATCGGCCGGCGTCCTACAACATGCTTTCCGCGGCGCTGGACTCGAACGGCATGCCGACGGCGTGGCGACACCGCATCGTCGGCGCCTCCATCCTGCAGTATTTCAAAACTTTCGGACACCTATTGCGCAAGGACGGAATGGATCCCACCTCGGTGCAGGGTGCAGCCGACTATTTTCCGTACGATATTCCCAACGTCTATGTGGACTACGTCAACAACAACCCGGGCGTGCCCTCTGGATTCTGGCGCTCGGTCGGCAACTCGCAGAACGGTTTTATCCTGGAGAGCTTTGTTGACGAGCTCGCCCATGCAGCCGGCAAGGATCCCTATCAGTACCGCCGGGAACTCATGGGCAAGCCGAACGCGGCGAGATTGCTGGCCGTGCTCGATCTCGTTGCGGAGAAAGCGGATTGGGGTAAGTCACTGCCGGCAGGGGTGTACCGTGGCATCGCGGCGCACTTCGCCTATGGCGGCTACTGCGCCCAGGTTGCGGAAGTCTCGGTGTCGAAAGACGGGACCGTCAAAGTGCATCGTGTGGTGGCGGCGATCGACTCCGGATGGGTTGTCAACCCCGATACGATCGCAGCGCAAATCGAAAGCGGCATTATCTACGGCTTGACCGCGGCGCTTTACGGTGAGATCACGGTTAAGAACGGCCGCATCGAACAGTCGAACTTCAACGACTACAAGGCGCTACGCATGGAGGAGACACCCAAGATCGAAGTGCACATTCTACAGGGGCAGGGCGACCAGGGAGGCATCGGCGAGCCCGGCACGCCGCCGATCGCGCCCGCGGTCTGCAACGCTGTTTTCGCCGCGACGGGCAAGCGCATCCGCAAGCTCCCGATCAAGGCTCAGCTACTTAGCACCTGAGAAATCGAGCAACAGATAGTTATTGGCACAACGCAAGTTTGAAACGGGAGGTAAGGTTGATGCCGATTCCCACTACGATGAACGCGGTGGTGCTGCACGACGCAGACGACATGCGCGTGGAGAAACGGTCGGTGCCGGAGCTAGGCCCTGGCGAGGTCCTGCTAAAGGTGAATGTCGCGTCGATCTGCGGAACCGACCTGAAAGTCCTGCACAGGACGCTCCAGGGACAGCCGGCCGGGGAGTTCATCATGGGCCACGAGTACGCCGGAACGGTGGCTGCGTTGGGACCAGGCGTCAACGAGTTCCAGATCGGCGATAGGGTCGCCGTGGAGGTGCACAAGGGCTGCGATCGCTGCGAAAACTGCATCAAAGGTTGGTACACCTCGTGTCTGAACTATGGAGACCTCGCGAAGGGCCACCGGGCGAAAGGTCTCACCTGCGACGGCGGATTCGCCGAATACGCCGTCAATCATATCAATACGCTTTACCGCTTGCCCGACAACCTGACGTTTGAGCAGGCCTGCATGGTGACCACCGCCGCTTCGCCGCTGTGGGCCATCGATCTCATGGGCGGCTATGTTGCCGGCGAGACGGTGCTGGTTCTCGGGCCGGGGCCGATTGGTCTCATCGCAGTGCAGCTTTGCAAAGCGCTCGGAGCGAAAAAGGTCATGCTTAGTGGTACCCGAGACTCGCGCCTTGAAATCGGCAAAAAGCATGGCGCGGACTTCACGATCAACGTGCGCAAGGAGAATCTGGCCGATCGCGTGCGTGAGATAACGCAGGGCAAGGGCGCTGACTCCGTGCTCGAATGCGCCGGCGGTCCGACGTCCATGCAAGAGGCGCTGGAAAACGTCAAGCGCGGTGGCCGCATCGGCGTTGTGGCCTGGTACACGGGGCCAGTGCAGATGGACATGAACCTCGCGGTGCGGAGTAACGTCCGCATCTATGCGGCACGAGGCGAGGGTGGGATGAACTGCGGCCGCTCGCTGGCTCTCATGAGCGCGGGCAAGATCGCCGCTGACCCGATCATCACCCATCACTTCACACTCGATCAGATTCACGAAGCGTTTAGGACTTATGTTGAGCGAATTGACAATGCATTGAAGGTGGTCATTCACATCTGAAGCTGCTAAAAAACCCTATGAATGCTTCGACTATGCTCATACTTCGGCAAGCTCAGTAGAACGGAAAATCTGCTAATGATTTTAACTGATCCCCGTTCGTTCCTTCGATGAACTCAGGACCGGCTCTGAGGCTCTCGAAGGATGAACGGAGAGTTTTTCAGCAATCACATCTGAAGCCCCGACGGAAGGAGCAGGTATTATGCGTCAAAGACGAATATCAGTGTTGAGTTTTTTGGCAAGTCTTACGCTCATCGTCTGCCTCGTTTCTCGCGACCGCGTCTGGGCGGCGGAGTATCCGACCAAACCCATCGAGATGGTCGTGCCCTTTGGCGCAGGTGGCGCCGCGGACATCGCCGCCCGCATTCTAGCGAGCGGCGCTGAAAAGACGCTTGGGAAGCCCATCGCCGTCATCAACCGGACGGGCGGTGGCGGCGCTATCGGCTACTCCGCAGTCAAAAACGCTCGACCGGACGGCTACATGCTCATGTGGAATTCGACGGCGCTGCTTACTTTAGCTCACGCCGGCAACATCGACTTTGATTACCGTGCCTTTGAGACGGTCTGCTTGATCTCTACAGAGACGCCAACGCTTGCAGTGAAAAAAGATGCGCCGTGGAAGGATCTCCGCGAGCTGATCGAGCACGCCAAGAAAAACCCCGGAAACGTCCGGGTCGGCAACTCGGGCTTTGGCAGCGCCACCCACATTGCTGCTGAAGCGCTGGAGGAGATGGCGGCAGCGCCGATGACCCATGTGCCCTTCGGACAGGGGCTCGCGGTCTCCTCGCTTCTGGGTGGCAAGATCGAGGCGAGCGTCCAACTTCCAGCCGAGATCGCCGGACCACTCGATGCTGGACAGGTGCGGCTGCTCGCGGTGAGCAGTGAAAAGCGGTTGGCCGCTTTTCCCTCCGTTCCCACGATGACCGAGCACCAGGTCCCTTTAGTCTTCGAGGTGTGGCGAGGCGTGGG
>Ga0081538_10006316_pt1 | contig 10464 bp, 10 predicted proteins | sample TabmetS5T2R1_FD_71022 | JGI IMG/M metagenome (GOLD analysis project Ga0081538, IMG submission 71022) | Tabebuia heterophylla rhizosphere microbial communities from the University of Puerto Rico - S5T2R1 | ecosystem: Host-associated > Plants > Roots > Rhizosphere ...
GCTCGCAGCGGTTCGGGAGAGGCGGGTCCGCTATCCCCCCGGGTCGCAGCATGCCTTCGCCGTCCGGTCGCTCGAGGAGATCCCCGACTGGAACGTCTCCCGCCAGCTCTGGTGGGGGCATCAGCTCCCGATCTGGTATTGCCCTGACGGGCACGTCACCTGCGCGTGGCCGCCGCCGGCGTCGTGTTCGGAGTGTGGCTCCGGCGAGCTCGTGCGCGATCCCGACGTGCTCGACACCTGGTTTTCCTCGGCGCTCTGGCCCTTCGCGACGCTCGGCTGGCCGGAGGACACGGAGGACCTCCGCCGCTACTACCCGGGAGACGTGAACTCGACCGCGCGCGAGATCATCAGGCTCTGGGTCAACCGCATGATCTGGACCGGGATCGAGCTCGTCGGCGACGTGCCCTTCCACGACGTCATCATCCACTCGACCGTGCTCGCGTCCGACGGGCGGCGCATGTCGAAGAGCCTCGGCACAGGGGTCGATCCGCTCGAGATGATCGACGAGCACGGCACGGACGCCACGCGCTACGGCCTACTCAAGATGTCCTCGACCCAGGACGTGCGCTTCGCCGAGGGCGCGATCGCCGAGGGCCGCAAGCTGGCGACCAAGCTGTGGAACGTCTCGCGCCTGATTCTCACGCGCGCGGAAGGCTCCGAACCGGGGACTCGCCCGCGGGCCGTCGAGGAGCGGTGGATCCTCGCGCGCCTCGACGCCGTGCGGGCCGAGGTGGAGGAGGCGTGGCAGCGCTTCGACTTCGCGGCAGCCGTGAAGGCGCTCTTCGCCCTCACCTTCGACGACTTCTGCGACTGGTATGCGGAGGCGATCAAGCCGCGGCTCTACGAGGACGATGCCGACGCGGTCGCAACGTCGCTCGCGGCGCTCGAGCGCCTGCTCGCGCTCCTGCACCCAGTCATGCCGCACGTGACGGAGGAGATCTGGACCCAGCTGCCCGCGCGCGAGGCACGCCTGATCGTCTCTCCGTGGCCCGAGCCCTACGAGCGCTTCGCGGCCGACGCGGCCGCCCTCGAGCGGGTTCGTGACGCGGCCGAGATCGCACGTCGAAGCGGCGTCCTGGTCGAACTCACCGACGACGAGCGCCGGATCTTCGACGCCGTCGTCCGCCGGGAGCAGCTCCCGCTGAACGGAAGCCGGGAGGGCGAGGTTGCCCGCCTGCGCAAGGAGGTCGCGCGTTCCGAGGGCATGCTCGGCAACGAGCGCTTCGTCGCCAACGCGCCGTCGGAGGTCGTCGACGGCGAGCGCGAGAAGCTCCGGCGCTACCGGCGCGAGCTCGATGCACTCGGGGGCTGACAACGTCCGCTGGCTCGAGTCGCTGAGCCCCTGGCCCGACGAGTTCGGGCTGGGACGGATCGGCGAGCTGCTCGGACGACTCGGCGACCCCCAGCGCCGCCTCGAGGCGATCCATGTCGTCGGGACGAACGGGAAGACGACGACCGTGCGCTCCGCCGAGGCGTTGCTCCTGGCCGAGGGAGTCGAGACCGGCGCGTACACGTCGCCGCACGTCAGTTCGTGGGCGGAACGGATCCGGATCGGTGGGGAGGAGGCCGACCTCGAGGCAGTGCTCGGACGTGTGCGGCCGGACGCTGAAGCCGTCGGGGCGACGCAGTTCGAGGTCCTGACGGCGGCCGCACTCGCCGAGTTCGCCGAGGGCGAGGTCGACGTCGCCGTCGTCGAGGCGGGCCTCGGTGGCCGGCACGACGCGACGAACGTCCTCGACGCCCCTGTCGTCGTCCTCACGAACGTCTCCTTGGAGCACACGGACGTTCTCGGCGCCACCCGCGAGGAGATCGCTGCCGAAAAACTGGCGGTCGTGCGCCCCGGCGCGCAGGTCGTTCTCGGCGAGCCGGAATGGGAGGAAGCCGCGCGGGCCGCCGGCGCCGTCGGCGTCTCGATGGTCGCCGGCTCGAGCGGCGTGCTCGCCCACGCGGCCGTCGAGTGTTTCCTCGGGCGCACGGTCGATCCGGCTCCGCTCGAGGAGGTCGTCGTGCCCGGGCGGCTCGAGCGGGTCGGCGAGTCCCCGCTCGAGATCTGGGACGGTGCGCACAACCCCGCCGGCGTCGGCTACCTGCTCACCCGTGTTCCGCGCGCCGACTGGGTGCTGGTCGCCTCGATCCTGTCCGACAAGGACGCGTCCGGCATGCTCGCCGCGCTCTCAGCACTGGGCAGGCGTCTCGTGGCCACCTCGTCGTCGAGCCCGCGCGCGCTTCCCGCCGAGGGCCTGGCTGCGCTCGCGCGACCGTTCTTCGCGGACGTCCACGTGGCGGCCGATCCCCTCGCCGCCCTGGCCCTCGGGCGCGGGCTGGCGGGGAACGACGGCGCGCTCCTCGTCACCGGCTCCCTCTACCTGCTCGCGGACCTAGCCTCCGTCCGCCCTACGTGTCTACCATGGCAAGCGTCGGCGAACGGCTGAGCGTTTACGCGCTCGCGGCGGTTGTGCTCTTTGCGATCGTGGCGATCGCGTTCGGCGCAGGGTGGCTCGTAGGCAAGATCTTGTTGTGACACGGCTTCAGCTCCTACTTGCGCAAACCACCACGACGGACGAGGGCGAACCGCTCGACTTCGTCGGCGACTTCTTCGACTCGGAGGAGTGGCTCGTCATCCGCAACGTGACGCTGTTCTTCCTCGTCGTCTTCTGGCTGGCGTCGGCCTACTGGGTCTACAAGGATGCGCGGCGGCGCATCGACGACCCGTGGCTCCTGGCGATGGCGGTCGCGCTCGGCGTCTTCCCGCCGTTCGTCGGGCCGCTCCTCTACATGCTCTTCCGCCCGCCGGAGTACCTCGAGGACGTCCGCGAGCGGGAGCTCGAGATCAAGGCGATGGAGGACAGCATCGACGTCGCCGACCGCTGCCCGGTGTGTCGCGCCGCGATCGAGCCGACCTTCCTCGCCTGCCCGGTCTGCGCGACGAAACTGAAGGATTCCTGCCGCCGCTGCAAGGCGCCGCTCGAGCCGCTCTGGCAGATCTGCCCCTTCTGCGAGACACCAGTCGAGTCGCCCCGCGCCGTCGAGAACCTTTCGGGTTAACCTGAGCCCATGGAGGTTCTGCTGGCCCAGCACGCCGGGAGCGACGACGGCGGCTCGCTCGCGATCACCCTGGTGGCGCTCGTTGCGATGCTGGTTCCCTGGTTCGTGCTCGCGTACGTGTCCTGGATCTTCTGGAAGGCGAAGAAGCGCGACGAGGCCGAGGAACGCCGCAAGGACGCATGGCGGAACGCACCCTCGTCCTGATCAAGCCCGACGCGATGCAGCGTCGGCTTGCGGGTGAGATCCTCGCGCGCTTCGAGCAACGCGGGTTGGAGATCCGGGCGGCGAAGCTCGTACTCGTCGACGAGGAGCTCGCGGCCGAGCACTATGCGGAGCACCGCGAGAGGCCGTTCTTCGGGGAGCTCGTCGAGTTCATCACGTCGTCGCCGACGCTCGCTCTCGTGCTCGAAGGGGAGTCGGCCGTCCAGGTCGTGCGGACGACGATGGGGGCGACGAACCCCGTCGACTCCGCCCCGGGCACGATCCGCGGGGACCTCGCCCTCGCGATGCCGGACAATCTCGTCCACGGCTCGGATTCTCCGACGTCGGCGGAGCGCGAGATCGCGCTCTGGTTCTCCGACGGCGAGCTTGTCTGACCTTCCCGACCCATCCGGTCAGTGGGACTTCGTCTCGCTCGAGTGGGCGCGGCGGTGGCCGTCCGAGGAGATCTGGCGGGCGTGCAAGCGGTGACCGCGCCGCTCCTCCTCGCCTCGACATCGCCTCAACGCCGAGCGATCCTCGAGCAGCTCGGGCTTCCCTTCGACGTGGTCGCCCCGCACTACGACGAGCGCGACGACGCCGGCCTCGTCCCGTCCGAGCTCGTGCGCGCACATGCCGTCGGGAAGGCCCGTTCGGTCGCGGCCGAGGCCGGCGAGCGCGCAGTGCTCGGAGTCGACACGGCGGTGGTGATCGGCGAGCGAGTTCTCGGCAAGCCCGCCGACGAGAGCGAGGCCGTGGAGATGCTCGAGGCCCTCGGCGGCCGCGAGCACGTCGTCGTCTCCGGCCTGTGCCTGCTCACGCCCGGGTGGGAGGCTGTCGACCACGAGGAGACCAGAGTGAGGTTCAGGGAGCTGGCGCCGCGCGACATCGCGGCCTACGTCCGCGCGGGCGAGTGGCGCGGCCGCGCCGGCGCCTATGCGATCCAGGGCCTCGGCGCGACGCTGGTCGATCGGATCGAGGGCGACTACCTCAACGTCGTCGGCCTCCCGGCCGCCCTTCTCGTTCGCCTGCTCGCCGAGCGCTTCCCGGGCGCCTACGGAATCGGCTAGCCGGGCCATGCCTCGGGGTCTGACCCCTGGGCATGGCCGCCTCAGTCACGACCCTGGTCGTTTTGGGACGGGCTCGTGGACGAATCTGTGGAAGGCTTTCTGCGCGCGAACGGGGTCGGTTCCGAAGTGCTCCAGCACCCGCTCGGCTACCAAGAAGTTCGGACCTCGAGCGGCACCGAGGAGAGATCGGCAGCTGCTCCATGGCCAATCGGATGGTTGGGCGCAGAGCCCAGCACGAACCGGATTCTGGGCGAGATACCGCGATAGCTCGAGCAGATGGCGGTCGCTGGCGACCAGCACGGAGTGGAACCGCCCTTGGAAGAGGTGGCCCGTGAGGCCGTAGCGCTTGTTGAATCGCTGGGCGTACGCGCCGTTGACGAGCTGAATACCGCGGGAGAGGTTGGGCTCGGGGGTCATAACGACGAGGTGGTAGTGGTTCGGCATGAGGCAATACGCGTAGGTCTCCCAGCGACGTCGCTCGGCTACACGTTCGAAAAGCTCCAGGAAGAGCAGGCGATCACGGTCATCGACATAGGTGACCTGCTGTCGGTTGCCGCGTGCGGTGACGTGGTATATCCCGCCGGCAACGGAGGCGAGGGGCGCGTGGCACGAGAGACACCCTACGACCCGGTGGACGCACTCAGCTTTCCGTCCACAGCCTTGGCGCACGGACGACCACCTTTCGCGACATGTTTAGGGGTCAGACCCCGGCGGGCTCGTCGGTGGCCGTCGTGGACGAGCTCTGGCCAGTCGTTACACTCAGCGGGTCTTCGATGAGCTTCTGGGGCTACCTGAGCGGCTTCGGCGGGCGGGAGATGGCGGTCGACCTGGGAACCGCCAACACGCTCGTCTACGTGCGTGGGCGCGGGATCGTGCTCTCCGAGCCGTCCGTGGTCGCCATCGACCAGCGCACCGGCGAGGTGCACGCCGTCGGGATCGAGGCGAAGCGGATGCTCGGGCGCACGCCCGGGACGATCTCGGCGATCCGGCCGCTCAAGGACGGCGTCATCGCCGACTTCGACGTGACCGAGCAGATGCTCCGCCACTTCATCCAAAAGGTGCACCACAACCGCTTCGCGCACCCGCGCGTCGTCGTCTGCGTTCCCAGCGGCGTCACGGGCGTCGAGAAGCGCGCGGTCGAGGAGGCGACGCTGTCCGCCGGCGCGCGCCAGGCGTACCTGATCGAGGAGCCAATGGCCGCGGCGATCGGCGCCGGCCTCCCGGTCTCCGAGCCGACCGGGAACATGATCGTGGACATCGGCGGCGGCACCACCGAGGTCGCCGTGATCTCGCTCGGGGGCATCGTCGTCTCGCAGTCCATCCGCGTGGGCGGCGACGAGATGGACGAGGCGATCATGGCCCATATCAAGAAGGAGTACAAGCTCCTGATCGGCCAGCAGACCGCTGAGGAGCTGAAGCTCGAGATCGGCTCGGCATGGGAGCTCGACCAGGAGATTTCGGCCGAGGTGCGGGGCCGCGACATGCTCACCGGTCTGCCGAAGACGGTGGTCCTCTCCTCCGAGGAGGTCCGACGCGCCCTCGACGAGCCCGTCGGGCAGATCATCGACGCGATCAAATCGACTCTCGACAAGACCCCGCCCGAGCTCGCCGCCGACATCATGGACCGCGGCATCGTGCTCGCCGGCGGCGGCGCCCTCCTCAACGGGCTCGCCGACCGGCTCCGCGACGAGACGCAGATGCCGGTTCAGCTCGCGGAATCGCCGCTCACGTGCGTGGCCGTCGGCTCGGGGCGGAGCCTCGAGGAGTTCGAGGTAATCCACCGCTCGGCGAAGGCCCGCCAGCGCAACGGCCGGCGCCGTTAGCGCGCGGCCCACGCGCCGGGCGATTCACTAGACTGGTCGGTTCCCGTGCCTCGGCAACGAACAGCACGGCTTCCGGTGCTGGACGCTCCCGTCCGGCGCGGTGACGGCCCTCCTTCGCGATCGGGACGCGCGTTCAGAGCGCGGCTCGTCGCCGCCCTGCTCGTCCTCGTCTCGCTGGCGCTGATCACCGTGTACTTCCGCGAGTCGAACGATGGCCCGCTTCACGCCGCGCAGCGCATCGGCGTCTCCGTGCTGATGCCGTTCGAGGTCGCCGGCGAGCGGGTCGCGCGACCGTTCCGCGACGGCTGGGCCTGGGTTTCCGACCTAATCGACGCCAAGGGCGACAACGAGGAGCTCCGCCGCGAGAACGAAGAGCTTCGACGTGAAGTGATCGAGGCGCGTACCGCGGTGCAGGAGCTCACGCTCCAGGGCCAGATCGACGCCTATGTCACCAGCCCTCGCTTTCCGGACGACTTCGTTCCGATCGTCGCTCGTATCATCGGTCGCCCCCCGACTCCCTACCAGCAGGAAGTGGTCGTCTCGGCGGGATCGAGCGACGGCGTCAGGCGTAATGCACCCGTCGTGGACGAAGGCGGAAATCTCGCCGGGCTCGTGACCGACGTGACCGACTCGACCGCGAAGATCACGCTGATCACGGACCAGTCCAGCTCGGTCTCGGCCGTCGTGCTCGAGACGCAGGCCGACGGCGTGGTCAAGCTCGGCGCCAGCCCGTCCTCGCTCGCCCTCGACCGGGTCGAGAAGGACGAGCTCGTGGAGGAGGGCAACACCGTCATCACGGCCGGCTGGACGACCGAGCGCTTCGAGTCGCTCTTCCCAAGGGAGATCCCCATCGGCATCGTGGAGTCCGTCGGGCAGCAGGACGTCGACCTGTTCAAGCGCATCCAGATAGCGCCGCTCGTTGACTTCGACAAGCTCGCGGCGGTGGTCATCCTGATCAAGAAGGAGCAGGCCGCCGAGCCCCAGCCGAAGGCGACGGACGGCCCCAGAAAGCAAGATCAGGACAAGAAGAAGAAGAACCAGAAGAAGAACCGACCGTGACCGGGATCGACCCACTGAAGGCGGCAGGCCTGGTCCTGCTCGCCGCGATCGTCCAGATCTCCCTCGCCGAGTGGATCGAGATCGGCGAGGCTCACCCCGACGTCGTCCTCGTCACCCTCGTGGCGGTGTCGCTCCTCCGGGGGCCCACCTACGGCGCCGTGCTGGGCTTCCTGGCGGGTCTCGTCCTCGACACCGCGTCGTTCGGCACGTTCGGGCTGACCTCGCTGCTCCTGACCGTCATCGGCTACTGGACGGGACGGTTCGGGGAGGCCACGACCCGCTCCTCGGCGCACCCGCTGCTGATCGCGGTCGTGCTGGCATCCGCCGGCTTCACGCTGGGCTCAGCCGTTCTGCACTTCATGCTCGGTCTTTCCATCCCCGCCTCCCAGCTCTTCCTCGCCGTCCTGTTGCCGGGCCTGGCCTTCAACCTGATCCTCGCCTACCCGGTCTACTCGCTCTGCGCGAAGATCCTGCCGCCGCGCCTGGTCGTGCGCCGGGAGGCGAAGCCCGCTGTCTAGCGCCGTCAAGGAGCAAGGGGCACGGCCGGGCTTCCTCCCGCCCGACCCGCGAATCGAGGAGCCGTATCGCTTCAGTCCGCAGATGGCTCTCAGGCTGGGGATCCTCGGCGTGCTCGCCGTGGTCGTCTTCTGCGCGCTCTTCTTCCGCCTCTGGGCGCTACAGGTGATCTCGGGCGAGCGCTACCTCGAGAACGCGAACAACAACCAGATTCGCAGCTTCGGCATCATCGCTCCCCGGGGCTCGATCGTCGACCGCGACGGGGAAGTGCTCGTCTCCAACAAGCCGGGGACGCTGGTGCAGATCTGGCCCGCCGCGCTCGAGAACCTGCCTGTCGCCAAGCGGGACCAGATGCTTGGCCGCCTCTCGAAGCTTCTCGACCTGAAGGTCGGATTGGTTCGCGCGAAGGTGGCCGAGCGGGTGGAGACCGACCCGCTGACGCCGGTCACGATCGACACGACCGTGGACGAGCTCAAGACCGCCTACCTGATGGAACATCAGAACGAGTTCCCGGCGGTGCAGATCACGGAGACCTACCTCCGCAACTACGAGCAGGGCGTGCTCGCGTCGCAGATCCTGGGCTACGTCGGCGAGATCAACGCGCGGCAGGTCGAGGCGTTGGCCGACGAGGGGTACCGCGCGGGCGATCGCATCGGGCAGACGGGACTCGAGGCCGTCTACGACACGTACCTCCGGGGCGTCCGCGGCGAGGGGCGCGTGCTGGTCGACGCGCTCGGCCGCATCACGAGCGAGCGTGAGTTCAGCCAGCTGCCCGAGGCCGGCGACAACATCCGCCTGACCATCGACGCCGACCTCCAGCGCGCCGCGGAGGATGCTCTCGCGTACGGGATCCGGCTCGCGCACGACCAGGACGAATGGGCTGCGAACGGCGGCGCCGTCGTCGCCATGCAGGTCGACACCGGCGAGATCCTCGCCCTCGCTTCGAACCCGACTTTCAACCCGAACATCTACGTCGGCCGAGTCGAGGAGAAAGACCTCAAGCGGCTCGCCGCCAAGGATGCGAACTATCCGACGATGAACCGCGCGATCGCGGGCGCGTATCCACCCGGCTCGACGTTCAAGCCGTTCGTTGCGCTCGCCGCAATGCAAGAGGGCCTGCTGGGCCGGGACGAGTACATCCAGTGCACCGGCCAAGAGGTGATCGACGGCCAGACGTTCATGAACTGGGATCCGTACAAGAACCAGGCGATGACCGTCTCGACGGCGCTCGCCAATTCCTGCGACACCTTCTTCTACAACGTCGCGCTCCGCTTCTACCAGCGCAAGGACTCGCCTCTCCAGCGCTGGTCGCGCAGCATGGGGTTCGGCGGGGGCACCGGCGTCGACCTCGGCCCGGAAGCGAAGGGGCTCGTGCCGACGCCGGCCTGGCGCCGAAAGACCTTCAAGTCGGAGATCGACAAGATCTGGACGAGCGGCGACTCGGTTCAGCTCTCGATCGGCCAGGGCGACCTGCTGGTCAGCCCGCTTCAGATGACGCGCGCGTACGCGATGATCGCCAACGGCGGAAAGCTCGTCGAGCCGCACCTCGTCAAGAGCGTCGAGGAGCCCCGCGCCGAGGGTGAGCCGCCGGTCGTGCTGCGACCGTACACGCCGAAGCCGGCTCGTGAGATCGGTCTCGACCCGAGCGCGGTCCGGGTCGTCCAGGACGCCCTTTACGACGCGACACACGCCAGCTACGGCACGTCGCAGCACGTCTTCGGGAGCTTCCCCGTCCCGATCGCGGGCAAGACCGGGACGGCCGAGAAGTTCGTCAAGCTCCCCGGCTTCTCGGGACTCCGAGACCAGTCGTGGTGGTGCGGCTGGGGCCCGAACCAGTCTCCGGAGATCGCCGTCTGCGCGCTGATAGAGAACGGCGGCCACGGCGGCACCGCCGCCGCGCCGGTGGCCGTGAAGGTCTTCGAGAAGTACTTCAACGTCGAGCCCGGCACCTACTCCGCCGTGATCCAGCAGAGCGACTGAGTGACCCACTGATGGCAACTCCTGTCACCCGCGTCGAGCAGCCGACCCGCTTCCAGGCCACCGCCTGGGAGCTCGGCTCGTTCCTCCGCCACGTCGACTACCTGCTGCTCCTGGCAACCGGCGGGCTCGTCGCCTACGGCATCTGGGTACTCGAGTCGGTGACGCGAAGCGACGTGCCCGGCGACCCTGACTTCTTCGTCTTCCGGCAGATGATCTACGTCGTCGTCGGCGGCGTCCTGCTCGCGGCGGTGGCGGCGATCGACCCGAGCTCCTACAGACGGGTACGCTGGCCGCTCTACGGGCTCGCCCTCGTCCTGCTCGTGGCCGTGTTCGTCCTCGCCGAGGAGGTGCGCGGCTCCAGGCGCTGGATCCAGATCGGCTTCTTCAACTTCCAGCCGTCCGAGCTCGGCAAGATCGCCCTCGTCATCGTGCTGGCGGGCTTCATCGCGGAGCGGCGGCAGCGGATGCACGAGTGGAGCACGACGCTCGGGGTCCTCGGGATCGCGGCCCCGCTCATGGTGCTCGTCTTCAAGGAGCCCGACTTCGGGACGACGTTGATCTACGCGGCGATCGTGACCGGCGCGCTCTTTTTCGGAGGGACCCGCTGGCGGCACCTCGCGGTGCTCGCCCTCGTCGCCGGACTCGTCGCCGGCGCGATCCTGTGGTTTCTCCCGTCCGCAGGCGTGGAGGTGCTCGAGCCGTACCAGCGCGAGCGGCTCACCGGCTTCGTCGACCCGGACATCGATCCGAGCGGCTCCACCCACCACCTCAAC
>Ga0081538_10006317_pt1 | contig 10463 bp, 9 predicted proteins | sample TabmetS5T2R1_FD_71022 | JGI IMG/M metagenome (GOLD analysis project Ga0081538, IMG submission 71022) | Tabebuia heterophylla rhizosphere microbial communities from the University of Puerto Rico - S5T2R1 | ecosystem: Host-associated > Plants > Roots > Rhizosphere ...
CCCGAGCAAGCCCGCAAAGTCGGCGAAGCCGGCAGCAAAGCCGCCGAAGGTGAGCAGCCTTCAGAAGACGAGCGTCCAACGCTGAACTGACCCGCACGCCTCCGTTCGGGTCGGCGTGAGCGCGGACCGTCCGACCTACTCGGCTTTGATCTTGGCCGCCCGGATCACGTTGCCCCACTTCTCGAAGTCGGCTCGGATGCGCGCGCCGAATTCCTCCGGACTGCTCGCGATCGCTTCGAAGCCGAGCGTCGCCAGGCGCTCCTTGACATCCGGCAGCGCCATGCTCCTGACGATTTCGCGATTGAGCAGGGCGACGATCTCCTTGGGCGTTCCGGCCGGCACTGCGACGCCAAACCACGATTGGCCCTCGATATCCGGATAGCCGGCTTCCGCCATCGTCGGCACATCCGGCAGCGTCGGCTCCCGCGCCCTGCTGGTGACCGCAAGGGCGCGCAGCTTGCCCTCCTTGAGATGCGGGATTGCCGGCGGCGGCGTGCCGAACGACAGCGGTGTGTGGCCCGCGAGGTTGGCGCCGATTGCCAGGCCTCCGCTGTTGAACGGGACGTGCACGAGATCGAGCTTGAGCGACAGCCGGAACATCTCGCCCAGGAGATGCGACGGGGTCCCGGTCCCCGGCGACGCATAGCTGTATTTGCCGGGATTGGCTCTGATGAGCGCGACCATGTCACGGGTCGTTTGTGCCGGCACCGACGGGTGGACCGTGAGGACGGTTGTCGTGGAAACCGCGAGCGTGACCGGGTCGAAGTCCTTGATCGGATCATAGGGGACCGTGTCGTAGAGGCTCGGATTGATGACCAAGGGCGCGGCAACGAGGACGATCGTGTGGCCGTCGCGCTCGGCTTTTGCTCCTCGTCCCATGCCGATATTGCCGCCGGCGCCGCCGATGTTCTCGACGAAGAATTGCCGCCCGAACTGCTCCGACAGCTTTTGTGCGATCAGGCGGGCGAACACGTCGGTCGGACCGCCGACCGCATAGGGAACGATCATACGCACCGGCCGCGCCGGGTAGGATTGCGCCCGCGCGATGCGCGAGACGGGCGGCAGCGCGGCAGCACCTGCTGCCAGATGCAGAAAGGTTCGGCGGGGAAGTTTCATTCCTAGTCCCTCCACGGCGTGCAATCCGATGCGGACGAGCGGTGCGAGTAGCCTACGCCCCTTTCCTGAGAACGCGGAAGGGGCAATGTCGCCTAATGGTACTGACCGAGCGCACCGGCATGTCCGCATTGACGTGACTATGGAGGGTAATGCGGAGTGCGCCGGGAGACCGGCAAGGAGTAGATGGTGCAAGTCCATCACGATGGAGGAGTAGAGAACCGCATCGACCCCGAGTCATGCGCAGTTGCCCGCGAGGGCAGCAGCGAAGCGTTGACAGGGGAGCGCACGGGCCAGCCATTGAGCCGCGAAAGTACTCGTTTCCCGGGCGCCGACGTCGTTCCGCTGACGGAAGGCAATGGCGCGTTGCCGGTCTGGCCCGCATCGGGAAGGCGAGGAGCCGTAGCCGATGATGCACGGAGGTGGGAGTCAGACTCCGCCATAGTAATGGGCCACCACTTGTCGGCCTCGGCCTTCTGATGCGCGCCAAGCGCCTCCGGCGTCTGCTTTGCGCGCGGGGTGATGTCGAGGCCGAGATTGCCGAGCGTGACCGCAGCGTCGCATCGGCCAGTGCCGCCACGACCGCAGCATTGAGCGGCATGGGATCCTTGGGCGTCTGACATCCTTCCACTTGGGAAAGAACCCCTTTTGCAGCTCTGCTCAAAATCTGTGCAGGCATGACCGGGCTTTGTGCACCGGGTCCCAAGTGGTCGCTGCGGGCGTCCTGCGTTTCGAAAAAAATTTCCGCCGTTCAAGAACTTAGGCAACCGCCAGCGAACTGGCACGGGGCTTGAAGCCATGAAAATCGTTATGGCGATATCAAACCATTCAAGTTCGACGAGGCCGCGATGTCTTGATCGCGATCGAAGTGCACGGGATGGCTGCCACCGAGATCAAGGGATACGGGCGTCAAAAAACCACTCCGCGATTTATCGCGGAGCCGAATACGCGGTGACGTTGCTGCCGATGGAGCCGCGAGGGTCTCGATCTCGCGCGGCATGGCGAGACCGTTCACTGACGACGAAGGTGAGCGTGCCGATGGCGGAACAGGAGGCATCGATGGGCCCCGGGATTATGCCCATACTTGCGGTCCTGACCTTGTTTGGGCTGCTGCTTGCAGCAGTGCCTACGCAGGCGCAGGAGCACCATGCAAATCACGGATATCAGGGCCAGCACGGCGTCGGCCACGAGCATTGGCACCAGCAGTTCTATTCCAAGCTGATGCGCAAGGATACTAGGACGAGTTGCTGCAATCTCTCCGACTGCGTTCCGACGCAATCACGCATGATCAACGATCACTATGAAGTGCTTGTCGAGGGCGAGTGGACGAAAGTCCCCCAAGACGTGATCCAGAACGTCGCCGCGCCCGATGGAGGCGCGCACGTGTGCTTCCCCAAGCAGCCGAGCAACCGTTATCCTAAAGGCACGCTGTTCTGCGTCGTGTTGCCGCCGGAGACGTAACGCTGCACGTCCGCGTCCTGGACGAGTCAAATGAACGCGATACCGAGCAGGCGCTCAAGGGTCAGATACTCCGCAGTGCGGGAAATATTTCACCGGACCGCCACCTATTAGGTTCGGCGCGCGTCATACAATCGTACGGTGTGAATGACTGAATGGCGGCTTTTGGCTCTGACTGACCGGACCGGGATGTCAGCGTTGACGGTGACAATGGAGGATAATGCGGACTCATATGCTCGTCCTGAGCCTTTCAGCCCGTGACCCTAAACTAGCTTGCTAGCGTAGCGTCGCCGCGGCGACGACATACAGGGCGATCGCGATCAGGACGACCGCGTTGAATCCCAGGCTCATCGCCAGCAGGACCGCCAGCACCGCGCTCAATACCGAGGCGCAGCCGTTGATGCCCCACGCCCAGGGCACGAGCGCCGGCCGCGCCGCCGCGACGCGGGCAAGCGCCAACGGAAACGGCATTCCCATGAAGAAAGCCAACGGCGCAATCAGAACCAACGACACCGCGATCTTGAGCGCGCCGGACAGGGGCATCAGCCAGCGAAAGAGCGACAGGGCGAGAACGAGATGCATGAGCGCAGCGATGCCAATGCCGGCGACGGCCAGCGTCAGCGCCGGGTGGCGAACGCGGACGAAGCAGCGGAAAAGCCGGTCGGCTGCGCCGATCGGCGAGCGCTGCGGCGATCGGACGCGCAAGTTCTCGAGACGAGCAGTCAATGTCGGTGCGAGTCCGCTGCCAAGGCCGGCGAAGAATAGGAAGCCGCACAGCACGACAGGAATGGCGTAAACCGGATGACCGAGGAACAGCACGAAGCGCTGGATGGAGGCGATCTCGATGAAGAGGAAAGCAACGCCGATCGCCAGGAAGTAGAGGACGACACGCCATCGCGCGAGATCAGCGGCCGCGGGCTCCCGCCGATAGCGGCCGAGCCACAGCAGGGGTGCAAGGATCAGGACCAAAGCGAGCGCTGCGGCTTGGATGAGCGTCGCCGCCAGCACCAGGTAGCCCCAATCGAGCAGCGCCGCGCCGCCGAGCGCGCGCCGCTCGAAAAGCTCCGGCAGCGCCCGCCACTTGAAGAAATCGAAGAAGTACGGCCGGTCGTCGGTGGTCGGTGCGATGTCAAACTTGTAATCACGAAGGAATGCATCGCGCTCCGGCCCGAGCAACGCGACCGCGCCATCGAAGAAATCAGCCTGATCGAGAATATTGAATCGGTTCGCCTCTTCGCGCGCCATCCCGGGCAGAAAGCCAAGGTCGAAGGCGCGCTCGTCGGCGAAACGCCGGACTCTTGCCGTCTCCTGGTCGCTCAGCGGGCCATTCTTGACCAGGAGCGTGGTGGTGTTCCAGCTGCGCACGAGCGCGAGCTGCCGGCCCGGTTCGCCGATCCCTCGGCGCTCGAGCGCGGAAACCGCGGTGGCGAACAGCCGCAGGCTGTCGCGCGGCGGCAGCTTCAGCCAGCGCGTGATCGCGAGGTAGCCGCCTGGCCGCAAACGATCGAGATACTGCTCGAACGCTTCTATCGTGTAGACATAGCTCTCGCTCAGACTGTGCGTGCCCGCGGCCGCCGCCGCAAAGGAGTCGAGCAGCGGGACCTGGATCACGTCGTAGCGGTCGCGCCGGCCGGCGACGAAGCTGCGCGCCTCCGCCACATGCACCCGCACGCCCGGACGCTGGTAGAGATGGCCGGCAAACGCGGCAAAGCGCTCGGCGACGAGACGGACGAGTTGCGGGTTGAGCTCGACCGCATCGATGGCCGGCGCGCCGTGCATGAGCGCGAGCAGAACATCCGCTCCGCCGCCGGCGCCGAGGATCAGGACCGCGGGCTTCTCCAGGAGATGGTACGGGAGCGCGGCGGCCGTGGAATCGAGATAGGCGAGCGGCTCGCGCCGGCCGTCGAAGGCGGTGATTGCTGTGAGCCCGTCGCCGTCGGTGAAGACGCCGAGCTGGGCCGGCGGCTCCGTCGTGTTGTTGACGCTCAAGCCCGGCGCATGGCGGAGCGGCACGGTGGGACTGCTCACGACGGTGATGAGCCCGAGCGGGCTTGACTCCTCGGCGAGCACCTTGGCGCCGGGGACGATCAGCGCTTGGCTGAGCCCCTTGTACTCGGACAGATGCAGCGCCGTCCATGATGGCGGTAGCGCGGCGCACGCGGCGATCGCCGCGACCGCACACGCGGCCGCCCTGCCCTTCCGGATCGCCCCGCTGTCGCGCAGGCTGATCGCGAGCGCCGCGGCGAGAAGGCCCAGCACCGCGACCAGCCGGAGCGCCGTGTCGGGAAAGAGCACGAACAGCGCCAGCATCAGGCCGATGGCGCCCGCGGCGGCGCCGATCAGGTCGTAGCGGTAGATGCGACCAATCCGCTCCGGGAATGCGGCGAGCGCAAGCCCGATACAGGTCGCCGCGCCGAAGAACGGCAGCGCGAACAGCGCATAGAGGAGGGGAAGAAAGAGAAGCTGCCGCGGCTCCCAGATCACGGCGAGCGCATTGAACGGGAGGCGCTCGGCGACCGCAAAGCTCGCGACTGCCGACACCGCGAACAGGGTGGCACCGGCGGCAAAGGCCGCGCCCAGGTGGCGGCGCAGCGCCTCGCCTGCGAGGGCCAGGAAGGCACCGCTCGCGCCGTAGCCGAGCAGGGCGATGCTTATGATCATGTACGCATAATGGTGCCACTGGACGATGGAGAAGAGGCGGGTCAGCAGCACCTCGTAGGCGAGCGTCCCGGCCGAAACCAGCGCGACGGCCAGGAGCAGGAGCATCAGCGCTGCCGGCTGCCGCCGGTCAGCGGCACGAACGCCACCGGGAGCAGTTGCCGCGTCGTCACCCGTCCGTCGTCGGCGTTGTGCTCGACCAGCACGAGGCGCTGAAGCGCGTAGGGCGCGCCGATCGGGATCACCATGCGGCCGCCGGGCTTGAGCTGGCGGATCAAAGGCGGCGGGATCTGGCCCGCCGCCGCAGTGACCATGATGCCGTCGAAGGGCGCCGCCTCCTCCCAGCCGTAATAGCCGTCACCCGACCGCGTTGCGACGTTGCCGTAGCCCAACCGCTGCAGCCGTGCAGCGGCGCTGTCCGCCAAGGCGGGCACGATCTCGATCGTGTAGACCCGGCGTGCGAGATGGGCGAGGACGGCGGCCTGGTAGCCCGAGCCGGTACCCACCTCGAGGACGACATCGTCCGGCCGGACACGCATGAGGTCAGTCATCAGCGCAACGATGAACGGCTGCGAGATGGTCTGGCCATAACCGATCGGCAGCGGCCGGTCGGCATAGGCGTCGCCGCGCAATCCGTCGGCCACGAATTCGTGGCGCGGCACATCGCCCAGGACCTTGAGTATCTCCGGTGCGATCGAGTCGCGGCCGAGCGCGTCGCTCGCCCGCTTGGCATGGGCCTGAATCGTCGTCACCATGCGGGCGCGCTCGGCAGCGAGATCCGCTTGGGCCGCCGCGGCCAACAAACGAGCAGCAACCACGACCAAGAAAACGCCAAGAGCGAGCGCTGACCAGTGCCCCGCAACAATGGCATGGGACGGCGCGCCAGTCCGGCGCCCCTGCCAGGCATCGGGCCGACGCGCACCTCGCCGGAGCCACCTCACACGTACCCTCGCAAGCTCGCTGCCGAAAATGTTACCTGCCCATCGTCCAGCGTTTGAGCGCCAAGCCGAGGCTCGTCATACTACTCCAACGCGGCACCTGCGGAGACTGACTGGCACCAACCGCGGCGAATTCCGCTTACAAGATGGACACTGGAGGCTGCGAGCGTAACGATTTCCACGCTGTTGACACTGGTGGTTTTCTGGTCAAGCACGCGCTCCGCCCGCATGTATGCTCGAAAATAAAAGAGTAGGTAGGCGAGAACGCGGGATTTGTCTCAGCGCTTTCCTGCAGCAATGCCGCTGTTGGACACCATCGAGCGTTCGCGAGTGGGCCACGGGGCATGGAGCACGCTTGGCCGGCCCACCTCCGATATCGCGCCCAGCGGAGTCATTGAAAATACAATCGGAGTAGTCGCGGGCCGCCCGCGGCGCGGGATGCGCAGGCACGCCCGGGCGTCATGACTTTCCGATCAGGCATGAAATTCGCGCAAATCACCGGCCTTGCGGAATCCGTTCGCGATGATTATAGATGACTGACTAGTCAGTCATCTAATCGGGGATGACGACGGTGATCCGCCCGCAGCAGAGCAAGGCGTTACAGGGCAAGCCGCACCGCAACCGCAATAGCGCTCGGGCGCAACGGAGCGCCGAGCGGCGCGAGGCGATTCTCGCCGCGGCGCTGGACGAATTCTCCGCGCAAGGATTCTCGGCCGCGCGGCTCGACGACGTCGCCCGCCGCGCCGGCGTCGCCAAGGGCACGATCTATCTGCATTTCCGCGACAAGGAAGCGCTGTTCCAGGAGCTCATCCGCTCGGTCTTGAGCCCGTTCGTCGGCACCCTCGAAGCCGTGCTCAAGGCCGATGTTCCGGCGCGTGCCATGGCCGACCAGATCGTCGAGCTGTTCGTAGCCGAGGTCTATGGGACCCGACGCAAGGATGTGATCCGGCTGATCGTCAGCGAGGGTCCGCGTTTTCCCAACCTGGCCGAGGTCTACTACCGCGAGGTGCTGGCGCGCATCATGGCGGCGGTGCGCGCGTGGATGCGCCGGGCGGTCGAGCGCGGGGAGGTGAGGGGCGACGCGATCGTGCGCTTCCCCCAGCTCCTCGGTGCACCCGCCATCGTCGCCATTCTCTGGAGCGGGCTGTTCGACCGGTTCGAACCGCTCGACGTGAAGGCGTTCATGCGCGCGCAGCTCGATCTCGTGTTCGGAGAGCGCGCAAGCGCCGGGAGGGGGCTGTGAGAGCGGTCGCCGCCATCCTCGGCTGGGCCGCGGCCGCAGCGGTGCTGGCGCTGCCGTCGTGCAACTCGTCCCCCGACGAGGTCTTCCAGGGCTGGATCGAGGCCGACCTCATTTTCGTCAGCCCCGATGAAACCGGCCGGATCGAGACGATGTCGGTGCGCGAGGGCGATACCGTCGAGTTGCGCGCGCCGCTGTTCACGCTCGACGACGATCTGCAAAAGGCCGACGTCAACCAGGTGATGGCGCAGGTGACGAACGCGCGGCAGGCGCTCGACCGCGCTCAGCAGTTGCTCAAGAGCGCCGCCGGCACGCAGCGGGCCTACGACGATGCCGAGGCGGCTTTGCGCACCGCGGAGGCGCGGCTCAATTCCGCGCAGACCCGCCTGGTGCGACGCAAGGTTTTCAGCCCGGTCGCCGGCACGGTGCAGCAGCTCTATTTCCGCCAAGGCGAGATGGTGGCGGCGGGCCGGCCGGTCCTCGCCCTCCTGCCTCCGGCCAACCTGAAGGTGCGGTTCTTCGTCCCCGAGGCCAGGCTGCCGCACATCGCCATCGGTGACGCGGTGAAAATCCATTGCGACGGATGCGGAAGCGAGCTTGATGCGCGGGTGAGCTTCATCTCGCGGACGGCGGAATATACCCCGCCGGTGATCTACAGCCTCGAGGAGCGCTCCAAGCTGGTCTTCCTCATCGAGGCGCGGCCGGAACGCACGGACAAATTGCGGGTCGGCCAGCCGGTCAGTGTCGCGCCCAACCCCCTGGTGACGGAGGCGAGGCGGTGAACGGCACGCCCGACATTGCCATCGATGTGCGCGGCCTGACCAAGAAATTCGACGGCCGGGCGGTGGTGCGGAACCTGTCGATGCAGGTCCGGCGCGGCACCATCTACGGCTTTCTCGGCCCCAACGGCTCGGGCAAGACCACGACCATCCGCATGCTGTGCGGCTTGCTCACGCCCGACGAGGGACAGGGGACGTGCCTCGGCTACGACATCCGCACCGAGACCGACAAGATCAAGGTGCATGTGGGCTACATGACCCAGCGGTTCAGCCTCTATCAGGACCTGTCGGTGCGCGAGAATCTCGAATTCGTCGGGCGCATCTACGGGCTTTCCGATCCGCGCGGCGCCGCCCGCGCCATGATCGACCGGCTCGGCTTGAGCGGCCGCGAGGAGCAGATCGCCGGCTCGCTGTCGGGCGGGTGGAAACAGCGCCTCGCGCTCGGTGCCTGCACGCTGCCGAGCCCGCAGCTGTTGCTGCTCGACGAGCCGACCGCGGGTGTCGATCCCAAGGCGCGGCGCGAGTTCTGGAGCGAGATCCACGCGCTCGCCGCGAAAGGACTGACGGTGCTGGTCTCGACCCATTACATGGACGAGGCCGAGCGCTGCCACGAGATCGCCTATATCGCCTACGGCGAGCTGCTGGTGCACGGCACCGTCGATCACGTGATCGAGGATGCGGCGCTCATCACCTACACGGTGAGCGGGGAGGGGCTGGCCGGTATCACCGCCGAGCTCGAGCGCCATCCCGATCTCATGGTGGCGCCGTTCGGCAACGGCCTGCACGTCTCGGCGCGCGACCGGGCGGCGTTGGAAGCGGCAATTGCGCCCTATCGCGGCGATCCAAAGCTCGAGTGGGAGCCGTCGGAGCCCTCGCTCGAGGATGTGTTCATCGACCTCATGGGCAGGGCGCGGGACAATTTCCAATGAGCGCCACGGCCGAGACTGCGCGTGACCAGCGATCCGGCGGGTTCCTGCGCCGGGCCGGCGCGATGCTTATCAAGGAGTTCCTGCAGCTCAGGCGCGACCGCGTCACGCTGGCGACGATGATCACGCTGCCGCTGATGCAGCTCATCCTGTTCGGCTATGCCATCAACACCACGCCGCGCGACCTGCCGACGGCGGTGCTGCTGCAGGAATCGAGCGATCTCGGCCGCTCGATCGTGGCGGCGCTGGAGAACACCAGGTATTTCAAGGTCACCCATCGGGTCAGCGACGTCGCCGAGATGGACCGCCTGCTCGCCTCCGGGGCTGTGCTGTTCGCCGTCGAGGTGCCGGCGAATTTCGAGCGCGCGCTGCGCCGCGGCGAGCAGCCGGCGCTGCTGGTGGCGGCCGATGCGACCGACCCGGTGGCGACCGGCTCGGCGCTCGGCGCGCTCGGGCAGCTGGTGCGCACCGCGCTCCAGCACGACCGCGCCATTCCGGACGGCGCAACTCCGCAGTTCGAGATTCGCCAGCACGCCCGCTACAACCCGGCTGCCGTGAGTGCGTTCAACATCGTGCCCGGACTGATGGGCACGATCCTCACCCTCACCATGCTGATCTTCACCGCCCTTTCGGTCACCCGCGAACTCGAGCGCGGCACCATGGAGAGCCTGCTGTCGATGCCGATCACGCCGTTCGAGATCATGATCGGCAAGATCGCGCCCTATGTGCTGATCGGCTTTCTCCAGGCGGCGCTGATCGTCGGCGCCGGCGTGCTGTTGTTCAGCGTGCCGGTTGTCGGCAATCTCATGCTGCTGGCTTGGCTCACCACGCTGTTCATCGCCACCAACCTGTCGATCGGCTACACCTTTTCGACGCTGGCGCAGAACCAGCTGCAGGCGATCCAGATGGCGATGATGTTCTTCCTGCCCAACCTGCTGCTCTCCGGCTTCGCCTTTCCGTTCCTCGGCATGCCGGTGTGGGCGCAGTGGATCGGCGAATTGCTGCCGCTCACCCACTACATCCGCATCGTCCGGGCGATCATGCTCAAGGGCGCGACGCTGACCGACCTGCACCTCGACACGCTGTGGCTCGCCGGGCTCATGCTGGTAGCGATGACGGTCGCGGTGACGCGCTTCCGCCGGACCCTGGATTGAGGCTCGGCATTGCGCGATCCAACTGGCGGCCGGAGCACTCAGCAGGCGGCTGGCCGAATTCGCAATCGGGACACTGGCCGTCACGGTTGCGGCGCGCCCGCCTGCATGACCCTGTCGTCAACGTAACGCACGCTGATCGGCTGTCCGGCGATTGCGGCGCCGAAGGTCTTAGAGAAGGGCAGCGGGGCGCACCGCTC
>Ga0081538_10006318_pt1 | contig 10460 bp, 10 predicted proteins | sample TabmetS5T2R1_FD_71022 | JGI IMG/M metagenome (GOLD analysis project Ga0081538, IMG submission 71022) | Tabebuia heterophylla rhizosphere microbial communities from the University of Puerto Rico - S5T2R1 | ecosystem: Host-associated > Plants > Roots > Rhizosphere ...
CTCGTCGTCTGCGAGCAGCATCCAGCGGCGATCAGCCTCGTGGACCCCGCGACCGGCCGAGCCGAGGTGCTCGTCGATTCCTGGCGCGGCCTGCCGCTCAACTCGCCCAACGAAGTGGTCGTGAAGCGCGACGGGACCTTGTGGTTCACGGACCCGAGCTACGGCTACCTCCAGGGCTTCCGTCCCGAGCCGGAGGTCGGCGACTACGTCTACCGCTACGACCCTGACACGGGCCGCCTGAGCGTCATCGCCGACTCCTTCGACAAGCCAAACGGAATCGCCTTCTCGCCGGACGAGTCGACCCTCTACGTAGCCGACAGCGGCGCGAACCAGGAGCCCGGCAGCTACTACGTCGACCGCCCGCACCACATCGTCGCCTTCGATGTCCTCGATGGGCGCCACCTCGGACCCGGCCGGCTGTTCGCTGTGACGACGCCGGGCTTTCCCGACGGCCTCAAGGTCGATTCCGCGGGCCGCTTGTACGCGTCGGCGTTCAGCGGCGTCCAGATCTTCGAGCCGAGCGGCGACCTTGTCGAGGAGATCGACCTGCCGGGCGCCGTGAACTTCACCTTCGGGGGCCCCGACCGGGACGTCCTCTACGTCACGACGGACGAGGCGGTGTGGGCCGTGCAGCTCGACGCGAGAGGAGCCTGACCAATGGCCTACGTCCGCACCCGCAGGATCATCGACGACGCCGGCGCCGACGCGGTGATCGCAGCCGCCGAGACAAGGGCGCGCGAACGGGGCAGCCGGGTCGTGATCGCAGTCGTCGATCCCCACGGCGAGCTGATCCAGCTGCGGCGCACGCCCGGCGCGCAGATCGCAAGCTCGCGCGTCGCAATCGACAAGGCCCGCACCGCGGCGATCTTCGTACGACCCAGCCGTGAGATGGAGGAGCAGGTGACGAACGGCAGGATCGGCGCGCTCGCGCTCCACGGCGCGTCCTGCCTGACCGGCGGCATCCCATTGAAGGTTGAGGACGAGGTGGTCGGCGCGATCGGGACGAGCGGCGAGACCCCCGACGAGGACGAGGCGATCTCGATCGCGGGCGCGCAGGCCGATTTCTCCGCTTACGAGGTGTCGGCGCTCACCTCCGAGGGCGCCAGGCGCGTCGCCGAGGCCGTGGGGCGCGCCGCCGCGGAGCGCGGCGTAGCGCCCGTGGTGTCGGCGGTGGACGCCGGCGGCGTGCTCATCTACCTGCACCGTCCCGACGACGCCCAGGTGGCGAGCGTGGAGGTTACGACCGACAAGGCCCGTACCGCGGCGATCTACCGCCGCGAATCGAAGGACTTCGAGGACCAGGCCTCGAGCGGCCGCCCCTCGGCTCTCCACCTTGCCCAGGCCGTGCCGCTCCAGGGCGGGGTCCCGATCGAGCACGAAGGAGAGGTGATCGGAGCCGTCGGCGTCAGCGGCGCCTCCTCGGCCGACGAGGATCGGGAGCTGGCCCTGATCGGAGCGAGCTCGCTGACGCCGTCCGAGAACGGCGGGGTCTAGAAGGTCGAGGCCGAAGCGATGCAGGGGAAGACGATCGAATCCCCGACTCCGGCCACGAGACTGCCCGGGCCGCCGGAGCTGATCCCAGGCCGGCCGGACGCGGTGGTTGACCTCCAGACCGACACGGGCGCGGCGCTCGTCGGGGCCGAGTGGAGGTACTCCGACGCGCGGGTGGAGGAGATCGACTTCGTCGAGCTCGGCTCGCCCGAGGACCCGCTCGGCCCCGGGACGGTGCCGGCGCGCACCTACGACGTGGTCCCTCACGCAGAGGCGGCCGATTACGACGACTCGGACTGGCGCGTGCTGCGACCCGAGGGGACCCTTGAGCGCCTCGCGAACGGCCGGGTCTGCTTCAACTGGTACCGGCTTTCCCTCTTGCTGCCCGAGCTTGTCGGTGACACCGAGGTCACCGGCGCGACGGTCGTCTTCGAGGTTGTGGTCGACGACTACGCCGAGGTTTGGGTGAACGGGAAGCTCCCGCAGGCGCTCGGCGACACGGGCGGCCCGGTGGTCGGCGGCTTCAATTCGCCGAACCGCGTGATCCTCACCCGAGACGCGCGGCCCGGCGAGCGTTTCCAGATCGCCGTGTTCGGGATCAACGGGCCGATCTCGGCCTCGCCACCCAACTACATCTGGATGCGCACGGCCACGCTGGAGCTGTACGCCGCCGGTCGGGCTCAACTTGGGTTCGAGGCTCCGCTCGAGGTGGAGGGTGACCTCGGTGACGCGCACCTCGAGCAGGTGGCCGGAGGCTTCGAGTTCACCGAGGGACCCCTCTGGTCACCGGAGGGCGCGCTGCTGTTCAGCTCGCCCAATACGAACGTGATCTACAGGTGGGACGCGACGACCGGCGCGATCACCCTCTTCAACGCCAAAAGTGGCTACAGCGGTCCCGACATCGGCCGCTTCGGGCAGCCGGGCTCAAACGGCCTCGCCTTCGACCCCGAGGGCCGGCTGGTGATGTGCCAGCATGGAAACCGGCGCGTGCTGCGGGTCAACCGCCACGGCGACACGACCGTCCTCGCCGACTCCTACGCGGGCAAGCGCCTGAACAGCCCCAACGACCTCGTCTTCCGCTCGGACGGGACGCTCTTCTTCACGGACCCACCGTTCGGGCTGCCGGAGATGTTCGACGATGCGGACAAGGAGCTCGATTTCTCCGGCGTGTTTCAGGTCCGAGGCGGCGAGATATCGCTCGTGACCGACGAGCTGACGGGCCCCAACGGACTCGCCTTGTCCCCAAACGAGCGCTACCTGTACGTCGGCAACTGGGACCCGGAGCGGAAGGTGGTAATGCGCTACGAGGCAGACGCCGGCGGTCCAGGCGAAGTCCTCTTCGACATGACCGACGCTTCGGGCGAAGATGCGGTCGACGGCATCAAGGTCGACCGCGACGGCAACCTGTTCGTGTGCGGCCCGGGCGGGATCTGGGTCCTTTCGCAGGAGGGCCTGCGGCTTGGTCTGCTGAGGCTGCCTGAGGCTCCGCACAACCTGGCCTGGGGGGACGAGGACGGGCGCACGCTCTACATCACCGCGCTGACGGGCGTCTATCGCCTGCGCCTGACCAAGGAGGGCTCATGAGCAAGAACCTCGCGATCGGCTCGACCATCCCGGACTTCGAGCTACCGGACGAAACCGGCGAGCTACACAAGCTCTCAGACCTCCAGGGAGACAACTTCCTGGTGCTGCACCTGAGCCGCGGCGAGCACTGCCCGCGCGAACACCAGCACCACCGCGAGTTCCTGCGCTTCCATGAGTGGTGCGCCGTGGCTTTCACCGAGCTAGTGAGCATCCTGCCGAACGGCCTGCACGACGTGTACAAGCTCAGGATCTCGACAGGCGCGCACTGGACCTTCCTCTCGGACCAGGGCCTGGAGGTCCAGGGCTACTTCGACATCAACGAGTACACGGACGCCCATCACGAGAACGCCGGCGTGCCGCACACGCTGATCCTGTCGCCCGGTCTCAAGATCGAGAAGGTCTACGTCGGCTACTGGTTCTGGGGCCGCCCCTCGCCCGAGCAGCTCTGGCTCGACCTCCAGGAGCTGACCAAGCAGCTGAAGGACGACTACGACCCCACGCTGCCGCAGGTGCGCGCGAAGTGGGAAGAGGCACGGAAGGCCGAGTCGGCAGCGTAGCGGCGTGGGTCACGCCGTCCCGGAGGGGTTTCGCATGGTCTCCGTGGGCGGGCGGCCCGGTAACGCCTACAGACCGCCGGCGTGGATCGAGCTCGGCGGACCGCTCCGGAAGGCGCCCTAACGCGACTGCGAGCTCCCGCTATTGATCAGCTCGTATGCGATGCCCGTGGCGAGCGCATATACCGCGTGGTGGAAGGCGTCGATCGCGATCTCTTCCTTCGCCCAGAACAGGGACGGCGGGGCGATCTCGAGCGCCGGCAGCGTGACCTGTGCGGCACCGTAGATCGCCGCGCCGTGCAGGGCCGTTGCTGCCCTGGGCGAGAGGTGGCTGGCGGCGAGCAGGCCCCGCAGGACGCCCCAGCCGGTGCCGTAGCCCCAGTGCGAGAGATCGTTGAAGCGGGCCTGCGCGACCGAGTCCTCGAACTCCTTGATGCCGAGCATTTTGGCGGTGGCGCGGGCGGGAGCGGACGACGGCTCGCGGTCGCGGAGCTTCGCCTCGAGTGTGCTCGAGAGTGTCATCGCGGCGGTGCCGGCGAAGCCCGCGACCAGGCCCTTGCCGATCGCGTCCGCGAGGCTGGCTACAACCATCCTCATCGCGACACCTTCTCCGGGTGCTCCCCGTCGGCGACGGGGGCCGCCGCAGAAGCGCCGAGCCGCTCGAGCAGGTGATCGCCAACACGAAGCGCGTTCGCCATCGCAGTGAGCGCGGGGTTCACCGCCGACGACGAGGGAAAGAAGCTGGTGTCGACGACGTAGAGGTTGTCGAGGTCGTGCGCCTTGCAGTGCCGGTCGAGGACCGAGCTCGACGGGTCGTCGCCGAACCGGGCCGTGCCGCACTGGTGGGCGATGCCCGCCAGCGGGATGCGCTGGGCGAGCACCGAGAAGCGCGGGATCGCCCGTTCCGAGCAGCCGAGGTCGCCGAGCAGCCCCTTGATCTTGGCGAGCAGGCGCCGGTGCGGCTCGTCGTTGTGGAAGGTCTTCGAGAGGTGGATCATGCCCTGGCGGTCGACGGTGATCCGGTTGTCGGCGTGCGGAAGATCCTCGGTCGTGAGCCAGAAGTCGATCGCGTGCTTGGCCGTGTACTCGAGGGCCAGGCCCGGGGCGTACCACGGCGCTCCGGCGCGCAGGATGTTGCGGTCGGACTTGCCCAGCATCTGGATGTGCCCGAGCGGCAGCTCCGAGTCCGGGGCGCCCCAGTAGTAGTCGTTCACGCCGAGGGTCTTCTGGAACTTCGTGTCGTTCGGCGTCTGGGAGACGGCGATGACGCCGGAGTTGATGTGGGCCATGTAGTTGCGGCCCACCTGGTCCGAGGAGTTGGCCAGCCCCCGCGGGTGCTTGTCGCCTGCCGAGCGCAGCAGCAGCGCCGGGGACTCCGCGGCGCCGCACGAGACGACGACGACGTCTCCGGTGTACGTCTCGGTCGCGCCTCGACGGTCGACCACTACACCGGTAACAGAGTTGCCCGAGGACTCCGTCTGCAACCGCGCGACTTTGGAGTGTGTCTCGAGCGTCACGTTCTCGTGCCGGAGCGCCGGGCGCACGCAGCGCACGTGCGCATCAGCCTTGCCGTCGGCCAGGCAGGGGAACCCGTCGAAGCGGTCACAGCGGACGCAGCGGCCAGCCTCGGGGTCGGACTCGTTCAGGTCGACGCCGACCGGCAGGTGGAACGGGTGATGGCCGGTGCGCAGGAAGTCGTCGTGCAGCTGCTGGATGCGGAGCTCGTGGGAAACGGCCGGATGCGGGAACGGTCCCGAGCGGGGGGGCTCGGTGGGGTCCTCGCCGGCCTCGCCGTGCACCAGGTAGAGCCGCTCCGCCTCTGTGTAGTAGGGCTCCATCTCCGAGTAGTCGATCGGCCAGGCGGGCGAGACGCCGCCATAGTGGCGGACCTCGCCGAAATCGCGCTCGCGCATGCGGAAGAGGATCGCCCCGTAGAACTTCGTGTTGCCGCCCACGTAGTACTGGGCGTGGGGCCTGAAGCGCACACCGTTCTTGTCGACCCACTCGTCGGTCGTGACGTAGCGCTCCTTGCCGAAGACCTCCTTCGAGTCCCAGTTCTCCGGCTCGCGGGGCAGGTAGCCGCCGCGCTCGAGCAGCAGGATGCGCTTCCCTGTGGGGGCGAGCTTGTGCGCGAGGGTGCCGCCACCGGCGCCGGTGCCGATGATGATGACGTCGTAGTGGTCAGCCATACCGACGTAGTGCGGCGAGCGGCGCGCCCGTTACACCAGAGCGATCGGGGACGTCCACGCGCCCGTGGCGCCGCGCAGCTTGGGGTGAGTGAGGATCAGCGCGAAGTCGCGGACGCCGGCGGCGGCCAGCTCTGAGAGGTCCAGGTTCTCCACGATGAAGACCCCGTGCCTGGCGTTGAGGATCTGGGGCACCTCGAAGGGCCGGCTCGGGTCCTCGGCCGGGACGGGGCCGTAGCTCCAGGTGTCGCAGCCTGTGAGGGCGACCCCGTGATCCGCAATCCAGGCAGCGAGCTCGCAGCCCGGTCCGGGCTCGCCGCTCACATAAGTCTCGGGGTCGCCCCAATTCGCTCCCCACCCGGTGTGAAACAACACCGCATCGCCGGGCTCCGGCTCGACGTCGCGCACCGCGTCCGGCCCGATGACGTCGCCAGGGCCGAGCCCGGCGACGTCGACCAGCCAGCCGCGGGTCACGATTTGCGGCACAGTCTCAACGCCCAGCCTCCTGACGCCGGCGGTCCCGGCGAGCTGGGAGATCGACACGCCGTTGTAGGCGCGGTCGCCGATCTGGAGGTGGCTGAGGGCGTCGAGGTGGGTGCCGAGCTGCATCGTCGCCGACACCTGCTCGGTGATCCAGTTGACCCCGTTCTCGCCGACCGGCATGGCCGCGTTCTGGTGGTGCGCGGTGGTGACGAGCGTCTGCTTGAAGAACCGCCCGGGGAACACCGGGATGTCCTCGTCGAGCACGTGGCCGAGGTCGTAGAGCCGCCCGTGGCGGACGAGACGAAGCGCCTGAAGGCGCTTCGCCTCGCCCACGTGGTTGAGCATCCCGAGCTGGTCGCCCTCGCCGAACGGCGAGGGCCACCAGCGGGCGTCGAGTGAGGCAGCCGAGCTCACTCCGACGACCAGGGGGTCGAGAAGCTCGGGAAGAGCGTCAGCCCGCCGTCGACGAAGATCGTCTGGCCGGTGATGTAGGCCGCGTCGTCGCTGGCGAGGAACGCCGTCACGCCCGCCATCTCGTCGGAGTCACCGGCCCGCTGCATGGGAATGTGCTCCTCGACCTGCTTGCGCTTGTCGGGGTCGTCGATCCACGCGCGGTTGATCGGGGTGACCGTCGCGCCCGGGCCGACGCCATTCACGCGGATGCCTTTGGCGGCGTACTCGAGCGCGAGGGTGCGGGTCAGGTTCTGCATACCGCCCTTCGAGGTCGAGTAGCCGAGGTAGTTCGGCTTCGGGATCAGCTGGTGAACGCTCGAGATGTTGATGATCACGCCCGGCTTCTCCTCGGCGAGGAAGTGCCTGATCGCCTCGCGCGCGCACATGAACGAGCCGCGCAGGTTGACCGCGAGCACCTTGTCGAAGTCGTCGCTCGAGAGCTCGTCGCTGGGGCGGGAGATCTGGATCCCGGCGTTGTTGACGAGGACGTCGACGCCGCCGAGGCCGGCGACTGCCGCGCCGACCATCTCCACGACATCGTCCTCCTTTGAGACGTCGCCCTGGACGAGCACGTCCTGGACGCCCTCCTGCTGGACCTTGTTGATGCACGCCTGAACCTGCTCCTCGGTCTCCCGGGCCTCCTCCGGCTGGCGCAGGTAGTTGATCGCGACGTTGGCGCCGTACTCGGCGAAGCGCACGGCGATCGCCTGCCCGATGCCAGAGCTGCCGCCGGTGACGAGCACGTTCTTGTCCTTCAGGCCGCGGAGGCCCTTGGTCCTCTCGGCGGTAGCGGTTGCCTCGGCCATCCTCATCCTCCTACTTCGGGGTATAGGCGGTAGTGCGACGAGCCGATCAGGCGTTACAGGACCAGCGGCACGGTCTCCTCGACCGCGCCGAAGTAGCGCTCCAGCGCCGTCCTGACCTTCGTGCGGCCGCGGTGCAGAAGCACGCGCTGGTTGCCCTCGCTGAGCTCGAGCGCGTCGCAGACCTCCTCCGGCGCCCACCCCTCGATGTCTCGGAGGGTGACGACTGCCCGCTGAGAGGGCGGCAGCTCCGCGATCGCTTCAAGGATCACGCCGCGCGTCTCGTCGGAGAGCAGCCCGTCCTCGGGCGTCTGCCAGGCACTCGGGCCGAGGGACCAGTGGTTCGGGTAGCGGTCGTGATCCGGTGGAAAGAAGCGGTCCGGGTCGACCGTCTCCTCGTCATCGTGGTCGCCGCGTATCGACGAGAACGGCACGATTCTGCGTTCGCGCTGGCCGCGAGTGCTCGCCGTGTTCGTGAGGATCTTGAAGATCCAGGTCTTGAGCGACGAGCGGCCCTCGAACCGGTCGAGGCCATTGATAACGCCCAGCCAGGTCTCCTGAACGACCTCCTCGGCGACCGCCCTGCTGCCGACGTAGCCCATCGCCACCCCCAGAAGCGACGAGCTGTACTCGTCGACCAGCGCGGCGAACGCGCGCTCGTCGCCGGCCTTCAGCGACTCGACGAGATGGTGGTCGCTAGTCATCGTCTTCCACCCGCAGGGGCTCGATTCCGAGGTCGTCCAGGCGCGCCAGCACGCTCTCGAGCTGCTCCTGGTCAGCGGCGCCGCTCAGCACCGTCTGGCCGGGGCTCCGCTCGAGGGTCACGTCGCTGAAGGCGGATCCCAGCCGGTCGCTGAGCCTTCCCTTCACCACTATGCGGTAGCGCCTCGACTCCACGGCGCCTACCCTCTCAGCGGTCAGGGCGAGCTGTCTTCACCCGCCGGCGATTTCACCCCGGGTGAATCGCGGCAAACCCCTCGCGAGTCGGGAGACGACCAGGGCGACGACGAGGGCGCCGCCGTAGAAGAGCTGTTGCACGAAGCTCTCGACGCCGAGAAGCTGCAACCCCGTCACTCCAGTGATCAGGAAGTAGATGGCCACCAGCGTGCCCCACGGGTTGAAGCGCCCCGGGATGATGGTCGTCGCCCCGAGGAACGCGCCGGCAAACGCAGGCAAGAGAAAGTCGGCGCCCGAGGAGGGATCGGCTCCTCCGATCGTCCCGGCGTACAGGACGCCCGCGACGCCCGCCACCGTGGCGGCCGCCACCAGCGCGCCGAAGCGAGCACGGCCTACCCTGACCCCACTGAGCCGAGCGACACTACGGCCGCGCCCCGTGAAGAGCAGCCGCCGCCCGAGCGGCGTGAGCTCGAGCACGTACCACAGGGCTATGCAGAGGGCGAGGCCGTACCAGAAGGCCAGCGGTATCCCCAGGAAGTCCCAGACGATCACCGGGTTCACGAGCGAGTCCGAGATACCGCCGACCGTCTCGGAGCCGCTGATCCACAGCACGACTCCGGAGACGAACGCTCCCGTACCGAGAGTCGTTATCAGCGAATCGAGATCCAGGAGCACGACGAGCGCCCCGTTGACGACGCCGACGATCGCCGCGGCGGCTACCGCCGCGGCCACCGCAAGGCCTATCGGCCAGCCTTGGTTCACGCTCAGCAGCGCCGTGACCATCGCCGACAGCGACAGGACCGAGGCCACCGACAGGTCGTAGTCGCCCGCCGTGAGCGGAAGCAAAAGCCCCAGCGCCAGGACCGCCAGCACGGCCTGGCTCCCGAGGATCGTCTGGAAGTTCGCCGCGGTAAGGAACGTGTCCGGCTCGAGCGCACCGAACAGCACGATCACGAGGAGCCAGACGACGGGGAGGGCTAGCCGCTGAGCGAGTGGCACCGCTGGGCGATCGTCTCCCTCGTCAGGTCGGGCCCGGCAAGCTCCGCGGCGACCGCGCCGCGCGCCAAGACCAGCACTCGGTCGCACAAGAGGGCGAGCTGCTCATGGTCGCCGCTCGCGCACAGCACCGCCATCCCGTGGCCCGCGAGCTGCCTGATTGCAGCGATGATCCGCTCGCGGGCGCCGACGTCGACGCCGCGCGTGGGCTCGTCGAGCAGCAGTAGCTTCGGTTTCGTCTGGAGCCACTTGGCCAGCAACGCCTTCTGTTGATTGCCGCCGCTCAGCGCCTCGAACGGCAGCCCCGGGATCGGCGGCCGCACCTCGTGCGCGGCTAGTAGGACACCGACGTCACGTCGGAGCCTCCGCCGGTCGAGCCCGAGGCGCTCAGCGTAGTGCGCGAGCACGGGCAGGGCGACGTTGGAGGCGACGGAGAGCGAGCCGACGGCTCCGTCGCGCGAGCGGTCGGCGGGCAAGAGCGAGATTCCCGCGGCGAGCGCGCGATCGGGCCTCATGGTTGTGAGGTCGAGCCGCGCGTCCAGCTCGAGCCATCCGGACTTGCACGCGCGCGCACCGAACAGCAGGTACGGCACCTCCTCGAACCCCGATCCGGGTAGGCCGGTAAGCCCCACGACCTCGCGACGGCGTAGCTCCAGGGAGAGGTGGCGCACGACCTCGCCAGAGAGGGCGCGGAGGAGGACGGTCGCCGGCTCGCCCGATCGCGGACGCCGGCCGTCGCTTCCGGATCGCAGCTCATGGCCGATCACCATCTCCACGAGCCTGGCCGTATTCACCTCGGCGTTCCTTGCGGTGCCCGCGTTTCGGCCGTCGCGAAGCACCGTTACGCGGTCCGCGAGCGCCTTCGCCTCGGAGATGTCGTGGGACACGAGCAACACCGCGGAGCCGGACTCCGCGACGCGGCGGACGAGGCGGGAGATCTCCTCGCGCTGCGCCCGTTGAAGGAATGCCAGAGGCTCGTCGAGCACGAGCACGCCCCCCGCGGGCATGCCGTC
>Ga0081538_10006319_pt1 | contig 10460 bp, 9 predicted proteins | sample TabmetS5T2R1_FD_71022 | JGI IMG/M metagenome (GOLD analysis project Ga0081538, IMG submission 71022) | Tabebuia heterophylla rhizosphere microbial communities from the University of Puerto Rico - S5T2R1 | ecosystem: Host-associated > Plants > Roots > Rhizosphere ...
TCGTATTTGTCCCAATTGCGGATACTACAAAGATCACCAAGTTCTGGAAGCCAACGAATAGCGGCATCGGATTCCGCGCCAACGGGGTTTCAGGGGAAGGCGGTGCCATGGCTTGGAAAATTGCGATCGATGCGATGGGAGGCGACAAGGGCCCCGGGCCACTCATTCGAGGTGCCCTACTTGCCGCAGCTGAATTCGGCAGCGAAATTGTGCTCGTCGGCGACGAACATCTTCTGGCGGCGGAGATGAAGGAGCACGCCAACGGGGCTTTGCCATTCGAGATACACCACGCCCCCCAAGTCATTGAGATGGAGGAGTCGCCGGCAGCGGCCTTTCGCAAGAAGAAGTCGGCATCGATTCGCGTCGCCATGAACATGGTGCACGCTCACGAGGCCGATGCGGTGATCTCGGCTGGTCATACCGGCGCGACCTTGTTGGCCGCCACCCTCATTCTGAAAACGCTCCCCGGCCTCGATCGCCCCGCCATCGCGACACTGCTGCCGACGATGCAAGGCCATGCGATCCTCATCGACGCCGGGGCGAATGTCGACTGTAAACCTGCCCATCTGTATCAGTTTGGCATCATGGGCAGCGTCTACGCCACGCATGTGCTCCAACGCGAACGACCGCGGGTCGGCATGCTGAGCATTGGTGAAGAGGAGAACAAGGGCAACGAGACCACTAAAGAGGCCTGCCAACTGCTGCGCAAAAGCTCGCTGAACTTCGTCGGCAACGTGGAGGCGAAGGCGGTTTATCGTGGCTTTGCGGATGTGATCGTGTGCGATGGCTTCATCGGGAATATCGCTCTGAAAATCAGCGAAAGCTTCGCGGGGATGATCGAAAGCTTCTTGAAAGAGGCGTTTACGCGTGACACCCGCAGCAAGCTAGGGTATCTGCTCCTGAAACCCTCCCTGGCGCACCTCAAACACAAAATGGATTATGCCGAGTATGGTGGCGCCCCGTTGCTTGGAGTGAATGGCAGCTGCATCATCGCCCACGGCGCATCGTCGGCCAAAGCGATCAAGAATGCCATCGGGCTGGCGGAGCGATTACTCACCCATCACGTTAATACCCATATCCAGGAGGATCTTGCGGCCAACGGCGACATTCAGCAGCTTCATCCTCATAAACTGAGCCTGTGGCGGCACATCCGGGAATCGATCCCATTTTCACGGGAACGGGACGATTCCGAACCTGACGAGCCTGCATAAATCATTCGACAACACTAGGCCTACGATGCATCCAAAACCGGGCGATTGGCTCGTCTTGAAGGGAAGGCAGTGAGGAGCGTTTGATGCCGGAACGAAGGGCGTTTCTGTTCCCTGGGCAAGGCTCACAGTTCGTCGGGATGGCCTACGATCTTTACAGCCGCGAGCCGTTGGCGCGCGAACGTTTTCGCGAAGCGAATGAGGTCCTCGGCTTCGATTTGGCCAAAATCTGCTTCAGCGGTCCCGCCGAAGAACTGCAGTTGACTGCCAACGCCCAACCGGCCATTTTGGTGCACAGCGTCATTGCCTACGAGTTGCTGCGTGCGCGCGGCATTACACCGGTGGCCATGGTCGGGCACAGCTTAGGGGAGTACTCGGCCTTGGTGGCGTCGGGTTGCATGCCGTTTGCTGATGCCGTCCGCATGGTGCATCTGCGCGGCTGCTTCATGCAGGAGGCGGTCCCGGTGGGTGTGGGGGCGATGGCCGCCGTTCTTGGCCTGGACAGCACACAAGTGGAGCTGGCCTGCGTTGAAGTCATCGACGAAGGTGTCGTGCAACCGGCCAATTACAATTGCCCGGGGCAAATCGTCATCTCCGGGCATGCGGCGGCAGTGCGGAGGGCCATGGCGCGATGCTTGGAACATGGTGCCATGAAGGTCGTGGAACTACCGGTGAGCGCGCCCTTTCATAGTGCGCTGATGGCACCCGCTGCCGAACGTCTGCAGCCTGAACTGTACAATGTGACCTTCTCCGACATGCAGGTGCCCGTCATCTCCAATGTGGAAGCCAAACCCTTAGGGTCAAAGGTGCGGGTGCCGAAACTCCTCGTCGACCAGGTGACCGCTCCAGTCCGCTGGCAAGAATCGGTGCAAGCCTTGATTCACCTGGGTGTAGAGTCCGTCGTCGAGGTTGGACCGGGGAAAGTGCTCTCCGCGCTTATGCGGCGTATTGATCGCAAAGTCAAAGTCGTCGAGCTGAATGATCTCCTCGGCGCCGCGTGAGGATCGGACATGGAGTTGGCAGGCCAGGTCGCCGTGGTGACTGGAGGTTCGCGCGGGATCGGACGCGCCATCGTCCAAGGGCTTGCGGCGATGCAGGCCCGTGTGATCATCAATTATGTCTCGAACCACGCGGCTGCAGAGGAAACGCGCATGACCGTCGAAGCGGCCGGTGGTGAGGCAACTATCTGCTGTTTCGATGTGGCTGATGGGCAGGGGACGGCGCAAGCTTTTGAGGCAATCCTTGACGACTGTGGTCGAATCGATATCTTAGTCAATAACGCAGGCGTAACCCGTGATACCCTCGTGCTTCGTATGAAAGAGGAGGATTGGCAGCAGGTGTTGCAAGTCAACCTCTCAGGCATGTACCACTGCTCGAAGGCGGCCCTTCGCCCAATGATCCGGCAGCGCTATGGGCGGATCATCAACATTACCTCCCTTATTGGGATGATTGGAAACGCAGGACAAGTCAATTATGCCGCGGCCAAAGCCGGGGTGATTGGCTTGACCAAAGCCCTTGCCCGAGAGGTTGCAAGCCGTGGGATCACCGTCAACGCCGTGGCTCCAGGGTTCATCGACACGGAGATGACCCAGGGGCTGTCGGCCCAAGCCAAAGCAGACCTTGTCCGGCAGATTCCTCTTGGCCGCTGGGGAACGCCCCAGGATGTGGCCGAATGCGTCGGCTTTCTCGTCTCGTCACGTGCTAGCTATATCACTGGCGAAGTCATCCAGGTCAATGGTGGGCTGTCGATGTAAGGGAGGTACCCTCGCGGTGGCGTCGATTGAACAACGTGTGAAGGATATCATCGTGGAGCAGCTGGGCGTCGAGGAGGACGAAGTCTCCCCAGAGGCATCGTTTATCGATGATCTGGGGGCCGACTCCCTAGACACGGTCGAACTTGTCATGGCCTTCGAGGAGGAGTTTAATATCGAGATCCCCGACGAGGATGCGGAGGGGATTAGCACGGTCCAGGAGGCCATTGATTATATTAAAGCGAATGCGAAGGAGGTGTAGTCTCCTGCACCATGGGCGACCAGGCCAGGGGTGCCAGCGCAGCTAAGAGAGCCGCACAGTTCGACCCAGAAGTTCTGAGGCCGATCTCACTGCAGGCGTGCAGGTGGGGGAGGGGCAGTGCCGGTAGCAGTTCCGGTGCCATGCAGCTCACAGTCGTCGCGGTGGCCAAAGACGCGGACCCAAGCACGAAAGGATAAGCCTATGGAGGGGATGAAACGACGGGTGGTCGTGACCGGCTTAGGGCTCATTACACCACTCGGCACCGGCATTCGGAAGACCTGGGAAGGGATCTGCAAAGGCGCTTCAGGGATCGAACGCATCATCGCCTTCGATGCTGCGGAGTCCCCGGTGCAGATCGCTGGCGAGGTCAAGGACTTTAACCCAGAGGATTTCATCGAGCGCAAAGAAATCAAAAAAATGGATGTGTTCATCCAATATGCTCTGGGTGCGGGTGCAATGGCCATCGAGGACGCCGGGTTGAAGATCACTGAAGAGAACGCCGATCGCGTCGGCGTGATCGTGGGGGCGGGCATTGGCGGTATTCACACCATCGAGCGCTACCACTCTATCCTCCTCCAAAACGGTCAGCGCCGTATCAGCCCCTTCTTCATCCCTATGCTGATTACGAACTTGGCTGCAGGACAAATCTCCATGCGCTTTGGTGCCCGCGGGCCGAATTCCTGTGTCACGACAGCCTGCGCCGCGGGGACTCATGCCATCGGGGATTCCTTCAAGATCATTCAGCGCGGCGATGCCGACGCGATGATCGCCGGCGGGAGTGAGTCGGCGATCACCGCACTGACCGTCGCAGGCTTTGCCAACATGAAGGCGCTCTCGAGCCGCAATGATGCCCCGGAAAAAGCCAGTCGTCCCTTTGACCTCGAGCGCGACGGCTTTGTGATCGCAGAGGGGGCGGGGATTCTCGTCCTGGAGGCCTTAGAGGTGGCCTTGAAGCGCGGAGCGGAGATCTACGCGGAAGTGGTCGGCTATGGGATGACAGCCGATGCCTACCACATGACCGCTCCCGACCCCGAAGGGCGTGGCGTGGTCAACTGCATGCGAATGGCGTTGCGGGATGCGGGGATCGCCCCAGACGCCGTGGACTACATCAATGCCCATGGAACCTCGACCCCGTATAACGATAAGCATGAAAGTATGGCGATCAAGCAGGTGTTCGGGGAGCATGCCTATCAATTGGCGGTGAGCTCGACCAAGTCGATGACCGGACATCTCCTAGGTGCCGCGGGGGGGATTGAGGCGGCCTTCTGCGCATTGGCCCTCTCGGAGGGCATTATACCGCCGACCGTCAACTACGAACATCCCGACCCAGAATGCGATTTAGATTACGTCCCGAATCATGCCAGGCACGTAGATGTAGAGACCGCGGTGTCGAATTCGTTCGGTTTCGGCGGGACGAACGCGTGTATTGTCTTGAAGAAATTTATCGCCTAACCGTCTGTAGATGGTATCGGCGGCTGTGGCTGCCGATGGTTTGAGGGGACATGCTGGTAGAGGCACGAAAAGAGCAGCTCGCAGCGCTTGAACGAGCGCTCAGTTACCGGTTTCATTGCATCGAGCTCTTGAATCAAGCGCTGACCCATAAGTCCTATGTGCATGAACAACGTGAGCTTGTGCAGCACAACGAGCGCCTCGAGTTTCTCGGGGATGCCGTCCTGGACTTGGTGATTAGCGATTACTGCTATGAGAGGTTCGCGCACCTTACCGAGGGTGAGCTCTCGAAGCTCCGCGCGTCCCTCGTCAACGATGGTAACCTGGCCAGGATCGCACGACGACTGGCGCTTGGCTCCTACCTCCTGGTGGGACGCGGGGAGGAGCTGACCGGGGGCCGTGCCAAGGCCTCACTGCTGGCTGATACCTTCGAAGCAGTGCTGGCGGCCATCTATCTCGATAGCTCGCTGGAAGCTGTCTATCAGGTGATCCTGCGGTGCTTCCAGGAGGACCTGCAGACCATCCTGCATGAGGGCTACAGGGACTACAAAAGCGAATTACAAGAGTATACGCAAGAAAAATTTGGCTGTGTTCCAACCTATATCGTCGTCCGTGAGCGCGGTCCGGACCATGAAAAAGTGTTCGAGGTCGAACTCGCGATCCGTCGGCAGATTCAAGGTATTGGGTCGGGGAGGAGCAAGAAAGAAGCCGAGCAAGATGCCGCGCGGAAGCTCCTCGAAGCTCTCAACGCCACTGAGTTACTGACGAACTCCGGCGCTGATCCCTTGAGTTGTCCCGACCGCGGTCTGAATGTTTACCCCCAATAGCGAACCTTGATACATGTAGAGGACTATAAGCTGTGCGCTGGAAATTTTGGGAACGAAAGCAACCTCCTCCATCGGAGGACATCCCCACGCCGGTGGTGACCAACGAACCGCCGCTCACCACTGAGGCCGATGTGGAGGTACCAGAGGAAGAATTAGCAGAGGTGGTGGTCGGAGAACCGGAGCCAGAGGCGGCCACCCCTCGGCAGGGCTTTCTGCGTTTCCTGAAAGAGCGGTTAACGAAAACGCGCCAAGGATTGCTGAGAAAAGTCGACCGACTCCTCAGCGGCAGGCGAGTGATTGACGCGGAGCTTTTCGATGAACTCGAAGAGGTGCTGATCAGTGGCGATCTCGGTGTGCAGACGACAACCCGCATCCTGCAAGACCTCCAGCAGTCAGTGGCGGAGCAGCGCTTGCGTCAGCCGGTAGAGATTCGCACGTATTTGAAGCAGAGCCTCCTGACTCTTCTGAATGTCGGCGCCGAGGAATTGTGCACTGAGGTAGCTCAACCTCCGGCAGTCATCCTGATGGTGGGGGTGAACGGGGTCGGCAAAACGACGACCATTGCCAAACTGGCTTATCAGCTGAAGCTCCAAGGGAAAAAGGTTTTGCTAGCCGCGGCAGACACGTTTCGGGCAGCGGCGATCGAACAGCTCCAGGAATGGGCCGATCGCGTTGGTGTAGAAGTAATCAAGCATGGAGCTGGCGCCGATCCCGCAGCCGTCGTCTATGACACCATCCAGGCCGCCAAGGCGCGCCATGCCGATGTGGTGATCGTCGATACCGCAGGCCGGCTCCATACCAAGGTGAATCTCATGGAGGAGTGCAAAAAGATCAAACGGGTGCTCGCCCGCGAGCACGAAGGGGCTCCGCATGAGATCTTGCTCGTTCTCGATGCCACGGTGGGCCAGAATGGTGTGGCGCAAGCGAAGCAATTTCATGACGCGCTTGGGCTCACCGGACTCGTCATGACCAAGCTCGATGGTACCGCCAAGGGGGGGATCGTCGTCAGCATCGTCAACGAACTGAAGATTCCGATGAAACTCATTGGAGTCGGCGAAAAACTCCCTGATCTCCAGCCGTTCGACCCCACAGCATTCACCGAAGCCCTATTCGACGACTAAGTTCTACGTCGCGCTTCTGACATCCCACCAGCGACCAACATTTGACCCCAACCCAAACTTGCCCCCACGAGGGGCAAGGCTGAGTGGGCGGCCTAGGTGACCGGCGGAGGATTTAAGGCGCGCAGGACTTAGAGCGTCTGATGGACGGAATGTTCTGGGAGCATAGCCAGGAGACGTTCCAGGGCCATTCGGAGGTATTCTCTATCCTTTGATTCAAGGGTCAACATCACTTTATAGGATGGATTGTGAATATCAGGGTAAGAGCCGAGCATGAGTTCGGGGAACTCATGGAGGATGTCGTGGAGAAACGCCGCAATGTTGCCCTCGCTCTCCTTGACGTACACTTTGCGGAGAAAATATGGCTGTTCGCGGAAACGCTCCTTGATGGAGTCGAATTTCTGCCGCAACAAGTCAGGAATGCCGGGGAAGATATAGACGTTTTCTACCGCCACGGCGGGAAGCCAGAGGCCATCTTCCCGGATCAGCACTGCCCCCTCCGGAACCTCGGTGAGCTTCAACCGAGCCTCGTTCAGCTCGCCGCCATAGCGGCTACGCAGCAGGCGCTCGAGTTCGGGATGACGAATAACCTGATGCCCAAAGGCTTTGGCGATCCCCTCGATGGTAACATCATCATGTGTCGGCCCCACACCGCCAGAAGTGAAGACGATATCGAACTGGCGCGAGAATGTGGCCACCTCCAGGGCAATGGTATCGACCTCATCAGGAATGACCGAGACCTTCTTCACGTCTACGCCCAGCAAACGCAGCTCGCGCAAGAGATAGGCGGCGTTCACATCCTGGACTTTGCCCGATAGAATCTCGTTGCCAATGATCACGATCCCTGCCCTCTTGGCCATCCTCGATTCCCTCTGAGGGTTGATATCGGCTGGCGACCTAGGCGCCATTTTTCCAAGCCCTTCTGCCACCGTAGCGATCCTCAAGAAGCTTGTCAAGCGGAAAGTCGTCGGGGTCACGTTGGCCTGTGACATCCCGTCACCGGGGCCTTGGCGACTAACTAACGATCGTATCTCCTTCTTGCTCCGTCACTTGGCGATGCCCTGTTGACAGCGAAGCCCAATCTCGCTAGAGTGCGACTTTCGGCTCCGATCAACTGGAAGGGGGTGATCGCTCGGAAATCGGTTGTGTAAGCAGTCCGTCGACTACCGATTGCTCACGCTTGACATTCGAGGGGAGAGTCTATGAAGCCATCTGCAATGCCCGAAGCGTCGCCGGCCGATCACAGACTCAGTCGCCGGCGCTTCCTTGCGTGGGGAGCTCTCGCCGCAGGTATGAGCCTCATCCCACAATCAGCCGTTGCAGGCAGAAGTCTTTTTCAACCCCCGAGCAACCCTCTCCAACAACTCATACCCCCCGACACCTGGCACAGGAGAAGTCTTTTTCAGCCGCTCACCAACCCGCCCGAAAAGACTGTGGCGCTCTATAATACGCATACCGGCGAAAGCCTCAACGCTGTCTATTGGTTCCGAGGACAATATCTCCCCGAGGCAATGTCTGCCGTCGACCGCGTCCTCCGTGACCACCGCACTGATGAAATTAAGCCGATCGATCCACAGTTGTTAGACCTCCTGCACGCCATCAGCGAAGAGTTAGAATGTTCCCACCCTTTCTACGTCATCTCGGCGTATCGTTCCCCTACCACCAATGCTTTTCTCCGCTTCATGAGTCGGCGCGTTGCCGAACATAGCCTACACATGGATGGCAAAGCCATCGATCTGCGGTTACCCGGATGGGCCAGCCATACGGTGAAGCGTGTAGCCGTGGAGCTGCGCATGGGAGGCGTCGGCTATTATCCACGCGCTAATTTCGTGCATGTAGACGTGGGTCGAGTGCGATACTGGTAAGCAGCTACACCGATGATCGCCTCGAAAGGAGCGCGAGCCGTGTTGGCAGCTCAAGGTAGGGTTTGATCAGCTTCGGCTTGCGCTTCGCCCTCTGAAGCGCTCCAGCTCTCCGCCGCCGTCTCGCAGTAGTGCTCAACATCATGAGCCAAGCGAGATCGCCGCTTTTCCTGTTTTAGGGTGTACCTTCGGCTTCGATGTGCCTCGGCCATCTTGCCCACTGCTGGCAAGATTCTTGCTTAGATTTGATTGCGTGCGGGCCGTCACCCTCACAGATGCACGTGTGACAACGCATCATCAGCGCAGTCATCATTCAAGCAAGAGATGGCAACGGAGGACACATTCATGAAAGAGCTCACGGCTGACCAGGCAATCGATGAACTTGCAGAAGGGGAGGCCATTCAAGCTGAACTCGTTGGCCACCGCATGACCTTGGAGTGGGGACAAAAGTTATTTACACAGCTTGTGAACACCTGGACGGTGCTGGACACCGCTGAAACACTGGCCTACGAGGACAAGGTAGCCATCCAGATGCGGGTGTTGGAGGAAGCGACCGCCAGCTTGTGGCACCTCCATAAGCGGCTGGTGCAGGCGAATCGGATGCTCAAGAGCCATCGGAAGCATCTTGGACGCCTTAAGAATCCCTTGATCTTTTAATTAGCGCAAGGTCAGAGCAACATGGGAGAGTGCAGAAGTATGCCCAGAAGATCACCTGCGACACCTGTGTTCCCTGCCCACCAGCTCTGACCGCAATCCAAAAAGAGGCGAATTTGCCTATGTGAAAAAGCTTCCCCCGGGCAAATGCTGATCTCTACCGAATTGGCGGGCGCTAGGGTAGAACAACTTCACAGTCATGCAAGTCAACGTTGAACCACCCTTCGGTAAAGGACCGCGCAAGGCTCAGGTTCAGACAGGAAGCCAAGAGACGTGTCTATACCTGGCCACCTCGCGCTCATTGCCTGACATTATCTGTGTCCTGGGGAGCAGGCGCAGCGGATCACGCTGGTCGGTGCGCAGGAAGGCCGCCGCAGTCCCATGTTAGATCGGGGCGACGAATGCACCCAGTTTGTCACCCGGATCAGCTTTAGAGGTCCCTTCCCCGAGGCGGCGACCTTTCGGATCGAGATCCCTGATGGCTTGACCGACGAAGCGGGGCGACCACTCGCTAATGCGAACCGATTTCCCCTGCAGGTCAAGACCGCAGAGTTTCCCCCTCTAGCCAAATTTGCGGCGCGATTTGGGATCTTGGAATGGAAAGCCGACCCCAGCCTGCCGGTGACGCTCCGTAATCTGGAACCAGAGGTATGGACCAGACGGTTGCGGGTGGCCGAGGCATGGGGCGATAGCCCGACTGAGCCCACGGCCGATATTCCAGATCAGATCCCGGGAAAGCACCTCCACCTGTCTCCCGATCAGCCGCAAGACATCTTGGCATGGCTTCGCGCCGTGGCCACGGCGGCCCGCGACCGCTCGGTCTTTGGCGCACAGCTAGCGCCCCCGGCAGTCAAGAGTTTCGTCCTGCCCAAGCCCCATGAGGCGAAGCCACTCGAAGTGGTTGGCATCCCATTGGAGGCCCCAGGGCTCTACATTCTCGAGATCGAAAGCCCGCGCTTGGGAGCGTTCCTGCTGGGCATGCCGCAACCGATGTTTGTCCCGACGTTCGTCTTGGTGACCAATCTCTCCGAGCACTTCAAATGGGGGCGGGAGGCTTCCCTCATGTGGGTGACGACGCTGGATGAAGGGCGCCCGGCGCCTGAAGCCCAAGTCGCGGTGCATGATTGTACCGGCAAGACGCTGTGGGCTGGACAGACAGATGCCCAGGGGATCGCGCGTGTGAGCAAGCTGCCATCGCAGGAAGCGCTTGCCGTATGCCCCTACGCGGGTAACCTGCATCACAACGATTACAAACAGACGATGGCCATCAACCGACTCGACGGCGGGCTGTTCGTGACCGCGAGACTGGCCGACGACTTCAGCTTCACT
>Ga0081538_10006320_pt1 | contig 10459 bp, 10 predicted proteins | sample TabmetS5T2R1_FD_71022 | JGI IMG/M metagenome (GOLD analysis project Ga0081538, IMG submission 71022) | Tabebuia heterophylla rhizosphere microbial communities from the University of Puerto Rico - S5T2R1 | ecosystem: Host-associated > Plants > Roots > Rhizosphere ...
CGGCGGCATCCCCATCGGCGCGACCGTGACGAGCGCGGAGATCGAGGAATCCTGCTTCGAGCGCGGCTTCGTCCACGTCACGTCACACGTCAGCGATCCGCTGCCGGCGGCCGCGGCGCTGGCCGTGCTCGACGTCGTCCGTGAGCAGCGGCTGCCGGAGCGGGCGGCGGTGGCCGGCGAGCGTCTGCGCGGGCACCTGGAAGAGCTCCAGCAGCGCCACGACTGCATCGGCGACGTGCGCGGCTGCGGGCTGCTGTGCGGCCTCGAGCTGGTGAACGACCGCGACAGCCGGGAGCCGGCCGAGGCGCTCGGCACGGCGCTGACAGAGGAGACCCAGCGCCGAGGCCTGTCGATGAACCTGGTGCGCGGCGGCACCGGCGGCGCGGCCAACTGCCTGCGCATGGCACCGCCGCTGACGATCTCCGACGACGAGATCGACCTCGCGGCCGAGATCCTCGATACGTCTCTCCTCGCCGTGAGCGAGCGGGCGACGGTCTGAGTCCGGCCTAAGCTCGAAACGCGACCCTCAGGAGTCGTAGCTGACGCTCAGGTCCCCCACGCCTTCGATGTGACCGTCGAGACGGTCGCCCGGCTCGACGCGGCCGACCCCCTTGGGCGTCCCGGTCATGATGAGGTCGCCGGGACGCAGCGCGACGAGCGTGCTCAGGAAGCTGATCGTCTCGGGCACCTTCCAGATCTGCTGCTCGAGGTCGCCCTCCTGCCGCGGCTCGCCGTTTATGCGGAGCCACACGGCCCCCTTGTCCGGGTGGCCGATGTCCTCCGCGGCGCGGATCTCGCCCATGGGCGCGGACTGGTCGAAGCCCTTGGCCATGTCCCACGGGCGGCCGGCCTTCTTCGCCTCGGCCTGCAGGTCGCGGCGGGTCATGTCGAGCCCCACCCCGTACCCGAAGACGTGGTCGAGGGCCTCGTCCGCCGGGATGTCGCGGCCGCCGTCTGCGAGCGCGACCACCAACTCGACCTCGTGGTGCAGGTCCTGCGTCTTGGTGGGAAACGGCAGCGGGCCGGCCGGCACCACAGCGTCCGCCGGCTTCATGAAGAAGAAGGGGGGCTCGCGGTCCGGGTCGTGCCCCATCTCGACCGCGTGCTCGGCGTAGTTGCGCCCGACGCAGAACACGCGGGCCACGGGGAAGACCGCATCCATTCCGGCCACCGCTACGGTGGTGATGTCGGGCGGGGCGATCGCATATGCGGCCGACCGGTCACCGGCTAGATGCATAGAACGCCACCTTTCGTTCGAAGTAGGCGACCGCCTCCGAGGCGAGGAAGGCGAACGTGAACAGGATGATGAGCAGCGCCCAGAACTCCGGCAGCAGGAAGTTGCGGGAGTACAGCTCGAACAGGTAGCCCACCCCGAGCACGGCGATCAGCAGCTGGCCGATGACCACGCCCTTCAGGCCGCGGATCAGGCCGAGGCGGATGCCGGCGAGCAGCTCGGGCAGAGCCGCCCGCAGGACGATTTGGGAGTACAGGGCACGCTTCGTGGCGCCGAAGGACCGGCCCATCTCGACCAGCGAGGGGTTGACCCGCTCAACCCCGACCTGGGTGTCGAGCGCGATCACCCAGACCGAGAAGAGAAACACCGTCACGATCATCGTCTCCAGCCCGAAGCCGAGAAGCGCCATAAGGGCGGGAACGATCGCGGTGAGGGGCGAGCTCTCGAAGATGTTCACCCACATCCCCATCACGGAGCCGACCGCCTGGCTCGTGCCCATGAGGATGCCGACGCCGATGCCGACGGTGAAGGACAGCCCCATCCCGATCAGGAACGCCTCCAGGGTGATCCTCGCGGCTTCCGCGAACGTGTCCGTCGTCACGACCTCGGGGAGGGCGGCGATCACCTCGCTGAACGGCGGGAGGAGCGACACCAGCTCGAGCTGCCCGACGACCTCCCATATGGCGAACCACACCAGTAGCGAGAACGCCATCGGAATCCTGTGACCGCGCAGCTCCATGTCACCTCTCCAGGTAGCCGCGGAGCTCGTGCCAGATCTGCTCGACCCAGTCGAGGTAGGCGGGGTCGCGCCGGATCTCGTCAGAGCTGCCCGTGCGGTCGACGCCCGGGCGGACGACCTTGGACACGCTCGACGGACCCCGGGTCAGGATGACGACCTGGTCGGAGACGTACACGGCCTCCTCGATCGAATGGGTCACGAAGATCACCGTCTTGCGCTCGTCGCTGAGCAGCCGAAGCAGGTCGTCCTGGAACTGGCGGCGGATCTGCTCGTCGACCGACGCGAAGGGCTCGTCCATCAGCAGGATGTCGGCGTCCACCGCCAGCGCTCGGGCGAGGCCGACGCGTTGCCGCATCCCGCCGGAGAGCTGGTGGGGGTAGGAGTCCTCGAACCCCGCCAGGCCCACCTTGCCTACGTACGCGCGCGCGGTCTCCTCGCGCTCATCGCGGGACACCCCGCGCAGCTCAAGGCCGAAGGCGACGTTGCGCAGCACCGTCGCCCACGGCATCAGGGCGAAGTCCTGGAACACGAACGCCCGGTCCGGCCCCGGCGCCGTGACGGGGACGCCGTCGACCTCGACCCGCCCAGACGTCGCTTCCACGAGTCCCCCGATGATCTTCAGAGTCGTGGTCTTCCCGCACCCGCTCGGGCCGATGATGCTGGTGAGCTCGCCCCGAGGAATGTCGAAGGTCAAGCCGCCCAGCGCGCGGACGCCGCCGGGAAACTCCTTGGCCAGGTCGACGATGCGGACAGCCGCATTCCGCCCGTTCCCGGTCGCGTCCGTCATAGCGCCCTCATCTCGGGACGGAAGAGGCGCCGCTCCAGGTTCTGGAGCAGCGTCACGCTGACGCTCGCGACCAGGATGATCGACAGGATGGCCGCGAACATCTCCGGATAGTCGGCGCTGGAGCGGTAGAAGGTGATCAGGTCGCCCACGCCCGTCGGGGTGATGATGAGCTCCGCGAGGATCGCGCCGGTGAAGCCCTGGGCCAGGCCGAGCCGCAGCCCGGCGAAGATCAGGCCGCTGCCTGCCGGGATGATCACCTTCCAGATCTGCTGCAAGCGGCTAGCGAGGAAGGCGTTGCTCATCTCGAGCAGCGACCGCGGGGTGTTGGCGATGCCGCGGTACGAGTTGAGCACGATCACGGGTGCGCTGAGCAGCACCACCGCGAACACCTTGGCCGTGAAGCCGATCCCGTAGACGAAGGTGATCAGCGGGACGATCGCCGCCGAGGGCGACGCCTGCAGAACGATGAACAGGGGCAGCCCCAGCCACTCGGCGCGCGGGGAGAGGCCCATGACGAGGCCGGCGAGCACGCCGCCGGCGGCGGTGAGCAGCAGCCCGACGATGAGCGGACCGGCGGTCTCGGCATAAGCCTCGGCGAACGTGCCGTCCACCAGCATCTCCCAGAACGCGGCGAGCGTCTCGGTGCAGGTAGGGAACGCGACGTTCACGGGGACCCTGCCGGCCCACTCCCACAGTCCCAGCACGAACAGGATCGACGCGGCGCGCAGCACCCAGGGGCGGCTCACCTCGGCGGCCGCGCGGCGGGACGCCGTGCGGCCGACGCGGATCCCGGCGGATGCGGCCACCGTCAGTTGCCCGATTCCTCGACCGCGCTCAGGGCGCTCTCGGACGGCTCGAGGTCCCAGAAGTCCTCGACCTGGAGGTCCGCCGGGTCGCCCTCGAGCTGCTCGGCGGAGTTGTAGAACTCGAAGTCCTCCTTCGCGGCCTCCTCGCCGCCGCAGTCCTCGGTGAACAGCCCCTCCTCTGCGGCCTGCTCGTAGTAGGGCAGCAGCTCCTTCTCGAGCTCGGCCGGCAGGTCGGGCAGCAGCCCGAGCCGCTCCCGCTCTTCGACCACGAACTCGGGGTTCTCGACCATCGACTGCCAGACCTTGAGGATCTCCTCGAGCAGGACCTGGAGGGACTCCTGGTTCTCCTCCGCCCACGCGGTGTTGACGAACAGCACCTCGTCGCTCGCCTCGGACTCGGGGACCGGGAGGTCGTGGAACTTGCCCGGCGCCTCGGACATGACGAAGTTCCTGTTCGGGATGTCGAGCACCGCCGCCTTGACGTTGCCGCGCACCAACGCGGTCGCGCGGACCTCGGCGCCCGGCACGTAGCTGATCTCGCCGAACTCGATGCCCTCCTCCTCCTGGACGATGTTCGCGAGCGCCTCGGTCGTGGAGCCGCGGGAGTGGACGGTGAAGGTCTCGCCGTCGAGCGACTGCCAGTCTGGGTAGGCGGCCTTGTCGGCCACGGCGAAGAAGCGAATGCGCTGGAGCTGGCAGACGATCCGCAGCGGAGCGCCGGCCTCCTGGATCAGGCCGTACGGCGCGCCGAGCCCGACGTCGGCCTGCCCGCCGACCACGGCCTGGTTGGCGAGGTCCTCATCGGCGAGCTCGACCACCTCGACATCGGTGCCCCGCTTCCGCACCCGCTCCATGGCGATGAAGAGGGCGAGCGTCTCCACCGACTCGATGTCGCCGAGAGCGACCCGGATGCTTCCGCCGCCGCCTTCCGCGCTCCCGCCCGAGTCGTCGTCGTCGCCGCACGCGGCAAGCGACAGCCCCAGCGCCAGGATCGCAACGAGTGCCCACACCCTCTTCATGACAGCTCCATTCGCTCGGTCCCCCCGGTGAGAAGAGCAGACATATCAGATATGTTCTGCCCTACGCCGTTTCCCTACCCGTAGTCTCAAGCGAGGAAACGCCGCCCATGCCCAACCTGAAATCGCACGCGATCTACGACGCTCTTCGTGAGCGGATCCTGTCCAACGACATCGAGCCCGGCACGCGGCTCGTGATGCGCGACGTGGCCAACCAGTACGAGGCCAGCGACATCCCCGTCCGCGAGGCGCTGCGCATGCTCGAACGAGACGGCCTGGTCGAAAACGCTCCATACCGTGGCGCGAGAGTCACCTCGCTCACGGCCAAGGAGGTCGAGGAGACCTACTTCATCCGCTCGCACCTCGAGAGCATCGCGACCGGCCTCGCCGCCGAGCGCATCACCCACGACGAGCTGGCACAGCTCGACCGGCTCATGATCGAGATGAGAGCGGCCGTCGAGGCGGAGGACGGCCCGAGGTTCTCCGACCTCAATCTCGAGTTTCACCGCACGATCGTGGCCAGCTGCGGCAACGACATGCTGCGTGAGCTGACGATGGACATCTGGCGGCGCCATTCCGGCTTCCAGCGGGTGTTCCGGATGATGCCCGGGCGAATCGCGATCTCACAGCGTGAGCACGAGGGCATCATGGCCGCGCTCCGCGACCACGACGCCGAGCGGGCGTCCAGGCTCGCGCTGCTGCACAAGCAGTCCGTCCGCGACACCGTCAGCGCGCTCGTCGACCAGGTCGAGTGGGAGCGCCGTCAGCCGGCCTGACCGGTGCGGTCCTCCCTGGCCTTCGCACGCTTGCGCTCTTCTCGCCGCCTGAGCCATGGCTCCCAGACTCCGGCGTCCGTCGCAGACCTGGCGACGGTGTCGGAGTACCGTGACATCCAGCGATCGACTCGCTGCCACAACCTCTTCACCGGCAGCATCGACGACTCAGCCTATTGGAGCAGCAGATGACGAGTGACCAGCAGGCGCCGGTGAGAGCCGAGCTGCAGTTGCGCCACCGGGACATGGACGCTCTCGGGCATCTCAATCAGGCCGTCTACCACGAGCTCCTCGAGGAGGTGCGCGCGGCGTTCTTTCGCCACACGCTCCCGGACCTGCCATTCACCGGCTACGTCCTGGTGCACGTCGAGTTGGACTATCGGCATGAGGTCCGCATCGAGCACCGCTACGTGATCGGGGAGTGCCGCGTCGCGGAGCTGGGTCGCTCTCGCGTGGAGCTCGACAACCGCCTGCTGCTGCCGGACGGCGAAGTGGCCGTCGAGGGACGGGCCGTGCTCGTTGCCTGGGACGAGCAAAGCCGTAAGTCACGGGAACTCACCGAGCACGAGCGCACGGCCTTGCTGTCAGCGGAGCCCGAGCGACTCCGCCAATAGGCCGCTGGTCGCCGAGACGGCGCGCAGGTTGGGCGCCGGAACGCCGGTGAGGTCCGCCAGCTCGACGACGCTGTCGACGATCGCGGCGAGCTCCAACGGCTTGCCGGCCTCGAGGTCCTGCAGCGTCGACGGCTTGTGGTCGCCCACCTTCTCGGCGCCCTCGATCCGCTGCTCGATCGAGACCGAGGGCTCGGCGCCCACGGCCGTGGCGATCTCGAGCGCCTCCTCCATGATCGACGCCACGAGCGCCCGCGTGGGCGCATGGCGACACATCTGCTCGAGCGTCGCACGGGTGAGGACGCTGAGCGGGTTGAACGCGACGTTGCCCATCAGCTTGACCCAGATCTCGTCCCGGAGCCTCTCCTCGACCGGACACTTCAGGCCGCCCGCGACCATGGCCTCGCTGAACTGCCGGCAGCGCTCGGAGATCGTGCCGTCAGGCTCGCCGATCGAGAAGCGCGTCCCCTCGAGGTGCTGGACCACGCCGGGCTCGGCCAGCTCCGTGCCGGCGAAGACGACGCAGCCGATCGCGCGCTCGGGCGGAATCACTTGTGAGACCTTCCCATCGGGGTCCACGGTCTCGATGCGGCGCCCCTCGTACGGTCCCTCGAGCTTGTGGAAGTACCACCACGGGATGCCGTTCTGACCGGCCACGACGGCAGTCTCGTCGTGCAGCAGCGGCTCGAGCTGGGCTCCACAGGTTGCGTACGAGTTCGCCTTCAGCCCGAGAAACACGAAGTCGACCGGCCCGACCTCGTTCGAGTCGTCCGTCGCGGGTGGATGAGCCTCGAAGTCGCCGCGGTCCGACAGCACGCGAACCCCCTCCCGCTGGAGCGCCTCGAGGTTCTCCCCTCGCGCGATCAGGTGGACCTCGGCTCCGCCGCGCGCCAGCGCGGCGCCCGCGTACGCGCCGATCGCCCCGGCGCCGAGGACCGCAATCCTCATGCGGCGCCTAGCCGCCCCCCATCGGCATCGTGAGGATGACGACGTCGGCATCCGCCGGCAGCTCCGTGAGCGGCTCGTTGTCGTCGTCCTCCGCGAGCACCGCCATGTAGCCGGCGTCGAGCTCGCGCTCCAGCAGGCGCCGGGCCTCGTCGACCGAGGCGGCGTCGTCGGGCGACCACTCCGCTACCCGCTCGTGACCGTCGAGCACTCTTCGCAGGAGCACGCCCATGGCGTCAGCGCGGTTGCGGGCGCGCGGCCTTGCCCCCGCGCTCCAGCCCCAACACGCTCGTCACCGGTCCCAGCGCCACCTGACCCAGCCCGCAGATCGATGTGAGACGAAGTGTCTCCTCGAGCTCGACGATGCTGTCGTCCACGGCATCGGCCCCCAGCCCCTGCTCGAGCAGGTCGGTAAGAAGCTCGTGCGCCTTGTGGGAACCCACCCGGCAGGGAACGCATTTGCCGCAGGACTCGTTTCGGAAGAAGCGCAGCACGTTCGTGCCGGCGGCAAGCAGGTTGGTGCCCTCGCCGACGACCGTGAGCGCGCCGGAGCCGAGCATCGAGCCCGCCTCGGCAAGCGGCTCGAAGTCCAGCGGGACGTCGAGGTCGTCCGGGCCGAGGAAGTTCGACGATGCCCCGCCCGGCTGGAAGGCCAGCAGCTCCCCGCCGTCGCGAACGCCTCCGGCCAACTCGATCAGCTCCCGGGTGGTCGTGCCCATCGGCACGCAGTACACGTCCGGTCGCTCGACGTGGCCGGAGACCGCGAAGAACTTGAGGCCGGTGGCATCGCCCGCACCCTGCTCCGTCCACCACTCGGCGCCGCGCTCGACGATGATCGGCACGTGGGCGAACGTCTCGACGGAGTTCATCAGCGTCGGCTTGCCCCACAACCCGTACACGCCCGGGAACGGCGGCTTGTTGCGCGGCTCGCCGCGATGGCCCTCCATGCACTCGAGCAGCGCGGACTCCTCGCCGAGTATGTAGCCGCCCGGCGAGGTGAAGATCTCGACCCGCAGCCGGCGGCCGGAGCCGAGCACGTCCACCCCGATCAGGCCCTCGGACTCGAGCGCCTCGAGCTCCTCGCGCAGCACGGCCTCCTCCGGCCCGTACTCGTGGCGGATGAAGATCCAGCCCTCCTCACAGCCCGTGACGAGCATGCCCAGCAGAAGGCCCTCGAGGACGAGGTGGGGCTGCTCGGCCATGATCTGACGGTCCTTGAACGTGCCCGGCTCGGACTCGTCCGCGTTGCAGATCGCGTAGTGCGGGGTGGCGTCCTGGGCGGCCACGAGCTCCCATTTCTTCCCGGTCGGGAAACCGGCGCCGCCCATCCCGCGCAGGCCGGAATCCTTCACCGCGGCCAGGACCTCGTCGTCCTTCAACTCGCCGCTCAGCAGACGGCGCAGCACGCTGTAGCGCTGGTCGTCCGCCGCGTATGGGTCGTTCGGGAAGCTCCGGTCCGGCCGCATGGCGGGTGTCCGTGGCGCCTCGCCCGAACGGGCGGCCTGCACGAGCTCCTCGGCCTGCGCGAACGACGCCGGCTGCTCGTCGACGGCGATCGCGGGGGCGGCGTCGCAGCGCCCCAGGCACGACACCTCGTGCAGCTCGACGTCCACGTCCGCGCCGTAGCGGGCCCGGAGCTCCGTGATCCGCTGGTCTGAGGCGTGCAGCCAGCACGAGAGGTCGTGGCAGACCGCAAGGTGCACCTTGCGCGGGGGCTCGGTCTTGAAGTGCGGGTAGAAGGAGATCAGGCCCTCGATCTCGTACAGCGGCCGCCGCACCTCCTGCGACAGGCGCACCAGCTCCTCGCGTGGCAGCCAGCCGTGCTCGCGCTGGATGGCGTGGAGCGCGGGGATGAGGCTGGGGCCGGGGAACTTCCCGGCGCGGGCCTCGGTGCCGGGCGGGCGAGGCTGGACGCGCAGACCCACGCGGCCGTTCCCGCTGGCATCGCTGCCGGTGGCCATCAGACCCCCTCCCGCACCGTCGCCGAGTCGTGCTTGACGCTGGTCCCGATCCGCTCGACCTTGACGGCGCAGAACTTGAACTCCGGGATCTTCGCCGTCGGATCGACCTCGTCGATCGTCAGCACGTTGGCGGCCGCCTCGCGGAAGTGGAACGGGAGGAAGCAGGTGCCTGGGTTGTCGCGGTGCGAGAGCAGCGCGCGCAGCTCGACGGATCCGCGCCGGCTGGTGAGACGCACGAAGTCGCCGGACGCGATGCCCATCCGCTTGGCGTCGTCGGGGTTGAGATACACGTGCGCCTCGGGCTGGATCGCGTCCAGGGCGTAGGAGCGGCGCGTCATCGACCCGGTGTGCCAGTGCTCGAGCAGGCGGCCCGTGTTGAGCACGAAGGGGAACTCGTCTGTGGGCAGCTCCTTGGCCGGCAGCCACTCGGCCGGCACGAGGTGCGCCTTTCCGTCGTCGGTGCCGAAGCGCTCGTCGAACAGCACGACCGTCCCGTCCTGATGCTCCGGGTCCGGGTTGGGGTACAGCTTGCCCATCGCGCCCAGGTTGTCGTACGACAGCCCGGCGTAATTGGGCATCACCGACACGAGCTCGTCGAAGATCTCGCTCGCCGACTCGTAGTTCATCTCCAGCCCGATGCGGTTGGAGATGTCCTGGATGATGTGCCAGTCGAGCCGCGCCTCGCCCGGCGGATCGAGGGCCTTGCGGCCGATCTGGACGCGACGGTCGGTGTTCGTGTAGGTGCCCTCCTTCTCCATGTAGGAGGTGGCGGGGAGGATCACGTCGGCGAACTCCGCCGTCTCGGTGAGGAAGATGTCCTGCACGACGAGGAACTCCAGGGCGCCGAGCGCCTTGCGGACCTTGTTGATGTTCGGGTCCGACAGGAACGGGTTCTCCCCCATCATGTACATCCCACGCACGCCGCCCTGCAGCGCCGACGCGACGATCTCGGTGACGGTCAGCCCGCGGTCGGGATCGAGCTCGCGGCCCCACCGCTCCTGGAAGGTCTCTCGAGCCCCCTCCTTGTCCACCGGCAGATAGTCCGGGTACATCATCGGGATCAGCCCGGCGTCCGATGCCCCCTGGACGTTGTTCTGGCCGCGGAGCGGGTGCAGGCCGGTGCCCGGCCGGCCCACCTGGCCCGTGATGGAGCACAGCGCGATCAGGCAGCGGGCGTTGTCGGTGCCGGTCGTGTGCTGCGAGATCCCCATGCCCCAGAAGACGATCGCGGTGTTCGCCTCTCCCCACACCCTCGCGACGGTGCGGATGACCTCGGCGTCGATCCCGCAGATCTGCGCCGCCTTGTCCGGCGGGTACTCCTTGACGGTCTTGGCGAGCTCGCCGTAGTTCGTGGTCCGCTCGGCGATGAACTCGCGGTCGACCAGGCCGAGGTTGATGATCTCGTGCATCACGCCGTTGTAGAAGGCCACGTCGGTGCCCGGCTTGATCTGGCAGAAGATGTCGGCGTGGTCGGCGATCCGCTCCCGGCGCGGGTCCACCACGATCATCTTCGTGCCGCGGCGCCTGGCCTGCTTGAAGAACGACGAGGCGACCGGGTGGTTGGCCGTGGTGTTCGTCCCGGCCATG
>Ga0081538_10006321_pt1 | contig 10458 bp, 4 predicted proteins | sample TabmetS5T2R1_FD_71022 | JGI IMG/M metagenome (GOLD analysis project Ga0081538, IMG submission 71022) | Tabebuia heterophylla rhizosphere microbial communities from the University of Puerto Rico - S5T2R1 | ecosystem: Host-associated > Plants > Roots > Rhizosphere ...
AGGCGGTGTTGAGCCGGTCGACCTCGGCCCGGCGGGCGGCCAACACGGCCACCTCGCTGGCCGGGTCCTGTTCGGCCTGCTGTAACGCGGTCCACCAGTCCTGCAACAGGGCCAGGGTGGCGGCGGGCTTGCTGTCGGCGGCCACCACCCGATCATGGGCCTGGTAGGCGGCCACCGCCTCGTCGACCAGGCCGGAGCGGATGAGGTCGAGGGCCTCGCGTTCCCAGGCCTGCTGCTGCCGACGATTCTCGACCAGCTCGCTGGCGCCGAGGCGGAGACGGAGGGCGCGGAAGCCGCCGCCGGCATCGATCGGGGCCAATTGCCGGTCGTCACCGACCAGCACCACCTTGGCCTGGGCCTGCTGGGCGTGCTCGAGGAGGCGGCCCAGCTTGCGCGAGCCGACCATGCCGGCCTCATCGACCACCAGCACCGTCCGGTCGCTGAGGGTCTCCTGGCCGCGGTCGAGGTCGCCGAGGAGCCGGTCGCAGGTGGCCACCTCCTCGAACCCCTCGCCCTGCAGGCTCAGGGTGGCGATCCCGGTCGGCGCTGAGGCCAGGGGCCGGTAGCCGTCGAGTTGCCAGGCGTGGCGGGCGATCCCGAGGGCGAAGGTCTTGCCCGTCCCCGCCCGGCCGACGACCACCGCGACCCCTTGGCCGCCCTGGCACAGGTCCCGGACCATCGCCTGCTGATCCGCTCCGGCGGTGGGATGGGCGGCCAGGGCGTCACGCACGGCCTGATGGGAGGCGACTGCCGTTTGTTCGCCGGTCCGGCCGGTGGCGCGCTCAACCAGTCGCTGCTCGACTGCCAACAGCTCCGGGGTGGACCAGCGGCGCTCCTCCAGGGCCCGGTCGGCGACCACAGTGACCGCCCGCTCGGCCAAGAACCGATCCGCCAGCTCCTCGAGCTCGGTCCGTCCGGCGCCGGCCAGGCCGGCGCCCAGGGCGACCAGGACGTCCGGGCGGGTGAAGGTGGACGCGTGCTCGGTCAGCCCGTCCAAGCCGGCCAGGCGGTCAAACACTGGATCGGCCTGCGCAGCGGACACTGTCCAGTCCTGCTGGCGGTCGGGTGTCCGGCCGGTCACCTCCCGGACTAGGGCGTCCGGGTCGTGTCCACGCTCGGCCGCCTCGGCCCGCCATCGGTCGTACAGGGTGTCCGGTGCCTCATGCTCCTTCGGCTTCCTGGTCGCATGCACGGCCCACTTGACCAGCCGCGGTGTCCGCTCTCCACCGTCCGCCCCCAGCCTGTCCAGCTCGGCGTCAATCTGGTCGGTGCGCTTGGAGAACCCGCGGACCAGGCCCTCGGGTATCCCTTGGAACTCGCGGTTGCCATAGGTGTCCGCTGGCGTCCATTCCACTCCAAGCGTCCTGGACAGCTGGCGCTGGTATGTGGCCCGGTAGATGGCGTCGGCGGCCAGCCGGTGCCGGTACAGGTCCCGGCCGTCCAAGGCTGTCCAGCGTCCGTCCGGTCCTTGGACCCGGTTGGCGATGACCAGATGGGTGTGCAGCAGCGGATCGCCTTCTCTAGAGGTCCGATGGTCGAACCCGACGGCCAGCAGCCCCTGTCCGGACACATGCTGGACACCACCGTGGCCACGGCGCGCGCCCAGGTGCTCATCCAGGTAGCCGACCGCCTCGGCCAACCCGGCATGATGGGCGGCCAAGACCGCCCGGCTCGTGGCCGGGTCACCCAACCCATAGAGGATGGACACACTCTTGGTCGGCCGCAGGACCACATCGAAGGCCGGCACGGCGTTACGGCCGTGGGGTCGGCCCAGCAGCTCCCCCGTTGTCGGGTCCCGGCCCTCGAACATGGCCTGGAATCCGGCCGGCGATGCTTCGCCCTGCAGCCCCAGGGTGGTGACGCCGGCGCCGTACCACCGACCTGGGGACTCACCGTGGCCAGACAGATACTGCTCGTGGTCGGTAGCCAGCTCACGGGTGTAATAGGCCTCCCGGCCCACCGACAGTTTCGCGATGTCCGCCACCACCCCGACCGCTCCTCCCGCCTGCGTTGGCGCGAGCGAACGCACCCCTGGTGCATTGCTCTCCTCGGAAAAGATTGCGGCTTAGAGTAGCGCAAGATGGCGACTAACAAGCGCCCATGGTGAGGGCAGCGACAGCGCACTTATGGTGCTGCGTGCCCGAGAGGCATTGGCTGGCCTTAGGAGAGCAAGTATGCAGCTCAGGGGCTTGCAGCTCGGAGTAGAAGTCATCCGTAGTGCATCCCGGGAGGCTTCTAGCTGCGAAACGGCCGCCTAGCCACGGCAATCTCACGACACCCTAATAGGGCGACACACGCTCAACCGTGATCTGCGACAACAGGAACTGGCTAGCCGCTCACAATGCGCTAATTTGCTGGCAGGGATCGTTGGTCGACGCCAACCATCCCAACACTCAATCCTGTTGGGCTAGTCAACGCCTGCTCTTCCGCGCTTCGACCGACGACCACATGACGTCAGAAGCCGCAGCGGGCAATTCCGCCGGCCTATGCGACTAGCAGGCCGCTCACCCACACCCTAACTTGCGATGATGCCGGGCCATCACGCTGCCGCGGCGCCCAAGCACCCCCCTCTGCTTCGAGTCGACGTCATCGAACAGGCGCGAGCGTTGCTGCCGGAGCGTGTTCGAAGGGATGGAGGAACGCATCCCGGCCGGGATGCTTGTCGGAGTTGCCGATGGGGCTGCCGGGTGGGCGCGGCAGCCCCATCAGACAGTGTGGGTGGCCTTGGGTCAGACGTGGCCGGCCCGAACCCGGCGGCTTGCCCGCCTGGCAGCCATCACAGCCAATCCACCAGACACCGCCAGGGCAGCGGCCAGCACAGCCAGCGACGCAACGAGCCAGCCGGGCTGTCCGCTAGGCTCGGGAGACTGCGTCGGGACGGGCACCTGGGCGGGCGTCCCGTTGGGGATGGAGAAGCGCTCTCGGGCCAGCTGCCGCTGGAGGGCGGCGTCCGCGGCAGTCTGCTGCGATGAGGTCACCGGACGCTTGCGCCAGGCCTCTCCCACTTGGCCTTCAGTGGGCGGCCGTCGAGCGTCCTTGCCTTCGTCGTTGGCTTGGGCCTGGGCGACGGCGGTCATGCCGGCCAGGTTCATGGCCGCCAGCATGGCCCCGAGCACCAAGGTGCGGGTGAGTTTCGACATGGGTGCCTCCTGATGGTTAGCCGGCGCCCGGATGGGCGCGTGCTGAGGACGATGCAAGTCGTGTGGTCTGGCGCCTGCGCGGCGCTCAAGCGCTCATTCGTGCTCCCCTTGACCCGTGGGATGTTCCACTCCGGACGCTAGAGGTAAGGGGGTCAGCCAGTCGTGAGGTGAAGACCTTAGGTCGCCGACCGATGGCGCCTTAACTATCGGCCGCGCCAGCGTGGCTGTTGCCTGCGTGTAGCAAGGGGCACCGGCAGGTCGGACAGTCGGTGGTGGGGACCTGTGTGCGGCAGCAACCCTGGCCAGGGTCGCTCAGCGGTCAGGTGGCAGAGCCCTCTTGTGCCGGCTGATCCAGACCTAAGCGGCGGGCCGTTGCGGCGGCTTCCAGGCGGCTGTGCACGCCGAGCTTGGCCAGGATGTTGGTGACGTGCACGCTGGCGGTCTTGCCGCTGATGAACAGCTGCTCGGCGATCTGGCGGTTGGAACGCCCCTCGACCAGCAGCCGCAGCACCTCAAGCTCCCGCGGGGTCAGCCCGGCCAAGCCCCGCTCGGCCGGTACGCCAGCGCCAAGATCGAGGCGGCCCCGGCGGGCCAGCAGCTCCAGCGCGGCTTGCAGGGGTGCGGCGCCGAGTCGCAGGGCAGTCTGGTGGGCCGCCTGGGCGACCATGGTCGCCTGCTCCCGGTCGCCGGCTCCAAGGAGCGCTTCAGCCAGCCGCCACCGGCAACGGGCCACCTCGTACACGTGGCCATAGGAGAAGGCCTCAACGGCGACCAGCCAGGCACCGGGGTCGGAGCGACCCTGGACCCGTGTCCACTCGGCCTCAGCCTTCGCATGCCAAGCCGGCAGGTCCACGCCGTGCCAAGCCAGCAGGTCCACGCCGCGCGAAACACGGGCGTGCTCTACTGCCGTACGGGCTCGCTCCACCAGCATGTGACCGACCGTGATGGCGTCGCTCAGCGTTCCAGCATCACCGGCCGCACGTGCCCGTTCAGCCCGCTCGGCCTGGACCAAGAGCCCGATCGTGCAGATCCAGGCGTCCGCGACTGTCTCGGAAACCTTGAACTGGCCGGTATCGAGGATGGCGAGGCTGCGCTGGACGGCCGACTCGGCTCGTTCGAGGTCACCTTGCCAGGTGGCCTGGTCGGCTTCCAGGCCGGCGACCTCCAGGTCGATGATGGGATCCAGACCGGCCAGGGCCGCCAGGTCGCGCAGGCGCCTGGCTGCTGCCGGTCGCCCGCGGCCCACCTCCACGTGCAGCGCGCCAGCGCCCACCGCAACGACCGCCAGCGCTGGCGCCAGCTCGGGGACGGCGGCGGCCAGCCGCTCGCTGGCGTCCCAGTCACCTGCCTCATAGCGAACCAGACACTGCCCGCGGCGCATGGTGATCCCGAAGTCGGACCAGCCACGGCCGGTCCGCTCGGCCAGCTCGACACCCTCATCGAACACAGCTCGCGCCGCCGGCAGGTCTCCGATGTCAAACTCCAGCCAGGCAAGATCGAGCAGCGCCCGCGACTCGACCCAAAGGTTGCCGGCAGCAGCCGCCCGCGCTCGGCCCGCCGCGTACAGGGAGCGGGCCCTGGCCGGGTCCTCGTACTCCTCGATCATGCCCTGGGTCACGAGGACGTCGGCCTCCTCATCTGCACTGCCGATGGCCCGGGCGACCGTCAGGGCCTCATCGCACCAGCGGCGGGCCTCATCTTGGCGTCCGGCATGGATGAGCGCCTGCGCCATGGCCGCGGTGACCCGTGCCCGTAAGCTGGTTGGCGGCTGGGCGGGCACCAGCGCGACGGCGCTGGCCCGGGCACGCACCGCCTCCTCGATCCGCCCGGCGAGAAGCAGGTACAGCCCGAGCCGCTCATGGGCGACGGCCGCCTGGGCGGCATCGGCGGTCCCATCGACAATCACGGCGGCCTCCTCGGCCAGGCCCGCTGCCCGCTGGCGCTCGCCGGCAGCGTTGGCCGCCGCAGCCGCCCGCAGCAGCAGGTCCACCCGATCGGTACCGGTGACGGCGGCCGGGTCCGGCACCCGCTCCCACAGCCGCAGCGCGCTGCTCAGGTGGCGGAGCGTCTCGGCCGGGGCCAGGACCGCCTCAGCCTGCTGAGCTGCCCCAATCGAGGCACGCAGCGCACCGGCGAGGTCGTGGCTGGCCAAGCAATGGTGGGCGAGCTCGGCCGCGGCGCCTTCGGGCTGGGTGGCGAGCAGGCGGGCATAGCTGGCATGCAGGCGTACCTGCTCGCTTGGTAGCAGGTCGGCGTAGACCGCCTCCTGCAACAACGCGTGGCGAAACGCATAGGTCCCGGTGCTGCTATCGGTGACAAGAACGCCCGCGCCGATCGCCTCGCGCAGGCCCCGCTCCAGGTCGACCTCGGGCCAGCCGGCGACCTCGCCGAGCAACCGGTGAGACACCCTTCGGCCGGCCACCGCCGCCACCCCAAGCACCTGCCGTGCCGGCTCCGACAGCCCCTGGACCCGCGCCAGCAGCACATCGGCCAGTGTGGATGGCAGCCCGACGTCCGCCTCGCCGGTACCGGCGGCCAGCAGCTGCTCGCCGTAGAATGGGTTGCCCTCCGACCGTGCGTGAATGCGTCCCACCTGGTCCGCCGCCAGCGGCACTCCCGCGATCGCCTCTAGGTGCTCAGCGAGCTCGGCCCGGCTAAAGGGGGCAAGCTCCAGCCGCTCGACCCCGGGCAGCCGGACCAGCTCGCCCAGCAACGGCCGCAGCGGATGGCGGCGGTGCAGCTCATCCGAGCGGTAACTCGCCACCAGCATCACCCGACCCGACCGCAGCGTGCGGGCCAGGAACGAAATCAGGTCACGGCTCGCCCGATCGGCCCAGTGCAGATCCTCCAGCACCACCACGACCGGGGACCGCTGCGCGCGGCGCAACAGCAGAGCCCGCACCGCGTCGAACACCTGCAGCTGGTCCAAACCATCACCGGCGAGCGCGCCTGCCGGGCCAGACCGAGCCACCTCAGGCAGGAGCCGGCCAAGGCCGGGCATGGTCGCAGCAACCTCAGCTACCAGTTCCGCTTCTGCAGGATCGTCCACCAGACCCCGAAGCGCGTCCGCGACCGGCAGATAGGCAAGGCCGATGTCGCCCAGCTCCACGCAGCCGCCGACCAGCACCCGCGACCCGCGCTGCTGGGCTCGGCCGACAAACTCCAGCAGCAGCCGGGTCTTGCCCATCCCGGCATCGCCGGCCACCAGCACCAGCTGCGGCTGCTCCTGCTCGGCGCGGTCCAGCGTCGCCGCAAGCCGCCGCAACTCCTCGGCCCGGCCGATGAACGCTCGGCTCGTGAACCCCCCAGCCATGCCCGCCAGTATGGCCGCGGCCAGCGCGGATAGAAATGGGCCGGCACCTGCGCCGACCCATCTCCTTCCTGCGTGGCTCGGCGCTTACGCGCTCACCGGACGCCAAACCATCCGTCACAAGCGCTCGCCACTCACTGGCGTCGTTGTCGGGCGGGGACAGGCGAACGGTGTGCCGCAACCTCGCCAAGGTCGCCCAGCGGTCAGGTCGTGGAGCCCTCTGGTGCCGGCTGGTCCAGGCCCAAGCGGCGGGCCATTGCGGCAGCTTCTAGGCGGCTGTGCACACCCAGCTTGGTCAGGATGTTGGTCACGTGCACGCTGGCGGTCTTGCCGCTGATGAACAGCTGCTCGGCGATCTGCCGGTTGGAGCGCCCCTCGACCAGCAGCCGCAGCACCTCAACCTCCCGGGGGGTCAGGCCGGCCAGGGCCCGCTCGGCCGGCACGCCAGCACCAAGGTCGAGGCGGCCCCGGCGGGCCAGCGCCTCAAGCGCACTCCGCAGGGGTTCGGCCCCAAGCTGCACCGCGGTCTGGTAGGCCGTCCGGCCGGCCTCGGTCGCCTGCTCACGGTCACCCGTATCGAGAAGCGCCTCGGCCAGCCGCCACCGGCAGCGAGCCACCTCATACATGTAGCCGTAGGAGAAGGCCTCAACGGCGGCCTGCCACGCCTTGGGGTCGGAATGGCCCTGGACCCGGGTCCACTCCGCCTCTGCCTTGGCAAGACAGCCCGCGACAAACACGTCGTCCGCATAGGCAGTCCGCTTCGCCTGCTCCACGGCTGCGTGGGCTCGCTCTAGCAGCAGGCGACCGTCCGCGATTGCATCGGCCAGCGCCATAGCATTACCGGTCACCCGGGCCCGTCCGGCACTCTCAGCCTGGACTGCGAGCCCGATCGCGCAAATCCAGGCGAGATCCATGTTCTGGGAAGTATCGATCTCGCTGTCATCGAACATGGCCAGGACACGTTGGACAGCCGACCGGGCTCGTTCGAGGTCACCCTGCCAGATGGCCTGGTCGGCCTCGAGACCAGCGACCTCGACAGCAGCGTTGAAGTCCAGGCCGGCCAGGGCGGCGAGGTCGCGCAGGCGCCTGGTTGCCGTTGCGCGCCCGCGGCCCACCTCCACATGAAGCACGCCAGCGGCCAGCTCGGCAACCGCCAGGGTTGTCACCAGCTCGGGAAGAATGCCAGCCAGCCGCTCGCACTCGTCCCAGTCACCTGCCTCGAAACGGACATAACACTGTCCGCGGCGTATGGTGATTCCCCAGTCGGACCAACCAAGGCCGGCCCGATCAGCCAGCTCGGCGCCTTCGTCGAACGCGGCACGGGCCGCTGCCAGGTTTCCCACACCAAACTCCAGCCAGCCGCGATTCAGCAGCGCCCGCAACTCAATCTCCAGGTTGCCGGCAGCAGCCGCCCGTGTTCGGCCCGCCGCATAGAGTGAGCGTGCCTTAGCCGGGTCGCCGTACTGCTCGACAATGCCCAGGGTAACTAGGATGTCAGCCTCAACCTCGGCGCTGGCGACGGCACGCGCAACCCCGAGCGCCTCCTCGCACCAGCGGCGGGCTTCGTCCCCCTGTCCCGCATGGATAAGCGCTTGCGCCATGGCGGCGGTCACCCTGGCCCGTAGCGGCGTGGGCGGATGGGCGGGCACGAGCTCGACCGCTCGGGCCCGAGCGCGCAGCCCATCTTGGAACCGGCCGGCGTCGAGCAGGTATTGCCCAAGGCGCTCATAGCCGCGAGCCGCCCCGACGGGATCGGCGGATGCCTCCGCCGTGGCGGCGGCGTCCCGGGCAAGGGCGACCGCCCGCTGGCCCTCGCCGGCAGCGTGGGCCGCCGCTGCCGCCCGCAGCGTCAACTCCACCCGGTCGATGCCGGTGATGCCGGCCGGGTCCGGCACCCGCTCCCACAGCTTGAGCGCGCCGCTCAAATGCCGCAGCGTCTCGGCCGGGGCGAGCACCGCCGCCGCGTCCTCGGCCGCTCGCATCGACGCAGCCAGGGCGCCGACCAAGTCGTGGCTGGCCAAACAATGATGGGCGAGCTCGGCCGCGGCGCCTTCGGGTTCGGCGGCAAGCAGGCGCGCATAGGCAGCGTGCAGCCGCGTCTGCTCACTGGGGAGTAGCTCGCCGTAGGCCGCCTCCTGCAGCAGGGCATGCTGGAACGCATAGGTTCCACTGGCGCTGTCGGCCACCAGCACGCCGGCGCCGACCGCCTCGCGCAGGCCCCGCTCCAGGTTGGCCTCGGGCTGCCCGGCGGCCTCGGCGAGCAGCCGGTGAGGAACCCGGCGGCCGGCCACTGCCGCCACCCGCAGCACTTGCTGAGCCGGCTCAGACAGTCCCTGGACCCGGGTCAGTACCACATCAGCCAGGGTGGGCGGCAGGGCGACCTCGGCATCGCCGGCACCGGCGGCCAGCAGCTGCTCGGCATAGAACGGGTTGCCCTCCGACCGGGCATGAATGCGCTCCACCCGGTCCGCAGACAATGGCACCCCTGTGATCGCCTCCAGGTGCTCGGCGAGTTCGGCCCGGCTGAACGGGGCAAGCTCAATCCGCTCAATCCCTGGTAGTCGGACCAGCTCGGCCAGCAGCGGCCGCAGTGGGTGGCGGCGATCCAGCTCATCAGAGCGGTAGCTGGCCACCAGCATTACCCGACTCGACCCCAGCGTGCGGGCCAGGAAGGCGACCAGGTCTCGGGTGGAACGGTCGGCCCAGTGCAGGTCCTCCAGCACCACCACGACCGGGGATCGCTCTGATTGGCGCGTCATCAGCGTGCGTACGGCGTCAAAGATCTGCAGCTGGTCCTGGCCATCGCCGACGAGCCCACCCACCGGCCCGGCCTGCTCGATCCCGGGCAGCAACCGGCCGAGGCCGGGCGCGGTGGTGGCGACCTCGGCCAGCAGCTCTGCCTCGGCTGGATCGTCGCCAAGGCCACGCAAGGCGTCCACCACGGGCAGGTAGGCAAGGCCGATGTCGCCCAGCTCCACACAGCCGCCGGCGAGCACCCGCACCCCTCGCCGACGGGCTTGGTCGGCGAACGCCAGGAGCAGGCGGGTCTTGCCGACCCCAGCATCGCCGGCCAGCAGCAGGACCTGTGGCCGGCGCTGCTCGGCCCGGTCCAATGTCGCCTCAAGCCGGCCCAGCTCATCCGCCCTGCCGGTGAACCCTTGAGGTATGAATCCGCCCGTCATGCCCGCCAGTATGGGCGTGGCCAGCGGGGATGGAAACGGGTCGGCAAGCTGCGCCGGCCCGCTCCTCGCTGTGGGTGCCACGTACGCGCTCATCGACCGAAGAATGAGCTGCCACCAGAGACGCGGTGCCTGGTGGCGACGGCGCAGCGACGAAAAGGTGCTGCGCAGGGTGAGCTCGACCCAGAGGGCTGGCTGGCCGCGGTGACCGCCTGGGAGGAGGCCGGCCGGCCATCCCTACCAGCTGGCCATGGCCCGCGATCGCTACCGGCTCGGCCTCGACCAGCATGACCCGCGTCGGCCGTGGCCGCACTTCCTCGGGATGGCAACGGATGCGGCTGGTCAGAGCGCGACCCGTTCGGTGCCATCACGTTGGCAGCGCCGACACAAGCATCCCGCGGTTGTGGTTACTTGCTGCTCGCCTGGCCGTGTTGACGGCAGCACGCGAAGTAAGGCGCTCTACGACCGCTGTGCACCAGAGACGAACGTCCGGGAAGTGAGCCCAATAGCCAACAAACGTGCTGGTCAGAGAGCCATGAGACTGCTGAAAGGGTCCGACTCCGGTCGACTCCTTGCTGATCAATAGGAGTCGGCTGAGTCCAAGAGCCTGGGCTGCGTTTCCGCTGGTCAGAGGCCGAATGGTGGGCCTGGGAGGAGTTGAACCTCCGACTTCATCCTTATCAGAGATCAACAGCCAAGCGCCATGCTAGCCGGCCTTTGCGCTGGTCGTGCGACTCCGTAAGTCCTACAAGGATGGGGTGAATCTCTCGGTCCTTAGCGACCTCGTTCCAAGCGGTGCCGCCAGGCCATTCTCGATACCTCATCCCGC
>Ga0081538_10006322_pt1 | contig 10455 bp, 6 predicted proteins | sample TabmetS5T2R1_FD_71022 | JGI IMG/M metagenome (GOLD analysis project Ga0081538, IMG submission 71022) | Tabebuia heterophylla rhizosphere microbial communities from the University of Puerto Rico - S5T2R1 | ecosystem: Host-associated > Plants > Roots > Rhizosphere ...
GGTACAGGTGGTAGCCGCCGCGCAGCAGGGCGCTGGCCCACAGCGCCCGCCACGGCGACCAGCCGAGCTGGTCCAGGCGGCGCAGCAGGTAGCCGCAGACGATGACCTCCTCCAGTAGGCCGCTGCGGGCGGCGGCCAGCAGCAGCACCGGCACCGTCCACCAGTGGCCGGTCGGCGGCACCGGCACCACCGTGCGGTTGACGCCGAGCTCCACCGCCAGCACGTAGATGCCGAGGCCGACGGCGCCGACCAGGGCGGCCAGGCCGACGGCGCGGCGCAGGTCCGCCCACGGCTGGCTCGCGTCCAGGCCGATGCCGGCCGCCGACTCGCCGGAGCGGCCGAGGAAGTGCAGGGCCAGCAGCACCGGCACCAGCGAGGTCGCGATGTTGAGGAGTTGGTAGACCAGGCCGACGTCGGCGAACAGCGGCGCCTCCACCCCCCGCAGCGGCGCCGACACCAGGCTGACCAGCGCGTACAGCGCGGAGGCCGCCAGCGACAGCCCGAGGACCAGCAGCACCTCGTCGCGCAGCACCCGCCGGGCCACCCCCGCGGGCGGCGACGCCGGGGGCCGGTGGGGGAGGTCCTGTGCGCTCACGTCATCACGGTAACCGCTTCCGATAGGCTTGACTTTATGAACCGCGATTTCCTGGCCGCGCTGCGCGAGCGCGTGCTGATCTTCGACGGCGCCATGGGGACCATGCTCCAGGCCGCCAACCTGTCGCTGGACGACTACCAGGGCAAGGAAGGGTGCAGCGAGATCCTCTGCGTCACCCGGCCCGACGTGGTCAAGAACATCCACGCCGCCTACTTCGAGGCCGGCGCCGACGCCGTGGAGACCAACTCGTTCGGGTCCTCGGCGGTGGTGCTGGCCGAGTACGACATCGCCGACCAGGTCGTGCCCCTGAACCGGCGCGCCGCCGAGCTGGCCCGCGAGGTCGCCGACGGCTTCCAGGCCGACGGGCGGCCCCGCTGGGTGGTCGGCTCGATGGGGCCCGGCACCAAGCTCCCCACCCTCGGCCACACCACCTACGACGCGCTGCTGGCGACCTACACCGACCAGGCGTTCGGCCTGCTGGAGGGCGGCGCCGACGTGCTGCTGGTGGAGACCTGCCAGGACCTGCTCCAGGTCAAGGCGGCGGTCGCCGGCGCCTTCGCCGGCATGCGGCGGGCGCAGAAGCGGGTGCCGCTGATGACCCAGGTGACGGTGGAGACGACCGGCCAGATGCTGCTCGGCTCCGACATCGCCGCCGCGCTCACCGCCATCGAGCCGCTCGGCGTCGACGTGATCGGCATGAACTGCGCCACCGGCCCCGCCGAGATGGGCGAGCACCTGCGCTACCTGGCCCAGCACGCGCGCACGCCGCTGTCGTGCCTGCCCAACGCCGGCCTGCCGGAGCTGCGCGACGGCCGGCCCTGGTACCCGCTGACCCCGGCGGAGCTGGCCGAGGCCCACGCCCGCTTCGTCGCCGAGTTCGGCCTGAGCGTGGTCGGCGGCTGCTGCGGCACCACCCCCGAGCACATCCGGCAGGTGGTGGAGGCCATCGGCGGCCACGCGCCGGCGGCCCGCGAGCCGGTCCACGAGCCGAGCCTCGCCAGCCTGTACCAGTCGGTGCCGCTGGACCAGGACCTCACCTACCTGACGGTCGGGGAGCGCTGCAACGCCAACGGCTCCCGCAAGTTCCGCGACCTGATGCTGCAGGGCGACCTGGAGGGCATGGTCGGCGTCGCCAAGGAGCAGATCCGCGAGGGCGCCCACGTGCTGGACGTCTGCGTCGACTACGTCGGCCGCGACGGCGTGCCCGACATGGACGTGCTGGCCGCCCGGCTGGCGCAGCAGTCGACCGTGCCGATCATGCTCGACTCGACCCAGGCCGACGTGATCGAGGCCGGGCTGAAGCGCCTGGGCGGCAGGGCGATCATCAACTCGATCAACCTGGAGGACGGCGAGAACCGCATGGACGCCGTCTGCCCGATGGCCAGGCAGTACGGCGCCGCGCTGGTCGCGTTGCTGATCGACGAGGAGGGGCAGGCCCGCGACGTCGAGTGGAAGCTGCGCATCGCCCACCGCATCCACGACCTGGCGGTCGACAAGCACGGCCTCCAGCCCGAGGACCTGGTGTTCGACGCGCTCACCTTCCCGCTCGGCTCCGGCCAGGAGGACCTGCGCCGCGACGCCATCGCCACCATCGAGGCCATCCGGCGGATCAAGGCGGAGCTGCCGGGGGTCCGCACCATCCTGGGCGTGTCCAACGTCTCCTTCGGCCTGGCCCCGGCCGCCCGCCAGGTCCTGAACTCGGTGTTCCTGCACGAGGCCCGCGAGGCCGGGCTGGACGCCGCGATCGTCTCCCCGGCCAGGATCCTGCCGATGCACCGCATCGACGAGGAGCAACGCCAGGTCGCCCTGGACCTGATCTACGACCGCCGGCGCAACGGCTACGACCCGCTGCAGCGGTTCATGGCGCTGTTCGAGGGCAAGGAGGCGACCAGGTCGGCCACGGCCGAGGACCTGGCCGCCCTGCCGATCGACGAGCGGCTCCAGCGCCGCATCGTCGACGGCGTCCGCGAGGGCCTGGAGGACGACCTCCAGGAGGCCATGCGGACCCGCGACCCGCTGGCGATCGTCAACGAGGTGCTGCTGGCCGGCATGAAGACGGTCGGCGACCTGTTCGGCGCCGGCGAGATGCAGCTCCCCTTCGTGCTCCAGTCCGCCGAGGTCATGAAGGCGGCCGTCGCGATCCTGGAGCCGCACATGGAAAAGGCCGACCAGGGCGGCAAGGGCCGGGTGGTGCTGGCGACCGTCAAGGGCGACGTGCACGACATCGGCAAGAACCTGGTCGACATCATCCTCACCAACAACGGCTACACCGTCCACAACCTCGGCATCAAGCAGCCGATCTCGACCATCATCGAGCGCGCCGAGGAGGTCGGCGCCGACGCCATCGGCATGTCGGGCCTGCTGGTCAAGTCGACCATCGTGATGCGCGACAACCTGGAAGAGCTCAACGCCCGCGGCCTGGACCGCTATCCCGTGCTTCTCGGCGGCGCCGCCCTCAACCGCACCTACGTCGAGGGCGACCTGCGCCAGCTCTACAAGGGCCGGGTGTTCTACTGCCGCGACGCCTTCGCCGGGCTCAAGGTCATGGACCAGCTCCGCGAGGAGCGCGAGCAGGGCCTGGAGGTCGAGCGGGAGCCGGTGCGGGCGCCGCGGGTGGCGCCGGCGACCCCGCGCGGCCCGGCGCCCGCCCCACCCGACATCTCCGAGGTGGCCCGCTCCGACGTCTCCACCACCGTGCCCGTCCCCACCGCGCCGTTCCTCGGCGAGGCCAGGATCGTCAAGGGCATCCCGGTCCGCGAGATCGTCCCCTACCTGAACGAGTCGGCCCTGTTCCGCGGGCAGTGGCAGCTCCGCCCGGTCGGCGGCAAGGAGGGCTGGCAGCGGACCCTCGAGACCGAGGCGCGGCCGCGGCTGCGGGCCCTGCTCGACCAGGCGATCGCCGAGCAGATCCTGCGCCCGGCGGTGGTCTACGGCTACTTCCCCTGCAACGGCGACGGCAACGACCTGGTCATCTGGGACGGCGACGGGCGCGAGCGGCTGCGCTTCACCTTCCCGCGCCAGCGCCGCGACCGGCGGCTGTGCATCGCCGACTTCTTCCGCCCGGTCGACTCCGGCGAGCGCGACGTGGTCGGCTTCCACGTGGTCACCATGGGCACGGCTGCGTCCGAGGCGACCGCGCGGCTGTTCGCCGACAACCGCTACCGCGAGTACCTGGAGCTGCACGGCGTCACCGTGGAGATGGCCGAGGCGCTGGCCGAGCTGTGGCACAAGCGCATCCGCGAGGAGCTGGGCATCGCCGGCGACGACGCCGCCGACATGAAGGAGCTGTTCGACCAGGGCTACCGCGGCTCGCGCTACTCCTTCGGCTACCCGGCCTGCCCGGACCTGGAGGAGCAGACCAAGATCTTCGAGCTGCTGGAGCCCGAGCGGATCGGCGTGGAGCTGTCCGAGGAGTTCCAGCTCCACCCCGAGCAGTCGACCTCGGCGATCATCGTGCATCATCCGGAGGCCAAGTACTTCAACGCGCGGTAATAGTGCGGGGGGTGCCCGGTGGAGCAGCTCTTCGTCTCGCGGCTGGCCCGGCTGCCGGTGCGCGCGCCCAGCGGCGAGACCATCGGCCGCATCTCTGACGTGGTGATCGCCCGCGCCGAGTCCGGCTCGCCGCCGCTGGTGCTGGGGTTCACCGTGATGGTGCAGCGCCGACCGATCTTCGTGGGGATCGGGCGGGTCCGCGAGCTGGACGCGAGCGGCGTGACCCTGTCCACCGGCTCGGTCAACCTGCGGCCGTTCCAGCGACGCCCGGGGGAGACGCTGATCATCGCCGAGCTGCTGGACGCCCGCGTGCGGCACCGGGAGACCGGCAAGGAGCTGCGCGTCAACGACGTGGCCATCGCCAGGGTGCGGGAGGAGTGGGTGGTCACCTCCCTGGACGTGCTGGAGCGCGGCACCGGCCTGCGTCCCTGGCGGCGCGCCGCCCACCTGCGGGTGCCGTGGGAGCAGGTGGTCGGGCTGGAGCCGCCCGAGTCGGCCGAGCGCCGCGTCGCCGCCCTCGCCGGCCTGCGGCCCGCCGACCTGGCCGCCGCGCTCCAGGCCCTGCCGCCCCAGGCGCAGCGGGAGGTGGTCGCCGACCTGGACGACGACCGCCTGGCGGCCGCGCTGGAGGAGCTGCCCGAGGAGGTCCAGGCGGTGCTGCTCGGCGGGCTGGACGACGAGCGCGCGGCCGACGTGCTGGAGGCGATGGACCCCGACGACGCCGCCGACCTGCTCGGCGAGCTGCCGGAGGCGGACCGCGCCCGGCTGCTGGCGATGATGGTCCCCGACGAGGCCGAGCCGGTCCGGCGCCTGCTGCTGTACGACGAGGAGACCGCCGGCGGCCTGATGACCACCGAGCCGGTGATCATGCGCACCTCGGACACGGTCGCCGAGGCGCTGGCGCGGCTGCGCGACCCCGACCTGCCGCCGGCGCTGGCCGGGCAGGCGTTCGTGGTCCGCGCCCCGACGCAGACACCGACCGGCCGCTACCTCGGCGTCGCCCACCTGCAGCGGCTGCTGCGGGAGGCGCCAGGGGAGGAGCTGGGCGCCTGCCTGGACACCGACCTGGACTGCCTTGGCCCCGAGGAGCCGACCCGCCGCGTGGCCGAGTACCTGGCCAGCTACGACCTGCTCGCCGCGCCCATCTGCGACCCGCAGGGCCGCCTGCTGGGGGCGGTCTCCATCGACGACGTGCTCGACCACCTACTGCCGGAGGCCTGGCGCCGCGGGGCGGTCCGGAGCTCGGGAGGTGCGTCGTGAGGCTGCGGCCGGGTGGGGAGCGGCCCTCGACGCTGCTGGGCGCGCCGCGGCGGCCGGCCCGCCTGCAGCTCCAGCCCCACTACGACCCGGAGGCGTTCGGCCGCTTCTCCGAGGCGATCGCCCGCCTGCTCGGCACCGCCCGCTACCTGGTCTTCCAGACCGTGGTGGTGTTCTCCTGGATCAGCTGGAACGTGGTCTTCCGCGACCATCCCTTCGGCTTTGACCCCTACCCGTTCATCCTGCTCACCCTGGCGCTGTCGCTGCAGGCGTCCTATGCGGCGCCGCTGATCCTGCTGGCCCAGAACCGCCAGGCCGAGCGGGACCGGGAGGAGGCCGAGATCGACCGGCGCACCAACACGCGGCTCCAGGCCGACACCGAGTACCTGGCCCGCGAGCTGGCCGCCATCCGCCTGGCCCTCGGCGAGATGCCGACCCGCGAGTACCTCGCCGAGGAGCTGGACAGCCTCCAGGCAGAGGTCCGCCGCCTGCAGGCGCGGCTGGAGCGCGAGCGGCGCGACCCCGCGGCCACCGCCGACTGACGCCCGGTCAGGTCGCCTCGATGGTGGCGATGGTGGCGCCGGTGGGGACCGACTGGCCCTCGCTGACCGACAGGCCGGCGACCGTGCCGGCCTGGTGCGCGGAGACGTGGTTCTCCATCTTCATCGCCTCGAGGACCACGATCGTCTGGCCGGCCTTGACAGTATCGCCCTCGGCGACCAGCACCTTGACGATCGTGCCCTGCATGGGGGTCTTGACGATCTCCTTGCCGGGGCCGCCCGACTCGGCCCTGGCCCGCTCCAGCGCCTTGGGGGAGCGCGGGGTGCGGACCCGCTCGGGGACCTTGACGGGCTCCTGGGGGAACAGCGTCACGTCGAAGCGCTTGCCCTCCAGCTCCACGACCAGCCGCCGCGGCGGCGCCTTGGCGGTCCGGTCACCCTCCACGGCGGGCTGCTGCGGCTGCAGCGACGACAGGTCCATGCGCTGCTCGACCAGGATGGTGGAGACGTCGCCGGCCACGAACGACGGGTCCTGCATGGCGAGCCGGTGGAACGGGATGGTGGTGGGCACGCCCTCGATGACGAACTCGTCCAGGGCGCGCAGCATCCGCCGGCGCGCCTGCTCGCGGTCCTCGCCCCAGACGATCAGCTTGGCCAGCAGCGAGTCGTAGGCCTGCGGGACGGTGAAGCCGGCGCGCACGCCGGCGTCGACCCGCACGCCCGGGCCCGACGGCTCCCGCCAGCCGGTGATCGGGCCCGGCGCCGGCATGAACTTCATGCCCGGGTCCTCGGCGTTGATGCGCACCTCGATGGCGTGGCCGCGGGCGGCGAGCGCGTCGTAGTGGGCCGGGATGCCTTCACCGGCGGCCACGCGCAGCTGCGCGTGGACCAGGTCGACGCCGCTGGTCAGCTCGGTGACCGGGTGCTCGACCTGGAGCCGGGTGTTCATCTCCAGGAAGTAGAACTTCTGGCTGCGGGGCTCGTAGAGGAACTCGATGGTGCCGGCGTTCTCGTAGTCGGCGGCGCGGGCGATGTCGCAGGCGGCCTTGCCGAGCGCGGCCCGCACCTCCTCGGGCAGCCCCGGCGCCGGGGCCTCCTCGACGAGCTTCTGGTGGCGGCGCTGGAGGGAGCAGTCGCGCTCGCCGAGGAAGACCACCTCGCCGCGGCCGTCGGCGAGGACCTGCGCCTCGACGTGGCGGGGGGCGTCCAGGTAGCGCTCGACGTAGATCTCGGCGCGGCCGAAGGCGGCCTTGGACTCGCGCTGGGCGGACTCCAGCGCGCCGGCGACCTCCTCGGCGGAGCCGACCACCTTCATGCCCCGGCCGCCGCCGCCGAACGCCGCCTTGAGCGCCAGCGGCCAGCCGTGCTGCTCGCCGAACGCGACCGCCGCCTCCGGGCCCTCCAGCGGCTCGACCGTGCCGGGCACCAGCGGGGCCTTGGCCTGCTCGGCGACCCGGCGGGCGGCGACCTTGTCGCCCATGGCCGCGATCGCGGCGGGCTTGGGCCCCACCCAGCGCAGCCCGGCGTCCATCACCGCCTGGGCGAAGGCGGCGTTCTCGGCCAGGAAGCCGTAGCCGGGGTGGATGGCGTCCGCCCTGGCGCGCTTGGCGACCCCGACGATCGCGTCGATGTTGAGGTAGCTCTTGGCCGGGGCCGCCTCGCCGATGTACCAGCCCTCGTCGGCGATGTCGACGTGCAGGGCGTCCCGGTCGGCGTCGGAGTAGACGGCCACCGCCACCAGGCCGAGCTCGCGGCAGCCGCGCAGCACGCGCACGGCGATCTCGCCCCGGTTGGCGACCAGGACCTTCTGCACGGTGGCTGCCTCCTCCCCCGGACCTCGCGCCGCGGCCGGCGAGCCAGGGCGCCGGCACAAGCGTAGCCCAGGCGCGGCCGGCACCGGCAAACGGCGACTCGCGCGCAACCGGAAGCGCCCCGGGCGCGAACGTGTGGTGACGCGATCGGCGAAGGGAGCCAACAATGCAGCGCTGGCCGGCCACCCTGATGGAGTTCTGGTCCTGGAACGTGGAGGCCGCCTGCCGCGCGGTCGACATCACGCTGTTCTACTCGCCCGAAGGCGAGCGGGGACCGCGCCGGCGGCGGCGCGAGCGGGCCGCCAAGGAGGTCTGCGCCCGCTGCGAGGTCGCCGAGGTCTGCGCCGCGTTCGCGGTCGCCACCCGGGAGCCCTACGGCACCTGGGGTGGGCTCTCCGAGGGCGACCGCAGGAAGCTGTGGCGCCGCACCGACCAGGCCAGCGCGCAGCTCGGCTACCGGCGGGCCCTGGCCGACTGGGAGCGGCGGTCGGCCAGGTCGGCCTAGCCGCAGACGCGGGTGACGGCCCGCTCGGCGCGCTCGCGGCCGAGGTTCCAGGCGGCCCAGCCGGTGTAGCGGGACGGCGGGGCGCCGTCGGCCTCGGCCGCGCAGAGCCGGGCGCGCAGGTCGGCCCCGGTGGCCGGGTCCAGGCCCGGCAGGCGGGCGGCCACGGTGGGGACGGCGTCCTCGGAGAGGCCGGCGACGTAGGCGACGTCGATGCGCTGGACCTGACGGGTGCCGGCGAGCTGGTCGCGGGCGACGACGGCCTCCGGGTTGGCGACGTTGAGGGCCAGCAGCAGGGCGAGGCCGGCGGCGCCCGCGGCGCCGACCAGCCAGCCCCGACCGCGGCCGACGCCGGCCAGGGCGGCGCCCAGGAACAGGAAGACGGCGCCGATCCAGTAGCTGAACAGCTCGCTGTAGAGCCGCAGCATGGTGAGCCCGAAGGCGTCCTCGTAGAGGTTGAGGCGGCGCACGGCCACGACCACGATGACCAGGGTGAGGGCGACGGCCACCTCGGCGAGGGTGGTGAAGGTGGCCCGCCGGCCGGTGCTGGCCAGGTCGGTGGCGGCGCGGAGCAGCAGCAGCACGCCCAGGGTGATGACGGCGACGGCGAGGAGCTGGAAGAAGCCGGTGCGGGCGTACTCGGCGTAGGTGAGGCCGGCGGTGGCGAGCACGTGCCGCCCACCCTCGGACAGGGCGACCAGCTGCGCGGCGGTGAAGACGGCGAACAGGCCGCACAGGCTGGCGAGCACGACGCAGGCCTCCACGGCGCCGATCGGAGGGCGGAGGGCGGGCAGCCGGCCGGGTGGGGTGACCGAGGCCACGCGCAGGAGCGCGGCGGCACCCCAGGCGCCGGCGGCGAGCGCGGCGAGGTGCTGGAGCGGCGTGGCCGGGTCGATGTCGACGTTGAAGAAGCTGGCGAAGACGGCATCGGCCGAGGCGAGCAGCACGCCGAGCACGACGAGGATGGGGGCGGCGAGCAGCAGGCCGCGGGCGATGCGGATGCCCAGCTCGGTGCGGCGGCCGCCGCCGACCTGCTGGCGGACGGCGCGGAGGGGCGCGGCCACGAAGGCGGGCGCGGCCACGGCGTGGATGCCGGCGTGGATGGCGCGCAGGACCAGCCGGGGGATGGTCAGGTCGGCGAGGCTGCCGCCACGGGCCAGGGAGGCGCCGAGCGCGAGCAGGCAACCGGCGGCGAGCACGTCCAGCGGTATCAGCCAGGGGCTGGCGCGGACGGCGAGCCAGACGCCGAACAGGGGCGCGGTCGCGGTGGCGAGCCGGGCCGACCGGGTGTGGAGCCGGCCGCTGGCCAGCATCGCGGCGGCGGCCACGGCGACCAGCAGGGCGCCGGCCAGCCCCGCGACCCCCGACCGCACGGCGAGGTCGGTGGCCACGGCGGCGGCCGCGACGCCGACCAGGACGCGGCCGTCGGCCGGGTCGATGATGGTCTGCTCCATCCCCGGCATGGCAAGGAGGGCCTGGTCGGCGGGGCGCGTCAGGGTCCTCGGCTGCATGGCCCCGAGCATGGGAGCGCCAGGTCGAGGATCGGCATGCATCTCGTAGCGATTGTATAGAGATGTCCGCCGCGGCTAGGGTTCCTGCCCCCAGCGCGAGCGGAGGCTGGCGCCCCAGCGCGAAAGCTGAGGCCACAGGCGCAGACGGTGCCGCGCCCGTTGGATGGTGGTCGACATGATGACCTCCTCCCGGCGCGAACTCGACGAAGGCCGCGCCTGTGACACAACCTGCTTCAGCCGACGCGACGGACCCAGGGCCGTTCGCCCCCTGGCTTCACGGACGGTTGGTGCGAATCGTTAGCGCTGGCACGCTGGTAGTCAGCACCAGGCAGCGCGTGTAGATGGTGAAGCACACTGCCACCTGCGTGGCTACCAGGTCAGGCTGAGATTGCCGCCGAAGGCGGCGCCGGCCCAAGGCCGGCCCAAAGGCGCGGCCGCTCCACTCCCCGAGGGGCCATGCCCTCGCAATCATTGGAACCGTGTCAAGGCGTGGTGCTGATGGCGGCTTCGGAGCTGAGGGGTTGCCGCAGAGCAAGCACAGTCAAGAGGTGCACGCCGCTGACCTGCATGTTTGCGCCCCTGGCAGGACTCGAACCTGCACCTTACGGATTAGAAGTTATCGACGCTATTTCTCGACGATATGCTGTAGTGGCGTCATAGCAGTTCAGAGGCCATGTAGAGACTCTCATGTAGGCTCCAGTAGGCTCCCTTAGGCCACCATTGGTTGACAGTCACGTTGACAACCAACGATCAATCCTAGGCCTCTACTGCTCTCCCCCACTAGCAT
>Ga0081538_10006323_pt1 | contig 10454 bp, 10 predicted proteins | sample TabmetS5T2R1_FD_71022 | JGI IMG/M metagenome (GOLD analysis project Ga0081538, IMG submission 71022) | Tabebuia heterophylla rhizosphere microbial communities from the University of Puerto Rico - S5T2R1 | ecosystem: Host-associated > Plants > Roots > Rhizosphere ...
TGGGGGTCGCGAGTCCCCCCGACGAGCCTGACTGCTCCGCGCGAGAGCGATAGCGGATGGCGCAGCGACCCAGACCACCGCAGCGGACGCTCTTCGACACTGAGCTCGAGCGCCCGCAGAGACGCCTTTGTAACGGCTTCGCCAAAGAAGCCGCACTTTTCAGCAACTTCTCGTCAGGACGCGCCCAAGCGCTCCGACCCCGTTTGTACTCTCGTCCGACATCCGATCAGCCGACCCGATCCAACGGGACAGGAGGAAGCCGCACCATGGCCTCGACCAACATCAACCGGGTGATTCTCACCGGGAACCTCACCCGCGACCCCGAGCTGCGCAGCCTGCCGAGCGGCACCTCGGTCTGCAGCCTGCGGGTCGCCGTCAACACCCGACGCAAGGACGCAAGCGGCGAGTGGATCGACAAGCCCAACTACTTCGACGTGACCGTGTGGGGAGCGCAGGGGGAGAACTGCGCCCAGTACCTCCAGAAGGGCCGCCCGGTGGCGGTCGACGGCCGCCTCGAGTGGCGGGAGTGGCAGGACAAGGAGGGCAACAAGCGGCAGTCGGTAGATATCATTGCCGACACTGTCCAGTTCCTCGGCTCCCGTGAGGGCGGCGAGAACGGCGGCCGCTTCACGCCGCAGAGCGACGTCCCCGCCGACACCGGGGACTTCCAGCAAGCGCCCGTCGGGGCCGGGGGATCGGACGACGACATCCCGTTCTGACCCCGACGTAGCGAGTACGCAGGAGCAATAGGCAGTGGCGAAGCAGCGCAGCAACGCAGGCACGACCCGCGACCGCCGGCGCGGGCGGGGCAAGGGGGCGCTCGGCGGCGGCCGGCGCAAGCCCTGCCCGTTCTGCCGCGACAAGGTCGACGTCGTGGACTACAAGGACCTGGCCTCGTTGCGCCGGGCGATCAGCGACAAGGGAAAGATCCGCTCGTCGCGCGTCACCGGCGCCTGCCGCCGCCACCAGTCGCAGCTCGCCACCGCGGTGAAGCGCGCGCGTGAGCTTGGCCTGCTCCCGTACGTCGGAGACCGATGAGCTCGGCGGCCCCCCGGCGGCCGAGGCGTCGGTTCCTGTAGGGACGAAGACCATGACCCAGGCAATCCTCCTCAAGGACGTCGACAGGCTCGGTGAACGCGGCGACGTCATCGACGTGTCACCCGGTTACCTCCGCAACTTCCTCGTGCCGCGCAAGCTCGCGCAGCCCGCCACGCCGGCGGCGATCGCCGAGACCGAGCGTCGCCGCGAGGCCGCCGAGCGAGCCGCCGCCGAGGCGGCCGAGAAGGCCGAGCAGACCGCTGACCTGCTGCGGAGAACGGTGCTCACCATCTCCCACCGCGCGGGCGACGATGGCCGCCTGTTCGGCTCGGTCACATCGCAGGAGATAGTCGACGCCATTCGCCAGGCGCGCGGCGTGCGGCTCGACCGGCGGCGCGTCCACCTTCCGGAGAGCATCAGGACAACGGGTACCCACATGGTCACCGTCGAGGTCGCGGACGGGGTGACGACCGAGATCAAAACGATCGTCACTCCCCAGGCGTAGTTAGTGACGGTGCGCGGTATCGCTCGCGCCCTGACTGCGCCTGGACACGCTGGTGGCGGTTACCGCTCCTCCTGACGCCGGCGGCAGCGTTCCGCCCCACAACGAGGAGGCCGAGGCCTCTGTCCTCGGGGCGATCCTGCTCACCGAGCAGGCGCTCGATGGCGTGCTGCTCGAGGTGGGGTTGCGGCCGGAGGACTTCTACCGGCCGCGTCACCAGCTGATCTTCCGGTCGATGATCCGCCTCAAGGAGAAGGCGGAGCCAGAGGCGGTCGATGCGCTCACCGTGTCGGAGGACCTCCGGCGGGCCGGAGAGCTCGACCCGGCCGGCGGCGAGGCGTTCCTGCATTCGCTGCCGACGGTCGTGCCGGCGGTCGGTGCCGTTCTCGACTACGCCCGCATCGTCAAGGACCACGCGCTGCTGCGGAGCCTGCTGAACGCGACGCGCGACATCCAGGACGAGGTGTTCGCCCGCCGCGGCGAGCCGCGGGACCTGATCGAGCGTGCCGAGGCGGTCCTGTTCCGGATCGGCCACGACGGCGGGACGGCCGAGATGAAGTCGATCGAGGCGATCCTGCACGAGGAGATCGACAAGCTCGAGGAGCTCTCCCGCAAGGACCTCGGCCTCACCGGCACGCCCTCGGGCTTCACCGACCTGGACCAGCTGACGGGCGGGTTTCAGCGCGGCAACCTGGTCGTGGTGGCGGCAAGGCCGGCGATGGGCAAGAGCGCCGCCGCCACCAACATCGCCGAGCACGCGGCGGTCGAGGTCGGCGTCCCGGTCGCCCTCTTTTCCCTGGAGATGTCGGAGACCGAGCTCGCGCACCGCTTCATCGGCTCACAGGCGCGAGTCTCGAGCGACGATCTGCGTAAGGGTCGCGTTCGCTCGGAGCAGTGGCCAAAGGTCCTGAAAGCGGTGGAAAGGCTCGCGCGAGCCCCGATCTTCATCGACGACTCCAGCGATGTCGGAGTGCTCGAGCTGCGTGCGAAGGCCCGCCGGATGGCTGCCCGCCACGGCCTCGGGCTGATCATCGTGGACTACCTCCAGCTGATGCGTCCCGAGGGCCGCAGCGACAGCCGAGTGGAGCAGATCGGCCAGATCAGCCGCGGCCTCAAGATCCTCGCCCGCGAGCTCGACGTACCGGTCATCGCCGTGTCGCAGCTCTCGCGCGCGGTCGAATCACGAAACCCGCCGCGACCGATGCTCTCCGACCTTCGGGAATCGGGCTGCCTGAGCGGCGACTCGCGGGTCTACCTCCCAGACACGGGTGAGTACCAACCGATCGCCGAGCTCAGCGGCACAGCCGGGTTCAGCGTGCTCGCCCTCAACACGGCAACCGGGAAGCTGGAGAACCGCCGGGTCGTACGAGCGTTCCCGACCGGACGCCAAGAGGTGTTCGGCCTCACGACGCAGCGCGGCCGCACCATCGAGGCGACCGCCAACCATAGGTTCCTAACCCTCGATGGCTGGGCGCGCCTCGACGGAATCGAGGTCGGCGTCCCCGTCGCGCTACCGCGCACGCTCAGCGGGCCGGACGAGGCGCCGATGACCGGCGCGGAGCCGGCCCTCCTCGGCCGTCGTGAGCTTCAGGGCGCCCCGGACCAGCCCTACTGCGGCAGCGCCCCGGATACCCGGAACCTCTCCCGCAGCCGCCTAGCGCGGGTCGCGGCGGTCGCAGAGTCCGACGCCCTCCGCCGGCTCGCCCCGAGTGACGTCTACTGGGACCGGGTCGTGGCGATCGAGCCCGCCGGCAGAGCCGACGTGTACGACCTCACGGTCGCCGGCCTGCACAACTTCGTGGCCGAGGACATCGTCGTCCACAACTCGATCGAGCAGGACGCGGACGTGGTCATGTTCATTTACCGGGACGAGTACTACAACAAGGAATCCGAGCGGCTGGGCGAGGCTGACCTGATAGTTGCCAAGCACCGAAACGGACCGGTCGGCGAGGTGGGACTCACCTTCCTTCCGAAGTATCCGAAGTTCGCGAACCTCTATCGCGAGCGCGGCGACCAGCTCACCGCGCCGCAGGACGGGGCCGGCTGATGCTGGGCGCCGTTTCGGATGCCGAGCGCCGGTGCCCACTCGGTGAGTGCGACGGCAGCACCTGGATCTTCGTCGACGAGCGGGATGAGGCCCGTCCGTGCCGCTGCCGCGAGCAGCGCATCCGGGAGGCGGTCAGCGGCGGGGTGGGCACCGGCATCGGGCGGCGCTTCCTCGAGGTCTCGTTCGAACGCGAGCCGGTCGTATCCCTCGATCCGATGGTGCGGCGCCAGGTGCGGTCGTTCGTCCGCTCCATCGACGAGAACCTGGAGGCGGGGCGCGGCCTGTGGTTCGACGGGCCGGTCGGAACCGGGAAGACCTCGCTCGCGATCCTGGTCGCGAAGGCGGCCCGGGACGCCGGACGGTCGTACGCCGTCTACCCAGTGCCCAGGCTGCTGGCCGAGATCAAGCGCACCTTCGACCGTGACTCCAGCGACACCTACCTGGGCTTCTTTCACCGTCTCTGCTCGGTCGACGTACTGGTGCTCGACGACCTAGGCGTAGAGAAGCAGACCGAGTGGGTGCTCGAGCAGCTGTACTCGCTGGTCAACGAGCGCTGGCAGAACCGCCGTTCGGTGGTTGTGACCACCAACGTCCCCGATCCGGACCCCGACGCGCCCCAGCTCTCCCTGCGGGCAAGCGCGCGGGCGTTGCGCGACGCGGTCAGCGGCGGCCGCCTCGACGCGCGCAGCCTCGACGAGCTGCGACGCATCGTCGAGCGCCTCGAACGAGTAAGCGCGGAAGTGGCGGGGCTGGACGCCGCCGGGGCATTCGACCCGATTGCCCGGCTGCGGCGTCAGGTCGGATCGCGGACGGTCTCGCGGCTGGTCGAGATCTGCGACGACCCCATACCGATCATGGGCCCCGATCTGCGGATGGCGGCGCAGGGAGCCTGACCGAGCACCGGCATCGGGACGCCGCTTCTCTCCTACACTCGAAGCGCCATGCCAGGTCTCGTGATCGTCGGCGCCCAGTGGGGCGACGAGGGAAAGGGGAAGGTCGTGGACCTGCTCGCCGAGCAGGCCGACCTCGTGATCCGCTTCCAGGGGGGCAACAACGCCGGTCACACGATCGTCCGCGACGGCGAGACGTTCAAGTTCCACCTCGTCCCGTCGGGCATCCTCTACCCGGGCAAGCTCTGCGTGATCGGCAACGGCGTGGTGGTGGACCCGCGCGTGCTCACCGCCGAGATCGACGACCTGAGGCGCCGGCGGATCGACATCAGCGGCCTCCGGATCTCGGCGAACTCCCACCTGATCATGCCGTACCACAAGCTGCTCGACCACGCGGGCGAGGCGCGGCTCGGCAAGCTGCAGATCGGGACCACCCGCCGCGGTATCGGCCCCTGCTACGCCGACAAGGCGGCGCGGCTCGGTATCCGCATGCAGGACCTGCTGGACGAGAAGATCCTGCGCAAGAAGATCTACGCGGCGATGGAGCCCAAGCGGCTGACGCTGCGGCCGTTCGCGAAGGACCCCGAGCTCGACCTCCACACGATGACCGAGGAGTACCGGATCCTGGGCCATCGACTCGAGCCGCACATCGCGGACACGGCGCCGATCGCCTGGCGCGTGCTGGACGAGGGCGGGCTCGCGGTCTTCGAGGGCGCGCAGGGAACCATGCTCGACATCGACCACGGCACCTATCCGTTCGTGACCTCCTCGAACCCGGTCGCCGGCAGCGCCTGCGTCGGCACCGGGGTGGGACCGCGGTCGATCGACGACGTCTGGGGAATCGCCAAGGCGTACGTCACCCGGGTCGGGGCGGGCCCGTTTCCCACCGAGCTGGACGACGAGCTCGGCGAGCGCATCCGCGGCGCGGGCAGCGAGTTCGGGACGACGACCGGGCGGGCGCGGCGCACCGGGTGGCTTGATCTGGTCGCGTTGCGCTACGCGACCCGGGTGAACGGGCTCACCGGCCTGGTCATCACGAAGCTCGACGTGCTGACGGGGATCGACCCGCTCCACCTAGCCGTCCGCTACCTCGGCCCGGAGGGCGCGACCTTCGAGGAGTTTCCCTATCACCAGTCCATCCTGCACAAGGCGCGCGGCGACCTGATCGAGTTGCCCGGCTGGCACGAGAACATCTCCGGCTGCCGCTCGCTCGACGAGCTTCCCGCCACCGCGCAGTCATACCTCGAGTTCGTCTCCGACTTTCTGGGAATCCCGATCGTGATGGTCGGCGTCGGTCCGGGGCGCGAGGAGATGATCTGGACCGGCGCGGCGGACCGCGTGCGGCCCGCCGCCGCCTGACGGACGTAGACGCCGGCGCCCTCAGGCCCTGAGCACGTGGCTGGTGACGATCATGTCGTGCAGCGCGCGGTTCTCACGGTCCCACAGCGGCCACAGGACGTCGATCAGCCACGGAATCCCGAATGCCACGCCGCCCACCACCTGGAAGAGCAGATAGATGACGACGAACTGGCGCAGCAGTGCGTATCCGAACGTGACCGGCTCCCCGGTGTCGCGCGCCACGCGGATCTCCAAGGCCTGCTTGCCGAGGCTCTTGCCGTTGTGCTCACCCGCGCGAGACATCGTGACCGGGAAGTAGAAGAACGCGGCGACCAGGCCGACGAGCGCGATGAGCGCGCCTGTGACCTCGGCGCCCGCCACCACGATCGTGACGCCGATGTAGAACACCAGCCAGGCGATGAGCCCGTCCAGGATGTAGGCCCCGACCCGGCGCCACCACCCCGCGAGCGGTGGTCCCGTCCACTGCTGCGGGCGCGCCGCGATCTCCTGCTCCCAGCCGCCGGGCGGCGCCCCCGCGGCGGGCGGCCTCTCCGGAGCCGGGGCCGGTGGCGGCTGCCGCGCTGTCGGGTCGTCGCCGCGAGGCCGATCAGGGGGAGGAGCTCCGCTTTCCATACCGCGAAATCAAAGCATGCGTGGCGGGCGGTCTCGCCGCTCGCCGGTGTCCAGCGGGGCCGGGCGGTCGGCACCGAGGGCCAGCAGTTGCTCCACCGGGTCCGCGACGACCGCGAGCGATGACTTCAGCCGCGAGTCACAGTCTTATTCGAGCAGTGATCGATCGCATCGAGAAGGAGCGCAAGTGAATCTCCCCGAAGTCGTCTCCCTTGCCGAGTGGCAGGCGGCTCGCCATAGCCTGCTCGTCAAGGAGAAGAAAGCCACCCGGGCCCGGGACGCCCTGGCCGCGGAGCGGCGACGGCTACCCAGGGTCCGCATCGACAAGGACTACATCTTCGTCGGCCCGGGCGGCAAGGCCAGCCTGATCGACCTGTTCGACGGGCGCCGTCAGCTGATCGCCTACCACTTCATGTACCAGCCGGGGGCGCCAGGCTGGCCGGAATCCGGCTGTGACGGCTGCTCGATGTTCGTCGACAACATCGGCCACCTCGCCCACCTGCACGCCCGCGACACCTCGCTGGTGCTCGTGTCCCGGGCGCCGCTGCCGATGATTCAGCGGTACAAGCTGCGTATGGGCTGGACCGTCCCCTGGTACTCGCTCGCCGGCAACGACTTCAACGACGATCTCGGGGTGACGACCGGATTCGGACTGAGCGTCCTCCTGCGCGACGGCGCCGACGTGTTTCGGACGTACTTCACATCCGGGCGCGGCGTCGAGGCGCTCGGGAGCAACTGGACCTTTCTCGACCTGACGCCGCTGGGACGGCAGGAGGACTGGGAGAGCTCACCCGAGGGGTATCCGCAGACGCCGCCCTATGAGTGGTGGCGCCGCCACGACGAGTACGAGAACGAAGCCGCGCTGGACCACCGGGACGGGCGGCCGGCGGCGTGAGCACGGGCGCGACGACTACGGTCGCCTGACCCGCGTCAAGGCGACCTACGACGCGAGCAACTTCTGCTGGCTCCCGCAGGCGGGTCCGCCGCCGTAGGTGGTTGATTCCGCCGCCGCCGGGCGCACGGGACCGAGCCGGGCGGGGGAAGCAGGGCGAAGCCGATCGCCAGCGCGCCGCGGCCGGCGATATCCGGCGGCGGCGCCCGTGCCTCAGGGCAGAAGCTCCTCGGCCGGTACGTCGCGTACGGGCCGCGCCGGCACGCCCATCACGAGCGCCCGGGCCGGCACGTCGCCGGTGACCACCGCCCCGGCGGCCACCAAGGCCTCCTCGCCCACCTCCACGCCGGGCAGCAGCACGGCTCCGGCCCCGATCCGGCAGGCGCGGCGAAGGAGCGCGCCCCGTAGCCGCTCCCCGGGCCGACGCCGGCCCAGCGTCGGGTCGTTTGTCAGCGTGACCGACGGGGCCACGAACACGTCGTCCTCGACGGTCGACCAGGCGGTCACGTAGGCCCCGGTCTGGAGCTTCACCCGGTCGCCGAGCCGCACGTCGTTCTCGACCGCCGCCCCCCGGCCCACCACCGACTCCGCCCCGATCTCCGTCCGCTCGCGCACGTGTGCCTGGTCGGCCACCACCGCTCCCGCGCCGATCCGGGCACCGGCCAGCACGACCGCGCCCGCCCCGATGCTCGCCCCCGCGCCCACCGCCGCCCGTCCCGGATCCCCCCGGCCGGCGCGCGATCGGGCACCGAGCGTGGGGGGACGCCCGATAACGCATCCGTCGCCGAGGGTCACCCCTTCGGCGAGCACGGTGCCGGAGTGCACGACCACGTTGCCGCCGATCTCGATCTCGTCCGGCAGCTCCACCCCATCCCCCACCAGCAGGCCGGGCGCGCGGTCAGACCGGAGCAGCACGCGAGCTCTCCCGCAGGGACTGCTGAAGCGCCTCGAGCACCCGCACCACGCGCACGCCGGACTCGCCGCCGGAGCGCGGCTCGCCGCCGTCGCGGACGCAGTCCAGGAAGTGGCGGCACTCGATCCGCAGCGGCTCCTCGTTGCCGACTCGGGGCGAGAAGATGTCCCCCGAGCGCGCGATGTACTCGCCGTACGACGAATAGTCCTCGTCGAACCCCTTGTCGTAAAGCGTGAGCTTGCGCTCGAGCTCCATGTCGTCGAAGGTCGCCATTCGCCTCGAGCCCACGACCGTGAAGCGCCGCTCCTTGTGCGGGTCGAGCCAGGACAGGTGCATGTGCGCCGCGAGGCCCGAGGGGAAGCGCAGATAGCAGAAGACCACGTCCTCGATCCCCTCGTTCACATAGCTCTCGCCGACGGCGCGGGACTCGTACGGCTCCTCCCCGGCCAGCCTCAGGATCACCGACACGTCGTGGGCGCCCAGCGACCAGAGGGCGTTCTCGTCCCGGCGCAGCTGGCCGAGGTTGAGGCGGTTGGAGTAGATGTAGCGCACATCCCCGAGCTCGCCCGAGTCGATCAGGTGGTTGAGCCGCTCGATGCCCGGGTGGTACTCGAGCAGGTGCCCCACCATGAGGACTCGCCCGGCCGCGCGCGCCGTCTCGAGGACCTGTTCGGCGTCCTCCACCGACTGGGCCAGCGGCTTCTCCACGAAGCAGTGCTTGCCGCCCTCGAGCACCCTCCGCGCCAGCTCCGCGTGCGTGGCCACCGGGGTGGCGAGCACCACGGCGTCCAGGGCGCCGTCGTCCAGCAGGTCCTCGAGCGTGGTGGTCGTCCGCACCGCGGGGAAACCGGCCCCGAAGCGCTGGAGCGCCGCGGGCGAGGCGTCGCACAGCCAGGCCAGCTCGGCCTCCGGGAGGCGGTCGAAGTTGCGGGCGAGGTTGGGGCCCCAGTAGCCGAGGCCGGCGACCCCAACTCGGATCACAGTCGGACGAGGTTCGGGGCCTCGATCCCGCGGGTGACGCCCCGGAAGTCCACCACCAGCGCGGACTCGCGCACGATCCGCTCCACGTCCAGCTCGGGATGGGCGGTGACGATGACCGTGCAGTCGGCTTCGTCGGGCCACTCGGATCGCAGGTCGTGCTCCGGCAGCTCCGGGACGTAGTCGTCGTGGTAGCTCAGCTCGGCCCCCCGCTCGGCCAGGAGCCGCATGATCCGCAGCGCCGGCGACTCGCGCAGGTCGCCCACACCGGGCTTGTACGAGACGCCGATGATCGCCACGTGCGAGCCGCGAACCGGCTTGGCGTGATCGTTGAGTGCCCGGGCGATCTTCTCCACGCAGAAGTACGGCATCTGCTGGTTGACCTCTCCGGCCAGCTCGACGAACTCGGTCTGGGTGTCGAACTCGCGGGCCCGCCAGGCCAGGTAGAAGGGGTCGACCGGCAAGCAGTGGCCGCCCATCCCCGGCCCCGGCTTGAACGACATGAACCCGTAGGGTTTTCCCGCGGCGGCCTCCACGACCTCCCAAACGTCGATGCCCATCCGATCACAGAGGATCGCCAGCTCGTTGACGAGCGCGATGTTGACCGAGCGGAAGACGTTCTCGAGCAGCTTGGTCAGCTCGGCGGCCTCGGGCGTGGAGACGGGGTTGACCTCGTCGCACACGAGGTCGTACAGCTCCATGGCACGCCGGAGGCACTCGGGGGTGAGGCCGCCCACCACCTTGGGTGTGTTCCGCAGCGTGAAGTCCGTGCGCCCGGGATCGATCCGCTCCGGGGAGAAGGCGGCGAAGAAGTCACGGCCCGCGGCCAGGCCCGATTCCTCCAGCAGCGGCACGAACCGCTCGCGCGTCGTGCCGGGATAGGTCGTCGACTCCAGCACCACGAGCTGACCGCTCTGGAGCACGCCGGCCAGGCTGGTGCCCGCCGCCACCAGCGGCCCCAGGTCGGGCTCGCGATTGGGGGTGAGCGGCGTGGGCACGGCTACCAGCACCGCGTCGACCTTCGCGAGCTCGGCGTAGCGCGTGGTGAAGTACAGGCGGTCGGCCAAGACCCGCAGCGCCTCCGGCGGGACCACGCCCTGCCCCCGCCGGCCCGAGAGGTCCATGCCCCCGTCAGTCAGCTGCGCAAGCTCGTCCTCGTCATCGAAGCCAACCGCCGTGGCGCCGGCCTTGAACAGGCGCGCGCGCTCGACGTCGAACCCGGCGCA
>Ga0081538_10006324_pt1 | contig 10454 bp, 11 predicted proteins | sample TabmetS5T2R1_FD_71022 | JGI IMG/M metagenome (GOLD analysis project Ga0081538, IMG submission 71022) | Tabebuia heterophylla rhizosphere microbial communities from the University of Puerto Rico - S5T2R1 | ecosystem: Host-associated > Plants > Roots > Rhizosphere ...
CCTCATCGACCGTGTCGTGGACCGCCACTTCCCGGTTGACGCGGAAGCCGTGCTCCCGCAGCCACTCGAGCTCCTCGTGGTGCGTCTCGAACTCGAGGCCCTCCGTGGCGCCGATCCCATAGCACCAGATCGACAGCGGCCGGGAGGCGGCGAGCTGCGGGTCGAGCTGGCGGATCGAGCCGGCGGCGGTGTTGCGCGGGTTGGCGTAGGTCGGCTCCCCGGCGGCGGCGCGCTCCTCGTTCAGCTTGGCGAAGGCGGCGAGCGGCAGATAGATCTCGCCGCGCACCTCGACCAGCGGCGGCGGGTCGTCGATTCGAAGCGGGATCGCACCGATCGTGCGCAGGTTCTGGGTCACCTCCTCGCCCACCTCGCCGTTGCCGCGCGTGGCGCCCCGGACCAGCACGCCGTCCTCGTACACGAGCGTGATCGCGAGGCCGTCGATCTTGGGCTCGGTCACGAAGTGGACGTCGCCCATCTCGACGCCCTGCCGGGCCAGGTAGCGCTCGCTCCGCAGCACCCAGGCGGCCAGCTCCTCCTCGTTGCGGGCGTTCGCCAGCGACAGCATCGGCTGGAGGTGGCGCACCTCCGGGAACTTGTCGAGCGGCTCGGCGCCGACGCGCTGGGTCGGGGAGTCCGGCGTGAGCAGCTCGGGGTGCTCCGTCTCGATGTCGCGCAGCTCGTTCAGCAGCGCGTCGTAATCGGCGTCCGAGACCTCGGGGTCGTCGAGGACGTAGTAGCGGTGGTTGTGGTACTCGAGCTGCTTCCGCAGCTCCTGTGCGCGCTCGGCCGCCGTCACACTTCCCGGGCGGCCGGCCGCAGCAGACGGTCGAGGTCGAAGCCCGACAGCGCCTCGATGCCGGCCTGGTCCGTGAGGTCGAAGTGCAGCGGCGTGACCGCGATGCACCGGTCGGCGATCGCGGCGAAGTCGGTCCCCTCCTCGCGGTGGTAGCCGGGGGTGTCGCCGTACATGCGGTAGCGGCGCCGGCCGTCCTGCTCGTCGGTCAGCTCCATCCGGTCACGGTAGATGCGCTTGCCGAGCCGGCACGCCCGCACTCCGACGGCCTCGCCCGCTGGAGCGTTCACGTTGAGCAGCGTTCCCTCGGGCATCGGGACCTCCTCGAGCTCCTCGACCATCCGCGCGACGAAAGCCGCCACCCGATCGAAGTCCATGTCGTTTTCGCCCTCGTGCTGCTGCTGCGAGACGGCGATCGCCGGGAGGCCCAGCACGATCCCCTCCAGGGCGGCCGCCACGGTGCCGGAGTAGGTGATGTCGTCGCCCAGGTTGGCGCCGTGGTTGATGCCGGACACGATCAGCTCGGGCTCGAGGTCGATCAGGCCGAGGGCGGCGAACCGCACGCAGTCCACGGGCGTGCCGCTGGTGGCGAAGCCGCTCGTGCCGTCGTCGAACTCCACTTCCTCGACCGTGATCGGCTCCCTGTAGGTGATGCTGCGTGCGGTCGCGGAGCGGTTCGAGTCCGGCGCGATCACGGCCAGCTCGATGTCCGGCACCTCGAGCAGGGCGCGGCGCAGGACCTGCAGTCCGGTGGCGGTGATGCCGTCGTCGTTGGTGAGGAGAACCTTCATCTCCGGCCTCGTTTCAGACTACTCAGTAGCGGACCGACTCCAGGTAAAGGCCGTGGGGCGGCGCGGTCTCCCCCGCTTCGGAGCGGGGCCGGCCCTCCAGCAGGCGGCGGAGCTCGTCCGGGCGGGCGCCGCCCAGCATCGTCCCGACCAGCACGCGCACCATGTTGCGCATGAACGTGTCGGCCTCGATCGTGAACGCGAGCACGTGCTCGCTCTCGTCGTTCCACTCCGCCCGCATCACCTCGCGCACGAAGCGGACGTGATCGGTCTCGGTCGGCGTGAAGGCCGTGAAGTCATGGCTCCCCAGGATCACCGACGCGCAGGCGTCGAGCGAGGCGCGGTCCAGCGGGCGGGGCCACCAGAGCGCGCGGCCGCGCTCGAACGGGCTCGCAACCGAGCGCGTGAGCACCCGGTAGCGGTAAGTGCGGCTGCGCGCGTGGCCGCGGGCGTCGAAGTCGTCGGGGGCCGGGTCGCTCGCCAGCACCCTCACGTCGTGGGCCAGCACGCCGTTGAGCGAGCGCGCCGGGGCCGGCTCGCCCGAGTGGCTCGCCACCTGGCCGCGGGCGTGCACGCCCCGGTCGGTGCGCCCCGCCACGGCGAGGTCGACATCGCGCCGAAGGACCGTGCGGAGCGCCTCCTCGAGCACCCCCTGAACCGTGCGGAGGCCCGGCTGGCGCGCCCAGCCCGCGAACTCCGAGCCGTCGTACTCGAGCAGCAGGCGGGCGGCCAGGGCGCTACCCGCGCCTCCGCGCGAGGATCACGACGTACTCGGGCTCGAGCAGGAGCGATCCGTCGGATGCGGCGTTCCAGCGCTCCATCAGCTCGAGCTGCAGTCGGCTCAGCTCCTCGAAGCGGTCCGCGGGAAGCGCCCGCCGGGCCGCCGCCATGGTCGGCGCCGACTGGCGGAACTGCTCCAGGAACGCCTGCGGCGAGTCGGCGGTCCATCTGAGCGCGTGCCGTTCGAGCTCGATGTGGGCGGCCACGGGCCCGAGCCGCTCGCGTGCGGTCGCCTCGTCGCCCCACAGCTCGGAGGGCGGCTGGTCCGGATCGGGAGGGGCGAAGCTGCGTCCGAGCCCGAACAGCTCGGCCATCGAGCCGTCCGGCGTCCACGAGGTCAGCCCGACCACGCCGCCCGCCCGGACGACTCGGAAGAGCTCCCGCGCCACCACCTCGGGCCGGGGTGCGATGAACGCGCCGAACACGGACCCGACGCAGTCGAAGCGCGCGTCCTCGAACGGCAGCGCCTCTGCGTCGCCCACGACCCACTCGACGTCGTAGCCCTCGGCCTGCGCTCGCGCCCGGCCGCGCTCGACCATGCCCGGGGAGATGTCCGAGGCCACCACGCTCGCCCCCTCGCGGGCGCAGGCGACCGCGAAGTTGCCGTCCCCGGCGCCGACGTCGAGCACTTCCTGCCCAGCCGAGACGGCGCAGGCATCGCAGAGCACCTGGGCGGCCGGGGCGAGCTGGCGCGAGAGCACCGTGTAGTCGCCCTGCCCCCAGATCTGCGCCTGTCGCTCCTTGATGGCCTCGACGTCCACGTCGCCCAATCTATCCTTCGCCGCGTGAAGGTCACGGCGAAGGCGGACTACGCGCTGCGCGCAGCGCTCGAGCTGGCCACCGCCGACGACGGGCTCGTCAAGGGCGAGCGGATCTCCCGCGCCCAGGGGATCCCGCTGAAATTCCTCGAGAACATCCTCATCGACCTCCGTCACGCCGGCATCGTCCACGCCCAGCGCGGCGCGGAGGGCGGCTACCGGCTCGCCCGCGAAGCCGCCGACGTCACCCTCGGCGACGTGATCCGCGCCGTCGAGGGCCCGCTCGCCAGCGTCCGCGGCGAGCCGCCCGAGTCGGTCTCCTACGACGGGGCCGCCGAGCACCTTCAGACGGTCTGGATCGCGGTCCGCGCCAGCCTGCGGACCGTGCTCGACGACCTGACGCTCGCCGAGGTGGTGGAGGGCCGCCTGCCCCAGAACGTGAAGCGGCTGACCGAGCCGCCGGAAGCCTGGCTCAGGCGCTGACCGGCTCCGACTCGGTCTCGGCCCGCAGCCAGACGATCTGGCCCTCGGCGAGCTCGAGCTCCTCGGCCCGGCTGCGCGTCGTCTGGACCCAGGTCGACTCGCCCTCGCCGAGCGACAGCTCGACCCGCACCTCGAAGCCGAGGTGGAGGATGCGGTCGATCATGGCCTCGGAGGTGCCCTCGGCCGGCTCGAGCAGGATCTCCACGTCGTGCGGGCGGATCCAGCGGCCGCCGATCTCGCTCACGGGGCCGATGAAGCGCATCACGAAGTCGTTCGTGGGCCGCTCGTACAGCTCGCGCGGGGTGCCGACCTGCTGGATCCGCCCGTGGTCGAGCACCACGATCTGCTCGGCCACCTCCATCGCCTCCTCCTGGTCGTGCGTCACGAACACGGTCGTGACGTGGACCTCGTCGTGGAGGCGGCGAAGCCAGGCGCGCAGCTCCTTGCGGACCGTCGCGTCGAGTGCGCCGAACGGCTCGTCGAGCAGGAGCACGCGCGGCTCCACGGCCAGCGCGCGGGCGAGCGCCATGCGCTGGCGCTGGCCGCCCGAGAGCTGCGACGGGTAGCGGTGGGCGAAGCCGTCGAGGTGCACGAGCTTCAGCAACTCGTCGACCTTGGCCTCGATCTCGTCGGACCGCGAGCGCGCGGTGCGCGCGAGCATTCCCCATCTCGGCTGCTTGCGGATCGTCAGCCCGAAGGCGACGTTCCCCGCCACGGTCATGTGCTTGAAGGCGGCGTAGTGCTGGAACACGAACCCGACGTTGCGGCGCTGCGGCGGCGTGTCCGTGGCGTCCTGGCCGGCGATGCGGACCATGCCGGAGTCGGGCAGCTCGAGCCCGGCGATCACGCGCAGGAGGGTGGACTTGCCGCCGCCGCTCGGGCCGAGCAGCGCGGTGAGCGATCCGTCGCGTACCTCGAGGCGCACGTCGTCCAGCGCCACGTAGTCCCCGAAGGTCTTCGACACCGAGTCGATGACGATGCTCACGACCTCGCCTCCTTCGGCTTGATCAGATTCATGGCGAGCAGCGTCGCGAGGGCCAGCAGCGCGAGCACCATCGAGGCGGCGTAGGCCCCAGTCAGATCGAAGCGCTGGAAGCGCTCCTCCACGAACAGCGTGGCGGTCTGGGTCTGGCCCGAGATCTTCCCCGAGACCACGCTGACCGCCCCGAATTCGCCCAGCGCCCGCGCCGTCGTGAGGACGACGCCGTAGGCGACTCCGTAGCGGATCGCGGGCAGGGTGACGCGGAAGAAGGTCTGGAAGGCGTTCGCGCCGAGCGTCGCGGCGGCCTGTTCCTGATCGGTGCCGATCTCCCGGAGCACGGGCACGACCTCGCGCACCACGAACGGCAGCGACACGAACATCGTCGCCAGGATCATCCCCGGGGTCGAGAAGATCACCTGGATGCCCTGCTCGGCGAGCCACTCGCCGACCCAGCCGTCCCGCCGGCCGTAGACGAGCAGGAGCGCGAGCCCCACCACCACCGGCGAGACGGCGAACGGCAGGTCGACCATCGCGTTCAGGAGCGCACGGCCGCGGAACCGCTGCCGCACGATGGCGTGCGCGCAGAGGATGCCGAACACGGTGTTGAGCGGGACCGCGACGGCGACCATCACGAAGGTCATGTAGAAGGCGTGCTGGGCCTCGGGCGTGGTCACGGCCTCCCAGGCCGCGCCGATCCCGTCCTGGAAGGCGTTTATGAAGACGAGCGCGACCGGGATCCCGAGCAGCGCGGCGAGATAGCCGAGCGCGAGGAAGCGGAGGGCGTACTTACTCCTCATGCTTCAGCGCCTTCTTCGAGAGCCGGCCGAAGAGCAGCAGCAGGCCGAGGGAGACCAGGAGCAGGACCACCGACACCGCCGACGCCGCGACCGCGTTGTCGCTCTCGACCTGGCCGAAGATGAACACCGACGCGGCCTGGGTGTCGAACGGGATGTTCCCCGTGATCAGCACCAGCGAGCCGAACTCGCCGACCGCGCGGGCGAAGGCCAGGCCGCCGCCGGCGATGATCGCCGGCAGCAGGTTGGGGAGGACGATGCGGCGGAACACGGTGGCCCTGCTCGCGCCCAGCGACTCGGCTGCTTGCTCCATCTCGCGGTCGAGCTCGAGCAGCACGGGCTGGACCGCTCGTACCACGAACGGCAGCGTCACGAAGAGCAGCGCGAGCACCACGGCCACCTTCGTGAACGCCACGTCGATGCCGACGGGGCTGTCCGGCCCGTAGAAAGCGAGCAGCGTGAGGCTGGCCACGATCGTGGGCAGGGCGAAGGGGAGGTCGATCAGCGAGTTGACGATCCCCTTGCCGGGGAAGTCGTCGCGAACCAGCACCCAGGCGATCAGGGTGCCCGCCAGCGCGTTGACGATCACCACGATCAGCGAGGCGATCAGCGTCAGCCGGAGGGACGCCACCGCCTGATCGTTCGTCACCGCACTCCAGAACGTGTCGAGGCCGGCTTCGAGCGACTTCGCCACCACCGCGGCCAGTGGAATGAGGGCGACGACGCCGAGGTACGTCATGGCGACCCCCCGGCCGAGGGCAGCTCCCGGAAGCGGGAACGCCCGCGGGAGGCGGCCCGCGGTCGTTTCGCTAACCGGATGCAGTGGACTTCCCCTGTGACTGGAAGATCTCGGCGACGACGCCGGCCTCCGGATCGAAGAATTCGTCGTTGACCTGGTCCCAGCCGCCGAACTTCGTGATGTCGAACAGCTTGGCCGGCGTCGGGAACTCCTCGGCGCCGCGGACCCCCTCGACCACTGGGCGGTAGCCCTTGCCGGCGAAGATGCCCTGGGCGTCCTTCGTGTAGAGGAAGTCCACGAACGCCTGGGCGGTCTCGGGGTTCTCGGACTCGTTGACGACCGCGACGGGGTTCTCGATCAGGATCGTCTCGTCCGGGACGACGTAGTCGAGCTCCTCGCCCTGCTGCTGCGCGAGGATCGCCTCGTTCTCGTAGGCGAGCAGGACGTCGCCCTTGCCGCTCGAGAAGGTCTGCAGGGCCTCACGCGCGCTCTTGTCGAGCACGGGCACGTGGTCGAAGAGCTGGGAGAGGTACTCCTTGGCCTCCTGCTCGGACCCGCCCTGCTCGAGCTGAGCGCCGTAGGCGGCCATGATGTTCCACTTGGCGCCGCCCGAGGTGAACGGGTTGGGCTCGATCACCTCGACGCCCGGCTCGATCAGGTCATCCCAGGTCCTGATGTCCTTGGGGTTGCCCTTGCGGACCGCGAACACCACGACGGACTCGGTGACCATCCCGTTGTATTCGTTCTGGTTCCAGTCCTTGTCGACCAGCCCCGCGTCCACGAGGCGCGTGACGTCGGGCTCGAGGGAGAACTCGACGACGTCCGCCGGCAGCCCGCCCTCGACGGCTCGCGACTGCTCGCCCGAGGAAGCGTAGGACTGGTCGAAGCCGACGCCCTCACCTGCGGCCGTCTTGTTGAAGGCCGGGATCAGCTCCCGGTACGCCTCTTCCGGCGTCGAGTAGGCGACGAGCGTGAGAGTGCCGCCGCTGCCATCGCCGCCCTCGGAGGCGGTGGACGAGCCGCCGCAACCGGCCGCCGCCAGGGCGACGAAGGCCAGGAGCAACACCGCGACGGACGGGACCCGGCTGGACCGCCCAGCTGCGGGCAAGGCGGCCTTGGACAGGCGATTATGAGTGCGAGTCGGCTTCATTCTCCACTTTGTAGATCGACTAAGGAACGGGCACGGTAGCACGCTCCTTTCAAAGTCGGTAGAAATAGTGGAGAACAGGGCCTCCGTCTTAGCCGGCCACGAGCAGCCGGTAGCCCAGGTCGAGCTCCTCCAGCTCGAACAGGTCGCCGTTCCGGCGATGCCATTCGCCGGACGAGAGGTCCGCCCTCAGCCGCGCCACGCCGTCCTCGACCTCCTTCGGCGTCAGCTGCGAGAACACCGAGATCCCGGCCCTCACGTGCGGCTCCAGGTACGCCTCGGGGCGCCGCCAGTAGGCGTGGAAGAAGCCGTCCCTGCAGTCGTGCGGGATCGGCACGACTTCGATGCGGCCGCCGCCGAGCCGCTCCAGGGTCTGCTCCAAGGCGTAGCCGGGCGGGCAGAAGCGGACGAACCCGGGGAAGTAGTCGCGCACCACCCACCCGTCGGTCGCGGTCCGCGGCTCCCAGGTGAACATCACGATTCGCGTACGGGTCACCCTGCGGAGCTCCGCGAGGCCGCGCTCGTGATCGCTCCAGTGGTGGTCGCTCAGTACCGCCATCGCGGCGTCGAACGAATCGTCCGGGAAGGGCAGCGCCTCGGCCCGCGCATCGATGGCGGGCACGGCGTGCGGCGGCCGCTGCTCTCGCATGACCCGGGACGGCTCGACGGCCGTGACCTCGAGGTCGGCCGGCTCATAGGAACCGGCGCCGGCGCCTACGTTGAGCACGGTGCGCACGTCGCCGAGCGCGGCCCGGATGCGCGCAGCAATGCGCGGGTCCTGACGCCGCACCGCGGTGTAGCCGACGCCGATGGTGTCGTACGCGGGATCGATACCCGAAGTGTTCCGCCTTAGAGCCCAGGCGGGTGCCGTACCACGAATCCGTTCGCCGAGCGCGGCGTCGAGGTCCAGCGCGACCCCGTCTCGCGAATCGCGCTGGTGTCGTAGCGGCGGCCGTCGACGACCATGAAGGCGTGGTTCGGGTTCGCGTAGATCGTGACGTGGCGGCCCGGGCCGGGCTCGCCGTATCTCATGAACCCGGTCGAGTCGAGCGCGTAGGTGAGGACGCCCGCGCCGTGCAGCGCGTACGAGAGCGAGCCAGAGCAGTCGTAGCCGGTGTCGTCGAACCTGCGGTGGCCGCCGCCGAACTTGTACGGCGCGTCCGCGATGCGGTTGGCTGCGCGGATCAGGCGCCGCAGCGTCCCACCGCCGCCACCGCCACCGCCTCCCTCCGAGCGGCGCTTCAGCGTCCGCCCCGAGCCGAGGCCGAGCGCGCGGCGAGTCATCGGGCCCACTACCCCGTCGGCGGCGAGGCCGCGGCGACGCTGGAAGCGCCTCACCGCGCTCTCCGTCTGCGGGCCGAACACACCGTCGGCGGGGACGCCGAGCGCGCGCTGGAGCGCTCGGACACCGCCGCCACGCCGGGACGACCGGTGGCTGGCCCTGCGGCTCGAGCGCCGGCGCCCGCCGCCACGCTCGCGCTTCAAGACAGGCCCGCCTCCGAGGCCGAGCGCGCGCCGCGTGACGGGTCCGACGATGCCGTCGGCGACCAGCCCGTGCCGACGCTGGAAGCGCCGCACGGCGCGCTTCGTCTGCGGCCCGAACACTCCGTCGGCGGGAATTCCGAGCTTGCGCTGCAGCCGGCGCACCTCGCGCTTCGACTGCGACGCCTTCGCCACCACGCGCGCCTGCGACGCCTCCGGGCCGCCCTCCTGGGCGTACGCTCCGCCCGCTGGGAGCAGGCAGGCGAGGCACGCCGCGACGGCGAGCAGGAACGGCTGTCGGACGGGATTCCGCTTCATGTCGGGACCGACGCCTGCGAGGTGAGCTGACGGGCTCGCGCATCCGCGCTACCCCGGCAATGGCGCCTCGGCGCCAGCCGGCGATTCGCCCCCGCGGCCACGGCGGCCGCTTTGGTTCCCCCGTTCGCCGGACCCAGGGTCGCGGCGATTCGGCGTGCGAAGCCCGTCTTTCTATCAGGCGAAAGTCCTGCACGTTGCACGATTTCTTGCAGTAGGGTCCGCGCGTGCACGAAATCGCTCCTGGAATCCGCCACTGGACGGCCAAGCACCCCAACCTGGGAATCGACGTGAGCTCGTACTGGCTGCCCGATCTGAAGGTTCTGCTGGACCCGCTCGCGGTCCCGGACGAGGTCGAGGGCGTGGAGCAGATCGTGCTCTCGAACCGGCACCACAAGCGTGACGCGTTCGAGGCGGCCGACCGGTTCGGCGCCCCGGTGCGCGTGCCCCGGGTGGGTCTGCACGAGTTCGACGAGAACGATCCGGTTGAGCCCTACGACTTCGAGGAGCCACTGGCCGACGGCGCCATCACGCCGTACCAGGTCACGGAGCTCTGGCCCGACGACTGCGTTCTGCACATCCCATCGCTCAGGGCGCTGGCCGTGGCCGACACCGCGGTCGACTACCGCGACCAGCTCGATTTCGTGCCCGATCAGTTCATGGACGATCCCGACGCCGAGAAGCAAGGCATCCGGGAGGGCCTCGCTCGGCTCGCCGGTGAGCTCGAGTTCGAGCACCTGCTCCTCGCGCACGGCGACCCGGTGCCCGGCGAGGGCCGCGAGCGCCTGCGCGAGTTCGCGCGCTCCTAAGTCCCCTCGGCGGGCTTAGGGAAATCCGCTCTAGGGTGTCTGGCGGAAGCGGGCCGGGGCTCGGACACTGGACGCATGACCCGCAACCCCGGCCCCTCGCTGGCAGCGGTGAGGGCCGCTGCGAACAAGCTCCCCCGGCGAGGGGCAGCCCGTTCGCGAACCGTAGGCAGGAGCCGCCGTCAGACCAGCTCTAGGAACACCATCTCCGTGGAGTCCGACTTGCGCGGTCCCAGCTTCAGGATCCGCGTGTAGCCGCCCTCCCGGTCCGCGTAGCGCGGGGCGATCTCCTCGAACAGCTTGTAGACGACGAACTTGTCCTGGCCGAGGCGGGACATGGCCAGGCGCCGCGAGTGGCCGTCGCCCTTCTTGGCGAGTGTGATCAGTCGCTCGAGCTCCGGCTTGACCGCCTTGGCCTTCGCCTCGGTGGTCTGGATGCGCTCGTGATCGATCACCTCGCGGCACAGGTTCATGAACAGCGCCTTGCGGTGCGAGGCGTCGCGCGACAGCTTGCCCTTCTGCTTGCGGTGGCGCATGGCCGGCCGAACCTTACCCGGCGCGCAGCCCCAGCCCGCGGGCGTCGAGGG
>Ga0081538_10006325_pt1 | contig 10453 bp, 7 predicted proteins | sample TabmetS5T2R1_FD_71022 | JGI IMG/M metagenome (GOLD analysis project Ga0081538, IMG submission 71022) | Tabebuia heterophylla rhizosphere microbial communities from the University of Puerto Rico - S5T2R1 | ecosystem: Host-associated > Plants > Roots > Rhizosphere ...
CCCGACCGCGGCGAGCCCGGCCGGCGCCGGCTGCCCGGCCGCTCGCGGGTGCCGGTGCCGCCGCTGCTGCTGGTGGCCTTCCTCGGCCTGGCCTTCTGGCTCTTTGCGCCGGCCTGGTCGTCGCCCACCACCACCACCCTGGCCGGCGGCAACGGCGACGCCGCCATCCTCATCTGGTTCCTGCGCTGGGTCCCGTTCGCGCTGGAGCACGGGCACGACCTGCTGGTCGCCCACCACCTCAACTACCCCGACGGCGTGAACCTCATGTGGAACGCGTCGCTGGTGCTGCCGGGGCTGCTGCTGGCGCCGCTCACCACCAGGTTCGGCCCGGTGCTCACCTTCAACGTGCTGCTGGTGCTCGCCTACGGCCTCTCGGCCTGGTGCGCCTACCTGGCGATCCGCCGCTTCGTGCCCGGGCACCTGGCGGCGGCCGCCGGCGGGCTGGTGTACGGCTTCTCACCGGCCATCAGGGTCCAGTCGCACCACCTGCACATGTCGCTGGCGTTCCTGGTCCCGCTGCTGCTGCTGCTGCTGCACGAGCTCCTGGTCCGCCAGCGCCGCCCGCCGTGGCTGGCCGGCGCCGCCCTCGGCCTGCTCGCCGGCGCCCAGCTCCTGACCGGCGAGGAGCTGCTGGCGATGACCGGGCTGCTCGGGTTCGTGCTGTTCGTGCTGCTGCTGCTCGGCAACCTGCGGCGGCTGCGACGCCGCGTCGTCCACGCCGCGGTCGCGTTCGCCACCGCCGCGGTGGTGTTCGCCGCCATCGCCGCCTGGCCGCTGTCGGTCCAGTTCACCGGCCCACAGCGGGTCGACGGCGACATCCAGCTCACCAACCGCGCCAACGACCTGTACGGCTTCGTGCTGCCCGGGGACGCCCAGGCGCTGTCCACCGACGCCGCCGCGCGGGTGCGCACCTTCGCCGGCGGCAACTCCGCCTACCTGGGCGTGCCGCTGCTATTGGTGCTGGTGGTCATCGGGGTGCGCTGGTGGCGCAACGCGGTGGTGCGGGTGACGCTGGCGCTGCTGCTGGTGGCGGCGGTGCTGTCGCTGGGGCCGAGCCTGCTGGTCGGCGGCCGCGACACCGGCATCCGCATGCCGATGGCGTTCCTGGAACGGTTGCCCCTGCTCGACAGCCTCATCCCCAGCCGCCTCGCCCAGATGACCGCCCTGTTCGCCGGGCTGCTGCTGGCGATGTTCCTGCACGCCCTGTGGCGCCACGGCGGCTGGCGGCGCTCTGCCGCCCCGGTGCTCGGCCTGGTGGTGCTGGCGCCGCTGTGGCCCGCCTGGTCGCTCGGCGCCGAGAAGGTCGCCACCCCGCCGTTCTTCAGCGGCCCCGGCGTGCGCGAGCTGCCCCGCGACGGGGTCGCGCTGGTGCTGCCGTTCCCCTACCGGCGCATCGCCCTGCCGATGACCTGGCAGGCCGAGTCCGACCTGTGGTTCCGCATGCCCGGCGGCTACTTCATCGGCCCGCAGCCGGACGGCCGGCCCCGGTTCGACACCAACCCCAGCTCCGGGTCGCAGGTCTTCAGCCGGATCTTCGCCGGCCGCCCGCCGCCGCCGCTGACCAAGCACTGGCGCCAGGCGCTGGCGCGCGACTTCGTCCGCTGGCGGGTCGGCAGCGTGGTCGTCGGCCCGATGCCGAACCGGGCGGTCATGGTGGAGTTCCTGACCGACCTGCTCGGCGCGAGGCCGGAGCGGGTCGGCGGCGTCTACCTGTGGCGCAACCCGAAGGTGCTCACGACCCCGCCGGAGGACGGGACGAGGACCTAACCGATTCCTCCAGGACCTGGGCCACGTCCAGCACCCTGACGCCCTCGGCGGCGCCCTCGGCCTGCCGCTGCTTGATGGCGTCGTCGAGCATCACCATGCAGTAGGGGCAGGCGGTGCCGACCACGTCGGCCCCGGTGGCCAGGGCCTCGTCGGTGCGCTCCACGTTGACGCGCTTGCCGATGCGCTCCTCCATCCACATGCGGGCGCCGCCGGCGCCGCAGCAGAAGCCGCGCTCGCGGCAGCGGCGCATCTCCACCGAGCGGACCCCGGGCACGGCGTCCAGCACCGCCCGCGGCGGGTCGTAGACGTCGTTGTGCCGGCCGAGGTAGCAGGGGTCGTGGTAGGTGACGGTCGCCTCCACGGTCGCTCCCGGCGCCAGCCGGCCCTCGGCGACCAGGCGGCCGAGGAGCTGGGCGTGGTGGATCACCTCGTACCTGCCGCCCAGGTCGGGGTACTCGCGGGCGAGGGTGTTGAAGCAGTGGGGGCAGGAGGCGACCACCTTGCGGGCGCCGACGCCGTTGAGGGTCTCGATGTTCTGCTGCGCCTGGAGCTGGTAGAGGTACTCGTTGCCGAGCCGGCGGGCGGGGTCGCCGCTGCACGACTCGCGCGGTCCGAGCACGGCGAAGCGCACCCCGGCCTGGTGCAGCAGGGTGGCGACCGCCCTGGCGGTCCTGCGGGCGCGGTCCTCGAGGGCGGACGCGCAGCCGACCCAGTAGAGGTACTCCACGCCGTCGGGGATGCGGTCGCCGACCACGGGCACCTCGAAGTCGAGCCCCTCGGTCCAGGCCAGCCGCTGGCCGGCGCCCAGCCCCCAGGGGTCGCCGGCGTTCTCGACGTTGCGCAGCATGGTGCCCGCCTCGGCGGGGAAGCGGGACTCCATCAGCACCTGGTAGCGGCGCAGCTCCATGATGGTGTCGACGTGCTCGATGTCCACCGGGCACTGCTCGACGCAGGCCCCGCAGGTGGTGCACGACCACACGTCCTCGTAGCCGACCACGTCGGTGACCAGGTCCTTCTCCAGCACGGCCGGGTCGTGGCCGTCGGGGGCGGCCGGGTCGGCCTCGCCGAGCAGGAACGGCGCCTTCTCGACCAGGTGGTCGCGCAGGTCGGTGATGACCAGCTTGGGGTTGAGCGGCTTGCCGGTGTTCCACGCCGGGCACTGGTCCTGGCAGCGCCCGCACTCGGTGCAGGTCACCAGGTCCAGCAGCCGCTTGAAGTGGAGGTCCTCGACCTTGCCGGCGCCGAAGACGTCCTCCTCGGTCATCTCCTCCGGGTCGATCCTGGGGGTGGACAGCGGGCCGAGCGCCTTGGGCCGGCGCGAGAAGGCCACGTTGAACGGCGCGGTGAAGATGTGCAGGTGCTTGGAGTACATCACCAGCACCAGGAAGCCCAGCACCACCGCCAGGTGCGCGAGCAGGAAGCCCTCGTCGACGATCCGCAGGGCGTCCGGCGACAGGCCCTCCAGCAGCCGCCCGACCGCGTGGGAGGCGAACGCCCAGCCGTCGTAGGGGAAGGTGCCCCTGGCCACCCTGGCGCCCCGGTAGACCAGCAGGGTGACGATCACCGCGGCGATCATCGCCAGGATCAGCCACGCCTGGCCGGTGTGGGACCCGTAGAACCGGGAGGCCCGCTCGCGGCGGGCCGGCGACTGCCGCACCCGGATGACCGCGAACACCGCCAGGCTCACCAGCACCGCCACCGAGGTCAGGTCCTGGAGGAAGCCGAGCACCGGGCTGTGCCCCACCAGCGGCAGCGCGAAGTCGTCGTCGAACAGCTCGCCGTAGGCCTCGGCGATGGTGGTGAGCAGCACCACGAAGCCCCAGAAGGTGAAGAAGTGGGCCAGGCCGGGGAGCGGCCGCTGCAGCAGCTTGCGCTGGCCGAAGACCTCGACCAGCTCGGCCCACAGCCGGCCCCAGGCGCCCCGGAAGCGGTCGGGGGCCGGCTGGCCGGTCGCCACCAGCCGCACGATCCGCTCGGCCCGCTGGCCCGCCAGGGCGACGGCGAAGAAGGTCAGTACCGCGCCGATCGCAAGCTTCACGGGCGTCCTCCTGCGAGAGTGGCGTCCGTGAGTCTACCGCTCAGTAACATCGGATGGGCGCCCCGCCGCGGTCGCCGGCGCCGAGGGATACGCTTGGCGGGTGAGGCAGGAGACACCGACCCCGAGGGCCGCGCCGGCCAGGCGCCTTGCCCTGGTCGCCGGCCTGCTGCTGGTGGCGGCCGGGGTGGCGGTGGCAGCGGTGGTGCTGGCCTCGGCGGCCCGCCCGGACCGGCCGGGTGACCGCGCCCCGGCACCGGCGGCCGGCACCACGGGCAGCGGCGACGGCGGGCCGGCCGGGACGGTGGCCTACCGCCTGCTGCCGGACGGCGGGCAGCCGCGGACCGTCCGGCTGGAGGTCGCGGCCGACCCGGACGCGCGCGCCAGGGGCCTGATGGGTCGCCGGTCGGTGCCGCCGGGCAGCGGCATGGTGTTCCTCTACCCGGGCGACGTCCGCGAGTCCTTCTGGATGAAGAACACCCTGGTGCCGCTGTCGATCGCGTTCGTGGCCGCGGACGGCCGGGTGGTGAGCGTGGCCGAGATGACCCCCTGCACGGCCGACCCCTGCCCGACCTACGCGCCGGCAGGGCCCTACCGCTACGCGGTCGAGCTGGCCGCCGGCGCGTTCCCCGCCGCGGGGGTCGGAGCCGGCGACCGGGTGGTCCCGGAGGACCCCTCCAGCCTCCCCGAGGCGTCCTAACGCCGCTGGTCAGCGGTACAATAAAGCGACTCCCGCAGCTTACTTGACAACACCACACTCAATCCTTACATTGGGGTGCGAACCCTGTCCCGGCAAGTTTGAGGTGATGAGATGGCCAAGGCCGTAGGGATCGACCTGGGGACCACCAACTCCGTCGTCGCCGTCCTCGAGGGTGGCGAGCCGACGGTGATCCCCAACGCCGAGGGGTCGCGGACGACCCCGTCGGTGGTCGCTCTCTCCAAGACCGGCGAGGTCCTGGTCGGCGAGGTTGCCAAGCGGCAGGCGGTCACCAACCCCGACCGCACCGTGCGCTCGGTCAAGCGCCACATGGGCGAGTCGTCCTGGCGCTTCCGCGCCGACGGCAAGGAGTTCTCCGCCCAGCAGGTCAGCGCCTTCATCCTCCAGAAGCTGAAGCGGGACGCCGAGGCCTACCTGGGCGACCAGGTCGTCCAGGCGGTCATCACCGTCCCCGCGTACTTCGACGACGCCCAGCGCCAGGCCACCAAGGAGGCCGGCGAGATCGCCGGGCTCGACGTCCTGCGCATCATCAACGAGCCGACGGCGGCGTCGCTGGCGTACTCCCTGGACAAGGAGAACGACGAGACCATCCTGGTGTTCGACCTGGGCGGCGGCACCTTCGACGTGTCCCTGCTGGACATCGGCGAGGGCGTCATCGAGGTCCAGGCGACCTCCGGCGACATGCACCTGGGCGGCGACGACTGGGACCAGCGCATCGTCGACTGGCTGCTGAAGACCTTCAAGAACAACCACGGCATCGACCTGTCCGGCGACAAGATGGCCATGCAGCGGCTCAAGGAGGCCGCCGAGAAGGCCAAGATCGAGCTGTCCTCGACGCTGGAGACCACCCTCAACCTGCCCTTCATCACCGCCACCCCCGAGGGCCCGCTGCACATGGAGCAGCGCCTGACCCGTGGCGAGTTCGAGCGCATGAGCTCCGACCTGGTCGAGCGCTGCCGCGGCCCCTTCGACCGCGCGATCGCCGACTGGAAGGCCAAGACCGGCAAGAGCATGACCGACATCCACCACGTGGTGCTGGTCGGCGGCTCCACCCGCATGCCCATGGTGGTCGAGTTCGTCAAGCAGCTCACCGGCGGCAAGGAGCCGCACAAGGGCGTCAACCCCGACGAGGTCGTGGCCGTCGGCGCCACCCTCCAGGCCGGCGTCCTCAAGGGCGAGGTCAAGGACATCCTGCTGCTGGACGTCACCCCGCTGTCGCTCGGCATCGAGACCAAGGGCGGCGTGATGACCAAGCTCATCGAGCGCAACACCACCATCCCGACGCGCCGCTCGGAGGTGTTCACCACCGCCGACGACGGCCAGTCCGAGGTGGACGTCAAGGTCTTCCAGGGCGAGCGCGAGATGACCTACGGCAACAAGATGCTCGGCAACTTCCAGCTCGTCGGCATCCCGCCGGCGCCGCGTGGCGTGCCGCAGATCGAGGTCACCTTCGACATCGACGCCAACGGCATCGTCAACGTCTCGGCCAGGGACCGCGGCACCGGCAAGGAGCAGTCGATGACCATCACCGGCGGCACGGCGCTGCCCAAGGAGGACATCGACCGCATGATCCACGAGGCCGAGCAGTACGCCGAGGAGGACCGGCGCCGGCGCGAGGCCGCCGAGGCCAAGAACCGCGGCGAGCAGCTGGTCTACCAGACCGAGAAGAGCCTGAAGGACTACGGCGACAAGATCTCCGACGAGGACCGCACCAGCGTCGAGCGGGCGCTCGCCGACCTGAAGGAGAAGCTGACCGGCGACGACACCGTCGCCATCACCTCGGCCACCGAGACCCTCCAGCAGGCGAGCTACAAGCTGGCCGAGGCCGTGTACGCCCAGGCCCGCCAGCAGCCCGGCCCGGGTGAGGCCCAGGCCGGCACCGCCGCCGGCGAGGCCCAGGCCGGCCCCGGCCCGGCGGCGGACGGCGACGTGGTCGACGCCGAGATCATCGACGAGGGCGACCAGGACCAGGACCAGCAGAAGGGGGCCTGACCGGAGGCTCCCCCGTCCCCAAGGAGGAGGTAGAACCGTCATGACGGTCTCGCGGTGGGATCCCTTCCAGGACCTGCTGTCGATCCAGGACGAGATGAACCAGCTCTTCACCCGCGCCTTCGGGCGGGAGCGGCCTGGCCAGTCGGGTGAGGCCGTCCAGCAGCGCCTGTGGGCGCCGGCGCTGGACATCGCCGAGCGCAAGGACGCCTACGTGGTCACCGTCGAGGTGCCCGGCGTCAAGTCCGAGGAGCTCGACATCACCCTGGAGGACGGCCTGCTCACCATCCAGGGCGAGCGCCGCTTCACCCAGGAGAGCTCCGACCAGCAGTTCCACCGTATCGAGCGCCGCTACGGCAGCTTCCGCCGCTCGATCACCCTGCCCAGCCAGGTGCAGGCGGACCAGATCGAGGCGTCGTTCGAGAACGGCGTGCTCGAGGTGGTCGTGCCCAAGGCCGAGGAGGCCAAGCCGAAGAAGATCACCGTGCGTCCCGGCGGCGGTGGCGCCCGCCAGGTGGAGGGCACGTCCACCCCGTCGAGCGAGGCCTGACCGGGACCGAGCCACCAGGGAGGGGAGGCGGTCGACCGCCTCCCCTCTCGTCAGAAGGGGAAACCCCGTGCCGAACGAGACCGAGAACCGAACCGAGCGAGAAGAGGAAGCGCGCGCCCCCGAGCCCGACAAGCTCACGGCTGCCCAGCAGGGCGCTGATCCCGAGGCTGAGGCGGCCGCGGAGCCCACGGATGCCCAGCAGGGAGGCGATCCCGCGGCCCAGGCGGCCGCGGAGCCCGAGGCTGCCCCGGAGGCCGAGCCCGTGGCCGAGGAGCCGGCAGGCGAGGCCGAGGCGGCCGACGAGGCCGGGGAGGCTGCCGAGGAGGCCGCGGAGGCCGAGGGCGCCGAGGAGCAGGTGATCACCGAGCGGGCGGACGAGGAGCCCGAGGAGCCGGCGGCCGAGGAGCCCGACCCGGCGGCCGTGGCCAGGGCCGAGGCCGACAGCTACCTGGACGACCTCCGTCGCCTCCAGGCCGACTTCGACAACTACCGCAAGCGCATGCTGCGCGAGCAGACCGCCCGCATCGCCTCCGCCTCGCAGGCGCTGGTGGCCAGGCTGCTGCCGGTACTGGACAACTTCGAGCTGGCCGTGTCGCACGCCGAGCAGTCGCGCGACTTCGACCGCATGCTCAAGGGCGTCGAGATGGTCTTCGGCGAGCTGCGCGAGGTGCTGCAGGCCGAGGGCCTGGTCAAGATCGAGGCCGAGGGCAAGCCGTTCGACCCCGAGCGCCACGAGGCGGTGATCGCCGTCGAGCAGGAGGGGGCCGAGCCGGGCACGGTCGTCGACGTCGTGCGCACAGGGTACGAGCTGCGGGGCAAGGTGCTCCGCCCGGCGATGGTGAAGGTCGCGAAGTAGCGGATGAACAACGCGGAGTATCTGGAGAAGGACTTCTACAAGGTCCTCGGCGTGCCCAAGGACGCCTCGGCGGCCGACATCAAGAAGGCCTACCGGAAGCTCGCCCAGAAGCTCCACCCGGACGCCAACCCGGGCGACAGGACCGCCGAGGAGCGCTTCAAGGAGGTCGGCAGGGCCTACGGCGTGCTCTCCGACCCCAAGAAGCGCGCCGAGTACGACGAGGCCCGCCGGCTGCTCGGCGCGGGCGCGTTCGGCGGCGGCTTCCCCGGCGGCGGCGGCTTCCCTGGCGGCTTCCCCGGCGGCACCAGGGTCAGGGTCGACGACCTCGGCGGCCTCGGCGACCTGTTCGGCAACCTGTTCGGGGGCGGTCGCAGCCAGACCGCCGCCCGCCGCGGCCGCGACGTGGAGAGCGAGGTCACCCTCGGCTTCGAGGAGGCCGTCCGCGGCGCCACCATCCCGCTCCAGCTCCGCGGCCCGGCGCCCTGCCACACCTGCCACGGCTCCGGCGCCAGGCCGGGCACCCTGCCCCGCCCCTGCCCGACCTGCAACGGGCGCGGCACGGTCACCCGCGACCAGGGCCTGTTCGGGCTGTCCAGCCCGTGCCCGACCTGCCAGGGCCGCGGCTCGGTGATCGACGACCCCTGCCCGACCTGCAACGGCCGCGGCAGCGAGATCCGCACCCGCGAGCTGCGCGTGCGCATCCCGGTCGGGGTCAGCGACGGCGCCACCATCCGGCTCAAGGGCCAGGGCGAGCCGGGCCAGGCCGGCGCGCCAGCCGGCGACCTGATCGTCAAGGTCCACGTCACCGCCCACCCGCTGTTCGGCCGCCAGGGGCAGGACCTGACCATCACCGTGCCGGTGACCTTCGCCGAGGCCGCCCTCGGCACCGAGCTGAAGGTGCCGACCCTCGACGGCCCGATCACCCTGAAGGTCCCGCCCGGCACCCAGAACGGCCGCACCTTCCGGGTGCGGGGCCGCGGGGTCCCCGGCGCCGGCCGCAAGCACGGCGGCGACCTGCTGGTCAGCCTCGAGGTCGCCGTGCCCGAGAAGCTCTCGCGCAAGGAGCGCGAGCTGCTGCGCGAGTTCGCGTCGCTGTCCGACATGTCGCCGAGGACGCACCTCGGCGTGGAGTGAGGAGAGGGGGAGGACCATGGCAGAGCGGTCTCGCACCCCGGACGACCGGGCGGTGTTCGTGATCTCGGTCGCCGCCGAGCTGGCCGGCGTCCACCCCCAGACCCTGCGGATCTACGAGCGCGAGGGCCTGGTCCGCCCCAAGCGGACCACCTCCAACGCGCGCCGCTACTCCGAGCGGGACATCGAGCGGCTGCTGGAGATCAAGCGGCTGACCGGGCATGGCGTCAACCTCGAGGGCGTCCGCCGGGTCATCGAGCTGACCCAGGAGGTCGAGCGGCTCCAGTCCCGCCTTCGGGCCCTGGAGGCCGAGCTGCGCGCGCAGGCCCGCCGCCACCGCCAGGAGCTGGAGGCGGTCCGGCGCGCCGCCCGGCGCGACCTGGTGCCCTACTCCTCCGCGATCGTCCGCTACGAGCCCCCGCGGCGCGAGCTGCGGGACGTCTGACACGACCTGAACATCCCCGAGGCAACGACATGGACGTGAACAGCTTCACCCACCGGGCCCAGCAGGCGCTGGCCATCGCCCAGCGCACCGCCGTGGCCAACGACCACCAGCGCATCGAGCCGGAGCACCTGCTGGTCGCCCTGCTGTCGGACCCCGACGGCATCGTCTTCCCGGTGGTGCGCCGGGCGGGCGCCGACCCGGGCGCCCTCAAGGCGCGCGCCAGCGAGGCCCTGGACCGCATCCCCAAGGTCTACGGGCCCGAGCAGGAGACCGTGCTGTCGCCGCAGACCGGACGGCTGATCGAGCGCGCCCGCAAGGAGGCGGGCGCCATGGGCGACCAGTACGTCTCCACCGAGCACCTGCTGCTGGCCCTCACCGAGGGATCGGGCCCGGCGGCACGGCTGCTCACCGAGCAGGGCGTGACCCGCGAGGCGATCCTCGCCGCCCTCACCGAGGTGCGCGGCGGCAAGCAGGTCACCGACCAGGACCCCGAGGCCAAGTACCAGGCGCTGGAGCGCTTCGGCCGCGACCTCACCGAGCTGGCCCGCAGCGGCAAGCTGGACCCGGTGATCGGCCGCGACGACGAGATCCGCCGGGTGGTGCAGGTGCTGTCCCGCCGCACCAAGAACAACCCGGTGCTGATCGGCGACCCCGGCGTCGGCAAGACCGCCATCGTGGAGGGCCTGGCCCGGCGGATCGTCGCCGGCGACGTGCCCGAGGGCCTGAAGGACAAGCGCATCGTCGCCCTCGACCTCGGCGCCATGGTGGCCGGGTCGAAGTTCCGCGGCGAGTTCGAGGAGCGCCTCAAGGCGGTGCTCGACGACATCCGCGGCTCCGAGGGCCAGATCATCACCTTCATCGACGAGCTGCACACGGTGGTCGGCGCCGGCGCCGCCGAGGGCGCCATGGACGCCGGCAACATGCTCAAGCCGATGCTGGCCCGCGGCGAGCTGCGCATGGTC
>Ga0081538_10006326_pt1 | contig 10453 bp, 9 predicted proteins | sample TabmetS5T2R1_FD_71022 | JGI IMG/M metagenome (GOLD analysis project Ga0081538, IMG submission 71022) | Tabebuia heterophylla rhizosphere microbial communities from the University of Puerto Rico - S5T2R1 | ecosystem: Host-associated > Plants > Roots > Rhizosphere ...
ACCGCTTCATGACCCACCTCGCGATGCACGAGGTCGACGACGAGGGCAGCCCGGCGACGTGGGGTGAGCACGTAACCGACGAGGAGTACCGCGCCGCCCCTTCGTTCTGACCACCGACTGCCCGCGGCCGCTACTTCGTCTGGACAAGCCGCTCCGGGCTCTCGGAGAGGTCTCTCAAGCGATCCAATTGGTCCCAGTGGTGGGCGACGCGCTGCCTTCCGTCCGAACGAGCGCTGGCGAGCGGCTGCCGGCCGTGCTGAGCCGGTGCGGTGTGCGGTACCCGCCTTACTCTCTCGTTGCCGTGGCTGGAGGCGTGGCCTCCGCCGCGCCGGCATCCCTGAGGTACTGATGTACGAAGGCGATCGACATGCTGCCCTCGCCGACGGCGGCGGCGACGCGCTTCACAGGTGCGAGCCGCACGTCGCCGCACGCAAAGATGCCCGGAACGCTGGTCTCCAGTAGGTACGGGTCGCGGTCGAGCGTCCAGCGCCCGGCCGCGTGCATCTCGGAGCCCGTGAGCACGTAACCGTTGTGGTCGAGGGCGATCTCGGGCGGAAGCCATGCCGTGTGCGCATCCGCGCCGATGAAGATGAACAGCCCGCCCGACTCGAGGCGGGTCGTCGAGCCCGTCGCGGAGTCGCGGACGTCGATCGCCTCGAGCGAGAGGTCGCCGTGGACGGCCGCCACCTCGGCCCCGCGCATCGTGCGAATGGTCGGCCGCGACGCGAGTTGGTCGACGAGATATCGCGACATGCTCTTCTCGAGCCTGTCGGAGCGGCAGAGGATGGTCACGCTCCGCGCATACGTGGAGAAGAACAGCGCCGCCTGCCCCGCCGAGTTGCCCGCACCGACGATGTGGATGTCCAGGCCGTGGGTATTCGGCGCCTCGCTGCGTGCCGCGCCGTACGAGATCCCCTTCCCCGCCAGCCGGTCGAGCCCGTCTATCGACAGGCGCCGCCACGCGACTCCGCAGGCGAGGATGATCGTACGCGCCCGCAAGACGTCACCGCCGTCGAGATGCAGCTGACGGGTCGAAGGGTCTATCCGCCCGATCGACCGGGTCACGAGGATCTCGGCGCCGAGCCTCCGCGCCTGCCGCAGCGCACGGCTCGCAAGCTCGCCCCCCGACACACCCGACGGGAAGCCGAGATAGTTCTCGATCCGGGAGGACGTGCCGGCCTGGCCGCCGGGCGCCTCCCGCTCGACGACGATGGTCCTCAAGCCCTCCGACGCTCCGTACACGGCCGCCGCCAGGCCCGCCGGCCCAGCCCCCACGATTACCGTGTCGTACTCCGCCGCGACGGCCTCGGTACCGAGGCCGAGCAGCTCGGCCACCCTGCGGAGCTGAGGTCGGATCACGGTCTTGCCGTCGACGACCCGAATCGCCGGCAAGTCCCCTTCCGTCGGTAAGGGACCGCGCCACCGGGCCCCCGCATCCGGTGCGTCAGGCGTGAGCCATTTGAACGTGATCTGGTTGCGGTCGAGGAAGCGCCGCAGCTCGCCGCACGACGGATCCCAGCGATGCCCTACCACGATCGCGCGCGGCGGGGGAGGCTCTGCCGCCATCGCCTGCAGCCCGCGCGAGCCGCCCATGCGGTGCGCCGCGAGTCTGCCGACTTCCTCTGCGACGTCCGGCACGACGGCGGCGACAGCGTGGTAGTCGTGAGCGTCGATCCGCATGACGCGCGACGCCTCGGCTGCACGAAACCCCGCCGGGAACACGGTCCCGAGCACGATGGGCACCTCCCCGAAGACGTCGCCCGGACAACGCTCGCCGACGACGCGCTCGATCCCGTCGACGAGCTTGACGGGCTCGATTCGACCCTCGAGCACGGCGAAGAGCGCGCGCTCGCCGCCCTCGTGCGCCGCGTACTCGCCTGCGACGAGGCTGATATCCGCGGCGACCCGAGCGAGCTGCTCACGCTGAGCCCGGTCGAGCGCCGCAAAGAGCTCGACGCCGGCGATCTCCTCCGGCGTCACCACCTTCGGCCACCCCGTCGCCGGTCTGTTCTCATGGCCACCTAACGGTCGGGTCAGTTTTCGCCCGACGCCCCCGACCCAGTTACCGCGCTGGGTGCCGCACGGAGAACGCTACCGGTATAAGCACCTCACCAAGGAGAGCGACATGCAGATCACCAGGAACTCCCTCGAGACCGCGACCGGACCGAGCGACTGGTTCACGGGCACCGTCTACATCGACACCGTCGCCACGGCGTCAGAGCCCTCCCGCCTGCAGGCCGCCAGCGTCCACTTCACACCTGGCGCACGATCCGCGTGGCACACCCACCCCTTCGGCCAGACCATCTACGTCACCGAGGGTGTCGGCCGCTGCCAGCGCCGCGGCGGGCCGATCGAGGTCATCCGTCCCGGCGACCGCGTGTTCTTCGAGCCCGGCGAGGAACACTGGCACGGCGCCGCCCCCGACCGCTTCATGACCCACCTCGCGATGCACGAGGTCGACGACGAGGGCAGCCCGGCGACGTGGGGTGAGCACGTAACCGACGAGGAGTACCGCGCCGCCCCTTCCTCCTGAGGGGGTTGGTCACGAAGCGTCCGATATACGGACGGAACGTGTCCAACCCCCTCCATGCCGCCCAGCATGCCGGGGCGAAACGCACGTGTGGGTTGCGAGCGTTACGGAACGGCCGCGTGGCGCGCGACGCGTCAGCTCGTGCCCGGTTCGGGCAGGAGATCCTCGTCTTCGATGACGACGGTGCGTGCCCAGTCGGGCGGGTCCCAACCGGGTGGGCGGATGCCTTCCGTGAGTAGGCCGACGATTACGCGGATTCCTGGTGGCGGTTGGTCGGGCCAGGGCGTGTATCCGTCGGTGAGCACGATCACGACCGAAGGGCTGGGGCGCAACGCTGCGGCACTCTCGATGCCGCTTCCCATGTCGGTCCCGCCGCCGCCGGCAAGCTCGACCTGGGTCGCCCGGCTGACCCGCCGGACGGTGTGCACGGCGGTGTCGACCGCGAGGACGCGAACGTGCGCTTGCCGCAGCCCGGCGCGGGTCAGGACCGCCTCGATCTCGGTCAGCGCCCGTGCGAGCAACCGCTCGTGCATCGAGCCGGACGTGTCGCAGACGATTGCGACGTCGGGGATCGGTTGGCGCAGCGTCGGCAGCACGATCTTGCGGTTCAGGTGGGCGCGACGCGAAGGGCGCCGGTAGCTGTAGTCGACCTTCCCGGCGACCGCGGCGACTGCGCTGCGAACCTCGGCAGCCAGGACCCGGCGCCAGTCGATCCGCGACGGGAGCACGGACTCCGCCCAGCGCACCCAACCGCCGGCGATGCTGCCCGGCTCGCGGGCGTGGCAGCGCTGGATCTCTGCCGCCACGCCTAGCCGCAGGAGCTCCGCCTGCTGCGCGCCGATGGCACCGGGGCCGTCTCCGGGGCGGTCGCATCCATCTCCGGAGCGGTCGCATCCATCCACACCCGAGCCGCAGTCCCAACGCCGCGGACCGTCACGAGCGTTCTCGTAGTAGCTCTCGGCGAGCCGGCCCGGCTCACACCCGAGGTTGGGCGGAAGCTCTGGCGCGACCTTGGGCACCAAGTCCTCTGCAAGCAGGTCGTCGTTGATCTCGGCGTCGGTGCACCGGTTCCAGCGGGCGCTGGCGTTGTCCTCGGCCACTGCCAGGTGCTGTGCGCGACCTGCGTGATCGCGGATCAGGTGCGCTGTGAGGTGCACGAGCAGGCGCCCGAGCTCCTCAACGTCAAGCTGCTCGACGATCTCGGGGTCGGCGTGAAGCTGCCAGGAGCGGTCGATAGCGATCGTGCCCGAGTCATTCTCGATACGTACGCTGCAGGCGAAGATGGCGCTGGCGAGGTAGGGCGTTCGGGTGGTTGCCCAGAGCCGCGCCGCCGCCAGCTTCCGGGCGTCGATCGCGATGGCGCTCATCCGAGCAGGCCGGCGTCTCGCAGCAGCGGCGCGAACGCCTTGACTTCGGCCGGGATCGCAGCGCCAGCGGGGCGGCAGCGGGCCAGTGTGCGAGCGGCGGCTGCTGCCACGTCGGGGGCAGACTCGGCCGCACGGCCGAAGGCCCGCCAGCCCCGCTCCCAGCGGCCGTTCGACGGGTCGGCCGCGACCGCGGCCGCGATCGATGACAGCGCGGCGTACGCGCGGTCCCCCCGGTCTGGCAGCACGAAGCTGTCGGGGGCGGAGAGCACAGCCTCTGGGTCCGGCAGGTCGGCCTCCGCAAGCCACGTCAGATACTCAACGCCCGGCCCGGCACCAACGCAGCCGCGGACCAGCAAGGACGTGGCAAGCTCGCCAACGCCGCCTGCCTCGGCGGCGGTCTGCAGCCGCCCAGCCATGTCCCAAGTTCGCGGACTCGGCCAGGCGCGCCCGGCACCGGCGGTGTCCTCCGGGACCGCGAGTGCGAGCATCGGCCGCACCGTCACGAATCCGGCGATCCAACTGCGGACCACCGGCACGCGCCGGTCCCATCGCTCCGGAAGCTCGGGTGGCGCCACGGTCGGCCAGCCGCTGGAGAAGCCGTCAGCGACGGTGCGCGCGTCCACCGGCCAGTCGAGATGGCAGAAGCGGTTCGCGAGCGGCGGCGAGAGCTCCCAGCCATCCGCGGCCTGCTCGGCGGGGTTGGCGGCTGCGACCACCGACACCTGCTCCGGCAGCATCAGATCCCCGACGGTTCGCTCCAGCACCACGCGCAACAGGGCCGCCTGCACTGCCGGCGGCGCGGTGGATACCTCGTCGAAGAACACGACACCCTCGCCGGCGTTCGAGAGCGCAACCGCCCACGATGGCGGGGCGAACGAAACCCGCGCAGCGTCAGCGGCCGTGTCATTGACGATCGGAAGACCCGCAAAGTCAGACGGCTCCCGGATCGATGCGATCACCGTCTCGCACGGCCAGCCCGCCGCGGCCGCCAGCGCACGGATGACGGACGTCTTGCCCGTCCCGGGCGCGCCCCAGAGCAGGACGGGTACACGGGCGGCCATCGCCGTTCCCAGCGCATCGACGGCTACGGCCTGATCTGCCATGAGCCAAGTCTGCCGTGTTGCACAACCAGCTGTGGCACCCTGTCCTGTCGTGGGCAGATTCGACGCTGAGCTGTACCTCCGACTGCAGGGAGAGGAGGCGCTCCTCGCGCGCGAGCACCGTAGCCCATGGGACACGCCGCTCGTGGAATCCGCTAGCGCATTGGTTGCGGTTGGCGCGATCAGCGCAACGAAGGCGGAGGAGGTGATCGACGACTACGCCCTGGCTGAGGCGCTCAGAACTGAACAAGGGCTTGAATACCGCGGCTCGTTCGGGCCCGCCAGGCGCCGACGGAAACGCAAGATCAAGCCGCTGGAGCCCCGGCGCGTTGTGGCGTGCGACCACGTGATAGAGCACGCGCAGGGCACGCTGGAGATCCGACGTGTGGCGCTGGCCGAGCACTTCACGACGATCGCGGTCACGTGGCGCCCGAATGCCACGCAGGGACGGCCTCGCCGGCGCGGCCGAATGACGCTCGGCGGCGGCCCGGTCAGTCCGCCGCATCCCACCGTGGTGGACGACCAGGGGACGCGCTCTGGTACTGCGTTCAGCGGAGGCGGATCAGAACTGGAGTGGGAAGGGCGTCTCACGACCCATCGGCCACTTGCCCGCGATACTGCGTGGATCGAGCTCGACGGCACTAGAGTCGAGCTTGCGGCCCACCCCGCGGAGTGGAGCGTGTCGGTCGACGAGCTTCCCGAGCAACCCGCGGCACACGCCTACCTCTGGCGACGGCTAGCTATCCCAAACGACTTTCACGAGCTGGAATCGCTCGACCCGGCGATCGACGCGCTACTCGCGGCCGGCGCCCTGGAACCGAACGATCCCGTAATCGATGAGGTGCGCACTGTACGGGAAGCAATGCAGGGTCATCCGAGAATGCAGTCCAACGGGCGTGCGCGACGGCAGGTTCCGCAGCCCTGGCGCTCGCTGCTCAGCCGTCAGGGGCGCGAGGACGGGCCCGAGGGCGCGATCGCACTCTCGGCGGTCACGCCGGTGTTCGACGGCTTCAGCGTCGCCGTCGGCAGCCTCGAATCTCGGCCCGATGGCTTCCAGATAGAGGTCGACATGACCGCTGGGACCGAGGAGCGCGAACCATTCGGCTGGAGTGTCCGACCGCGACAGCTCGCCTGGTGGGCCGCCGATGATCGCGACAACCACTACCTCGGGCGCATCGAGAGCTGGAGCGGCGGCGAAGATCGCAGCCGCTGCGACGTCAACTTCTGGCCTCCGCTGCACCCCCAGGCCCGCAAACTGCGGATCATGCCGACCGGCGAGAAGAGCCGAGCGGTGATCACCGTGCCGCTCCCCTGGCACAAGCAACAGCCCGCAAGCGGGGAGACCTCGACATGAACCCGTGGTGGCTCGGGCTGGCCCCAGCACAGACGACGGTGCACTGCGCAGGACGCCACCACCAAATCCGGTGGGACGCCGGCCAGCTGTCCGCACTCGATCACGAGGACCCAGAGGGCGAACGAGCACTGGCGGCGCTCGGCGGCCAACGCTGCCCCTGCATCGATCTGCTCGATGCCTGGGAACGCCATCAGGACGACGCTCGCGTTCTCGTGCTCGCCACTCGGGGACCGGCCGATCAACTGGCGGCGAGGGACGACGATCGGTACCCACATCTTGGTCTCGCCCTGCCGCAGGTCCGGCAGCGCCCCACGCGTGCGCGCGGCCGCCGGGGACGAGGCTTCGCAAGCATGGGCCCGCAGTGGGCAGCGATCTCCTCCGCTGGTTGGACGGGGTCCGCCGCGACCGGCCGAATCTCCAAGGCGGCCCAGGCCGAGAGTGAGCTCATCGCACTGCTCACGCTTGGAGGCGGCCTACACGACCGGCTGGTCGCGACCGTCGCCGCAGCCTGGAGGGAACGACTCCGGCAACCCGACGGAGCAGGCGCGCGCGTTCGCCCACAGCTCCAAGCCGCTCTTCACGGACGCGTATTCGACACGATCCAACGCTGGCTGGGAGGGCCTGCACCCCAAACCCAACTAAGAATGATCGGAGAGGCCGAGGAGCCCACATTGGTCGCCGAGGACGGGGTGCTCCGGGCACAGCTCCCGTTCGCCTGGCTCGTCGACGTTTGGGCAAAGGGCATTGCGACCATTTGGGGACGCTTCTGCCTCGCGGCAACAAGACAGGACGCCCAAACTTGGCGGCTCCTGGCAGTCGGACCAGACCTCGGTCCGCCAGCGCCGATAACCCTTCAGCTCGCCGAACCGAGGGGTCCGCCACCAGGCTGATCACGCTTGTTGCTTGGGCCCATCGGCAGCAGTAGGGTCTCGCCAGGTCCCAGCTCAGAGCGGAGCAAGGGGTCCGTGGCACAAACCATGCGAGCAAAGACCACAAACCTCTTCCGCCCCGAGGATCTCGAGGACGTCAGCAGAACCGGGGAGCTCGCGGAGGGCGATCTCGACGCGCTTCGCGCCGTCGCAGACTGGATCGAGACCTTCGTGACCAGGCCTCACGAGGATCTCGGCCGCGCGGGGCCCGTGTGTCCGTTCGTGCCGGTGTCCCTGGAGCGTAAGACACTTTGGCTCGTTCCGGAGAAGGTCACCGACCGGAGCGTGCCCGATGTTGTCGAGCTCATCAGCGGCTACCAGAGACTGTTCCTGGACACTCAGCCTACTGACGGCGACGACACGACCTACAAGTCATTCGTCGTTCTTTTCACCGATTTGTCGGCGGATCGTGCAAGAGAGTTCTTTGACGACGTCCTGCAGCAGCTTGCAGTTCCCTCATATGCCGAAGATGGATTCGTGATGGGAGGGTTCCACGAAGCCAGTGAGGGGACCGCGATATACAACGCCAGCTTTCGGCCATTCACCTCGCCGGTGCCGTTTCTGTTGGTGAGGCAAGCGGTCATAAGCGACTGGAAGTTCTTTCTGGACAACGAGGACTGGCTCAAGTTGTGGGCGGGTCGCTACGGAGAGTCCGGAGTCCGGGCTCTTGCTCAGGAACTACGCCGCTTGCCGTGGCGAAAAACCGGGCGTGGTAGCAGCAGCGGTGTTTCGTAGCTTCCCGCGTAGTAGTCCCCGCGCTTCCGGTCCGCGACGTTCGTGCAGCGGTGGCGTATTACCGCGAGCGGTTCGGGTTCGACGTGCCGCATGAGACCGACGACTGTGCGGTTCTGGTGCGAGACGACGCCGTGCTTCATCTCTGGGGCGCCACCGACGAAAACTGGCGCTCACGCGACGACCTTGGCCGAGACCCGATCTGCTCCGGCGCTGTTCCTCGCCGGCACGGCGAGCTGCCGGATCGAGGTCTCGGACGTCGACACGCTGTTCGCGGAACTGCAATCTGCGGGGGTGCTCCACGACGTCTCGCTCGCCGGCGTGACTACGACGGACTTCGGTACCAGGGAGTTCGCCACGCTGGACAGCGACGGCAACCTCCTGACCTTCTTTCGTTGGAACGACACCTAGGCCGGAGCCGCAGCAACCGCGCGTCGGTCACGGGCCATCGCTTTGTTGGCTTGGGGTGATCGCGGGGCGGAGAGGTCGCCGAGCGCCTGCTCCAGAGGCAGCCGGCGGCGCCGTCGCATCGAGACAGAAGCAGGGGCGAGGCCGCGGGCCCCTAGGCACCCGCGAGGGACGAGCGACGACTGCGCCGGTCTCACCGGTGCTGACTGCTGCATTCCGAAGCGAAGCAGCCGTCTCGCGACGAGTCGTGCGCGCTTCTCAGGTTCGGGCAAGGCAGCGGCGACCCCGGGCGCAGTAGCACCGCTGCTTATGCCTCGAAGGAGCAGCGCGCCTACGCGTGGTCCGGTGCTCCGCGTCGGTGCCACTGAGCGTCCATTGCGCAAGTGCTGGGGTGGCCGTGGGTTGACCCACAGCCGCGGCCGCCATCTCGATTAGATCCGCCACGTTCAGGGCCTGCCCGGACTGGTCCCGCGGCGATACGAGGCGACCAGCATCGCGCCGAGGAGTGCCGCCGCCCAGGCCGCCAAGACGAGGATCGGCCACGCGTGCTGGTAGCCGGGGAAGTAGATCGCGTCGCGAAGCGAGGTGACGGTCGCCCCTGATGGAAGCCACTGCGAGACGAACCCGAACGGCGCCGGCAGCAGCGGCGGCGACACCGTTCCACCCGACGAGCTGTTGCCCAGCACCACGAAGAACAGCCAGGTCGGGACGATCGCCCATGGGCCGATCAGCACGGTCATCAAGGAGGTGAACGACGCCACCGCCAGGATGTGCATCGCAAGGATGCCCCAGCCCTCCAACACAGGAATGTCGAGGCGGTCCAGGATCGGCCCCTCGACCAGCGCCAGGGCGAGCGAGGCCGCGAGCGCGAGGGCGACCACGAACCCCGTCCACCGGCGCAGCGGCAGGCCGCCGGCGAGCGCCCGGGTCTGGAAGACGGTGATGAAGCCAACGAGCGTCCCGATGAGCATCAGGTAGAAGATGTCGAGGCCGCTCGGATCCGTCGACGCGAGCGGGTGCGTGTCGACTACCCGCACGCTTGGGTCGACCGTGGAGATCTTCTCCAGCACGCGCGCCACGGACGCGCCGGCGGCGCTCGCCACATACAGCGTCGGCCTCGCCGAGGTCAGGTCGAGGGCGGCGTAGACGCGCTGGCGATCGATCGCGTCGCGCGCGGCGGCCAGCGATTCGTAGTGGGTGAAGTCGAGGCTGTTCTCGGCGACCCCCTGGACCGCCCGCACCGTGCCCGCGTCCCCTCGCGGGTCGCCGACGAGCGCGGCATCGATGCGTCGGGGCACCGGGTCGCCGAGCGCGAGCGAGTACGTCGTCACGAACAGCGAGCCCATAACGATCGCCACCGCGGCGATCACCCCAGCACGCTCGATCGACGTCCAGCGGTGGCCGCGAAGCCGAACCCACCACGAAACGCGCCCGCTCGTGTCCGGTCCATCCATCGGTCGTGAACCCTGACACCCAGGGGGCGCCTGCGTCCCCGCTCCCGGCATCCCGCGAACCTTCGCAGTAGGGACGGGAAGAACAACGGGACGGATCTGGTCCTCTTCCCGGCGGAATCAGACTGGCGCGGCGGATGAGCCACAACGCCTGCGGTTAGACGCGACCTGGCCGTACGAAGTCTGCTCCGTCTACGCCCGAACCGCTTCCGCTATCAATGCGACTCGACACTCTCCGGGTACGTCGGCTTCGGGAACTGCGCGCTTCCCTTTCGCCTGCCAGCGACACTCCGTCCATGAGTCTTGGACATGCCGGAGTGCTGCAATGCGCGACGAGCGATAGCCGACACCCCCTCACTGATCCGTGCCCATAGCCGTGTGATCGCCGAGCAGCTGCGGCGCCCGGCGTGACTTGCATTCCGATCACCGCGGGTGAGAGGCTCTTCGGGGCAAGCAGTGCTGCGTCGGCCCGACGCATTTCACATGAGCGTCCAGGACCGGTACATCATCCGCGGCGGGCTCGCGGGCCGGGAGCGCCTGCGAGTGCTCGCCCGCGCGATGCATCCGACGACAGCGGCCTTG
>Ga0081538_10006327_pt1 | contig 10452 bp, 10 predicted proteins | sample TabmetS5T2R1_FD_71022 | JGI IMG/M metagenome (GOLD analysis project Ga0081538, IMG submission 71022) | Tabebuia heterophylla rhizosphere microbial communities from the University of Puerto Rico - S5T2R1 | ecosystem: Host-associated > Plants > Roots > Rhizosphere ...
TCCGGGCCGCCGCTCTGCATCTGGGCGTGCAGCAGGTTGAGGCGGAGCAGGCCGCTCATCTGCTCCCAGCAGGCGGTCCAGACCACCCCGCCCCACACGGCCGCCATCCGCGCCACCTCGGCCGCGACCAGGACGCCGATGAGCGCGTAGACGCCCAGACCCGCTGGCGCGGCGCCGCTGAGCGCGTCGAAGACCCATCGCAGGATGAGGCCGACCCCCAGCAGCAGCGCATTGGTGGCCGCCAGCAGGACGACGGTGGTGGTGTACAGGCCGAGCCGGTAGCGGACCACCCGCGCGGCAAGCCGCCAGGTAGCCATGTGGGCTGGCGTGTGCGCCTTCATGCCGCCACCGCCTGGCTGGTGGCGAGCAGGCGGGCGAAGTGGGATCGGGGGTCGGCGGCAAGCGCCAGCCGCGCGCCGTGCTCGGCGATCCTTCCCTGCTCCAGCACCAGGATGTCATCGGCGCGGCCGACCGTCGCCAGCCGGTGGGCGATGATGATGGCGGTCCGTCCGGCCAGCAGCGTGTCGAGCGCCTGCTCGATCCGCGCCTCGGTCATCGGGTCGACCCGCGAGGCGGCCTCGTCCAGGATCACCAGCCCGGGATCACGCAGGAACACGCGCGCGAACGCCAGCAGCTGCGCCTCACCCGCCGACAGCCCGGCCCCGCCGGGACCAAGCGGCGTGTCCAAGGCGTCCGGCAGGGCACGGCGCCAGCCGCCGAGCCCGAGGCTGTCCAGGACCTGGATCAGGCGTGACTCGTCGGCGTCCACGGTCCCGAACAGCGTGAGGTTGTCGCGCACGCTGGCATTGAACAACTGCACGTCCTGGGTGACGAGGCCGACCTGCGCCCGCAGCGCTGCCAGTTGCACCTCCCGCAGATCGGTCCCGCCGACGCGGACCACCCCCTCGGTGGGGTCCGCCAGGCGCAGCAACAGGCGGGTCAGGGTGGTCTTGCCGCTGCCGCTGCGGCCGACCACGCCGAGCACTCGGCCGGCGGGCAGGTGCAGCGTCAGTCCCTCCAGCACCGGCGCGCCGTCGCGGTAGGCGAAGCCGACCCCGTCCAGCTCCACTGGCAGCGCGCCGGCGGGCAGCGTCCGCGCACCGGCGTCGGTGACCGTTGGGCGCTCGCCCAGCAGCTGGCCGACCCGGACGAAGCCGGCGACCGCGGTCTGGACGTTCTGGAGTTGGTTGGAGATCTGCTCCAGCGGCTCGCGGAGCATGCTGGTGTAGCGGAACAGCAGGTACACGGTGCCCAGTGTGATCGCGCCGGAGCGGTACAAGGTCGCACCGGCCACCAGGCTGAGGACGCCGCCGGCCACGAACACGGCCATGGTGATGACATAGATCCGCCTGGTGCCAAGCGCCGCCCGCCACGCGCTGCGGTACACCGCCGCGGTCGCCTGGTGGAAGCGCCGCACGGCGTGGGCGCCGGCGCCGTTGGCGCGCAGGTCCTCGGCGCCGGCGAGCCGCTCCTCGATCTCGCCGAACAGCCTGGCCGCGGCCGCGCGCCGCTCGGTGGCCTGCGGGACCGCGGAGTTGCGCAGCCGGGCGATCGTGACCGCCGCGACCGCGGCGAAGGCAGCCAGGGCGAGGCCGACCCGCCAGTCTTCGAGCAACACCACCACCAGCACTCCGGTGAGGGTGAGGGCGCTGCCGACGACACGCATGACAAAGGTCGACACGAAGGTGGACAACGCGGTGACATCACCGTCGGTCCGCTCGATCAGCTCTCCCGGCGGATGTGTGCCGTGGAAGGACAGGTCGAGCTCCAGGGTGTGGCGCAGCAGGAGCCCGCGTAGGTCGTTGGTGACCGTCCAGGCGAGCTGCGTGGCGCCGTAGGCGGCGGTGACGACGAGCGCCTGGCCGGAGAGGGCCACCGCGACGTAGGCGCCCGCGACGAGCGCCAGCGCCGCGATCGGTCGCCCTGCCACCGCCTGGTCGATGAAGGCGCGCAGCAGCTGCGGGCCGGCCAGCGGCAACGCCGAGCTGACCGCCAGCAGTAGACCCAGGAGGGCGAGGCGGCCGCGCCGCCCGCGCAGCAGCGTGCCGAGCGGGCGCCAGGACGGACGCGCGGCGCTCACGACACCAGGGTGCGGCGAGGTGGTGGCGGGCTGAGCCATCATTGCTCCCCGAACGAAGTTGAACACTAGTGTTTGAGTTACAGCATAGACCATAACTCGTACAGCAGTGTTCAACATATTTGGGAGCCACCCTACTCTTCGGCCTCCCTGCGTGGTCGTCGCGACCCGATCAGTGGGACACCGATGATCGTGGCCCGCGGCCGCCACCACACCGGGCCCGCCGGGCCACCGTCCCAGCCGAGGCCCGGGTGCTGCTGGAGGCGTTCACCGTCCATGGCACGCCGGCCCAGGTCGGCGAGCCGCTGGAGGGCTGGGACGGCGTGGCCGACCTGACCCTGGTGGGCCTGCCGCCGGGCCTGCCCTGGGACAGCATCGAGGCGACCCTGCACGCCGCCGCGCCCTGACCCACCGGGCACGCGGGCGGTCGGTTCGAACAACGTGGCCGCCGGCGGGGCCTTGCGCCCTGACCGCCGGCGTCGTTCACCGTTGATCCCATGGTGCCAGGCCGGCCGAGGTCGACCAGCGTGGCCGGCCGCCCAGCTCGAAGAGCCGGCCGTTGACGGTCCGGGCTGGCGCGCCTAGCGTGGGGGCATGCGCATCATCGGCTCCACCGGACAGCACCGCTGGTACTGGTCGCCCACGTAGGCGGCCAGAGCCGACGCGCGCAACCAAGGTTCCAGGTCCGGCCGCCTCGAGAAGGGGCGGCGTTCTCGTTCGCGGACCGACTCCAGCGCCCAGCTCCTTCTCCTGGCGGCCTGAGGAGAAGGGAGCAACCCATGCTGCAGACGAGCCTTGAGCCCGACCCGACGCCCACCCTGCGGGCGGCGGCGGTCCGGCGGGCACCCGTCGCAGTCACCGGCATCCAGGCGAGCGGCAGGGCCCATCTCGGCAACTTCCTCGGCCTGATCCGGCCGGCGCTGGCGCTGGCCGGCAGCCACGACGCCCACTATTTCATCGCCGACGCCCACGCGCTCACGACGCTGCGCGACGGCGCGGCGCTGCGGCGCCATACCCGCGAGATCGCGGCGACCTGGCTGGCGCTGGGCCTCGACCCACACCGCACGACGCTGTACCGGCAGTCGGACCTGCCGGAGGTCTTCGAGCTGGCCTGGATCCTCGCCTGCTACACCGGCAAGGGGCTGCTGAACCGTGCCCACGCCTACAAGGCGGCGGTGGCCGCCAACCGCGCCGCGGGCCGGGCCGACGACCACGGCGTCACCGGCGGGATGTTCGGCTACCCGGTGCTGATGGCCGCGGACGTCCTGCTGCTGGCCGCCGACGTGGTGCCGGTCGGGCTGGACCAGAAGCAGCACGTGGAGATCGCCCGCGAGATCGGGGCATCCTTCAACGCCGTCCACGGGCGCGTGCTGACCCTGCCGGAGCCGCTGATCGATCGGAGGGTCGCCACCATCCCCGGGCTCGACGGCCGCAAGATGTCCAAGAGCTACGGCAACGTCGTGCCGATCTTCGCCGAGCCGGACGAGCTGCGGAGGCTGGTCGGGCGGATCGTCACGGACTCGCGTCCGGCGGTGGCGCCGAAGGACCCCGAGCGGTGCAGCCTGTTCGCGCTCTACCGGCACCTGGCCCAGCCGGCCGCGGTGGCCGCGCTGCGCGCCCGCTACCTGGAGGGCGGGGTGGCCTACCGCGAGGTCAAGGAGGAGCTGGTCGAGCTGCTGGATGCGGCCTTCGGCCCGGCCAGGGTCGCCTACCGGACGCTCATGGCCGATCCGGCGGAGCTGGAGCGGCTCCTCGCCACCGGCGCCGAGCGCGCCCGCGGACGCGCCGCCCCCGTGATCAACCGGGTCCGCGCCACGGTCGGCCTCGGCTAGCCTCGCGGTCGGCGGGCGGCTCCTCGTCCAGGGGTGAGCACGGGCGTTGGGCCGGGCCAGGCCAGTACCACCTTCGGCCACCGCTCTGACCCACCGGGCTCGCAGGACTCCACCCCGAACGGGACTTCCGGGTGACGACCCCTGCCGGCGGCGGCCCTAGCGTGAAGCCGCACCGGGGATGGACAAGGAGGGATCGAGATGGGTCGGCGCAGGATACTGGTCGCGATCGGGGCCGCCGTGGGGCTGATCGTGGTGCTCGCGGGCTGCGGGGCAGGGGAGAAGGCATCGGGCGACGTCCACAAGGGCGCTGCCGGGGCGGGCGCGGTCCGGGTCGTCATGCAGGACGACAGGTTCCAACCGGCGGTCCTGCGGGTCCCGGCGGGCTCGCCGGTGACACTCGAGGTCCGCAACGACGGCCAGAAGAACCACAACCTCACGGTCGCCGGCCTCGACGTCAGCACCGGTCCGATGCACCACGGCGACGTGACGACCGTCCGGTTCACTGCGCCGAAGGGCACGACGCAGTTCCGCTGCACCTGGCATCAGGGGATGGTCGGCCAGATCGTCACGACCTAGGAGCGTGGCGCCGCCCAGCAGGTCAGGCCGGGTCTGGTGCCCTGCCAGATGGCGGCTTAGGCTCGCAGGAAGAACGACGGGAGGAGACTCCATGCTCGGTGACCATCCGATCACCCCGGTGCTGCTGGCCAAGGACCTGGCCGCAACGCGGGAGTTCTACCACGACAGGCTCGGGCTGGAGGTCCTCACCGAGAGCGAGGACGCCATCGTGTTCAGGTGCGGCGGCGGCACCCACCTGGACGTGACCAAGAGCACCGTCGGCACCGCCGACGAACAGACCCAGGCATCCTGGCAAGTACCCGATATCCGGGCCGAGGTGGCCGAGCTCCGTTCCCGCGGGGTCAAGGTCGAGGACTACGACCTGCCCGGTCTCAGGACCGAGGACGGCATCGCCGACATCGGCTTCGCCTGGATGGCCTGGATCATCGACCCGGGCAGGAACGCCCTCGCCATCATGCAGCTCAAGGAGTAGTGGCGGCTCCGAACGAGCTGAGGGACATCGACGCTCACAGGAGCTCGGCGATCAGGCGGGCGGCACGGGCGGCGCCGTCGGTCTCGACCGGACGATAGTCGACGGTCCGGCCGATCTCGGCGGCGATGGCGTCGGCGATGGCGTCGGGGTCGCTGGTGGCGTAGTCCATCCGGCGGCCCGCCCGGTAGCGGTCGAGGCGGTGGGCGACGTGGAAGTTCTGCTCGAAGTGGTGGGCCAGGGGGAAGTAGAGGAACGGCCGGCCGGCCGCGGTCAGTTCCATGCAGGTGGTGAGGCCGCCCTGCACGACCGCGAGGTCGCAGGCGGCCAGGTGCCGGTAGAGGCGGGGGACGTAGGCGCGCACGTCCAGGCCGTCGTATCTGGGGAGACGGGCCGGGTCGATGCGAGGCCCGGCCACCACGGTCATGCGGAGCTCGGGGACGGCCCGCTTGGCGAGCGGGTAGGAGGCCATCACCTTGCCCAGCAGCGCGCCCCCGACGCCGGAGCCGCCGACGGTCACGATGCAGACCCGCTCGTCGGCGTGGTAGCCGAGCTCAGACCGGAGCGCCTCGGGGTCGGCGACCTCGCCGGGGTCGAAGCCGGTGACGTAGCCGGCGAAGTCGTAGTGGGCCTGGGTCCAGTCGCGAATCGATGGCAGGTCAGGGCCGAAGCGGTCGGCGACGGGGTCGTCGAGGTTCCCGACGAAGATGGCTCGGTCGCGGACGCGGGGGAAGCGGGTGATGTGCTCGAGCATCTCGGCGTTGTAGTCGGCGGTGAGGAAGGCCTCACGCTCGCCGCCGTCCGGCATCGGGAGCATGCCCACGAAGTCGGTCATCCAGGCGTAGGTGGTCTGCTTGAGTTCGGGGTTCTCGTGGAGGAAGTGGTCGACATCCCAGGCTTCGTCGCCGACGACGAGGTCGTACTGGCCGTCGGCGACCACGTCGTGGAAGACCATGAAGTTGGCCAGCAGGACCTCGTCCATGCGCCGCAAGGCCTGGAAGGCGTGCAGGTCGTGCTCGGCCGCCTCCGATTCGATGTGGGCCGACTCGCTGGCCAGCAGCGCGGACGCCGGATGGACCCGCTCCCCGTCGGCCTCCAGGACCCGGGTCACCGGGTCCTGGGCCAGCCAGTCGACTTCCAGGCCCGGGACCAGCGCCCGCAGCTCGCGGGCGATGGCCAGGTCGCGGCGGGCGTGACCGAGGCCGATCGGGGACGAGAGGTAGAGCGCCCGGCGCGGGCGGCGCAGCGCTCGGGTCCAGGTGCGGCCTCGCGTATCCGGGGGCCGCGCTCCGAGCGACCCGATGAACTCGCGCAGCAGCAGGTTGAAGCGGACCGGGTCGCGGGCGTAGGGGGCATGGCCGGCGCCCTCGATGGTGACCAGAGTCCCGCCGGCCAGTTCGGCGAGCCTGACGCCGATGCCCAGCGGGCAGACGGCGTCCTCCTCGCCGTGGACCACCAGCACCGGGCAGCGCAGCCGCCTGGCCAGCTCGGCGGCGCCTTGGGGGTCCAGCACCGGGTCACCGAGGCGGTCGGCCAGTTGGGTGGCGATCAGGGTCTCCGGGTCGGTCTCCAGCCCCCAGCCCACCGCATCCTCGATCGCCTTGGTGGAGTGCGGCTCGGTGAACACCTGGCCCACGAACCATTCGAGGAACTCCCGGTAGTGCTCCCGCCAGTAGTGCTGGTTGAACTTGGCCCAGCCCTCGTCGGTGTCGAGCACGTCGTCGAAGGAGTGGGTCTCCTGCTCCGGCGGCGGCTGAGCCAGCGGCAGGAAGGGACCGATGAAGATGATCCCTGCCACCCGCTCGGGATGCAGAGCCCCGAGCTCCAGCGTCCAGGCGGCACCCAGCGACACCCCGACCAGCACCGCCCGCTCGGTCCCGGTGGCGTCCATCACCGCCAGCGCGTCGGCGGTGAACTCGGCCGGGCGGTAGGCCTCGGCACCGGCCGGCCGGTCGGAGCGGCCGTTGCCGCGGCCGTCGAAGGTGACCACCCGGTGGTGGCGGGCCAGGAAGGGGATCTGCAGCTTCCAGAGCCGGGAATGGACGATCGACCAGGTCGGCAGCAGCAGCACCGTCGGCTCGCCGGCGCCGAACACCTCGTAGAAGACCTTGACCTCGTCGCGCTCGACGTAGCCGTCACGAGCCGGCTGGCACGCCCGCATCCTCCGTCCTCCCCCGTTGTGCGGTTGGTCCTTCCTCCAGCTGCCTGATCAGCACGCCGATGCGCCGCAGGGCCGAGCGGATCGGCAGGACCTGGCGGTCGAAGCCGAGCAGCAGCAGCGCCTCCCCACCCACGAAGCAGGTGCCGACCAGGGTCGCCACCTCCTCGGCGGTGAACGGCCCCAGCGGGCCGTGGCGGCGCTCGGCCTCACGGGCCACCTCGGTGAGCAGGACATGCCAGCCAGCCAGGAGTCGGCGGGCGGCGTCGCCGATCTCCGGGTTGGACCAGCCGGCGGCGATCATCTCCTGCAGCACCCGCACGTACCCCGACTCGAGGTCGTCCTCCAGGAAGTCGCAGGCCCGCTCGTAGCGCTGCCACAACGGCAGGTCCTCGGCGTACATGCGGGTCTGGCGGTCCAGCCGGCGCTGGTTCTCCTCCTCGAACAGGGCCAGCACCAGCCCGCCCTTGGAGCCGAAGTAGTAGGCGGGCAAGCTGAGCGGCACCCCGGCCTCCGCTGCCACCTTGCGGGTCGACAGGCCGGCGTAGCCGCCCGTCAGTAGCCGGCGGCGGGCTGCCTCCAGGATGCGTGTGCGGGTGTCCACGGCATCATCCGACAGGAGGGAACGTCCATGGTCCAGACCAAGGAAGCCCGACCGCAAGCGGGCGCGGTGTACGCGCTGCAGGGGACGCTGATCGAGGCATGCTCGTGCAACGTGCTCTGCCCCTGCTGGATCGGCGAGGACCCCGACCTCGGCGAGTGTTACGCCATCGCCGCCTGGCACATCGACACCGGCCAGGTCACCGGGCTCGACGTGTCCGGGCGCAGCGTGGTGGGGATCGTCCACATCCCCGGGAACGTGCTGGCCGGGAGCTGGGAGATGGTCCTGCTGGTCGACGACCACACCACCCCGGAGCAGCGCGACGCGCTGGTCAAGGTGTTCAGCGGCCAGCTCGGCGGTCCGCTGGCCGACTTCGCCCAGCTCATCGGGACGGTCAAGGGAGTCGAGAGCGTGCCAATCACCCATCAGGTGCGCGGCGGCGCCGGGACGCTGAACATCCCCGGCATCATCGACGCCGAGATGGAGCCGTATCGGGGCCCGGACGGCAGCGTCACCACCCTGCGCAACTCCATCTTCTCCACCGTTCCCGGCTCGCCTGCCTGGGTGTCCAAGGCGAGCCGCAATCGGGTGCACCTGCCCCAGTACGGCATGAGCTGGGAGTACGAGGGCCGCAACGCCATCCAGGCCGAATGGAGGATGGAGCACATCGCATGACCGAGGTCCCGCCCGCGCCGGCAGTGCCACGGGCACGATGGCACCTGCCTCGTCCCACCCTGGTCTGGGCGATCGCGGTCGCCTGGACGGTGGCCGTGGCCGCCCAGGCCAGCGGGCAGGGCCAGGCCCTGCATCATGACGCGCTGGCCGAGGGTGGCCTGCCAATCTGGGCCGCCCTCGGCCTGTTCCTGCTGGCCTGGCAGCTCATGATCGCGGCCATGATGCTGCCCTCCAGCCTGCCCCTGATCCGCCTGTTCAGCCGGGCGAGCGCCAACCAGCCCAGGCCGCTGCGGGCCAAGGCGGCGTTCCTCGGCGGCTATGCCGCGCTGTGGACCGGCTTCGGGGCCGCCGCGTTCCTCGGCGACCTGGGCATCCACCGGCTCGTGGACCGCTGGAGCTGGCTGGCCACCAGGCCCGGGCTGCTCGGCGGCGGGGCGCTGCTGCTGGCCGGAGGGTTCCAGTTCTCCACGCTCAAGGACCGCTGCCTGACGGTGTGCCGGCATCCGGGCGGGTACCTGCTGCAGCACTACCGACGAGGTGTGGGTGGCGCCTTCCGGCTGGGAGCGGGCCACGGCCTCTTCTGCGTCGGCTGCTGCTGGGCGCTGATGCTGGTGGGGTTCGCCGCCGGCGTGGCCAACCTGTGGTGGATGGCGGCGCTGACCGCGGTCATGGTGTTCGAGAAGACCGCCCCGGCAGGCCGGCGCGGCGTGCGGCCGATCGGGCTCGGGCTGATCGTCCTCGGGTTCCTCCTTCTCGCCGACCCGGCCACGCCAGCCTGGATCCTGGCCCCGTCCTAGCTGCACAACGACCTCAGGTCGGGACGACGAAGCGGTAGCCCAGGCCCGGTTCGGTGACCAGCAATTCGGGCACGGATGGGTCGTCGAGCTTGCGGCGCAGGCTGGCCACCTGGTCCCGAAGCGACCGGCCCTTGTGCTCGGACCCGGGCCCCCAGAGGCGTTCGGACAGAAAGCGGCTGGTGCAGAGCCGGCCCCCGCTGGTGGCCAGGACCTCCAGAAGCCGGTACTCGGTGCGGGTCAGCCGCACCGGTTGCCCCCATCGGGTGACCAGGCCGGCATCAAGGTCGATGCAGACCGGGCCGACCTCGATGCTTCGTGGCCGGTCGGGGCTCTGGGACCGGCCGTGGCGCAGCGCCCCGCGGACCCTGGCCAGCAGCTCGGGCATGGCGAACGGCTTGGTGAGGTAGTCGTCGGCGCCCAGCTCGAGTGCCGTGGTCTTGTCGTGGTGGTCGTCGTGGGCGGTGAGGATCACCACCGGCGTCGCGGTCCAGGTGCGGAGGTGGCGAAGCACCTCCAGGCCACCGACGTCGGGCAGCCCCAGGTCGAGCACGATGCAGTCGGGCTGACTGGTCTCGATCAGGGTCAGGGCGGCCCCGCCCGAGGCGGCGGTGAGCGCCTCGTAGCCATGGGCGCGCAGGTTGGCGGCGACCACACCGAGGATCGAGGCCTCGTCGTCGACCACCAGGACCCGCTCACCCATCACCGTCTTCCTTCCCCGCTGCTTGCGCTGAGCATAGGGTCGTCCCGGGATGACGCTCCCGCGTGCGGGACTTCTTGATGGCTTCTTTGCGGGAGGCCACCGGTTCTTGACGGTTCCTTTGCACCTGGTCGCGACAGTGGCAGAGGCCGAGTCCGTGAAGCGACACGTCATCCAGGAGCGCCATCGTTGTCCGTTCAGCCCAAGGCCCCGCTCCATCCGCTGCCGTCGCGCCCGAAACGGTCGCGGCGCTATGAGTCGCCTGGTTACCGGGCCAAGCGGGTCCTGCTCGGACCGGCGCTGCGGACCAACCAGCTGGCCCACGAGCGCATCACCAAGCGGGTCGCGCTGGCCGTGTTCTCCTCCGACCCGATCTCCTCGACCGCCTACGCCACCGAGGAGATCCTGCTGGTGCTGGTGTTCGCCGGGTCGGCCGCCATCGGGCTGGCCCTGCCGATCTCGGTCGCCATCGCCGGGCTGCTCGGCATCCTGGTGCTGTCCTACCGGCAGATCATCAAGGCCTACAGCTCCTCGGGTGGGGCCTATGTGGTCAGCCGGGACAACTTCGGC
>Ga0081538_10006328_pt1 | contig 10452 bp, 10 predicted proteins | sample TabmetS5T2R1_FD_71022 | JGI IMG/M metagenome (GOLD analysis project Ga0081538, IMG submission 71022) | Tabebuia heterophylla rhizosphere microbial communities from the University of Puerto Rico - S5T2R1 | ecosystem: Host-associated > Plants > Roots > Rhizosphere ...
GCTCCGGCCGAGACGCCGATCCTCTACGTCCACGGCGTGCCGACGGGCGGCTGGGACTGGCTGCCGTTCCTCGAGCGCACGGGCGGGATCGCGCTCGACCTGCCCGGCTTCGCCGAGTCCGAGAAGCCGGCGGACTTCGACTACTCGATGGAGGGCTACGCCGACTTCCTGGAGGCGTTCACGGAGGCGCGCGGGCTCGAACGCCACTCGCTCGTGCTGCACGACTGGGGCACCGTCGCCCTTGCCTACGCGCAGCGCCACCCGGAGCGGATCGAGCGGCTGGTGATGATCGACAACCTGCCGCTCTTCTCCGACTTCCGCTGGCACTGGATCGCGCGGATCTGGCGCACGCCGGTGCTCGGCGAGCTCTTCAACCGCACCTCGTCGCGCTGGGGCTACAAGCAGATCTCGCGCCAGTCGAACGCGAAGCCGGGTCCGCTGCCGGACTGGTTCCTCGACCGCGCCTGGGCCGGCCTGGACGCGGAGACCAACCGCGCGATCCTCGCGCTCTACCGCTCGGCCCCGCCGGAGTCGCTCGGCCCCGCCGGCGCCCGGCTCGGCGAGCTCACGTGTCCCGCGCTCATGCTGCACGGCGCCGAGGACCCGTACCTGCCGACGTACTTCGCTCAGCGTTACGCGGACGCGCTCGGCGGGCCGGCCGTCGCCGAGGTGCTCGACGGCGCCGGTCACTGGCCGTGGCTCGACCGCCCCGACGTCGTCGACCGCGTGGCCGCGTTCCTCGCCGCCTAGCGATGGCACCATCCGGCGCATGGGAATCAAGGTGACCCTGTCCGAAGTCCCCGAGACGGCGATCTCCGCCGGCCGCTGGCAGCCCCTCAACGAGCGCCTCGGCATCCGCAACTTCGGCGTCAGCGCGGTGGTCATGGACCCCGGCGACGACGCCGACATCGAGCACGACGAGGCCGACGCCGGCCACCAGGAGGTCTACGTCGTCGTCGCCGGCCGTGCCGGCTTCCGGCTCGGCGACGAGCAGGTCGAGGCCGGCCCCGGCGACGTCGTCGCCGTCCCCGACCCGGGCGAGACGCGCGACTACTGGGCGCTCGAGCCCGGCACCCGGATCGTCTGCCTCGGCGCCGGCTCCGGCGCCGAGCACCCCTACGGCCGCTGGATCGAGGAGGAGGCCGGGAGCGGTTAGGCCGCGGCGCGACGCCGCCGCAGCGTCAGGGCGCGGATCGCCAGGTGCAGCCCCAGGACCGCGTCCTCGTCGTCGAGCGAGACCCCGAGCGCCTCCTCGATCCGCCGCAGGCGCAGGTAGAGCGACTGGCGCTCGAGGTGCAGCGCCCGCGCCGCCTGCGCCTTGCGCCCGCCGGCGGCCAGATAGGCCTCGAGCGTCTCCAGCAGCACGCGGTGGCGCGAGGAGCCGCCGGCGAGCAGCGGGCCGAGCTGCTCGTCGACGAACGCGTCGAGCTCGGGCGTGTCGCGCAGGTCGTGCAGGAGGTCGGTGACGCCGGGGCGGCGGGCGTCGTACCAGCGGCGGACGGGGAGCGCGGTCGCGGCGCCCGCCGAGCGGCGCACGCGTCGCAGGCCCTGACCGGCGGCCGCCCAGGTGTCGGCCGGCGCGCCGATGGCCAGCGCCGCGTCGTCGGCCCCCGAGGACCGCCGCTCGAGCACCGCGTGGAAGAGCCCGGCGATGTGCTCGGCGAGCGCCTCGTCGTAGGAGCGGGCGCCGAGGCCGAGCAGCATCAGCAGGTCGGCGTCGCGCGGGCCGATCAGGACCGCCAATCCCGTCGAGGAGAGGCCGCCGCGCAGCTCGCCCGACAGCCGCGTCCAGGACAGCTCCTCGCCGCGCCGCGAGCGCGGGCCGCGCCAGCTCGCCGCCACCGGCAGCAGCACGCCCCGCGACGTGGCCGCGAAGCCGAGCGCCTCGGCCCGCCGGCGGGCGTCGGCCTCCTCCACCCGCCCGTCGGCCAGGTCGGACAGGAACGCCCCCCGCGACCGCGCGCGCAGGTGCTCCTCGTGCTGCTGCCCGAGCAGGTCGATCGCCACCGCCAGGGCCGCCCGCTCGGTGGCCACGCGGTCGAAGTCGTCGAGCGGCTCGTCGACGGCGAGCGCGAGCAGCCGGCCCCACGAGCTGTCCATCAGCCGGACGTCGACCAGCAGCGCGCCGCCCGGGACCTCGCCGCGGTCCTCGGCGCGGTGGAGGTCGGCCCACGCCGACAGCGCGACGTCGTCGCCGGCCCGGCCGGACACGTAGTAGACGAGCTCGTGCCCGGCGTCCTCGAGCACCACGGGGTTGCCGACCGCCGCGGCCAGCTCGCCGAGGATCTCCGGCACGCCGCGACCGTGCAGGATCAGCTCCGTGAACCGCCGGTGGATCTCCTCACCGCGCCGCAGCAGCTCGAACTGGCGGTTGAGCACGGCCGAGTGCACCGCCTCGGTGATCTCGACGAACCGCACCGAGCGCCGGAAGGCGATCAGCGGCACGCCCGCCGCCGCGCACGCCTCCACGACCGGCTCCGGCACCCGCTCGCGCCACGTCGAGCCGAGCTCGACCGCCACGGCGGCCGCGCCCTGGTCGAGCACGGAGGCGATCCAGCGTCGCTGGTCACGCTCCCGGGTGCCCGTCCCGATCCCCGTGGTGAGCACGAGCTCGCCGCCCTTGAGCAGATCGCTCGGATCGGTCATCTCGATCACGTGCGCCCAGCGCAGCTCGCGATCCAGGCCCTCCTCGCCCGCGATCACCTCCGCGAGCGCGCGGCGGAAGACGGGCAGGTCGAGGACGTCCTTGATGCAGAGCATACGTTCCGTCAGTCATTCTGGAACAAGACACGCCGCTGTGTCCATTGCGGACACCGGTGTCACGCCGGAAAGATGGCGCTCCGAGTTGGAGGGTGAGGTTGTCCATAGCTGATGAAGCGCAGGCCCATGCGCTGCTGATCGACGGGCAGGACGCCCCGACCAGCACCACGAGGACCGTGCACGATCCCGCGACCGGCGAGCCGCTCGCCGAGGTCGCCGATGCGAGCGCCGCCGACGCCGAGCGCGCGGTGCAGGCCGCCCGCGCCGCCTTCCGGCGCGGCGACTGGAGCCGGATCACGCCCGGCGAGCGCGCCGCCGTGCTCGACCGCATGGCCGACCTGCTCGAGGAGCGCGCCGACGAGTTCGCGCGCGTCGAGTCGCGCAACACCGGCAAGCCGCTGAAGTTCAGCTCCGCGTTCGACGTCCCGCTGACGATCGACAACCTGCGCTTCTTCGCCGCCGCCGCCCGCAACCTCGAGGGCAAGGCGTCGGCCGAGTACCTCGAAGGGCTGACGAGCACGATCCGGCGCGAGCCGATCGGCGTCTGCGCCTCGATCGCGCCCTGGAACTACCCGCTCAACATGGCGGCGTGGAAGATCGGCCCGGCGCTGGCGGCCGGCAACACCGTCGTCCTCAAGCCCGCCGAGCTGACCCCGCTGACCGCGCTCATGCTCGGCCGCCTGGCGCTCGAGGCCGGCCTGCCGCCCGGCGTGCTCAACGTCGTCCCCGGCCCCGGTCCCGAGGTGGGCGGCGTGCTCGCCCGCCACGAGGACGTCGCGCTGATCTCGGTCACGGGCTCGACGAAGACGGGGGCCAGCGTGATGCGCGAGGCGGCCGGCACGGTCAAGCGCGTCCACATGGAGCTCGGCGGCAAGGCGCCGTTCGTGGTGTTCGAGGACGCCGACCTCGAGGCGGCCGCCGAGGGCGCGATCGTCGGCGCCTTCGCCAACTGCGGGCAGGACTGCACGGCCGCCACCCGGATCTACGTCAACGAGCGGGTGCGCGAGCCGTTCCTCGAGCGCCTCCTGCACAAGGTCGACCGGCTCGTCGTCGGCGACCCGATGGACGAGGCCACCAACCTCGGCCCGCTCGTCTCGCCCGAGCAGCGCGACCGCGTGCACGGCTTCGTCGAGCGCGCGGTGGCCGCCGGCGCCGCCGCCGCCCGCGGCGGCAGCGCGCCGGACGGACCTGGCGCCTTCTACGAGCCGACCGTGATCACCGGCGCCGACCAGGCCAGCGAGATCGTCCAGAACGAGGTCTTCGGCCCCGTCGTCTGCGTCCTCCCGTTCGCGACCGACGACGAGGCGTTCGCGCTGGCCAACGACACCCGCTTCGGCCTCGCGGCCTCGGCCTGGACGCGCGACGTCTTCCGCGCCCAGCGCGCGGCGCGCGAGCTGGAGGCCGGCACGGTGTGGATCAACGAGCACCTGGCCATCGGCTCGGAGATGCCGCACGGCGGCGTCAAGGGGTCGGGCTTCGGCAAGGACATGTCCATGTATGCGCTCGAGGAGTACACGGCGGTCAAGCACGTCGTGTTCGAGCTGACCGGGGCTCCCCGGAAGGAGTGGTACGACGCGGTGTCAAATCCTGAGGTGACATGACGAGCGACGCTGACATCCACCTGGAGTCCGTCACCAAGCGCTTCGGCGACCACACCGCCGTCGACGACCTGACGCTCTCCATCCCGCGCGGCGAGTTCTTCGCGCTGCTCGGCCCCTCCGGCTGCGGCAAGACGACGTCGCTGCGCATGATCGGCGGCTTCGAGGACCCGACGCAGGGCAAGGTCTACCTCGGCGGCGACGAGGTCACCCAGCTCCCGCCCTACAAGCGCGACGTCAACACGGTCTTCCAGTCGTACGCGCTGTTCCCGCACCTGTCGGTCGAGAAGAACGTCGCGTTCGGGCTCGAGCGCAAGAAGGTCAGCAAGGCCGACGTCAAGCAGCGCGTGGACGAAGCGCTGGAGATGGTCCAGCTCGAGCAGTTCGGCCGCCGCAAGCCGGCGCAGCTCTCCGGCGGCCAGCAGCAGCGCGTCGCGCTCGCCCGCGCGCTGGTCAACCGCCCGCGCGCGCTGCTGCTCGACGAGCCGCTCGGCGCCCTCGACCTGCGCCTGCGGAAGCAGCTCCAGATCCAGCTCAAGCGCATCCAGCAGGAGGTCGGCATCACGTTCGTGCACGTGACGCACGACCAGGAGGAGGCCATGAGCATGGCCGACACGATCGCGGTCATGTCCGGCGGCCGGATCGAGCAGGCCGGCGGCGCGGCCGACCTCTACGAGCGCCCGCAGACCGAGTTCGTCGCCAACTTCCTCGGCGTCTCGAACCTCGTCGAGGCGCGCATGCGTGCGTCCAACAACGGCCACGCGACCGTCCAGACGCACGACGGCGCCACGCTGAACGTGCCGAGCGAACGGATCGGCCCGCACGGCACCGACGCGGTGAAGATCGGGGTGCGGCCGGAGAAGGTCGTGCTCGCGCCCGACGGAGCGGACATCCCCAGCGGCCACAACGTCCTGCGCGGCACCGTCGTGGTCGCCTCGTTCCTCGGCGTCTCGATCCAGTACGTGGTGCGGGCGAAGGGCGGCGAGGAGCTGACCGTCTTCCAGCAGAACCTCGACGGCGCCGAGCCCGACACGCTCGGGCCGGGCCGCGAGGTCCAGCTCGCCTGGGATCCCCAGCACACGTTCGTGGTCGCGGCGAATGCCTGAGCACATCAGCCGGCGCCGGTTCATCGAGCGCGGCGTGGCGCTGACGGCGCTGCCCGCGATCTTCGCCGCGTGCGGGATCGAGGGCACCGGGCCGACGGAGGAGGAGGCCGCCCAGGCGCAGCGGGAGGTCCGCCACGCGAAGGAGCAGATCGGCAACTGGACCTTCTCGAACTGGCCGCTCTACATGGACAAGAAGGTCCTCAAGTCGTTCGACAAGAAGTACGGCGGCAAGGTCCGCTACCTCGAGGAGATCAACGACAACTACGAGTTCTTCGGGAAGGTCGGCCAGCAGCTCGAGCAGAAGAAGCCGATCGGCCGCGACATCGTCGTGCTCACCGACTACATGGCCTCGCGCTGGGTCCGCAACGCGTACGTCGAGCCGATCGACAAGAACAACGTCCCCAACGCGGCCAACCTCGTCGACAACCTGGCCAGCATCAGCTACGACCCCGAGCGCCGGTTCACGCTGCCGTTCCAGTCCGGCGCCATCGGGCTCGGCTACAACATCAAGAAGACCGGCCGCGAGCTCGGCACCGTGCAGGACCTCTTCGACCCGAAGTTCAAGGGCCGCGTGACGATGCTCTCCGAGCCCTACGACTCGGCCTGCACGGTCCTGCTCGGCGAGGGCGTCGACGCCTCGAACGCCAAGATCGACCAGATCCTGACCGGCATCGAGAAGATCGACGAGGTCAACCGCACCGGCCAGTTCCGCCGCTTCACCGGCAACGACTACACGACCGACCTGGCCAAGGGCAACGTCTGGGTCGCGCTCGCCTACTCGGGCGACGTGGTGGCGCTCCAGAGCGACAACCCGGACCTGAGGTTCGCCTACTTCGAGGAAGGCAACATGGCCTTCAACGACAACCTCATGATGCCCGCCGAGGTCGAGCACCCGTACGCCGCCGAGACGATGATGAACTACCTCTACGACCCGGCGGTGGCGGCCAAGGTCGCGGCGTACATCAACTACATCTCGCCGGTCAAGGGCGCCAAGGAGGAGCTCGAGAAGACCGACCCGGACATCGCCAACAACCCGCTGATCTTCCCGCCGCCGGAGATCCAGGCCAAGCTCAAGGCCTACCCGTCGCTCACGCCCGAGGACGAGCGGACCATGCAGGAGGCGATGGCGCAGGTGACCGGCGCATGAGCGTCCTCCGCCTCTCGCTCAACCAGCGGCGCAAGCTGACGCCGTGGATGTTCCTCGCGCCCGGCCTCCTGTGGCTGATCGTCTTCTTCCTGATCCCGCTGATCAACCAGTGGAACGTGTCGCTGATGACCGGCAACCCGGAGGACGGCTACACGTTCACCTGGGCCTGGAGCACGTACACGGACGCGATCAGCGAGTACGACGAGCAGTTCCTGCGCTCGATCGGCTACGCCGCCACGGCAACGATCCTCACCTTCGTGATCGCGTTCCCGCTCGCCTACTTCATCGCCTTCAAGGCGGGCCGCTGGAAGAACTTCATGCTGCTGCTGATCATCCTGCCGTTCTTCGTCTCCTTCGTGCTGCGGACGGTGAGCTGGCAGCTGATCCTCGCCGACGACGGCTTCGTGGTGGACACGCTCAAGTCGATCGGCCTGGTGGGCGACGACGGCCGGCTGCTGGCCACCAGCACCGCCGTGGTCGCCGGCATCACCTACAACTTCCTGCCCTTCATGGCGCTGCCGCTCTACGTCTCGCTCGAGAAGATCGACAAGCGCTTCATCGAGGCGGCGACCGACCTCTACGCGAGCCGCGCGACGGCGTTCCGCAAGGTCACGCTGCCGCTCGCGCTGCCCGGCATCTTCGCCGGCTCGCTGCTGACCTTCATCCCGGCGTGCGGCGACTTCATCAACGCGGCGCTGCTCGGGACGCCGCGCCAGTACATGATCGGCAACGTCATCCAGAACAAGTACCTGATCATCCAGGACTACCCGTCGGCCGCCGCCCTGTCCTTCATCCTCATGACCTTCATCCTCATCGGGATCTTCCTCTACGCCCGCGTGCTGGGCGCCCGCAACCTGACCGAGGCGGCGATCTGATGGCGGTCGAGGCTCCTCCCAAGGTCGCCGAGGTCATCGCCGGCGAGCTCAAGCCGTCGCGCGCCCGCCGGTTCGACCGGGGGCGCTCGTGGGCGCTCGGGATCTGGTCGGCGCTGGCGCTGCTCTACCTCTTCATCCCGATCTTCGTGATCGTGGTCTTCTCGTTCAACGACCCGGCCGGGCGCTTCAACTTCACCTGGCAGGGCTTCACGCTCGACCACTGGCTGCACCCGTTCACGAACCCGGACCTGGCCACGGCTATGAAGAACTCGGTGCTGATCGCGCTGGTCTCGACGGTGGTCGCCACCGCGCTCGGCACGTTCATGGCGATGGCGCTCGTGCGCTACGGCTTCCGCGGCCGCTCGCTCGTCGACTTCTTCGTCTTCCTGCCGCTCTCGACCCCCGAGGTCGTGATCGGCGCCGCGCTGCTGGCGCTGTTCCTGACCATGTCGGTCAACACCGGCTTCGCGACGATCGTCATCGCGCACGTGATGTTCACCGTCTCCTACGTGGTGGTGACCGTGAAGGCGCGATTGGAGGGCATGGACCGCCACATCGAGGAGGCGGCCATGGACCTCGGGGCGACGGAGTGGACGACGTTCCGCAAGGTCACGCTGCCGATGATCGCTCCCGGCGTGGCCGCCGCGGCGCTGCTGGCGGCGGCGATCTCGGTCGACGACTACGTGATCACGAGCTTCAACGCCGGGCAGACGATCACGTTCCCGCTCTTCATCTTCGGGGCCACCCGGCAGGGCGTGCCGCCCGAGGTCAACGTGCTCGCCACCGGCCTGCTGCTGATCGTGCTGATCCTCATGGCGCTCAACGTGATGCTGCAGCGCAGGCTGGCGCGCAGGGACGCCGCCCGGACGGCCTGACCGCTCAAACTCCGGGCGCGATCCGCCGATACGTCCGGGGATGGCTCGGCGATGGCATCTCCGGCTCGGTCCCGGACACCTTCTCGCGGCCGCGATGGCCGCGGTCCCGCTGCTGTTCTTCCTTGCCTTCGGCAGCCGGCCGGTCGACCTGACGCCCGAGGCCCATTTCTGGCCGGTCGTTCTGGCCGCCGGCACGGCCGCCGCGTGCGCCTACGGCGTGACCGCCGCCGGCGTCCGCGCCCGCGACGGCCGGGCGATCCTGCTCGGCACCGCGTTCTCGACCACCACCGCGCTGCTCGCCGTCCACGGGTTCGCCACGCCGGGCGTGGTCGTCGGTCCCAACGGCGTGATCGCCCTGGCCGGCGGGGCCTCGCTGCCGGTCGGCGCCGCACTGCTCGCGCTCACCGCGCTGCCCTCCCTGCGGCGGCCGCGCCGGATCACGCCGCTGCTCGTGCTCCAGGGCGCGCTCGCGGTCGTCGTCCTGGCGCTCGGCGCGCTCGCCCTGCACTTCCCCTCGCTCGTGCCGCCGGTGCCGAAGGCCGGCAGCGTGCCGGCCTCCGTGCTGCTCGCGATCGGGCTCGGCTGCCTGGCCGTGCTCGCCCACCGCGCGATCCGGACCCACACGCTCACGCACCGCCCGGCCGACCTGCTCGTCGTCGCCGGCTGCGCCTGGCTGGCCGTCGCGCTCGTCTCGCAGCTGGTCATGGGCCCCGGCAACTTCGCGTTCTACGGGGGCCACGCGTTCGAGCTCGGCGGGATCGCGCTGATCGGCATCCCCACCGTGCTCGACCTCGCCCGCGGCGGCGCCTCGCGCGCGCTCGTCGGCGATCTCACCGCCCCCGAGCTGGTGGCGGCGGAGGAGGCCTACCTGGGCACCCGCGTGCGCGCCCTGCTCGTCCGGCTGGCCGAGCGCGACCTCGGCACCGAGGAGCACACCCGCCGCGTTGCCCTGCTGGCCGCGCGCGTCGCCGAGGAGCTCAAGCTGCCGGCCTCCCTGCGCCGCGACCTCGCCGTCGGCGGCCTGCTGCACGACATCGGCAAGCTTTCGGTGCCGCTCGAGATCCTGCGCAAGCCCGGGCCGCTCGATGACGACGAGTTCGCCGAGATCCGCCGCCACCCGGACGCCGGCCGGCGCCTGCTGGAGGAGCTCGGCGGGTTCCCGGCCACCGTCCGCCGGCTCGTCTCCGACCACCACGAGCGGCTCGACGGCAGCGGCTACCCGCGCGGTCTGAACGCGGCCGAGCAGCCGGTCGAGACGCGCATCCTCGCCGCCTGCGACGTCTACGACGCGCTCGTCTCCGACCGCGTCTACCGGGCGGCCTGGACGCCCGAGCGCGCGCTCGCGCTGCTGCACGAGGAGGGCGGCTACGACCCGCAGGTCGTCGCCGCGCTCGAGCGCGTCGTCACGCCGCGCCGCGACGAGCCGTCCTGGGTCGCCGGTCTCGCGACGCCCGCCGCGCACCCCGCGCCCGGCCGCCCCGCCTACCGGCGCGCCTGAACCCGCCCGCCGCGGCGCGCGTACACCACGGCGATGCGCCGCCTCGCCGCCCTCCTCTTCTGCAGCGCGGTCCTCGTCGCGGGCTGCGGCTCCGACGACGAGGAGACCGCGTCGCCGGCGTCCGACAGCACGCCGACGCCCGCGCAGGAGGACAAGCAGGACCGCGGCAACTACGGCTACTGAATCGACACACGGTCCAGCCGCGGCCCGCCGATCATGGACGCCAGACCGGTAGGCGACCACCTTGGGGGGCGGCACCATGGCGGCCATGACCGAACTCGTGACCACGGCCCGGCGCGAAGGCACCGGCGAGCTGATCCTCACCAGCAGCCTGCTCGTGCTCTACATGAGCCTGCGCGGCACCGCCCGCGCGCTCGGCGCGCTCGAGCAAGTGGTTGCCCGCTAGTTGGCCGTCAGTCGAGGGCCCGCTTTGGGTGCCATCACGCTCGGGGCCGCCGGCTCTCGCGCCGGCGTGTGCTGGGGTCGGTCCGCGTCATGCCCTCCCGGAGCAGCGCTCGCAAGCTCGCGCCCGAGCGCTCCGGGAGGCCACGCCGCGGCCCGCCCACGGATGCGCACCAGTGCCCGTGACCGCA